>Ga0208355_1000237_pt1 | contig 26765 bp, 27 predicted proteins | sample NGESurdeep072012_6_FD_184458 | JGI IMG/M metagenome (GOLD analysis project Ga0208355, IMG submission 184458) | Arctic peat soil microbial communities from Barrow, Alaska - NGEE Surface sample 210-3 deep-072012 (SPAdes) | ecosystem: Environmental > Terrestrial > Soil > Wetlands > Peat ... | reverse complement strand
AAACTTCGATTACTCGCGGAAATTAGCTTCAAGATCGCCCCAGATGACACGAGGAGAAGGCCAAATGTACGGCCATATCTATTATAGCATCGCCCGCCCGGCCTCGACTCTCCTTCAGGCGTATAATGATGTATCGACCGCGACGCTGTCCGACGCCATGGGCCGGCATGGCGCAATAAGTTCGGATATCCGCCCTATCTTTGAAAACATCCGGATGGTCGGTTCGTTGCTCACGGTGCTTTGCTTCCCCGGCGACAACGTCATGACCCACAAGGCGCTGACGATGATCGAGCCGGGCGATATCCTGGTGATTGACGACGGCGATTACAATACCGGCTGTTTCGGCCACAAAAGCGCGCTGCATGCGCGGTTGCGCGGACTAGCCGTCACCAGCAAGACCCGCAATCCGACCATGCCGGACTTGCCCGCAGTGTCCGAATTTCCCGGGCTTGAAAACTTCGAGGCCGATCTTTGGTATGGACTGCTGCGCCGGCAAATACGGACCCGGCAATCGTGAACAAGCTCTACCAAGCGACGGTTCACGCATTCCAGGATCCGCAGCTCAAGGCCCGCTTCGAGCAGACCGGGACCGTGCTGGTTGGAAATTCGCCGGTCGAATTTGCCAAGATTATCAAAACGGATATCGACAAGTGGGCGTTGGTCATCAAGTCCGCGGATATGCTCAGTCAAAAGTGAACGAAATCTAATTTTGATTAAGTGGAGAGACAGTGAAACAGGAATCGCCTTCGCCCGCGTGGCCCCGTGAAATCTACGATGTCTTCAAGCAAGTCGGCATCGAGCAGATCGCCTTTGTTCCGGATGCGGGCCACACCCAGCTGATCAAGGACTGCGAAGCCGACAATGCGATCGAGGCCGTATCGCTGACCTCAGAAGAGGAGGGCGTCGCCATGCTGGCGGGTGGATGGCTTGGCGGCAAGCGCGGCGCGCTTTTGATGCAATCCTCCGGCGTCGGCAATTGCATCAATATGCTCAGCATCATTCAAGAATGCCGGTTTCCCTTGCTGATGGTCGTAACCATGCGGGGAGAGTGGGGCGAGTTTAACCCGTGGCAGCTTCCAATGGGACAAAACACTCAAAAGGTACTCGAACACGCCGGGGTAATCGTGCAGCGGGCGGATCACGCCAACGAAGTTCGCGACGTGGTCAATGCGGCGGCGTTGATGACGTTCAATTCAAATCGCCCAATCGCAGTGCTGCTCGGTCAGCGTCTTATCGGATTCAAGGACTGGAGCAAGTAATCATGCCGAATCAAAAGCAAGGAACTCTCGATCGGCGTGTGGTAATGGATGCGTTGCTCAAAAGCCGCGGCGACGCGCTGATCGTCACCGGTCTCGGCTCAACTTGCTATGATGCCGGCACGGCGGATCACCCGAACACTTTTTATCTGTGGGGTGGAATGGGCGCGGCCGCCATGATGGGTCTTGGCCTTGCGCTCGGTCAGCCGACGAGGAGGACGGTCGTCATCACAGGCGACGGTGAGATGCTGATGGCGCTCGGCGCCTTCGCCACCATCGGCGCCAAATCGCCTAAAAATTTATCGATCGTTGTCATCGACAACGAGCACTATAGCGAGACTGGGATGCAGCCGACCCATACCCACCGCGGCGTGAGCCTCGCCGCTGTCGCCAAGGCCTGCAATTTTCCAAGCGCTGAGACCATCTATACGGAACAGGAATTGACGTCCGAAATCCCCGCCCTGTTTACCGGATCAAATCTGATGTTTCGCGACATCAAGGTGAACATGCAGCGTTATCCGATGTCGATCCGGATGCGCGATGGCGCCCATATAAAGAATCGGTTCCGCGAAAATCTGCTTGGTCAAAAGGCTTTCGACTAGATCGAAGTGCGATCGTACGCCGTTCGACAGGATCAATGAACATGAGCGTTCCGGTACAAAGTCACGGACAAGACTTGCTCGTGTTCGCTCATGGCTTGTCCTTGAGCGATTTGCCCGCGACGTAGTCAATCACGCCAGGGCATGCCTCCTCGATGCATTGGGTTGCGAACTTTTTGGCTCAGGGCAGACCTGGTTTCAAATTCTTGCCGATGAAATGATGGCGGAAGGATCGGCTGGTCACAGTACGGTTATTGGGCGACAACAGCAGTTGTCGGCACCGGCAGCTGCTCTTTGCAACGGCACCGCCATCCACGGTTTTGAGCTCGACGATCTGATCGCCGAGTCCATTACACATCCGGCCGCCTGCGTCATACCGGCCGCCATGGCCGCAGGCGAAGCCGTGGACGCCTCGGGCGCGCATCTGCTGGAAGCTATCGTCGCTGGTTACGAGGTGATGCACCGGGTCGGCCTCGCCCTCGGCGTAGAACCCGCCAAACGGGGATTTCATACTACGAGCCTCGCCGCGCCGGTCGCCTGCGCCGTTGCCGCGGCCAAAGTCATGGACCTTCCTCTCGATCAGCTGATTTCGGCCGTCGGTCTGGCCTGCTCGGCGTCGTCGGGCATCAAGAGCTTCGCTGCCGGACACGGCGGAGGAATGGTTAAACGGCTGCATCTTGGACTTTCCGCGGAAGCCGGTGTGCGCATGGTGCAGCTCGCCAGCCGCGGCTTCCTCGGCCCGCCCTTCGGCCTCGATAGCCGCTTTGGCATGATGGACGTGTTCGGCGGGGCAGTGGCGCAACCGGATAGCTGCGTCACCAGGTCTGAATTGTCAGCGCATTGCTTGGAGTTGGTAGGCGTAATTGCGCCTGTTTGTTGCGACCAACTTGATTTCCAGCCAAGTGACAACTCAACGCGCAGATTTGCCGCTTCATGCGTCGACGCTCGGAATGAGCACGAGATCGGCCGCTCCTTGTGTGACCGATTTGAACGGCTTGCCCTCGAACGAAGGCGCCGAGGTGCTCCAGAAATTGTCGACTCGATCGGTGAGCAGGAGAACTTCGATTCCGCGCGCGCAGAATCCCTCAAGGTGGGGCGCCGCCCTTCCTGAGCGTCCCATTCGATAATGTCGCACCCCCGCAATATATTGCGAACGTCGCAGTAGAATATCTTGAGATATTAGTATTCCATAATTGTCTACTCATCGACCCGCAAAACATTGCGGCTTTCCGTAGGGGCGTTCATTCTGATTGCGTTGTTTCGGGCCAACCTTGCGTCAAACAAAATTTAGATTCGCAAATCGTTGCGACGGTGCGGGAATTGTCGAGACGGCGGATTCGCTGAATGGTAGGTTACGGAACGTGAAGGATTTGCTCGCTCTGCAACGGTTAGATCAGCTGCCTTCGACCGCATCGTGTCAGGAATCGTCCTGGCAGGCGTGGACATAGGCTTCCGCTTCTGGGCGAGAGAGGAGGCGACCGATCTCGATGCGCTTTCCGGGCACGTGGGCGAAGACGCCGCTGATGAAGTGCTTGAGAGGCGCCACGACTACGTCATCAAGCGCAATGCGTTCGCCGATGAGCACGGCGAGCACCTTGTGATCAACCTCGCCGTCCTCGACCTGCTCGAGGAGCCCGATCGGATCGCATTCGACAATGGTGCCGGACGAAAGGGTGGCCGCAGTCAGCACGAAGCAGTCGACGCAGTCGCCGTCGCCACTGCGGGTGCCGATAACGAAACCATACGGAAAAGGGTATGCGCGCGAGACTTCGACCGTGCGCAGATAAGTTAGGGTGCGCTCGTCGTAGATGTTCTTGCGGCGTGAGCCAGCCTCGTTCTCGATAAAGACGCGCAATCGATCCCCCGCCGTTGCCGATGCCAGCTACAATCTACATCAACTTCCGGAGGCTGTATCATCCGCGATGCTTTGGCTAGACTACCACTGGATCGCAGGAGTGGGGAGGACAGCATGGCGGGCAGGTTCGATCGTGCAAGCATAGTTGCGCGCCTGCGGGCGGAGCGCGAGGCCGGGCGTGCCATCTATGATGCGTTGTGCGGATCTGGCATCACCGCCAAGATGGCGGCACGCGGCGGCGCCGACCTCGTCACGACCCATTGCTTGGCATATTTCCGCATGCAGGGCCTGAGCTCGATGGCGGGCTATCTACCGATCTGCGACGCCAATGCGCTGACGCTGGACCTCGGTGAGCGCTCGCTGATCAACGTCGTGCGCGAGACCCCGCTAATCGCCGGCCTGCTTTGCGTCGATCCGACGCGCGATATGACGCGCTTCCTTGGTCGCGTGGCGGCAGCCGGCTTCGACGGCGTGATGAATTGCCCAACCGTAGCGCTGATCGACGGCAAGTTCCGCAGCAACCTGGAAGAGACTGGCATGGGCTTTGCGCGCGAGGTCGCAACACTTGGGGAGGCTGCGCGTATGGGGCTGTTCACGAAGGCATTCTGCACATCGGCCGCGGAGGCGTTGGCCATGGCGGAAGCCGGCGTCGACAATATTATCGTGCATTTCGGCAACAGCTCTGGCGGCACCGTCGGATCGCAGACCGTGATGAACAGCGATGCGGCGGTGGTGCGCGCGGCGGCGGTTCTCGATGCGCTTGCGGTCAAATATGCCGACCGCATTGTCACCTGTCATGGCGGCGCCATCGAGAAGCCGGAGGACTTCGCGGGCTTCCTCAAAGTCGAGCCGCGGCTCGACGGCTACGTCGGCGGCTCGTCGGCCGAGCGATTCCCGATCGAGACTTCGGTCACAGCGGCCGCGCGCGCGTTCAAGGCCGTCAAGCTGGCGAAGGCACGCTAAGTGGCGGACGCGCCGACCGTCGCCGTTCTCGCCACCCTCGACAGCAAGCACGAGGCAGCACGTTTTATGTGCGATGCCTTGACTGATGCTGGCGTGACGCCCTGGCTGGTCGATTTTGCGCTGCGCCCGCATGGCCATGATTTTGCGACCGTCGGCGGCGGTACGCTCGCGCATGCTTCCGGGATCGCGTGGGAGGCTCTCGCGAAGTTGTCGCGCGCCGACGCCGCGCAGACCATGATCAAAGGCGGTGGCAAGATCGTCAGCCCCAAGGCGATGTCGGGCGCGATTGACGGCATCATCGGCGTAGGCGGCGCCAATGGCTCGACCATGTTTTGTGCGGTCATGCGCCAGCTTGCAGTCGGACTACCCAAGGCCATGGTGACGCCTGTGGCCGCGACCGCCGCGGTGCAGTGGTATGTCGCCGAAAGCGACATTGCTATGTTTCCGACCATCGGCGACATCTCGCTCAACCGCATCACCCGTGCCGCGATGATCAATGCGGCCGCCGCCATGGCCGGCATGGCCAAGGCCTATCGGTCGCGGCGCCAGCACGCGGATGCGGCGACTTCGCCGCCGCTGATCGGTGTATCCTCCTTCGGCAATACGCAAGCCGCGGTCGACCGCATAACGGCGCGGCTCGAGGTCGAAGGCTTCGAGGTCATTCATTTCCATGCCTCGGGGCCAGGCGGCCAAGCACTGGAATCGCTCGCGGCGCGCGGCGAACTTGCCGGCGTCATCGATCTAACGACCTCCGAACTCACCGATTTCGTCACTGGCGGTGTTTACAGCGCGGGCGAAAAGCGCCTCACCGCGGCGGGTGCCGCTGGGCTGCCGCAGGTGGTGGTGCCGGGCTGCCTCGACTTCACCAATTGGTGGGTCGGCGAGGTGCCCGAGCGCTACCGCAGCCGCGAGTTCTATCGGTACAACGTCGAAATCCTGTTGATGCGGACCAATGCAGACGAATACGCCGCGCTCGGCCAACTGATGGGTGAACGGCTCGCAGCCGCCAAGGGGCCGCTGCGTGTGCTGATTCCGACCGGCGGCTGGAGCCAGTTAGTCGGCTGCAAGACCTATGATCTCGCCGGCAAGGAGATCGGAATCTGGTCGCAGCCGGAGACCGATCGCGTGTTCGTCGACACGCTGCGGCGGCATCTTCCCGCCGACGCGCTCGCTGAGCTGCCGCATCACATCAATGAACAGGCATTCGCTGACGCCTGCGTCGATAATCTGATCACGCTGTTGCGCAGCCGCCGCTAGTGAAGCGGTTAGTGGCAGTGGCTTCGATCCTCCTGGTCATATACCCAGATAGCTTGATTTGATCTCGTCGTTGGCCTTGAGCGCCGCGGGCTTGCCCGAATAGACCACTCGGCCCTTGCTCATCACGTGCACGTAGTCGACCAGCTTGAGGGCGAGGTGCGCACTCTGCTCGACCAGCAGAATCGACAGGCCTTCTTCCTTCAGCTTTCCGATCGCTTCCCAGAGGCCCTGGATGATGATCGGCGCCAGCCCTTCCGACGGCTCGTCCATGATCAGGCAGTCGGGATTGGTCATCAGCGCGCGGCCGATCGCCAGCATCTGCTGCTCGCCGCCGGAGAGCGTCTTGGCGCGCTGTTGGCGGCGTTCGTGCAGGCGCGGAAACAGCTTGTAGACGCGGTTGAGATTCCAACCATGACGATCGGCATTGCGCTCGGCCACCAGTAGGTTTTCCTCCACGCCGAGCGTCGGAAACACGCGGCGGCCCTGCGGCACCAGGCCCATGCCGCTGCGCACGGTTTCGAACGAGGCCTTCTGCGTGATATCGTCGCCCTTGAACACGATCTTGCCGCGGCGCGGCGGATTGAAGCCGACGATCGAATTCACCAGCGTGGTCTTGCCGACGCCGTTACGCCCGAGCAGCCCCAGAATTTGCCCTTGCTCTAATTGCAAAGACAGCCCTTGGAGAACATAGGCGTCCCCGTAATAGGTGTGAATGTCCTGGACTTCGAGAATCGCCATGACTCAATCAGTCCCCAGATAGATTTCCTGCACTTTGACGCTTGAGTGAATTTGTTGCGGCGTGCCGGTTTCGAGCACTTCGCCGAAGTGGAGGACGGAAATCTGCGACGCCACGTCGAACACCACGTCCATGTCATGTTCGATCAAGAGTATCGCCAGACCTGGATCGAGCTTCATCAAGAACTCGGCCATCTCGGTGGATTCGCCGGAGGACAGGCCGGCGGCCGGCTCGTCGAGAAGAAGAATCTTCGGATCGCTCGCGAGGCCGAGCACGATCTCGAGCTGGCGCTGCTCGCCGTGCGAAAGATTGCGAACTTCGACATCCTTCCGGTCGAGGAAGCCGGCTTGCCCCAAGAGACGATAGGCCTTCTCGTACGTGTCGCGGTAAGAAGAATCAAAGCGCCACATCACAAATTTCGTCTTACGCGGGCCATCGATAGCCAACAGCACGTTGTCCAGAACCGTCAACATAGGGAACAAGCTGGTGACCTGGAATGTGCGCGCCATCCCCAAAGCGATCCGCCGGTGGCTTGGCCAGTTTGTAACGTCCTGACCGAACAGCAGCACCTGGCCCGACGTAGCCGGGAGGATGCCGGTTATGACGTTAAAAAGCGTGGTCTTTCCGGCGCCGTTCGGGCCGATGATGGCCTTGCGGTCGCCCGGCATGATCGTGAGCGTGACGTTCCGCACCGCTTGCAGACCCTCAAAACTTTTCGACAGGTCCTTCAGCTCGAGAAGCGGCTCCGCCAGATTCTGTCGGATGGCCTGGCTCATGCTCAATTCCTTACGGAACCAAACTAACCGGGGCCCTTACGCAGGGCCCCGGCTCACGTCGTCTCGCCTATTCGCAATATTTGCACGGTGGAAAGTCGCGATCATAGACCGGTTGAGCGAGAAACTTCTCCTTGCCGTAGGTCCAAAACTGGCTGACGTTCGGATAGGTCTTGATTACGGTATTCCAGAGCTCGTCCTTGTCGTAGTCGAACAGCTTCTTCTTTTCGACCTTCTTGATGTAGATGTTGTGCACCGGATTGCGCATGTCGTCGAAACTGACGGGCCCGCGCGGCGCATCGACCTTGAGGGAGGTCATTATTTTGATGAACTCCTCGGAGCCCGGCCACTTGCCGCCGGTCTTCTTCATCGCCTCATGAATCAACAGCGCGGTCGTGTAGTTGCTCTCCGCATAATAGCCCGGTACCTTTCCGTATTTGGCGCGGTAGGCCTTCACAAAGGCCTCGTTCTTCGGTGTCTGCAGCGCGGCGCTATATTGTAGCGCAGAGAAGTCGCCGACCACTTCGTCACCCATGAACGGCAACGCAAATTCGTCATAGCTGGTGGTGCCGCCGACGATCGGCTTCTTGATGCCGGCCCCGCGCAACTGCTTGGGGAATTGCAACGCCATCGGCCCGACCATCAGCGTGAAGATGGCGTCGGCGTCGGCCTTGAGGGTCGAGATGTAAGGTCCGAAATCCTTGGTGCCGAGCGGCGGCCAGATCTTCTGGATAATTTTGCCGCCGCAGTCCTCGAATACCTTCTGAAAACCACCGACCGACTCGTAGCCGAACGCATAGTCGGCCGCGACCGTGACGATCTTTTTATAGCCCTGCTCGCAAGCCCATTGGGCGAGCGGTTGGGTCGGCTGTGAACTCGTCCATCCCGTGCGGAAGAAATAAGGGAATTCCGCGAGTTTGCGCTGCGTCAAATCGTCTGCGGAAGGAATCGAGGCGATATAGACGACTTTAGCGCGCGTACTTTCCGGTGCCAATGCGTAGCCGGTGGAGGCGAGCAAGCCGCCGACAAGCAACTGGACCTTGTCCTCGCCGACAAGCTTCGAAGCCTTGAGCACCGCCGTCGCCGGCTTGCCCTGTTCGTCCTCGATGATGAACTTCACCTTAGCGCCGGCGAAGTCACCTTTCACTTGATCCAGATACAGCTGGAAGCCGTCGGTCATGTCCTTGCCGATCTGAGCATAGATGCCCGTCACCGGCGCGAGGAAACCGATGCGCAACTCGTCGGAATACGCTGTCGAACCGAGGCTCGTGCCGACTGCAAGACAGCTTCCCAACAGCAGCGGACTTAGTTTTCGTATCAAGGCGTTTGTCATTGTCTTACCTCCCGATGTTGTTTCATATTTTCGTCCTATCCGGTCATCGATGCACGGATTCCAATTGCGCGACCGATTTAATTGTCGACCACCCGAGCGCCTGCCGAATTTGCTTCGGAATGCCCATCAAGCCGGTTGGCAGATACAGGATCGTCAGCACGTAGACGCCGCCCAGCACGTACTGCCACCACGGCACCAGCGTGCTGAGATACTCGCGCAGCAAGAGCACGATCGCCGAACCGATAACACCGCCAATCAGAGTGCCGGCGCCGCCGAGCACGACCATCAGCAGCGCGTCCACCGAGGTGGTGAGAACGACATCTTCCGGCGTTACGATGCCGTTGGTATGGGCCCACAGCACGCCCGCCAGTCCGCCAAACCCGCCGGCGATGACAAAGGCGATGTATTTGTGCAGCCAGACATTGTAGCCGAGCATAGACATGCGTAGCTCGCGCTCGCGGATTCCCTTCAGGCTGCGTCCGAACGGCGAGCGCACTAGCACGTACATCAGAATCATCGAGACGATGAAAAAGCCGAGCACGAGAAAGAAGAACGTCACTTCGTTTGTTAGATTGAGACCAAAACTCGGTCGCGTTTTTATAATGATTCCATTGTCGCCGCCGGTGAGCGAATTCCAGCGATAGGCCAGGCCCCAGACGCACTGGCCGAGCGCGAGCGTGATCATGAGGAAATAGACGCCGCTGGCGCGGATGGCGAACAGCCCGAACAGCGCCGCCAATGCGGCGCCGATTAGAATGCCGAACACGACCACCAGCCAGAAATCCCAGCCTGTTCCGAATTGGAATTTGGTGGCCAGCACCGCGGTGAGATAGGCGCCGACGCCGAAATAGGCCGCTTGCCCCATCGAGGCGAGGCCGGTGTAGCCGAGCAGGAGGTCCAGGCTCATCGCCAGGATCCCAAACGCCAAAGCGCGCGTCGCCAGCAGGACGACGAACGAGCTGGCGTGCGGGATAATGAATGCGAGCACTACCAGTGCGGTGGCGACCATCGCGATCTTGATTTGTTGGCTGACCATGGCGCGTTGCTCAGTCTCGGCCGAACAGGCCGGTCGGCTTAATCGCCAGGATCAGAACCATCGGGGCGTAGAGCGTGAAGTAGGAAACTTCCGGAAACAGCGCCTTGCCAAAATTATCGGCGAGGCCGACCGCCAACGCGCCGATCGCGGCACCGCCCAGGCTTCCCATGCCGCCGATAATCACGACTGCGAAGGCCAGCGGCAGCATTTCGAAATCAAGGCCGGGAAAGACGCCGAGAAAGGCGCCGCCGATCACGCCGCCGAGCGCGGCAAGGAATGCGCCGAGCGCGAAGATGAACATGGAGATGCGGTTGGTATCGATGCCGACGCCGCGCGCCATCTGCGCGTCATCCACGGTGGCGCGCACGGCGGCGCCCATGCGGGTCTTTTCCATCGCCAGCCACAGCAGAATGCCGATCGCCAGCGCCATGCCGATCATGAACACGCGGTAGAGCGGCAGATATATGCCGGCGACCACGATGCTCCGGGTCAGCGCGGCGGGCGGATTGATGTCCATGTTGTTGCCGCCCCAGATGTCGAGCGCGGCCTGCTGGAACAGAAAGGCGAAGCCAACGGTCAGCAGCACCTGCCGCAGCGGCTCGAAACCCAAAGGGCGCAGAAAGACGCGCTCCATCACCAAACCGATGACGGCGACGGCGAGCGCCGCCACCGGCAGCGAGAGCGCCCATGATCCGGTCGTATTGATGACGGACAAGGCGATGTAGCCGCCCAACATAAAGTAGGAGCCATGGGAAAGATTGACGATCCGCATGACGCCGAAAATCAACGATAGGCCGCTGCCCACGAGGAACAGCAGCGCGCCGTACGAGACGCCATAGAAGACCTGAGTAACCCAGAACTGTGTATTCATTTTTTTTGCGATAAGCCTCCGATCAAATCGCTTCATCATGAGCACCACAGGTCCAACCAAAGACCGGTGAAATTCGATTGAAATGGATCGGCGCTTAAAAGTCCAGGTGGGCCACCGTTTGATCATATTGATCTAGATCAAAAACAGTTTGCGCGTTTGTAAATGCCGCACTGCACTCTAATGCGTCGCGCGTGAGCCGGACTACGTCCTAATCGAGCAGCGATTTCTGCTCGGACAAATTGAGCCAGCTCTCGCCGACCATCAGGTCGGCTGCGTTAGCCCTCCCGCAAGAATTCTCAATGGCGTATTAATGGAGGCACCGATCGGCGACCACTAGCTTTGGCTCCAAAAGAAATACTCAAAGATTGGCGTGGTCGCCGACTCGCACGATGCGTCACACCCGAGCATCGGGCGGATGCCCGTCCAAGCCGCACTGCAAAGGAAACAGGACAAGCCCGCCGGGCCGACAAAGCAAAAACGAGAAATTCTGTTTGACCGCCGGCCGACTTCACGATGCCTTGTTACGCGATAACGCCGCGCCGATCACATTCTTTGCATTGGCATAAAAACCTTCAACCAATTGCTCGACTGCGCCGTCAATGTCCGATGGCGCTTTGACGTGATACACCCATTTTCGCATGCCGATATAAAAAATGCTTCCGTGCAGGCTCCACATCAGCTCCAATTCCGGCTCAGTTATTTCCAACCGCTCTATTGGACGAAATCCAAATTCGTGCCTGAGTTCGCCAATCACGGGCTTAAAAATGCGTTCATTTGCAAGTCGAACGTAGCGTCGATTAATGGAAGCGCCGGCTAGTCCTGCATAAAGATAAATGCGCCCCCATTCATACTCGAGCGGAAGCTTCGCGTAATCGGCATAGAAGGTCTTAAGTCGCTCAATCAGCACACGATTGCGGTCGGTCAATTCGGCTTGCCACGTTGGAGACCAACGGCGCAGGAACACCTCTTGGTAGACGCGATCGATAAGCGCCTCTTTGCTGTGGAAATAGCGATACAAGAGTCCCTTCGATATGCCGAGCTCCTTGGCCAGTTCGCGCGTTTGCCCACTAAACCCGTGCTCGGCAAAAAAACGGATCGACCCTTTCAGTATCTGTTCGGCACGCAGTTTAGGCGCCAGCCGTTTTGCTGACGTCAGCCTCGTTGCCTGCAAACGGGGTGCAGGTTTTTTGGCGGATTTCGATTTCGGTGACATTTTCACAATTATAACCGACGTAAACCGCTCGAATACATCGTGAGCGAGTCATAGGCAGGGGGCCATTGATTATGTCCGTGCGCCGAACATGGCAAGTTTTGAAGCTGTCGAATTGGCTTCAACATGATCCGGTCATTGACTCGACCAGGCAATTCATTTAATGAGCATATGCTCAATAAAAATGCCAGAGTGAAATCTATACAAAGCTATCCTTGTTGGGTCGCCAAAGTGAGATCGCTTGAGCGGCGCAAGACGCGGGGGCGTCAATTCTATCGTGACGTCCCGATCGCAACCTGAGTGTCAAGCGCAAAGCACCTAACCATGCATGACATTTTCATCCACACAGAAAATCAGCGCCTCATTCTCGAGACCGTCAAACGTTTCGTTGAAGCCGAGGTGAAGCCGCGCGCGGCGGCGCTTGATGCCGAGAAAGATCCTGCGAAAAGTTTTTCCTGGGAGATCGTCGAGGCGGCCCATGAGGTCGGTATCCGCACCATGACGCTTGACGAGAAATGGGGCGGCCTCGGAACAGATTCTCTGACCACGTCCATGGTTATCGAGGAACTTGGAATAGGCGACATCGGCGTTTCGGTCATCATGGCGCAAACCTTGAAGATCGCGCAGATAATGCAAAAAGCGCTCAATGAAGAACAACAGGCGCGGGTGCTGCCGGCATTCGCCAAAGACCCCCGCGGAATGCTGGCGATCGGTATTACCGAGCCCGACAATGGCTCGAATTATTTTATCCCGTATCCAACGCCGTTTCGCACCACCGGGCAAAAAACCAACGGCGGCTGGATCGTCAACGGGATGAAGCATTTCATCTCAAACGGCAATCGCTCCAGCTTTTACCTTTTGTTCGTGCAGACCGAAAAGGGAAAGCCGTTGGCCGAAGGCAGCACGTGCCTTTTGCTAGAACGGGATCGGCCCGGATTCACCATCGGTCGTGTGCACGATAAGATGGGCGAGCGCCTTGCCAACAACGCCGAACTTATCTTCCAGGACTGCTTTATTCCCGACGAAAACCTCGTCGGCCAAGTCGGCGAAGGTTTTGACGTCTTGGCCAAATTCTTCCCGCAGTCTAACGCCTATGCCGGTGCCACCATTCTTGGCGTTGCCGTCGCCTTGTATGAGAAGGCGGTCGATTGGGCCAAAGTCCGTGTCCAGGGCGGCAAGCCGTTGATCGAGCACGATGGTATCCGCGCGCAGCTGGCCGAGATGCGTATGCTGATCGACGCCTCCCGATCCTACATCCATCGCGCTTGTTGGCTTGCCGACCACCAGGACCACGGCTGGGACAAAACCTTAGGGGTGCTTCCCAAGGCGATGGCATCGCAGGCGGCGTGGCAGATTGCCACCTGGTGTCTCGAAATCCATGGCGGCAGCGGCTACATGAAGGAGGTGGGGGTGGAGAAGCTCGTGCGCGACGCGGCGGCATTCCTGCATTCGGACGGAGTCAATCGAACATTGTTTCTCAAGGCCGCCAATTTCATGTTTCAGTAAATGGGGCCGTATTTCGGCCCTTTGGGTCGGTCAACCGGTAGGGGATCGCAATGGAGAGCCTCTTCGTTCAGACCGAGAACCAGCGTGCCATTGTCGAGACCGTCAGGCGTTTTGTTGAAGATGAGGTAACGCCTAAGGCAGCGGCGCTCGACGCCGAGCAAGACCCGGCAAATTGCTATTCCTGGGAAATCGTCGAGAAGGCGCACGCGCTCGGCATCCGCACCATGACGCTCGACGAGAAGTGGGGCGGACTGGGCACCGACCCGCTGACCACTGCCATGGTGATCGAGGAGCTGAGCAAAGGCGACCTCGGCGTTGCCATAACCCTGGGTCAGACTCTAAAGCTCGCGCAGATCTTTCAGAGCGGGCTCAACGAAGAACAGAAAATGCGCGTGCTCCCGGGGTTCGCCCAAGATCCGCGCGGGATGCTGGCGATCGGCATCACCGAACCCGATAACGCTTCGAACTACCTGGTGCCGTTTCCGGCATCGTTCCGTACCGTCGCCGTGAAAACCAAAGGCGGGTGGATCGTCAATGGAATGAAGCACTTCATTTCCAATGCCAATCGGGCAAGTCACTTCTTATTTTTTGCCCAAACGGAGAAGGGCAAGCCGATGACGGAAGGCTCCACCTGCTTTCTGGTCGAGCGCGGCCGCCCCGGGTTCACCATCGGACGCGTGCACGACAAAATGGGCGAGCGACTGGCCAACAACGCCGAGATGATTTTCCAGGATTGTTTCATCCCGGATGAAAATGTCGTCGGCAAGATCGGCGATGGCTTTAGCGAACTGGGAAAATTCATGCCGTGGTCGAACGCCTATGGCGGCGCGACGATTCTCGGTGTCGCGGTGGCCTTGCACAAGAAAGCCATTGATTGGGCCAAGGTGCGGATCCAGGGCGGCAAGCCGTTGATCGAACATGACGGCATCCGCGCGCAACTCGCCGAGATGCGCATGCTGATCGACGCCTCGCGCGCCTATATCCACCGTGTTTGCTGGCTTGCCGTTCACCCCGAGCACGGCTGGGACAAGGCGCTCGGCGCGTTACCCAAGGTGATGGCATCGAAAGCGACGTGGAAAATTGCCAAGTGGTGCCTCGAGATTCACGGTGGCCACGGCTACATGAAGGAAGTCGGAGTCGAGAAGTTGGTGCGCGATGCGGCGGCCTATCTGCATTCCGACGGTGTCAACAGGACACTTTTTCTCAAGGCCGCTAACTTTATGTTCCGGGCATGATCCTGGTTTCCCACTAAGGACAACATCATGAAAGCATTGGTTCTCAGGGGGCCGAACGCGCCATTCGAGATGAGCGAGGTTCCCGATCCCGTTGCCGGGCCGGGTGAAGCCGTCGCTCGTGTGCTTGCGTGCGGCTCCGGGCTGACCATCCAGCATGTTAAGGCCGGACGCCTGCCCGTCCAGTTTCCACGCATCATCGGTCATGAGATCACCGCCGAGATCGTTCAAATCGGCGCCGGTGTCAGCAGCCTTGCTATCGGCGACGGAGTTACCGCCTACGCTTACCTCAACTGCGGGTATTGCCGCTGGTGCCTGAGCAATCTGGAACCGCTGTGTGAGAATACAGGCGGAGGAACCGGGATGGTGGGCATGAGCTGCGACGGCGGCTATGCCGAGTACATCAAACTTCCGGCCCATGTTTTTCTCAAACTGCCGGCGGGATTGGACTACAAGGCGCACCCGGCTGAAATCGGTGTGGTCACCGATGCGCTCGCCACGCCTTACAAGGTACTCAGCCGGGCACAGGTCAAGGCCGGTGAAACCGTCGCGGTATTTGGCGCCGGCGGAGGAGTCGGTATTCACCAATTGATGATGGTAAAGTGGGCGCGCGCCAGGGTGATTGCAGTCGACATCGCCGCCGACAAATTCGACGCCTGCCGCAAGGCGGGCGCCGACGAGGTGGTCAATGCCGCGGACGGCGATGTGGTGCAAGCGTTGCTCGACCTTACCGGAGGACGAGGTGTGGACGTTGCCATCGATTACGTTTCGGTCACTTCGACGCTGGAAGCCGCCGCCAAGGCGCTTGCGCGCCGCGGAAGAATGGTAACGCTGGGTGGTGCCGGAAAGTCATTTCAGGTATCGGCCTATGACATGTTGTACAAAGAGCAGGCTTTGCTGGGCAGCCGATATGTAACGCGCCGCGAGATCCTGGAGACTTTCGATCTCGTCGCACGCGGCGAAATTTGGCCGCTTGTCAGCGACATCCGGCCATGGACCGAGGCCGAGGCGGTGCACGAGCGCGTAGAACGCGGCGAGGTCATAGGGCGCGCCGCACTTCTCATCAGTTAGGGGGCGTGTCGGCGCCGTTGGCTCATAGCCAATATCGACGAGGTTCTCCTCGGACAAGATTTGGAGGAATTTCGATGTTCACCGCCACAAAAGACAAAGCTCTTCTCACCACCACCACCGGAGCGCTGCCCCGGCCCAGTTGGTACACCGAAAACCTGCGCGGCATTCCGCTCGCGCAGGGCTTCTCGCGCCTCGCCTATCGCGAACAGCATTTCGACTGCTTGGCCTGCCACGTGGCGGCCCAGCATCGCGCCGGCATCGATATCATGGTGGACGGCGACACAAGGCTCGACGATGACGTCGCCGGACGGGCCTGGGTGAGCTACGTCACCGAGCGCGTCGCCGGCATCGGTGCGCCGCGCGTGGGGGTGCCTCCGGCCGGCTTCATGGCCGACAAGGGGCCGGGCGACCTGATGTGGGAGGTGATCGAGACCCGCATGACGCCGCCGGTCTCCGGCAAGATCGGCAAGACAGATTTACAGCTCGATCGCGCCTATAAGGCGATCGCGCCGATGACGGACAAGCCGGTGAAGATCGGCTCGATATCGGCGCAGATCCTGGCGCTGATGCTCACCAATGAGCACTACAAGAACCGGCTCGATCTGCTGATGGACCTCTCCGCCGCGCTCAACAAGGAATATCACGCGCTGACCGACGCCGGCGCGCCGCTGGTGCAGATCGAAGAGCCGGCAATTCATCAGATAGTCGCCGACCCCAAGCAGCCGATCAAGCCCGAGCAATGGGTGGAGGCATTCAACGTCGAAGTGAAGGGCCTGCGCGGCAAATGTGAGGTGTGGTGCCACACCTGTTGGGGGAGTCCTGCGGCGCAACGCGTGGCCAGCAAGGATCAATCCTACAAGGCGGCTTTGCCCTATCTCGACCAACTCGACTGCGACGTGCTCACGGTCGAAGGCGCGTTCAACCGCGGCATGGACCTCGAGCACTTCGGCGCGATGATCTCCAAAAACAAGAAGGTCGCGCTCGGCGTCATCAGCCATCGCACGCTGCAAGTCGAGCGGCCGGAAGAAGTCGCCGACCTCATCCGCCGCGCGCTCAAGTATATCGAGCCGGAGCGGCTGATCCTGACGAGCGACTGCGGCTTCGGCCGCCAATCGATGAGCCGGATGCACGCGTACTACAAGATGGTTGCGCTGGTTCGCGGCACCAATATCGTGCGCAAGGAACTGGGATTGCCCGAAGCCTATATTCCGGCCACCGATCCGAAGCTGTCGATGGTGCCCCTGACGGGAGGAGGGTCAGTTTAATGCGCCCTCGGATATTTGTGACGCAGCCCATTGCCGAAAGCGCCCTTGCGCGGCTTCGCTCGGTGGCGGACGTGGACGTTAATCCCGACGGGACCCGCATCCTCCCAAAGGACATGTTGTGCGCTGCTGTTCGCGAGCACGACATCCTCTTTGCGCTGCTTCACGACACGGTCGACCGCGAGGTGCTGACGGCGAACCCAAACCTCAAGGCAGTGACGTCCATGTCCGGCAACGCTGATCGGATCGACGTGGCTGTGGCAACGGCGCACAAGATTCCTGTCACCGTAATCCCGGTCATCGCCGTTTCAGAGGCGACAGCCGACTTGCATTTCGGTCTCATGCTCGCGGTTGCGCGTCGCATCGTGGAGGGCGACCGGCTCATTCGCGCCGGCTACTTTCCGGGTGCGCAATCGAACCACCTCGCGGGTGCCTGGGTCTGGGGCAAGGTGCTCGGTCTTATTGGAGGCAAGGGAAATATCGGCCAAGCGGTGGCACGGCGCGCGCGGGGTTTTGGGATGCGCATCCTCTATTCGGGCCCACACCGCATGTCCGAGATCGACGAGAATAATTTTGGCATGGCATTCGTGCCGCTCGACCAACTATTGGCCGAATCTTATTTCGTCTCCCTGCATCCAGCGCTGAGGTCCGAAACGCGCCATCTGATTGGCATGCGGCAGCTCCTGCTGATGAAGCGCACCGCGTTCCTGATCAATTCTTCCCGTGGTCCAATCGTGGATGAGAAGGCGCTCACCCGTGCCCTTGCAGAAAAGCGAATCGCGGGTGCGGGACTGGATGTGTTCGAGAATGACCCCTTGTTGAGCCAGAACTTTTAAAAATGACGAACGTCGTACTCACTCCGCACCTCGGCAGCGCGGTCACCGAAGTGCGCGAAACGTTGGCGCACATAGTGGTGGATAATGTTATGGCAATCCTCGATGGGCGACAGCCGCCGAATTGCGTCAACCCTGAGGTGTGCGCACCAAAAGCCCAAGCCAACTAGACATGGCGGCCGTTTCTAGCGGTCTGGCAAAGCCGTTTGATCCAAATCAAAGTAGCGGCGGTATACTGATATTGACTGCTGTCCGGTCGCATGACCGCGCGATGCGTCGAAGTGTAACCACGATTTATTTTCTCAAGATCGACTTTTCAGCATCGCTACCGCGACTTCGACTTCCAATGCGGGTCCATACAAACTAAGCGGAGGGATCTTATGGCAATAGATCGAAGCACCGACCTACCCCAGGCGTGGGGCATTACGTCAGAGATGATGGCGAATCCGCAACCCCGCATTCCCTTAATTGAACCGGGCCATATTCCTGACGACCTTCGCAAGGAGTTGGAGCCCTTTTACAGCAAGAGTGTCGAGAAATGGGGGACCGTGCCTCGGTTTTTCCAGATGCTGGCCCATTCTCCGGTTTTGGTCGAGGCATGGCAGCTGATCGACTCGCGAGTCCGCTTCGGCTATCTCAAGACTGACCCAGAGTTTCTGAAAATATTGCAGCTCGTGATTATCAAGACGGCCATTCTCAATCACGGCAGCTACTGCACTGGTCACAATGTGGGACTCGGACGCACCGTCGGCCTGACCTGGGATCAAATCGACGCGGTCGAGGGAACCGATTGGTCCACGACTGAATCGCTTTCGCCAAAAGAGAAGGCCGCCGTTGAATGGGCCGTCGCCGTGACCAAAGGCACCGCTCACGATGACGAAAAGGCCTTTCAAACTTTGAAACGCTATTTCACTAATAGGCAAATCGTCGAAATGACTTTTATCTGCGGTATGTGGACTTTGTCAGCTCGCCTGACTGAGCCGTTCCATCTGGACGTGGAATTGCCCGAGGATCGTATTGATTTCAACGCCAAGCGGGGCCGCGATCCGAAGGTTTCAGCCGCATGAGGGGTTGATGTGTCCGCCGAGGCGACCCAAAAAAAATCACACACGATTCATTCAACTACCTACCGCGCAATCCAAGAAGACTGTGCAGGATGCGCTCTCAAGCCCAGGTGCTGCCCGAATACCCCTGTGCGGAAGTTGCCGCACTCCATCCATGAGGGCGCGCGTGATATGGCCCGTCAGATCGCAAAGTCTTGGGAAGGCCGGACCTCTCGGCGGCTGCGTAAGAAGGTCGAGATGTTATTCGCGCACCTCAAACTCATTCTCAAGCTTGATCGACTTCGACTGCGAGGACCGAGTGGTGCTCGTGATGAGTTCCTCCTCGCAGCAACCGCCCAGAACCTTCGGAAGCTGGCCAAGCTGATACCGATGCCGAACCTGAAGCCGGCCTGAGAGCAGATCGCAGCGATAATGTTCAACCGCGCAGCCGGTGTGGCGGCCTGCTTCAGCTCGATTTACTGCCGGACTTGTTCAACAGATCGGCGCGAAACGGACGTAAATCTTTCTAAGCTTCTTCAATTCCAAGGCGCGCGGGCTCAGAAGTTCGCTGTTTTTTATACTTCTCGAAGAAATACTTACGGCAACGTGATATGGCGCGATCATCAAGATTCTCCATGCTGCTTCGAAAATATAGCTTTAGGAGAAATTTAGCGATCCGCCGGTAGGTCGGCCAGTTTGTCGAAAGCTTGCCGAAAAGCCGCCGTCTCCTATCGGCCAAGCCGTTCCAGGGTTCATCTGGGGATGTTGATTTAGAGCCGCTATGATGGCGTAATGCCTGCGTCTGTGTGTATACTGTCGCCATGACCCACGATCACCATGATCATGACCACGGCTCGGAATTGTCCGAGATGCAGCTTCGCGTGCGTGCGCTGGAGACGATCCTCACCGAGAAAGGTTATGTCGATCCGGCTGCACTCGATCTTTTAATAGAGACTTATGAGAAGAAGATCGGCCCACGCAATGGCGCTCGCGTTGTTGCCAAGGCCTGGGTAGATCCGCTCTACCGACGGTGGCTCTTCGAAGATGGCGCCGCCGCGGTCGGATCGCTCGGCTATGGCGGGAACAAGAGCGAACATCTGATCGCCTTGGAAAATACGCCCGCCGTGCACAATATTGTCGTGTGTACGCTTTGCTCCTGCTATCCTTGGTCGCTACTCGGGTTGCCGCCGCTCTGGTACAAGTCGGCGCCCTACCGTTCACGCGCCGTCGCTGATCCGCGTGGCGTGTTGCTAGAATTCGGCGTCGACCTACCGAAAAATGTCGAAATCTGCGTGTGGGACTCGACCTCCGAGATCCGTTACCTCGTCGTGCCGATGCGGCCCGCGGCTACCGACGGCTGGCGCGAGGAGTGCTTGGCCGATCTGGTCACTCGGGAAAGCATGATTGGCACCGGATTGCCTAAGCAGGTCGACGAGGTGGCGCGATGAATGGCGCAGCAGATATGGGCGGCATGCATGGTTTCGGCCCAGTGCAGGTCGAGCCGAACGAGGCGGTCTTTCACGCCGACTGGGAGCGGCGCATTTTCGCGCTCAATAATGCCGCAGGCGCGAGTGGGGCGTGGACCCTGGACGCCTTTCGTCAGACGCGCGAGAGCATTCCTCCACCTGAATATCTCTCGCTGAGCTATTATGCACTGTGGGTTGTTAGCCTCGAAAATCTGATGATCGAGCACGGCCTCGCTACCGCCGAGGAGATCGCTGCCGGCCGGTCGCTCGGACCGGCGAATCCGGTGGCGACCAAGGCCTCGGCTGCCGCCATAGCCCGCATGATCGCGCGCGGAACACCTTACGATCGGCCGCCGCCAGGCCTGGCAAAGTTCAAAACCGGGGACCGTGTTCGTGCGAAGAACATGCATCCGAAGACGCACACGCGTCTGCCGCGATACGTGCGCGGACATGTCGGCGTCATCGCGCGCGTGGACGGCTGCCACGTATTCCCCGACAGCAACGCCATCGGCCGCGGCGATGATCCGCACTGGCTCTACACCGTGCGTTTCGACGGTCGCGAATTATGGGGCGAAAACTCCGACCCGACCGCCAGTGTCTCGCTCGCGGCTTGGGAACCTTATCTCGAGCCATTGTGATGATGCTCGATTTAAAACCCGCTGTGTGTACCGAAAACCTTATCCTGTCCTTTCCATAAATTCCATCCGGCCTGGATTCGCGTCGTGAGGCAGAATCATCGCATCATTTAAAGTGATGATTGCCATCCTGCACGCGCTCGGAATGTTGGTCGCCGATTTGTTCAGGCCGGCTCTTCGACTTGAATGGTGCGGCCAAGACGGCCAGTACGAAACATAGCAGCGCGATCATTGTGCGCTGACGTTAGCCGTTCCCTTCAGTTAATCAATACGGATGAGGTTTTCGGTATACACACCATGACACGGCACCCGTATGGCCAAAAAATTAAAACTGCCAGAAAGTCGGGTAGTTATCCCATCCCGGCTTAGCCTCGCCGCGCGTCGTCGGCTACGTTTTTTTGGACGATAAGTGGTGCCCATCGTGGATCGGCGGGCAAAAGGGGGAAGAAGACGGCCAAGGAAACGCCGTCTACATTCAATGCGCGTGCCGAAACCGTAGCCGAGAAGCCGATGTTTCGCGCCGCCTTCAAGCGCGGTCGATGCCTGATCCCCGCAACCGGCTATTTCGAATGGCAGCCGACGCCTAGTGGCAAGCAGCCTTACTACATCAGCGCGGCGAACGGCTCCGTGCTCTCGATGGCCGGGCTATGGGATCAATGGACGGACATCGAGACGGGTGCCCGCGTGCGCTCGTGCACGATCATCGTGACCTCGGCCAACTCGCTCACCCGCGCCATTCATGATCGCATGCCAGTGCTGATCGAGCCTAAGGACTTCGGGCCTTGGCTGAGTGGTGAAGCAGGAACCGAATTGTTGGGGCCGGCGCCTGACGACTATCTGCGCCTGTGGCCGGTGTCGAAGAGCGTGAACCGCACTGGCAACGTCGACGATCCGACGCTGATCGAGGAAATCTCGCTCGGTGCCGTGTGATGCTCAACAAGCGGATCCATGACCGCCCCGTCCAAGTCCGCATGCACGTCGAGAACTTAAGCCAGTCGCCGCCACACATGGTCCTATGTATAGTTCAGCTGTGTGCCAGTCGGACCCACACGCTTTGCGGACTAAGATGGCGTATGAATGGAATTGTGGAGTTCCCTAGATGTTAAATGCGACGGTACTCACCGATCGATTTGATCGAGCCCTGCTATACGCCACCCACGTGCACGGTGGTCAGGTGCGCAAGGGGACCTCGATCCCGTATGTTGCGCATCTACTCGCAGTAGCTGCGACTGTCCTTGAATATGGCGGTTCCGAGGATATGGCCATCGCCGCCCTTCTGCATGATGCCGTCGAAGATCAAGGTGGAGAGCCGCGTCTATCCGATATCCGCAACCGCTTCGGGGATCGTGTCGCCGATATCGTGCGTGCTTGCTCCGACAGTGTCGTCAACACCTCTGCCGGCCACCATAAGGAAGATTGGCGCACACGTAAGACGCAATACATCGAACACCTGAATACAGTGGATCAGGATACCCTTCTGGTCTCATTGTCTGACAAGATCCACAATGCTCGCTCAATTCTCCGCGATCTTCGCAAACCTGAAATCGGCTCAGCTGTATGGGCGCGATTCAAAAGCCCGAAAGAACAGACACTTTGGCACTATCGCGAGTTGGCAAACGCTTTTCAGAAACTCTTGCCGGGGCAGCTGGCGGATGAGCTAGTCGAAATCGTAATTGTTCTCGAAAATGAGTGACTGGCAGTTATTCGATTGCACTCAAAGCCCAAAGCCCGGCGTTTAACCGGTGCATAATTAAGGGACCACCGGAGCGCCACGGTCAAACTCCGAGGAATGGGCGGAGCACGTCGAGAACCTCATCAAGCTTGTCGTGATGGAGCCAGTGCCCAGCCCCTGTAATCGTTACCAAATGCGCCTGTCTGAAATGTGCAAGCACACCGGCTGTTTCGGGATCGGGAAGGAAACTTTCATTTCCGCGCAGCAATAGCGTAGGGCAAGTGATGCGTGACCACAGCGTGATATGATCATCCGGCGACAGCCGATATGGCGCCCTTGCTTTCTGATATTCATCGAATTTCCAACTGTAGCCGCCGTCGGCGTTCCGTTTGACGCCTTGGCTGGCAAGATGCAGAGCCTGCTCGGGCGTCAACCGCTTGTTGTGCGCCGACATTCGCTCGGCCGCTTCGGCAATGGTGCGGTAACCGCGGGTCTTTTGTTCCACAATTCTGTCGAGCTGCGTAACCCACTCCGTGATCCGTTCGTGGATCGGTGTTCGCGGTGGCCCGGGTAGGACTGTCACACCATCCAAGACGGCAAGACGCGACACTTGGTCCGGATAAGCACCCGCATACATTAGCCCAATCATCCCGCCCATCGAATGCCCGACAATTGCGGTTTGGTGCACTGAAGCTGATTGCACCAAACATGTCAGGTCGTACAGGTAGTCGGACAGACTGTAGCTGCTACCTTTCGCCCAGTCGGAGTCTCCATGGCCACGGAGATCCGGGGCCATAACGTGAAAGTGCGGTTGCAATGCGTGAGCCACCGCGTCCCAGCTGCGGCTGTGGTCGCGGCCGCCGTGGATAAGGATCAGCGACGGCGCCGTATCATTACCCCAGTCGGTATAATGCAGCCGCAGGCCTTGGGATTCGTAGAAACGGTCTGCCGGACCGGCCGATGACGCGATCATTTCATTCTTTGGCACCTAACGCCCATGAAAGCGACGGAAACGGATCAACTATACTGCCCTTACAATTCCTGTAAAACTTGTAGCGTCAAGATGACGAAATCATAACCGGATGAGTTTCTCGGTATATAGACGAGTTCTATGAGCGCCACATCAATTGACTTGTTTCTGTTTGCATCGACTCTCGCCTCAGCGAGCCCAGTCGGATCGTTCGGTGTCCGCGCCGCGGAGTCCTGCCGCCGCGTGCCTGTGGGCACATGGGTATACCCTGGCAGCAACGAACAACGAGACGACGCGGTAGTAGCGCTCGCCAAGCGAGGCGTCGTGCTGCTCGGCGAGTCGCATGACCAGACAGAGCACCATCGCTGGCAGCATCATACGATCACGGCGCTGTTCAGCCACAGACCCGACATGGTCCTCGGTTTCGAGATGTTCCCGCGTCGCGTCCAGCCGGTACTCGACCACTGGTCCAAGGGCGAGCTGGACGAAACCGCCTTCCTGCGCGAGGTCGATTGGCCGCAGATCTGGGGTTTTGCCGACAAGCTCTACCTGCCGCTGTTCCATTTCGCCCGAATGCATCGCTTGCCGATGCTGGCGCTCAATATCGATCGAGCGACCAACCATCGGGTTGCGGCACAAGGGCTAGCATCCGTGCTGAGCACTGAGCGTGAGGGTGTCGGCGATCCTGCACCGGCCTCTTCGTTTTATCGCGACCGTCTGTTTGAGTGGTTTAAGAAGCACCCGGCCGCTGGTCAGGACGCCCGCGCAGCCTCGGAACGGTTCGAACGTTTCGTCTGCGCGCAGCAATTCTGGGACCGCGCCATGGCCGAGGCGATCGCCGGCGCTCGTCGCGATGCGCGGCAGCCGCTGGTCGTCGGCATCATGGGCAGTGGCCATATTGAATACGGGGACGGTGTGCCATACCAACTCGCTGCACTGGGGATCGATGATGTGGCCACGGCATTGCCCTGGCCTGCGGATACTGAATATCCGATCCAGCACCCCCCAATTGCGGATGTCCTTTTCGGTGTGGCACCCAATCCGTGACTCGCTGTTGTGTGGGCCATTAGTGGCTGGCGCGGAATAAGTATCTGGCTGCTCCAATCGCCAGCGGGCCGGCGGATCGTTACAATGATGGCCGGTCGGCCCGGCCAGGGTCGGCTCGATGTCATGAAAAAGGGAGGACTGGTACTATGACCGGTTACAACAGGATGGTCCGTTTCGGCCTGCTCGCGGCGGCCATGGCACTCGCACCCGTGGCCGCCAATGCCGAGGAGTTCATCAACATCCTCACCGGCGGCACCGGCGGCGTTTATTATCCGCTCGGCGTCGCGATATCGAAAATCTACGCAGAGAAGATTCCCGGCGCCAAACCGTCTGTGCAATCGACCAAGGCCTCGGTCGAGAACCTCAACCTGCTGCAAGCGGGCAAGGGCGAGATCGCCTTCACGCTCGGCGACTCGCTCGCCGACGCCTGGAACGGCAATGCCGAAGTCGGCTTCAAGAGCAAGCTCGACAAGCTGCGCACGGTCGCCGCCATCTATCCGAACTACATCCAGATCGCCGCCCTCAAGGATGCCCATATCAACACGCTCACCGATCTCAAGGGTAAGCGGCTGTCGGTCGGCGCGCCGAAGTCTGGCACCGAGCTCAACGCACGCGCGATCCTGGCCGGCGCCGGCATGACCTACAAAGATCTCGGCCAGGTGCAGTACCTACCGTTCAGCGAGTCGGTCGAATTGATGAAAAACCGGCAGCTCGACGCCACGCTGATCTCGGCCGGTCTCGGCGTCTCGGCGATCCGCGATCTGTGCGCCTCGGTCGACTGCACCATTGTCGAGATTCCGAAGTCGGTCGTGGCGAAGATGGGCTCGCCCTATCAGTCGGAGCCGATCCCGGGCGGCACTTACAAGGGCAACGACAAGGATGTGGACGCCGTGGTGGTGCCGAACTATCTGGTCACCCGTGCCGGATTGTCAGACCAGGAAGTCTACGAAATGACCAAGACCATCTTCGATAATCTGTCCTCGCTGCAGGCCGCGCATGCCGCCGCCAAGGCGATGACCCTCGACAAGGCGGGCAAGAACCCGCCGGTGCCGCTGCACCCGGGCGCGGCGAAGTTCTATAAAGAGAAGGGCGCTCTGTAAGGGCGCGCTACTCACGCTTTGTCATCACCGGACCGGCGCATCAGCGCCGAGTCCCGGTGATCCCGCTTATTGTGGCAATGAGCCGCCAGCCTAAGCGAGATGGCCGCGACAAACCCGGCTATGACAATTGAGAGTTTCGGGCGCGCCGCTTGCTGGCGCTCCCATGGGAAGAGTAAGGAACCGCGTCAATGATCGACATTGATCTTGCCGCCGAGGCGCCAGGTCAGGGCACTCCTATCCCGGGCCAGACCAAGACCGAGGCCCGGCTGGAAAAAGGCTGGGGCAACGACCTCGAAGGCCGCACGTTGTTCTGGATCGCGGTCGCGTTCTCGGCGTTCCAGATTGTCACCGCCACGTTCAGCCCGCTGCCGAGCCAAATCGTGCGCTCGGTGCATGTCGGCTTCCTGATGATCGTGGTGTTCGGCGTCACCTCCACGCTGACCGGCCGTAAGCCGGCCAAGCTTTTCTATTGGGCGCTCGGCATCACCGGGTTTGTGCTCGGTTTCTATCACTGGGCGTTCTATGAGCAGCTCATCCTGCGCGCCGGCGATCCCAACACCGTCGATATCGTGGTCGGCATCGTCGTCGTGCTGCTGGTGTTCGAGGCCGGCCGCCGCATGATGGGCCCAGTGCTGCCCATCATCTGCGCGATATTCCTGAGCTACGGGCTGTTCGGGCAATATCTGCCGAGCCCGCTCAACACGCGCGGCTACGAATTCAACCAGATCGTCGACCAGATGTTCCTCGGCACCGAGGGCATCTACGGCATCCCGATCTACGTGTCCTCCACCTACATCTTCCTGTTCATTCTGTTCGGCGCCTTCCTCGAGCGCGCCGGCATGATCGGCCTGTTCACCGACGTCGCCATGGGCACGGTCGGCCACGCCCGCGGAGGGCCGGCCAAGGTGGCAGTGATCGCGTCCGGCATGATGGGCACCATCAACGGCTCCGGCATCGCCAATGTGGTCACCGTCGGGCAGTTCACCATTCCACTGATGAAGCGCTTCGGCTACCCGGCCTATTTCGCCGGCGCAGTGGA
>Ga0208355_1000234_pt1 | contig 27069 bp, 30 predicted proteins | sample NGESurdeep072012_6_FD_184458 | JGI IMG/M metagenome (GOLD analysis project Ga0208355, IMG submission 184458) | Arctic peat soil microbial communities from Barrow, Alaska - NGEE Surface sample 210-3 deep-072012 (SPAdes) | ecosystem: Environmental > Terrestrial > Soil > Wetlands > Peat ... | reverse complement strand
CATGACTGTTTGGCTCTTCCGTTCGCTGAGCGAAACAAGCTGGCTCAAAAGGCCATTAAAAACGAACAGGACGAACATCGGCGCGATTTGATTAAAGATCCCCTCAAGAAAAAATAGGAATTGACATTAAGACACCCGCGCCCCGCTCGTATGTTGCAGCCCGATTTTGATCCCGCGCCGACAGCAGTTCGCATTCATCGATGCGGCTACGTTTCGCCGTGCAAAGCTCGCGGGTGCCCAAAACCCGCGACTCTGATCGCGGAAAAGGTCGATACCGCTGGCCGCCACGTTCGCCAGATCGAACTGTGCCCGCTGCACTGCGAAATTGTCATCGAGCGCGAACGGACTCGCGGCCTTGAGATTTGCGCTCGACGAGAAACCCGCTGACGCCCGCCCAGGCTCAAAATAATTCGGCCGGCCACGATTCGGTGCGCCACGTCCGCCGCGCTCGAAGTGTGTGCGCAGCTAAAGCAGCGACGGCGGCTTAGTAGTCGGGCACGTTGCCTGCGAAGGGCGTGGCGAACAATCCCATTCGCCCGAGTTCGGCCGCGACCAAGTGCTCGCCAATGTGCCCCGTCAACTGATTACTGCGTCCGGTCGCCATTCGGTTCGTCTCCTTACCCCGAATGCCGTTAACTTCTTCGGAGACCCCCCTTTTTCAAACCGACCGCTGCGACGCACTCGCTTCAGGTGGTCGATGAACTCTAGTCACTATACAGTCACTAGATTGCTTGGTCGCGTGTTCAAAGAACCGAGGTGTAATCAGAAACCCCCCTCTCCGTGTCGAATTATTGGTGAGCCGGCCGGGACTTGAACCCGGGACCCTGTGATTAAAAGTCGCGAGGCGGATTCGGAAAGTCGCTGCGGTTGCTAGGAAAGAAAGGGAATTTGACCGAAGCGGTTTCCGCCGACCGCTATTTTCCGAGCCGTTTATATGGCCGCTACCGGACCCTGTATCTGACGGCGGCAAAAAAACCCCGACAGCGAAATGCTGACGGGGGCGAAGCGCGGCGCGGCGGACCCGACCGCGTTTCACACTTTCAGTTAGGCGGGGGCTGTTTCCTGTTCGGATGCGACGGCGGCGGTGACCACGTTGTGCGCCTCATGATCGATGCTGGCGACCTGTCCGAATGGGCGAGCGGCGTGCTCAATGACCCGCCTTCGGTGAACCCGTGCACTGGTACTTTTTTGTCACGAGCCACCCAGCGCAGCCGCCCCCGCTTGGTTGGTTGCATACCTTAGTCTGCCCGCCAAACGCTTTCGCTCCCGGATATCCCCATTCAGCGCAGGTTGCGCTTGCGATCGTTACCCCTTGGGCGTCATCCACAGTTGGCGTTTGAAACTTCCCGTACTCGAAAGAGAGTTCGACGACCCCGTCCGCCCGACTCCCACCCGTAGCCGCCCACTCCTTTTGGACCGCGCAGCCCGCGAAGTAGATCACAGCAACACCAGCGGCAGCAATATGCATTAGAATCCTCATGTGGAGTCCCTCCCGCGCACATAAGAATATATTTCTTAAGAAAAAGATAGCCGACCGTTTACAAGATGAAGGAATCGCATTCGAGATAGCGAGTGCGGGCGCGGCGCGTGACAAGTCGCATCTGGTTTCCGCATCGGCACTGCATCGTTCAGTTCCCCTGCCACTCGCGCCACGGCTTGCGCCCGAATCGGAGCAGGACTTCATTCGCTTGCTTTGCCAGTTCGCGGCGCACGACCAGATCGGCCACGCGCGTAATCGGGTCGGTCGAATCCAGCTTCGCGATGATCGCTTCGGCTTCGCGCAGCGGCGGACGCACTGGCCGTGGCGGTGCGATGCGGACGCGGCGGGTAGCCGCGCCGCGCAATCACCCCGGCGCACAACAGGCCGTCCGCGAGCACAGCGAATTGCAGCCGTCGCACCGGCGAGTGCATGGCGCTTCGGCGCGTGTCAGCCCATTGCTCCGGCGTGACCGCATCGTTCGCGAAAATTGCTGCGTCGCCGAGAATCGCTACTACTTCGCCGCTTTCGCCGCCGCCTTTTCCAGTCCGGCGAGTTCCATTTCCATCAGGCCGAGCCGGATTTTCGCGCGGCTAATTTCACGCGCGGGAATAAGGCCGAGGTCGAGCCGCGCGCGATGCGCGATGATTTTTATTTTCGAGAGCGCGATTTGAACCTCAGCCGCGCCGTAGTCGATCCTTTCCTGATACGCGCCGAACTCCGCGCGCTGCTGGCGCGACAGTTCTCGCGGCGTGCCGTCGCGAGCTTCGGCCACTTCTTCAATCAGCGCCGCCCTCGCCATGTCGCCTGCGGCGAGCGCCTCTTTGAAATTGGCAATCAACCTCGGTGCGGGCATCGGGTCGAAGCGCAGGCGGTCGCTCGCCGCCATGCTCGCGCCGACGCCGGGGTCTTTGTGAATGGTGTCAATCGCCCGGCTCCTGCACGCATCGCGGGTGTGAAGCGGACCCTGCTCGACCGCGATGCGCTCACAATCGCCGATGGTTTGAAATTCAACCGCGATTTTCTTCAACGCCTTTTGCGCAATCGCATCGGTCCCTTGCGCGTAACCGGAGTCGGAGAAGTCATCCCGGTGCGCCGCCAGTTCCGCCGATTCTTTCGCGGCTTCTTCGAGAGGCGGTTTGTACCGCTTCGCCGCTGTGTCGGCGTGCGTCAAAAATTCTGCAACGCGCGTGGCGGGCAGCGGCGCGACCAACACAAGGCGCGGCGGGCGCAGCGAGTCCTTCATTTCATCGACGGTCGCGAAGCCGCGCTTTTCATCGTCGGTTATTGTTCCGAATTTTGCTCCCATGGTGTGAACTCCTCTCTATGTTGCGAACGTCAGTTTTCCTATGCGGCGAAGCGCAAACGCGCGACCATCACGGCGCAACGTATGGCGTCCGCCCGCTTCAACCGCCTGCCCATCTGTGCGCGCCAGTCATCGGTGAACGCCTCGATCATGTGCGGCTCGTACTCCCCCGGCCTCTTGATGCGAGCGCCGCGCGGCAGCCTGCCCATGCGCGGCGGATCGTCGGCGGCGCGACTGCGGCGGTTATACAGGTGCCAGCAAGCGACCAGCGCGCACCCCGGCAACGGATGCCGCTCGCACTCATCATCGCCAACCCGCCGCGCCGTGGTGCGTCTGCCGAGCAGCCGCGCGCCGCAGTGTCGGCATCGATTGCGTTTTCCATTTTCGCGGTTCATGATCCATCGTCTCAACTCCCTCACCTTGTCCGCGATCCGTTTCGTACCTTCGGCCCGCTCGCGCGCCTCAACTCGCGCGGGCGGACCACCTTCAGCACCTCAAATCCTCATCACCCGCGATGCGTGATGCCGAGTGCCAGCGCCTCTCGGTGCCAGCGGAACGTGCTTCAACCCTCGCGGCGGCGCGGCCTGCGGTTGTGCGGGCGTCGGCGCTCCGACCGGCGCGGTCAAGAACTTCGATCCCGGCGTGAGCAATACGCGCGCCGCCAGTTCGATTGCGGCGAAGTCAGGAGCGGCGAGCGCGGCATCCATCGCGGCATCGGACCCGCCCAGCGCCGTTCGCCCGATTGTGGCGGTGAACAAGCCGATCAACGCGCCGACCGTGAACTCAGACACCTCAGAAAACCGGCCCGAAAGTGCGTTGAACGCCTGCCACGATTCGCCGGTCCATCGGTATCGTGCTTTAAGATGGATCGCGGCCAGCCGCGCGATCTGACTCGCCGGGTGCCCGCGCTCGATGCGCTTTATTATTTCCGCCTCAGCCAATTTTCTTTCGCTCATGTGACCGTCACCTTCCTAGTTCGGAGTTTCATCGTCGCCCAGCCATCGTCCTAGAATCCCCCACGCCCGCTGGCCGTAGTCGCTGCTCAGATCGTCCAGCACATTCAGATGCGCGGCGATGATGACCACCGTGAGGTCGCCATCGGTAATCGCGCCAACCTCGTGCGCGATCTGGCCGAGGTGAAGCATCCAGTGAGTGCGCTTGAGCGAGGCGGCGACGGCGCGCAGATCGCGGTCCAAGGATGCGGGCGGCTGGGTTTGATTACACGGTTTGCTCACTGTTGGACCTCGTACCCGCGCCCGCGCTTCTTTCGCGCATCCTCAAGATTCGGGACCGTGCCGTTGGCTTTTAGCGACGGCGATCACCGGCGGTCGCTTCCTTCAAAAGACTTTGTGCAGCATCATTCAAGCCGAGTCCTAGACGGTAGCGATCTCCTGAGTCCTTCCCGAACCCGGCTTGATTGAGGCGCGTTCCAAAATACTTTGCAGTCCAAGGATAGCGTTGGCCGTTGTCTTTCGCCCAAAGCTTATAGATGACGTACAACTCCTTGATTCCAACGCGCGCGTCCGGCTCGCGCTCGCACATTTCATCGAGGAAGTCCTTGAGAGTGTCAGTCTCGCTTTTGTAACCTGCAACAGCCTTGGTAATCTCCGATGGTTCCTTCAACCCATCGCGATACCAGAGCCGCGCGCCTTTAACGAGCCAGTTCAAAATACCGGGGGCTTCGGCGGCGAGGCGATCCTTCAAAGTCCTATCAATCTGTCTTTCGTTTTCTGCTTTAGGGTGATCTACGAACTTCATCTCGAACGGAATCACCTTCAACCTTTTCCAGATGCCGTCATCGCGGCCTCTGACGTTTGGCCGGTAATTGGTTAAGACAATAAGTTTATGAGTTGGAAAAAATGTAAACGGGTTGTTATAAAGCAACTTTCCCGTCAGCGGGTCGTCGCTGACTAACGCCTTAATCGCTTCTTCATTCAGCCAGCCGCCTTCGGGCGTCTCATTGATCATCACGAACCGCGCGCCCTTGAGTCCTGCCACGTCGCCGCGTGTGTCGCCCCCCGCGCGGTGGCTCATTAGAAGCTGGGAGCGAGCGGCGTGCCCATAGTCACCTAGGACTGAAAGCATCGGAAGGAGCAACGAGCCTTTTCCATTTCTGCCGTCGCCGCACGGAATAAAAATTGCGTGCTCGCGCACGTCGGCGGTGGTCGCGTAACCGCACGCGCGATGGAAGTATTCGATGAGGTGCGTGTTGCCCTTGAAGGCGTCGGTGAGAACCTTGTTAAAGAGCGGCGCTTCCGCGCGCGGATTGTAAGCGACCGTCGCGCACTTCGTCAGCATGTCGGCGGACGTGCGCGCCCTTAACTTGCCGGAGCGCAGATCGACGACGCCATTCGGGCAATTCAACTCGAACGGATTCGCGTCTAGGGTGGCGGCTGGAACCGCCAACCGATGGCGGGCGAGGTCGATCATCGCGCGGATACGCTCGCGGCGCGAAGCGGACTGGAAAAATTTGACGGTGGCCTCGCGAGTTTTATCGTTGGTTTCGTCTGCGGCTTCGATGAGCAACGAGCGAATTGTTTGCTCGGCGAGTTTCACGATCTGATCGGTATCGTCGGGTTTGTACCGCGTGCCGTCGTACACACCCCAGCCGAATACCGGGGTCCATATCGCCGAACCTCGATGCTGCTCCGCGAAGCGCCGCGACATTCCGAGGTCGTTGCGCTGAGGTACTTCCCCAAGGTCCGCGACCTCAACCGGAGCTACAACAGGATTTTTTGGCGCATACCGCGCGATGCTTTTCGCGATGGTGTGGACCTCTTCTTCTGGAAGCGGCGGGCCGGGAGTCCTTGTTTTGTTTTCGACGAGCAAGGCCGCGCGGATCGCGTCCTCGCCGATCCCCCGGTCGCGCATCGAGCCGCCGAGACTGCACAAAATCGAATTGCGAGCACCTTCGCAGTAGTCGTCGTCCTGCGCGTCAGCGTTCGCGATCTTGTTCTTGGGAGCGCGCGACGGACGGTGGCCGTTGGTCTTGTTCTCAATAGCATCGCGCCACGGTCCACTCAGCACTACGGGCGGCATGGCAATGGGATCTAAGCCCGGCTCGAAGATGTAAATCTTGCCGGTATCCGGATGCTTTGAGCCCGCCGCGACGATGAGTCCGCCAGCGTCCCTTTTAATGTCGATTCCTTCCCATTCGATTTCCGGTTTTGTTGCCATATGCCCATCCCCTCTAAGCGCGATAGATGTAGTGCCAGCCGCCGCCGCCCGTGCGTACCGTGGTGGTTGGTGGTAAGGGTCCATACCTAGCGGTGAGCTTCTTGAGCGTGCGATCCCCATGATGCCGTGGATCGACATCAACGACGATCAGGCCGGTGGTGATGATGCCAATGTTGCAACCGGCGAACTTCCCCCACCACCATTTTTCGACTGTCGCGAGGTTGCTGGTTGCCGCTGCCTGCCAACCTTTGAAGGCGGGATGCTTCCCTTTGACTGGGAAAATCTTGAAGCCCGCGCGTGCCAACATCTGCGCGTGGATGTAGCACCGCCTAGTATCGTCAAGCTCGGACACGTCGGGTTGGGCGACCGTGTAGCCGGGATCGGTGGTGTTGTTTGTGGTAGCCATCAGACGCACCTCTCACTTAGTATCCGAGGTGCACGCGACGGCGCGCGCGCTGTGGGCGCGGAATACGATTGAGTATCCTGGCTTTTTGAAACCATTTTCCTGCCTTCCTCTATCGAAAATGATACTCGCGCGCTTGGAAAATGGAAGCCTCTCAAAGTGGCTGGGAGAGAAGAGGTTTACGACCTTGAGATTTGTCCTCGGCTGACCCTCTGTGTCCCTGAATGGCTATTTGAAGTTGAAGTCTACTATGTCGGTGGCTATCTTCAAATCGCGCGACTGAGTAGGTGGACTACACTATTTTCAACACCTCACTTTGGACTCCAACTATGCTTTGGGACGGTTTGGATCGCGCGGCTGAGGTGCAAGGACGGCGGCGTTCGATGGCGCGGCTGAGTGATTTAGTCACGGCGACTTCGCGCGCCGAGCGCCGCTGGGGTAGGAAAAAAGGAAGCCCCGGTGCATGGACACCGGGGCATGGGGGGGCGGCCCTTTCGGGCGATGGCCAAAAACGACTTTTAGAGGAAGCAGAAAATGGCCTGCATCTAGACTACCATCTTCGGCGTGGGGAAAGACAGCGCCGTACATCGTCCGCGCGCTCCCCGCGCTTCCCAACGCACTGTGCTTCGAGGGCGCTTCCCGCCCGGCGCTGTGGCCTTGAAGGCCGCTTTCGGGCTAGTGTTCAAGCCGGCGCGGCGACCCCGGTTGTGGTCCCCCTTGAAAAAATTATCTAATAGATTAAAGGAAAATTTCGATGGCAGTGCGGTCATTGCGGTTATTTTATGGTGTTTGTATAAAAATCCTTTAGAGAGAGAGAGATAAAGCCAACATACAAAAAGGGTAAAATAACCGCATTGACCGCGCCTTACTAAAATCGACTCGCCGCCGAACATGGTATTGCCTCGAACTGGTTTTCCGCCTCGCCTCGCCCCGCGCCGACCGTTTTGCCAGCTAAATATCAGGGTCACATTCAACCAACTGTCACGTTGTGGTTCACATCGAGTCATCGCCCGCGCCGCCCGATTTCCAACCCATCCGCGACTGCGCTAGTCTCAGTCAGGCCCGCAAATTTGTCCCCGCCATAGACTGCATCGGCAGTCGCCGCCCACTAACCGCGATGGGAAGTGGGTGGTTCTCTTTCCGCTCGCCGTCATCTAATTGGGCCGTGGATCGCGCCGTCTTGATAATTCGGCCGGATTTCGGTCGAAAGCATGGCTGGGCATATAAACGGCTCGGAAATGCGCCTGTCGCTGACTTAGTGACCTTCACCAATCATCACTAATCACAAGTAATATAAGGTGCGCCAATTCGCTCTGCCCTGTGACTAAAAATCGTATGGTCGCCCGATTTTCCGGGCTGTCGGACGGTCTGGGCGGGCTGTCGGACGGTCTGGGCGGGCTGATAGACGCGGTTAGGCGCGAAAACCGCTCTACGGGCGGCGCTGGGGCGCTGGGGCTTACTGCCGTCGTGCTGATGGTGGCCGTCGCGGTTGGATGGTCGCGGTCGCGATGGTCCCTTGGGTCGTGCTGATGGTCGTGGTCGTAGGTGATAACACCGGTGATGGTCGTGGGCGTGACGATGGTCGCGGTCATACTGGACGGTTGTAGGTCGTACCCGTCGCGTGCTTAGGACCGCCTATTGGGAAGCTTCCAACTACTGGCTATGCGGAGTATTCTTCAAACATGGCGCACGACAACACCAAAACGAAAAAGCATCGCCGGATGAGCGACGGTCGCCACCACCGGCCGGCGCGCAAACCTACTTTAGCCGATTGCAAAGGACCGAGGCCCACTATTTCCGATGTTCCCATCGTGGCGAAGCGCAGCGAGCGGAAAAGCCGGTTGGGCTTCACTGACCGCGCTACACCCGGCGAAAGAATCGAATTTTTGAAACGCGCGTCAGCGGCGGTCGAATTAAGAATCATGGGAGCATCCTTTCAGGAAATCGCCGAGGAGTTGGGATTTGCTTCGCGCGGTGCGGCTTTCGATTGCTACAAAAAAGGTTACGCGGCGCTGACTGATGAAATCAAAAGCGAGGCCGCAGAAGCGGTCAAGCACCAGTTGATCCGCAACGCTGCTTACAGAAAAAAAATTCTGATTCAAGCCAACAACAGCGGTGACCAGATCGCCGGGGCGATGGCCTGCATCGTCATCGACAAATTTGACAGCGCGCTTCGTGGAAATGGTCCTGGTTCAGCCGCGAGCCTCGATGCGATCTCCATCGCCGGTCCTGATGGCACCAATGGTGCCGTGTGCGGAAAGTGTAATTCACCCATCACCGGCGCACTCACCGATCCGAAATACGAATATGAGCGCATCGCCACCATCAACGCGATTCTCATGGAGTCGCATGTGCATCTTGTTCCGCTCAAGCCCACCGATGATGCGGGCTGGGATGCTGAGCAGGCCGCATCCGCGCCGTTGCCTGAGCAAACCGTTTCGCCGAAAGAGCCGGATAGGACTGCGGTTCGATTCGAGCGCATTTCCGACCGCGAGACGCATGATTTGATAACCCACGATTTTCACGACAACGAAATTCTCTGAGTAGAGGTTCAACCTATGACGAACTTACAGCAGACAGCAGATGAGTCTTATCGGAAATCGGCTGGCGCGAGCGCGCCACAGGCGAGGCCGACCACTTTGGCGGAGTCGGACGCCCACGTTGCGGCGGTCGCACAGACCACGGCGCGGCGGGCGCAGGCGCTTCGCAGTCCGCGCGGAACCACCTATCCGACCGACGCCAAGTAGTCGCGCTGAAAAGGAAGCGCGCGCCGTGGCCGAGGCCGCGCCGACTGTTTTGCCGGTCGCTCGCCGGTCCTTTTGCTTTGTGGCGCGTCCTGCTAAAGAGACGCGCATGAACCCCCGCCACGCCGCTGCGCTCGCGCTTGTGTTTTTGGCGAGCGCGTGCACGACAACGAGCACCGTGATGAAGAGTTGGGTCGGGGACTCTGAGTCTAAATTGCTTGCGTCATGGGGCGCACCCGACAGGACAGCGACGCTTCCTGACGGTGGCAGGGTCGATACGTGGGTTTCGACTTGGAGCAACAACTACGGTCTGCAAACTTGTCGAAAGACTTTCACTGTGAACTCTGAGGGAATAGTGACGCAATGGTCTTACAGCGATTGCGGCGGGGGTTCCCTTCTAGCGGAACTGTTTTCAAAATAAGCCACTCGCGATTTCAAACTCAGACACTCAAATGCGAATTAAGACAGCACCCGCCGCCGCGCTCGCGCTTGTGGGTTGGTATCTGATGATGCCGTTCCCCGGCGATCTCAGCGCTCCCATCGCGTACTGGATGCATTTTGATAGCTTCGACTCGGCGACGGAATGCCGCGATGCTGCATCTAAGCTGCGAGCACACGCCCAGAACAACCCATCTTTGCCCAAAGCACAAATCAAGGCGATCTCATCGTCGCAATGCATCGCCAGCGACGATCCGCGCCTCAAGGAAACGAAGTGAGCCCCCGCCACGCCGCCGCGCTCGCGCTTGTGGGCTGGTATCTGATGGTGCCCCCGATGGTGTCGTCGGTAACGGCAGAGGAAAAAGTGTACGAAAAACTGGGTCGTTTGATCCAGTTTATTCCGGTAGACGACTTTAAACCTACGGTTGCAACCTTGGTGGCGGGCGAGCTTGCATGCCCGACTACGCGCGCTATGGCGACGGCGCTCGGCTGTGCTAGCGAACTGTTGCATCAGTCCGGCGACGCGCTCGCAGCTATGCTGGCCGAATGCCAGCGTGCATCAAGCCATCTTGGTTGTGCCAAAACTACGACCAGCCGACGAGTGAATGTATCGCAAATTTACGATTTGAGCATTGCGGGCAAGCTGGCGCAGAAGCGTTCTCTAGCTCAGGTCAGGCTCGAAAGCGGTGAGGTTTTATACGTGGGGGTGGCTTCGCTGGACTTTTAGCAGTCGAGTCAGCGAATAAACACCTGCGCCGAACGGCTTTTGCCTTGCGCGCCTCTTGAGTCTCAATTCTCGCCGTAGCGATGGTAAATCCAAGGAGCGAACACGATGATTTGTCCGAAATGCAAGAAGTCGGGTGCTCTTTCAATAAAGAGGGAATCAGTAGGTGCAGCGAACGAGATTCATTTTGCGTGTGAATGCCCGGCCTGTGGCGCAAAGTCACAGTGGCATCAGCCGCTTCTCAGCTCGCCAGGAGAGCCACCGCGTTACGGTTCGTCTACGTCATGCCCTCCCGAATGTAATCTCCACAACTCGGTCTAAAGGGGTATGCTGCAACCCGATTTCGACCCTGCGCCGACAGCCGTTCGCATCCACCGATGCCGCTACGTTTCGCTGTGCAGAGCGCGCGACTGCCCAAAACGCGCGACCCTCATCGCGGAGAAGGTCGACACCGCTGGCCGGCACGTTCGCCAGATCGAACTGTGTGGGCTGCACTGCGAAATCGTCATCGAGCGCGAGCGTGTGCGCGGCTTGGAGATTTGCGACAGACGCGACGAATAGCGTGTGAAATTCACGCCGCCCGTCTTCGCGTCCGGCGCTGCACCGCAACCCCGGTCGGCGACGCGCGATCCGTGAGCCACTGCTTCAGGTTGTGACTGCGACCAAAGCATCCGCCTCGATGGTTGCGTTCAGAATCAGGACGCCCTCGCGGCAAGCGCCTCGCGCGGGAAGGCGCTTAAGGGGAATAGTCGCGCGCGAGCGGAGCGAGCGCGCCTCCATTCAAGGGGCTAGCTCCTCGTTCAGGAACTCGATGTCGTTCCACTGACTCTCAAGGTCGCTCTTCGCAGTTTTGCGTTCTGCCGCCTCTCGGTCGAGCATCGCCTCAGCTAAGGACTCAAAATTTGTGAACAGAGATGGGTCTTTTTTTTTCGTGCGCAATCGATAAATGTAGGGCTTCGAGGCGAACCACCAACCTTTCACGAAATAACTGAAGGTCTCATACGTGAGATAGTCATCTATGCGACTGGTTCGATGGAGCGCGCCCAAGTCTTCAAAAAAGTTAACGATGTCTTCACTCAGTTGTTCGTCCGGTCCATGGTCGAGGAAATGCCGCGCTAGACGCGCACGTTGTCCACGTACCTGAGCACCGTCCCACCTATCCAGAAATTGAAGATACAGGCGAACTCCTATTTCGTTCTTTGAAACTTCCCGCTGGGTCGTGAGAGCCCGTTCAAATGACTCGCGAGCGTCTCGGAGCTGCGTTTTTGAAAAGTAGAACTGTAGCCAAAACGAGCCAAACGCGATTATCGCTAGGGCCATTGTTCCGGTAGCTGTCCAGTCAACGTTATCAAGCACTGTCAACCTCCTTTCTTAACACCGCCGCGCCTTCTCCTCTCCGCCCAGCGCTGCTTCATCAGATCGGACAGTCGCTTTCTGCCTGCTGCCGTGATACCGCCGCGTCGCTTCATCGCAGGTTTCGGGACACCACCGCGTCGCCTTCTTGTCGGTCCGGCTCCTAGCAGAGCCTCGATCGCACGAGCAAGGCGGTCTCTTTCCTGCTTCAGTTCCGCGATGATTTTGTCGATTTCCACTTCGTCTGGTTCTCCTTGCCCCGGTGTATGCCTACATGAATCTGCCGATCTCATCCCGCTGGGCGGGTTGATGCCCTCGCTCGACCGCCCGTCGCGTAACGCTCGTACCGCAGTCGGCGAGCCATAAAGGTGCCGTCGAAATATCGCCACGCGCGACGGGCACGCGCGAGTCCGCCTGCACGTCCACGCGGTGAGGGCGCGCGCATCGCTTGAGCAAAACGTTCGATCGCGTATCCGATGACCGGGGCGACCTGTGCCGCTCCGACAATCTGTTCCGCGAGAATTCGGAAACTGGCGCTCGCTATCGACTCTGGCGAGGAGTTCGGTGTGTTCGCGTTCAAGTCGCTGGATGCGTTCGAGCAAATCGCTGGTAGCGTGATTTGGTACGCGCATCTATCGCTGCGACGGAGTGGCCACATGTCGCTGGATTGTACGCTCGACGTGAACGCGCGGAAATAGTGACTAATGAGCGCTCGCTTGTCAGCGAGCACATCTCACTACGCCGCCCGCCTTCGACCGCGCGGCACCGCAAGCCCGGTCGGCGACTGGCGGCTGACCATCCACTCCATCAGTTGCGACCGCACCCACAACACACGCCGCCCGATGCGGACAAACGGACAAAACTCGCCGCGACTGATTCGACGCCGTATCGACTTCGTACTCAGGTGCAGTTCGACCGCGACCTGATCGATGGTGAGATAATCACCGCTGGGTTTTGGGGATTTTGTGTTTCGAGACATACCGATGACCACCACCATTCGTTCGGGCGCGCCATGTAGCGCGCGGTGTTGGTCGCTCGGTCTGTGCTGCGTAGGTGCAGCCTGCGGCGATAAGCGGACGCAGCGCCCCTAACCAGCCGGGATGACTGGCGGGGCGAAGTAGATAAAGACTCTATCGAATCAGTAGCGGTCAGTCAAAGACTCTCGCGACCCTTATGACGGCTTGCTAGGCGGCTTGCCGGGCCGGTTCCTCTGGCTTCTTGACGGTCGGTTTCCGTTGTCCGCCGATTATCTGGTACGCGATGCCCGCCGCGATTGTTTCCGCTGTCGTTTCCGCCATCACCGAACCGGGGAACTCCGGTTGGATCATCCGAACGATGTCGAGCACCGATAGCCTCGTCGTGGGCCTGCTCATCGCGCCACCGCCTTGCGCCCGCGCTTCGATGTCGGCGGCGCGATTAACTTGCGCGGCGCTGGCGGCGCGAGTGCGAGCATCGCCCGTTCTGTTTCAACCCGCAGAGTGCCCACCTGTAGATGAGCGTAACGCGACGTGATCGCCGACGATCTGTGACCCAACAGCGGCGCGATGAGGTGGGTTGGAATGCCGCCCTTGTTGAGCAAGGTGGTAGCGAACCAGTGCCGATGATCGTGGACGGTCATCGTGTCGCGCCCAATCGCCTTACGCACCGGATGCCAGACGTTATCTACGTCCCATCGCGGCCTGTCGTGCGCCGTGCGGCTGGGAAACACCCACTCGCTAGTCGCCGTGCGCTTCATCTCGCATAGCAGGTCGAGCGCGAGCCGATTGAGCGGCACGATAACCGGCCCGGACTTGGTTTCGCGCTTGTGCAAAGTGGCATTCACTAAATCAATGTCGCGCCACTTCGCCCACAATATCTCGCGCAATCTGGAGCCGGTCCAAAGCACCAACCGAATGGCGTTCGCCCCGGTTTGGTCCGAGTGAGCATCCAACGCCGCGTAAAACGCATCAAGTTCGTCGGGCGTCGGCGGGTCCACGATGCGATACGCCTCATCGTAAGGCCGCTCGATGCCCTTGGCCGGATCGGATTCGAGATGATGCTTGCGCTCACCCCAGCGGCAAACCGTCTTGATGAGCGCGAGCGCGCGGTTGGCCGCAATCGGTGTATCCTTCAACCCGGTGAGGATGGATTCGATCTGTTCGGTCGTAATCTCGCGCGCCCTTTTGTTTTCGAAGCTGGCGAACTTCTTGCGCGCCGACCGATCATGCGCCGCTGACTTTTTTTCTTTCCCGCCCTCGCCGCGCTTGCCGCCTTTTTCGAGCCACGCATCGTAGAGTTCACCAAAGGTCGCGGCGCGGCGGCGCTCCGCGTCCGCATCCTTCCCCTTTTGTTTTTCGCTGAGTGGATTGCTGCCGCCCGCCACCTTGCCCAGCAACTTCCGCGCCTCGTTGCGCGCGCGCGCGGCGGTGAACAGTTCGCGCTTGCCGATAACGTGACTGAACTGGTGGCCTTTCAGCGAGTATTCCACGATCCAAGTCCGTCCGCCCGCCGCGCTGACCCGGAGCGCGAAGCCGCGCAATTCGGTGTCGCGGTAGTACGCGGTGAGCTTGGGCCTGCCCGATTCGGTCAGACCCTTGGGCGGCTTGAGCGAGTCGGCGTTGCGGTTGGTCAATTTCTTCACTTTCATCTGCCACCTTATTTCCGAGCCGTTTATATGCCGTTATATGGATTGAGTGTCCGGCGGCTGTCCCTTAGTGTCGCCTTGTTTCTAAGGATAGCGGAAGCGTGAACCTCACGCTAGGGCTTGATTTTACTGAGTTTTCTATGCGCCCGCGCTACTGCGCGAGGGGGTTGGAAGGGATGAGCCGGCCGGGACTTGAACCCGGGACCCTGTGATTAAAAGTCACATGCTCTACCACCTGAGCTACCGGCTCGCCCGAGAGATTTCAATGCTTACAGGTAATTCGAAGCATTGGAAACAGCCGCGACTTCAGAAGTCGGTTCCGCAACAGTGCCGCGCTCTGATTTCAACTACGCAAGTGCCGCGAAAGCTCTAGTTTTAGAGAGTTAAATTAGCTCAAAGCGCGGCACACCGTTGCCGGAAGAGCGACGGAAATGAGGGCGGTAAAGGCGCGAGGCGATATTATTTTCGATCCAACGAGGTCATGATTGCACCGCGCTCGTCACGGTGAAAAGCGCGATGGCAAAACACAAATGGGCTCACCCTTGCTCAAACGCGGCGAAATCAGCATTCAACAGCTTGACATGCCACCCACTACTCGAATATATCCAAATCCTACAAATTAGTAGAGCAGGTTAAGTAAATAAGAATAGATTGGAAGAATTAGCGCTTGAGAGGAACCAAAGATGCGCCTACAAGAATACTCAGCGAACGGATCGTCGGTCGCGGCTGCGAGGCAGGATGCTCTGGCCGAGCCGGCGAACGCGACTTGCGAGTGGGTGAGCCTGGCGGATCTTGCGCATGGGTCAGAACGAGTTGGCTCGGCGGTGGTGCGGTCGGCGCACGCGCGCAAGGTACTCAAAACCATTTCACGCTTGAGTCCGTACCGGTCAACCGTCCTGATTCAGGGCGAATCCGGAACCGGCAAGGAGCTGGTGGCGCGAGGGTTGCATACGCTGGGCTCGGTGCCAAGCGGCCCGTTCGTGACCTTCAATTGCTCCAACCTGGTCGAGTCGCTGGCAGAGTCGCAGCTTTTCGGTCATGTGCGCGGCGCTTTCACCGATGCCCGCGAGGATTCGCTCGGCTATTTCCGCTCCGCCAACGGCGGAACTCTATTTCTGGACGAAGTCGCCGAGCTTCCGCTGCGCCTGCAGCCCAAGCTGCTGCGCGTGCTCGATAGCCACGAGGTTCAGCCGGTGGGTTCGTCACGCTCCTACGCGGTTGATATTCGGCTGGTCGCGGCGAGCAATCGCGACCTGCACGCGATGGTGAAGGCGGCGCAATTCCGCGACGACCTCTACTACCGCCTTAACGCGGCGGCAATCCTGGTTGCGCCGCTTCGCGAGCGGCGCGAGGCAATCCCGGCCTTCGTCGCCCATTTTATCGAGCACTTCAACCGCCTGTTCGGCAAGGACGTAAAGCTCATTTCGCGGATCGCCCTGGACGCGCTGTGCGCCAACCAGTGGCCCGGCAACGTCCGCGAGCTCGGCCATGCAATCGAGAGCGCGGTTCTGATGACCGAAAGCGATCGTATCGATCTCGACGACCTGCCTTTGCGCAACGACGATGCGAATCCGGAAGCGCTGGGCGAGCCAGTCGAGGCGGTGCTGCAAAACGGCGGGCTCAATCTCGAGGGCGGGCCCAATGGCGCCGGGATTGACTGCGCGAACGCGTCGAAGCGATCCTTCGAGATGGCGGGCTGGCCCTACTCGCTCGATGCGGTAATCCGCGAGGCCTCGAAGAGCGCGCTGGTTCGCGCGCTGCAAGCGACTGAGGGCAATTGCCATCGCGCGGCCGAGCTGCTGGGCGTATCGCGCTACACGGTTTACCGGATGCTGAACCGGTTTGGCCTGGGCGAAGGGCGCACCTACAGGCCGCGGCGCAAGTCGATCGTCCGCCACGCGTCATGAATGTCGTCTGAGGGCTTCTCCCGGTTTGCGACTGGCGACCCAGTCGCCAGCCGCGGGAGCGGCTATTACTCCGTTACCTCTCTTAGACTTTTCCCCTTACCCGTTTTCTAACCGGGCTCTTCGACTTCGTTCAGGGTAAACTCCGCCCGAGGGCGCGGGCGATCAGGGTGGCCTTATCGGCTCAGGAACTACCCGCGCTGGATGAGGACATTTCTGCCGCATCGGCCGGCCCAGAGTCTTTCGGGTGCCCGATCGCGGCGCGCTCGATCTGGCCGCGCGTATCAGCAATAACTAGATTGGGGTATAGCTTTTCACTGTTCGCTGCTGGAGGCATTTTTGATGCGGGTGATTGTAACTGGTGGGGACGGCTACCTCGGATGGCCGCAGGCGATGTACTTGTCGAAGCGTGGCTACGAAGTATGCGTGGTCGATAACTTCAGCCGGCGTCTATGGGACCTCGAGGGCGGGACCGAAAGCCTGATTCCAATTTGCTCGCTGCAGGACCGGGTGGCGGCGTGGCGCGAAACGAGCGGCAAAACGATACAGACGGCGATCGGCGATTTGACCGACTACCCGTTCATCAGCGCCGTGGTCCGCGACTTCAAGCCCGACGCGATCATCCATTACGGCGAGCAGCGCAGCGCGCCGTTTTCGATGATCGATCGGCGCCATTCGGTGCTCACCCAGGTCAACAATCTTGTCGGCACGCTCAACGCCATTTACGCCATTCGCGAGCATGTGCCGGAGTGCCACCTGGTCAAGCTCGGCACGATGGGCGAATACGGCACGCCCAATATCGATATCGAAGAGGGGTTTATCGAAATTACGCACAACGGGCGCACCGACACGCTGCCATACCCGAAGCAGCCGGGCTCGTTCTATCACCTGTCCAAGGTTCACGACTCGCACAACATCCAGTTCGCGTGCAAAGTCTGGGGAATCCGGGCGACCGACCTCAACCAGGGCGTCGTTTACGGAATCGAAACCGACGAGACGATGCTCGATGAGCGGCTGGCCACGCGTTTCGACTACGACGGAATCTGGGGCACGGTGCTCAACCGGTTCTGTATCGAGGCCGCGATCGGGCATCCGCTCACCGTGCACGGCAAAGGCGGTCAGACGCGCGGCTACCTGAATATTCGCGACACGATGCGATGTATCGAGATCGCGATGGAGAAACCGGCGAAGCCCGGCGAATACCGCGTCTTCAACCAGTTCACCGAGCAGTTCTCGGTCGAGCAACTGGCGGAGCTGATCCAGGCGGCGGCGAAGCACGAGGGCCGCAGCGTCGAGATTCAGCATGTCGCGGACCCGCGCGTCGAGGCCGAAGTCCACTACTACAAAGCCAGGCACACCAAGCTGATCGACCTGGGGCTCAAGCCGCGTCTGCTGTCGGAGGAGTTAATCGATTCGATCTTCCACAAGGTCGAGCATTACAAGCATCGCGTGAAGAAGGATCGCATCGACGCGCTGGTAAACTGGCGGCGGATCAGCAATGCAGTCGGGTATGGGTCGATGTCGTCGCAGGCGGAGGATGCAGGGGTAAAGGCGGAGGCCGAGGGCAAGCCCAAGGCGCGGGTATCCGGCGTACGGTAGAGTTCAGTGATGCCGGGCGCGGGAGCGCCGTCGAGATTCCCGGCTGCAGCAGCTCAGAATGACACGAGCAGTCGCTCGCGTTTTTGTGTCATCCTGAGCGGATCGAAGGAACTTGCGCGCAAGCGCGCTTCCCGCCAACCACGATGCGTGTTTCGACTCTTCTTTGCTCCGGCACGTTCAAGGAATTAGGCGAAGGACCCTCGCCGCGCCGCAGGCGCGGCATCTTCCGCAACAAAGCAGGAGCGGCGGGGCTGATCGGCGGCTAGCGGGCTTCGCGCGAGCGGCCGCTGAGTGCCCGCGCCATCGCGCCCGGCAGCAGGGTCCTGGCGAAGCGCAAGTAATTCCTGATTCGCAATGGATCGACGCGGATTGCGCGCGCGAATGCGCGGCGCGCGAGCGGCCGATCACCCTCTTTGAGCGCGCGAAGCCCGATATAGCCGAGGATGCTGCGCGGCGCGCGACGGCGGGCGACCACATGGTGATGCGCGGCCACGCCGTAGCGCTCGCGCACCATGCGCTCGAAGACTACGCCCGCCTCCTCCTGGCCTCCGCCGGGCTTGAGCGCCTCCGGGAACAGCGCGAAGCGCCATACCGCGAGCGGCTCCGCGAGGTAGTGAAAGTTTCCGTACTCGCGCGCGCGGAGCCAAAGGTAAACGTCCTCGAACGCGGTCAGCTGCTCCGAGAATCCGCCCGCAAGGTCGAACACGCGCCGGCGCATCACGACTCCACTGGGCAGGATCGGCCACAACCGTTCGAGCATCTCGTCGACCGTTGGTGGATGACTGTCGCCGGCCAGCGAGGCCATCAGCTCCCGTCCGGTGCTGTCAACCAGAGCAAGATTTGTATAGACGAGCGCGCAATCGGGATCGCGGTCAAGCGTTTGGACCGTGCGCTCGAGCATCGCGGGCAGCCACCAATCGTCGGCGTCGAGGAACGCCAAGTACTCGCCCGACGATGCGCGCACGCCGGTGTTGCGGGCAGCGGAGGGGCCGCGCTTGGGTTCCTCGAGAATTTTTACGCGGCCGGCGTATCGCGAGAGAAGCTCGCGGCTGGAGTCGATCGATCCATTATCGATCGCGATGATCTCGAAATCGGTGAAGGTCTGCGCGAGCACGCTCTCGATCGCGCCCGCGACCGTAGCGGCGCCATTGTAAACCGGAATGATTACCGAAACACGCGGCATCAGGCAGTCCCGCCGGGCGAGCTACGCACGCGCCCGTCGCGCGCCGCGCGCCGCCCGGCCACCAAGGACGCGCCTGACGCCCGCGGGCATGAAGCTTCGCACGATTCGCAAGTAACTCTTTATGTGAAGTCGATCGTAGCGCAGCACCTGCATGAAGCATCGCCGCGCGCCAACCGTGTTTCCGCGGCTCATCTCGATCACGCCGGCGTTGGCGATCATTCGGACCTGATGGCGAATGAAATCCTTCACCAGCCCGTCGGCGCGCGCACCGTAGCGGGCGCGGATCAGATCGACAATTGATGCGGGGCCGTCGCGGTTCAATACCTTGGGAAACAACTGGCCGTAGGTGAAGCGGACGTGGCGGTCGGGCAGGTAAATGAAATGCCCCTGCTCGCGCATCAGCGGCCAGAAGTGGATGTCCTCGGGACCACGAAGTTGTTCGCAAAATCCACCGGTGCGATCGAAGGTCGCCCGGTGCATCACGACCGTGCTCGGCATGATCGGCCAAATCCGCGCCAGCATCTCGTCCATCGAGGGCGCGTGCGCGGTATCGGGGCGGATGTGCGAGCGGCGGAATTCCTCGCCCGCTTCATTCACGACGATGATGTCGGAGTAAACCAGCGCCGCATCGGGATCGGCAAGCATCGCCGCGACTGTCAATTCGAGCTTTCGCGGGAGCCATTCGTCGTCGGCGTCGAGGAGGGCGAGAAATTCGCCCGATGAGTGGCGGACGCCGTTGTTGCGCGCTGCCGATTGTCCGCGGTTGGGCTGCTCGACCAGCCGCACGCGGTCCCCGTACTGCTTCACGACTGCGTGCGTTCGATCGGTCGAGCCGTCATCGACGACGACGACTTCGTAGTCGGTGAAGGTTTGCTCGAAGACACTCTGGAGCGCGCGGCCGATTGTCCCCGCCCCGTTGTAAACCGGGATTACTACCGAGACGCGCGGCGCGCGAGTCTCGACCTCTGGCCCGCCATCCGCCATCTGCGCCGGCTCAGGCCTTGCCATCGCCCGTACGCGAAGGAACGCGCCTCGGCAGGAAAGTTTTCAAGTATCGACGGTAGGCCTTCGGTGACGCCGGTTGATAGTAGATGACGCGGGCGAGGCATCGGCGCGCCTCCCTGGTTCGTCCCTCCTCGATAAGAAGGCGGGCCATATGTTTCATGACCTTCATCCGCATCCGCCGGAATTCCCGGATGAGGGGGGTGGCCGCGGCGCCATAGCGTTCGCGGACCAGCCGAACGAACACTTCGTACCCTCGCTCGCGTTTGAGCGCCGTGGGATAGAGCGGGCGCGTGCTCTTGCGCACCAGCAATTCGGGAACGGATCGAAAATATCCGTGCTCGCGCGCGAGCAGCAGGAAATAAATATCGTCGGCCCTCACGCAGCGCTCGTCAAATCCTCCGCTTCGCTCCAGCGTCGCCCGGCGCACCATGACCCGGCTCGGCACGACATTCCATGGGCGCTCGAGCATCTGCGCCAACGTCGGCGAATCGAGGCCCCAGGTCTGGCTGTCCTGGTTGGGCATCGGCCGTCCGTTGGAATCGACCTTGTACGCTCCGGCGTAAACCAGCACGCAATTCGGATCTCGATCGAGGACGGCCGCGCAACGCTCGAGCATCTCGGGCATCCACTCGTCGTCATCGTCGAGGAAAGCGACATACTCGCCGCCCGACGCGCGTATGCCCGCGTTGCGTGCCGTGGAAGCACCGCTGTTGGGCTGGCTGATCGCGTGGATTCGGTCTTTGTAGCCGGCAAGCACAACGGCTGTGTCGTCGGTTGAGCCGTCATCGACGACCACGACCTCGTAGTCGGTGTACGACTGCGCGAACACGCTCGCCAGCGCGCTCGGAACCGTGCGCGCGCCATTATAGACTGGAATTATTACCGACACCTTTGCCATCGCGGGTCGCTAACTCCCCTGAATGGCGGCAGCGCGCGGGACTGTGGGACTGCTCTTGGCTCGCCGACCCTTCCATGCAGAAAGATCGCGGCCGAGCATGCGCTCGAGCCCATCGATTTCGGGGCGCATGAGTTCGCGCAGGCGCGCCTCGATGGCGGCGTCGAGCGGCGGGAACTGAGGCCCGCCGCCGAAAACGAACCGCCAGGCGCCCGCGCGCTCGAGAAAATTGCTGGTGCCGTAGGCTTGTTTCTCCTCAAGCCAGTACATGAAGTGGCGCGCCTTGCGGGCGACGCGCGGAAGCCTTGGCAGATCGTTAATTGAATTGACCAACTCGCCTTGGGCGGCAGACGCCGGCACGGGGTAGCGCTCGATGCCGATAAAATCACAGACCCGGTCGAGGTACGCTTGCGGATCGGCGCGCAGGTCGTCGTTGAGCAAGACCAGCACCCGATCCTGGCCGAAGCGGGCTCGCCAGTCGGGCAGATGTTTGGCGTAGCGAGTCACCTCGATCACCTGCGGAACTTTTACCAGGAACTCATCGAGCGGAAACTTCGTTAGCGTGTAATGTCTCCAGAGTTTGTACTCCGAGTAGATTCGCTCGACCGGGTTGCGGAATGTGCAGATGATTTTGCATCGCGGAATATGCAGCGCGATGCGCTCGGCGGCCTCGGGGAAGCCGAAGTATGGATTGACCTCGCCAATCGGGCGGGCGCCATCGGCGTCGCGGAAGTGATGCGCGTACCACTGGATTCCCTTGTCGTAGTTGGTGGTGAAGAAATCGGTCTCCTTGATTCCAGCCGGCATATCGACGCGGCCCTTGAGGACTTCGTACAGCCATGTAGTCCCGGTCCGGCCGGGACCGACGCCGATGAAGCCGGGCAGTCGCGGCTCGCGCGCGGTGTTGAAAGATTTGGTCATCGATTAACCGGCGATTACTAGCGAACCTGCGCGCGCGGCACAGGTTCCGAGCGCGACACGCCGGGGTTCCCGTCTGCGCGCGCGGCACGCGGCTTCTTCCACGCTGAGAGATCGATCATAAGCAATTCCTCGAGCGCCTCGACTTCGGGGAGATAGTGCTCACGCAGGCGCTCCTCCTGCTCGGGCGTCAGCCGGCCGTACGGCTCGCCGCGTCCGTGGCAGAAATCCCATACGCCGCGGTGGTCCAGAAAATTTATCGCGCCGTAGGCCCGGCGACTCTTGAACCAGTACATCAGGCGCGTCGCGCGGCGCGCGAGTCTGCGATTTTTCGGCGCGCGATCGAACGAATGCACATCGTCGCCGATTTCGGGCCGCTCGGAAAGTGCAATCCGCTCGATGCCCATAAAATCGGTCACCCGATCCAGATACGACTGTGGCTGCGCGCGCAATTCATCATACCTGGTGACAAGCACGTTCTCGCGGCCGAAGGTCTCGAACCATTTGCCGAGATGGAACGCGTAGCGGTTCCCGCCAGCCAGATTGGGCCGGGATTTAAGGACCTCGTCGAACGATCCGCGCGCCCACGCGTAATGAGTGACCATCTTGTAAGCCGAAAATGCACTATCGACCGGGTTGCGCAGCGTGGTGATCACCCGGCAGTTCGGAATGTGCGTCTTGATGCGATCGGGGGCGAGCGGCTCGTACAGGTAGGGGCAGATCTCGACAATCTTTCGCTCGCCGGTTGCGTACCAAAAATGATGCGCGTACCAGTCGATGCCCTTGTCGTAGTAGGTGCTGAAAAACTGGGTCTCCTTGACCCCGTAGGGCAGATCGACATGGCCTTCGAGCACGCGATGCAGCCAGGTAGTGCCGGTGCGACCGGGACCGGCTCCGATGATCTCGGGGAGCCGGCGTTTGATGGTTGCGCTCATCCGTTAGCCGAGCGCTCCAATGGGCGCGCCGGGGAAGGCTCGATAACGCGCCGCGCGCGCGGTTTCTTCCACGCGGAGAGATCGATCATCAGCAATTCCTCGAGCGCTTCGACCTCGGGTAGATAGCGCTCACGCAGGCGCTCCTCCTGCTCGGGCGTCAGCCGGCCGTACGGCTCGCCGCGGCCGTGGCAGAAATCCCAAACGCCAGCGCGTTCGAGCAGGTTGACGACACCATAAGCCTGATGGCCCTTGAGCCAGTGGATGACGGTCATCGCTCTGCGCGCGAGTCTGCGATTTTTCGGCGCGCGATCGAACGAATGCACATCGTCGCCGATTTCAGGCCGCGCGGAAAGTGCAATCCGTTCGACGCCCATGAAATCGGTCACCCGATCCAGATACGACTGCTGGTGCGCGCGCAATTCATCATACAAAGTGACCAGGACGTTTTCGCGGCCGAAGCTCTCGAACCATGTCTCGAGAATGGGCGCGTAGCGGTTGCCTCCGGCCAGATTCGTCCACGTTTTCAAGACCTGGTCAAAGGTTCCACTACGCACATTTCCGAAATGACGCAGCATCTTGTAAACCGAATAGACTCGATCGGCCGGATCGCGCAACGTGGTGACGATCCTGCAGTTCGGGATGTGGACCTTGATCCGCTCGAGCGCCTCGGTCTTAAAGAAGTAAGTAGGGCAAATCTCGACGATCGGCCGCCCGCCGGTTGCGTAGCGAAAATGCCGCGCGTACCAGTCGATGCCCCTGTCGTAGTAATTGCTGAAAAACTGGGTCTCCTTGACCCGGTAGGGCAGATCCACGCGCCCTTCGAGCACGCGATGCAACCAGGTCGAACCGGTGCGCGGCGGCCCGATTCCGATAACGTCGGGGAGCTTGGGCGTGCGTGCTCTTGCTGTTGCAACCAAGGTTATTGGATCGATGTCAGCGATCCGCCGCGAAAAAAGTCGAGGACCTGCCGCTTCCAGCTTGCCTTAACTGGTTCAGCAGCCCAGCGTGTCGAATGCGTGGCGAAAAATGCCTCGATTCTGCCGTTTAAGGCATCGATCGCGCGGTCGGGGCTGGGGATGCCGGGCTTGCACAGCTTGAAGGGCGGTTCGACTTGCCGGGAGTAATGCAGGATCTGCGGCGTCACGTCGGGCAGAACGGGCGAATACGTTGGGTAGTTCCATTCGATCGGGAGCTGCCTTCCCAATACGCCCAGTCCCCGGAGCGCGAGGGCGAAGCTCACCTGGTCGGTAGGAACGAGGGGCCTCTTCCCGATTCTAGGAAAGGCGATTGAACCAGTCGCGACACGTCCTGATCGTCGAGGACTCACCGGACGATGCCGAACCGACCGTGCGGGCACTCCGGCATCGTCGCTGCGATCTGAGCTGCCAGCGAGTGGATCGCGGGCGAATTCGCCAAACAAATCCAGGCGATCGAGGCACCAAGTGGCCCAGGCGCGCCATACCGGACTCAGCTCGGCGACAAACCGGCCGTCAAGTATGTATAGGCCGCCGTTGAAATTGTTCCAGTCGGAATTACGGTGACCATCGTCCTTGGGTATCGATACCTCGACCCAATTCGGTTCTCCCAAACCCGCCGCCTGGAAAATGCCGGCGAGCACATTTTCGGGAGGGCGGCAATTATCGACGATCTTCCCGGCCACCGGCTCGCCACGAGGAAGCGGCGCGTATCCTACCCAAGCGGTGTCGCAATCCATGAGCATGACCTAGTCGAAGCCCGCTCCGGCAAAAGTCTCCAGTTGGCGCAGCTTGTTGCAGTAGGGGTTGCGCGGATCAAAGGGTGCGACCGCGACAACGTTGACACCTCGCGATGTCAGCCAAGGGATGAACTTGGGGTCCCTTATTCCGGCCACGTGGACAAAGACGTTCTTCGGCGGGACCTTCTGGATATCCAGCACACAACTCACCCAGATGAAGCTTTGCGCCATCAGGTATCGCGGCTGATCGACGATGCATGAAATAGCGAGTGAGTTCATCGACAGCCTTGTAGACTACCCCAGCAAAGCAAGCAATATCAATGACGATTCCGACACTTCGCGCGGTTGGCGAGCGGGAATCGCCGCGCAGCATGCGTAGGACAGCGGTGTTGCGATGCTCATAGTTGACTGAGTGACAGTTTCGAACGTGCCGGCAAATCGGTAATAATTGACCTTCACTATCCAGACTGATACTTCGAATGGATCTGGAAAATGCGGGGGGATGCGCCGGCGGCGGCCCTGATGCGGACCTGCGGGACTCCCGGCGCGAAGGTTTCGAGCGGATGAAGAAATATAGATGAGTACGCAGGCCGAAAGTTCAAAGTTTTACCAACCGATCGTACCGTCGGACCAGATTCAGTATCGCGAATACAAGCTGCTGCTGAAGCCGGAGCGGTTTCCCGACGAGAAGGCGTTTCACAAGTTCTGGAAGTTAGCGCATCACGCGGCCAAATCACTCGGTATCAAGCTGGGCAAGATCGACGAATCGGTCAAGCCGCATCAGCGCGAAGTGGTGTTCTACGACACGCCGCACTTCAAGCTCTACAATCACGGCTTTATCCTGAGGAAACGCACCTTCTATCTCATGGTCTGCCCGATGCGAAGCATGAGCTGGTGATCAAGTTTCGGCATCCGGAAAAGAAAATGGCGCTAGCGGTGGATCCGCGCCCACTGCTGCCGTGCGAGTACACGCTGAAGTTCAAGGAGGAAATCCTCCTGCCGAAAGATGGTGCGCTGGGGATGCGGCTGGTGTATTCGCACAACTGCGAGCTCGACACACCCAACATCATATTGACGCAACGATTCGAAACGACCGCGGAAGCATTTCCGGCGCTCAAGAAGATCGACGCGAACCCGAAGGCGGCGCTGAGCGTAGTCAACGGCGTATCGATCCAGGAATACCAGGTCGATCTCGGGATGCTGGACTTCGGGCACAAGCTCGAGGCGAAGGCGACGCTGGCGATATGGCGGGTGCGCACGACCAACACGCCAATCGTGGCGGAGTTCGGCTACCAGTTGAAGTTCGATAGTCCCGAAGCGGTGCGGCGCAAGCAGCGCGAGCTTTCCGAGTTCTTCTACACGGCCCTGCAGTCGCGGGCCTCAGACTGGGTGCAGCGTGGAACAACAAAAACCGCCCTCATCTACGGATACGGAAACACCAGTCTCAAGCACGAGGAATGAACCCGATCTTCATCCGAGTCTGCTAACGCTCTTCAGGATCTTCATCCTCGCGGGCGGACTCAGCTTCGGCGGCGGCGCGGTCGCCTATCTGCGCGAGTACCTGGTCGAGGAAGAAGGATGGCTGGACGACGAGGGATTTCTCGGCGCGATGGAGATCAGTGAGACGCTGCCGGGGCTCAACGCCGTCAACATGGCGATCATCATGGGCGACAATCTGCGCGGGCTGGCCGGCGCGGCGGTGTCGGTCATCGGGATGCTGCTGCCGGGGGGAATCGTCGTGATGATCCTGGGGATACTGTATCAATCGAATCACAGCAATCCCGACGTCAAGCGTTTCCTGCTGGGGATCGCAGCCGCGGCGGTTGGTTTGCTGTCGGCGGTGACGTTGCAGATCGGGCGGCGCCAATTTCGCCAGCTCCCGGACATCGCGATCATCTTCGTGACGTTTCTGGCGGTCAGCTTCGTTAAATTGCCGCTGTTCGTGGTGCTGCTGGGTCTCGGGCCGATATCGGTCTGGCTCTACCGGCCCAAGGTCTCAAAACCGCGCACGCCGGACGAGCATTTGCCATTTCATCGCGGCGCGCGCCATCACTTGTTTCGTCATTAACTATTGAGATCGAAACCCGCATGACGCGATTGATACATCTGTTCCTGGTTTTCGCGCTGCTGTCGGTGTTGGCGGTCGGCGGCGGCACCGCGGTGCTGCCCGAGATGCAGCACATGACCGTGCATACGTTTCACTGGCTGACCGACGCGCAGTTCCGCAACATCTACAGCCTCGGCCAGGTTGCGCCGGGACCGAACATGTTGATGGTGCTTGTGATCGGCTATCAGCTGGCGGGATGGGCCGGGATGGTGGTGGTGGGAATCGGATTTTTCCTGCCCGACTGCGTGATTACGTTGTTCGTCAATCGATGGTGGGTGCATCTGGGCGGGTGGCCGTGGCGCACGGCGATTCAGCGCGGGCTTGCGCCGGTCGCGATTGGCCTGATGACGTCGGGGACGTTTGCGATTGCGAGGCTTTCGATCGTGAACGTGCAGACGCTGGCGATCGCAATAGCGGTGTTCGGGATTTTGCTGTGGCGCCACATCAATCCGGGCGTGCTGGTGCTGGTGGGAGGCGCCGTTTACATATTGTGGAGATAGACCGCGGCAATCGACGCCCGCGCGTGAGAGAAAAGAAAACGCCGGCAGGAGTGAATGCTCCTGC
>Ga0208355_1000233_pt1 | contig 27104 bp, 24 predicted proteins | sample NGESurdeep072012_6_FD_184458 | JGI IMG/M metagenome (GOLD analysis project Ga0208355, IMG submission 184458) | Arctic peat soil microbial communities from Barrow, Alaska - NGEE Surface sample 210-3 deep-072012 (SPAdes) | ecosystem: Environmental > Terrestrial > Soil > Wetlands > Peat ... | reverse complement strand
GGCCGGACGGCCGTCCCGCGCCAATGCCGAAAGGCGGCCGGGGAGGAAAGTCCGGGCTCCATGGACGAACGGTGCCGGATAACGTCCGGCGGGGATCGCCTCACGCAAGTGGGAACGGGCCTCAGGGATAGTGCCACAGAGAACAGACCGCCGCGGCTGCGTAGTGTTTTGGCCGCGGTAAGGGTGAAACGGTGCGGTAAGAGCGCACCGCGCTGCCGGCAACGGCAGCGGCACGGCAAACCCCACCGGGAGCAAGACCGAATAGGAATGACGTTGGCGCGCAAGCTCCAGGTCCGTCCGGGCCAGTCATTCGGGTAGGTTGCTTGATGCGCCGGGTAACCGGCGTACCAGAGGAATGGCCGTCACGTATGCCTTCGACGGCATGCCATACAAAACCCGGCTTACAGGTCGGCTGATATGTTGAAGGGGCGTCCGGCGGAGAACCCGCCGGGCGCCCCGCCAATTTTGCAGACCGCGACGGCCGAGGCATGCGCTCCCAGCATTGCGTGCAGGGCATAGCGGCGGCGTTCATGCTCGTAGAAGCCGCCATGCTCGCCGATCCTCGGCGCCGAGCAGGACGATGCTCGGAGCCGCGGATATTGGCCATGCGCTAACTGACCGTCGCAGAGGCAAGTTGGCGGCCGGCAGCGGCCCCGGTCTCCAGCCGGCCGTCGCGCAGCCGGTAGATGTGATCGAAGCGATCCAGAATCATTTCGTCATGGGTGACGACGATGATCGCGGCGCTTTGGTCGACCGCGATCCGCCGCAACAAATCCATCACGATGCGGGCGCGCGCCGAATCGAGCGGCGCGGTCGGCTCGTCGGCGAGAATGATGCGCGGCTTGTTGGCGAGAGCGCGCGCGATCGCCACCCGTTGCGCTTCGCCGCCGGAGAGCTGCTTGGGCAAAGCATGCTTGCGGTGGCCGATCTCGAGATAGTCGAGCAGTTCGATGGCCCGCGTGCGCGCTGCCGCAGCGCTAAATCCGGCAAGATCGAGCACGATGGCGACGTTGTCGCTGCCGTCGAGAAACGGCAGCAGATTGGGGTATTGAAAGATGAAGCCGATCTTGTCGAGCCGCAGCCGGCGCAGGTCGGCCTTGAGCCAGCGCTCGTCATAGACGACCTCGCCGTCGAGCGTGATGCGACCGCTGCTCGGCTCCAGAATGCAGGCGATGCAGTGCAGCAGCGTGGTCTTGCCCGAGCCGCTCGGGCCCATCAGCCCGACGACCTGGCCGGGATAGACTTCCATATTAATGTCGAGCAGCGCGTCAACGCGCGCCGTACCCTGCCCGAAATGCTTGGACAGATGTTCGACGCGCACGACCGGTTGTTTGTCTGTCCCAGCCATCGCAATTACCCCGAACTCGCCAGCGCTTCGGCCGGATCGACCTTGAGCGCCAGCCGAATGCCGAGCGTGCTGGCGGCAAGGCAGACCACGATGGTGATGACGAACACGATGGCGACGCTCTCGGGATCGAGCACGAGCCGGCGCGGAAAGTAAGGCTTGAAGGTGAGGACCAGCATCAGCCCGGTGAAGTAACCGAAGATGCCCATCGATAGCGCCTGCTGGACGATAAGGCCGATGATGGTCCGATCCGGCGCGCCGACGAATTTGAGCGTGGCGATCGAGCGCACCTTGTCCATGGTCAGCGTATAGACGATCAGAGCGATGATGACCGCCGACACGATCACCAGCAGCACCATGATCAGGCCCTGCTGCTTGCGCGCCCGCTCGATGACGAACTTGCTCAGTAACGTCTCCTGCTGATCTTGCGTGAGCGCCGTGAGGTGTTTCCAGCGCGCGAGCGCCGCGGCGACCTCGTTGACCGGGACATAAGGCGACACCTTGGCGATGACGGCATTGATCTGGTCGTTGGTTGCCAGCCCGCCGCCGCGCGCGAGCTCGCGCCGCGCCGCTGGCGGAGCCGACTCGAATTGCAGGATTTGCGCGTCGCGCAGGGTGATGTAGGCCACGGGATCGCCCGACGACGTGACCTCATTGCGCATCAGGCCGACGACCGTGAACTTGTGCCCGCGCGTGCCCAGCGGCACTTCCTGGCCGAGCGCCAGGCCGGCGGAGCTATCAACGATCGCTTCATAATGGCCGCGCAGGATGTCGCGCCCGGCCGAAAGTTGATGGGGGCCGCCGGGCCGGCCCGGCTCGAAGCCGATGAGGAACAGGCGGAGCGGCTTGCCGTTGAGTTCGGTCTGCACCGATTGGTAGGTGACCGAGCCCGCGCGCTCCACGCCATAGACTCGGCTGACCAATTCTCGCGTGTCGCCGGCAATACGCGACGCTTCGGCAAACGGCCCGTTGGTGCCGGCTTCGACCACCCAGATATCGGCGTTGGCGGCGCGGGCCTGCCGCAGCGCGTCGTCGATCAGGCCGCCATAGACGCCGGTGATCATGATCACGATGCCGAGCAGCAGGCTCAATCCGAAATTGGTCAGGACGAAGCGCAGAAGATTGTGCTTGATATCCCGATACGCCAGATTCATCGGCTCGGCCCTTGCGTGATCTTCTCCGCAATTTTGGCCGCGCGGCCGGCGCGCAGCCCGTTGGGCAATTGCGCCACCACCACGGCCTTGTCCGGCACGCCGCCGGCGATTTCATAGCGTCCATCGAGCAGCCGGTGCCCGAGTGTCACGTCGCGTTGCTGGAGGTGGCCGTCCTCGACCGTCCAAACCGTCCCGCGATTCTTGCCGAGCCCGACGATCGCCGCTTCCGGGACCAGCAGCGCCTGCGCAAGCCGCACCGTCGTGATATAGGCCTCGGCCTGCTCGCCAAGATGGAAGTCGGCCGGCAACTTGTCGAACGCGATCGCAACCCGGCGCTCCTCGTTGACGCGATCGCTTTCGGGCTCGATGCGGGCCACCTGCCCGCTAAACTGCTGGTTCGGCCGGGATCGCAAGACGATTTCGGCCACCTCGCCGACCGCGATCTCGCCGGACTTGCTCTCGTCGATAAAGGCCAGCGCCCAGACCGATGTCGGATCGATCAGCGTAAACACCGGTTCTCCGGCGCCGAGCGCAGAACCTAGCTCCTTCGCGCGCGCGGTCACCATGGCATCGTAGGGCGCCGCAAGCGTGTGAAAATCCAAGGTCGCGCTTTCCTGCTGCAGTTGCGCCTTCGCGTCACCGATGGCGGCACGCGCCACCGCGACATCGCTCGCGGCCAAATTCACATCCGCAAGTGCGGCGTCTTGCGCGGTCTTTGTCGTCTCCGCCGACTCGACCGAGGCCGTCGCGCTTTGCACCAGTTTCTGCCGGCGCTCACTGATCGTCTTGGCATTGGCGTAGTTCGCCTGCGCCTTCTGGACGTTCGCCATCGCGCGCTGAAGGTTGGCGTCGGCCTGCTCGGTGGCGGCCGTGGCTCTGCCGACGCGGGCGGTCTGCTCGCGGTCATCGAGGCGGGCCAGGACCGCTCCCTTGGCGACGCGATCGCCAACATCCGCGCGAAGTTCAACAAGCACGCCGGACGCCTTGAAGCCAACCTTGGAGGTGACGCGCGCCTCGACCGTTCCGAGGCCGAACACTTGCACCATGACGTCGCGCTCAGGCTGCGAGACCTGCACATCGATCGGACGGAAAAACAGTGCCCATGCAATCGCACCGGCGGCAATGACCAGCGCGGGCGCAATGCTGAGCAAAAGCAGGCGTCGACGGTTCATGGAGTTTCCCCGCCTTCCCAAAATTGGGACGGATTTAACTACCGCTTTTTGATGCGCTCCAGGCCATCCGATTGCTCTGATTTAGATCAAGAGCGGCAGGACAGGGTGCAGCGCACCCAAAGAGGCGTTACTGCGCGTCCAGCATCGTGGACGGCACCCATAGCGCGATGCCCGGAAACGCCGCCATCCGCACCACGGCGACGCACATCAGGAAGAACAGAGGAGGAGCATGGACGCCGATGGTGAAGATATCGCGTCCGGTCATGCCCTTCAGAACGTAGAGATCGAAGCCGCGATGCTCGGCGCGCGCCAGTTAAGGACGTAGCCGTTGGCGCCATAGCGGTTTCAAGAGTTCGAGGACCACAAGCACAAGAACGCCGGCGCCAAGGGTCAAGGCGAGATCGTCCAAGTGCAGAGGCCCGAAGCGGAACAGACCGCTCGCGAACGGCCAAAGCAGCGTCAGGCCCAACATCGTTGTGACGGCAAGCAGGACCAAGGCAAGCGCCGGATTCGGCCGCCGCAGAGCTGTGATCAACGACGCGCTGAAAGAGCGGTTGACAAAGATCAGGCTGACAATCGTCAGGACCAATGAAAAGAAAGCCAGCGCCCGCACTTCCTCCTCAGCCATACCGCGGCTTAACGCGACGATGAAGATGACAGCGACGAGCGCAAACGCGAACGCTCCCTGCAACAGACTCCAGCCGATCAAGGGGCCGGAGAACAGCGGCTGATCGGGGGCACGCGGCGGTCGGCGCATCACATCGTCCTCCTCGGTCTCGGCCTCGAACAGAGCGAGCACACCGGATCGATCACCATCTCCAGAAACGCGATATGCATCGGCCCAAACAGGATCGGCAGGCCAAATACCAGCGGCAGCAACGCCAAGCCGGCGATCGGCACATGCACAGCGAAGATAAAGCCCATCGCTTTGCGAAGGTTGTCGTAGATTCGGCGGCCGAGCCGGACGGCCTTGACGATCGAGCCAAAATCGTCGTCGAGCAAGACGATTGACGATGCCTCGCGCGCCACGTCCGTGCCGCGGCCGCCCATGGCAATGCCGATGTGCGCCGCTTTGAGCGAGGGCGCATCGTTGACGCCGTCGCCGGTCATCGCCACGATTTCGCCGTTCGATTTAAGCGCATTGACGATACGGAGCTTCTGCTCCGGCATGATCCGCGCGAACACAGTCGCGGTACGCACGCGCAGAGCCAAACTTGCTTCGCTCAGTTGCTCGAGCTCTTCGCCTGCCACGAGGTCTTCGGCGTCGAGGCCGGCCTGGCGGGCGATTGCCCTGGCGGTCGCCGGGTAGTCGCCGGTGATCATAATTACTTTGATGCCAGCCGACCGGCATTCGCTCACGGCATCGGGCACACTTTGCCGCAGCGGATCGGCAAGGCCGACCAGACCCAAGAACTCAAACGTGAAATCGTGCTGCGAGTCCGGCCATGGCAGCCCCGCGAAGGCAGCGCGGGCCACTCCCAAAACACGCAAGCCTTCGTCGGCCATGGCGTCGACGGACTGCGTCAGCGCGGCGAGATCCGCGGCGCCGAGGTGGCAAAGATCGGCGATCGCTTCCGGTGCGCCCTTGGCGGCGATGACGAATTCTTGCCGGCCATCGGCTGCCTGCCAGACGTGCGACATGGCGAGGAGACCGGGGCGAAGTCCATAAGCGTGCACCAACTTCCATTCGGCGCCATGCAGATGCTCGGTCTCGGCCAACTGTTCGCGACCGAGGTCATGAAACGCCTTCTCCATCGGGTCGAACGGGTCCCGCGCACTGGCGAGAACGCCGAACTCGACCAAGTTATGGAAGTCCTCCGGCATTTTTGCACCGGCCATCGCGCGCGGCCGGAAAATTTCGCAGCGCTTGAGCCGCAACTCGGCAATCGACATGCGGTTCTCGGTCAGCGTGCCGGTTTTATCGGTACACAACACCGTGGCGGAGCCGAGGGTTTCGATGGCTGCGGCGCGCCGGGTCAGCACACGCGCCCGCGAGATTCGCCAAGCGCCCATCGCCATGAACACGGTGAGCACGACCGGGAGCTCTTCGGGCAGCATCGACATGCCGAGCGCGATGCCAGCGAGCACCGCATCGAGCCATCCACCTCGCAAGCTGCCGTAGAGCAGCACCGCCAGGACGCACACCGCCGCCCCGACCATGGCGAACACCCGCACCAGCCGGCGGGTTTGTGCCTGCAGCCGCGGCGGCTCCGTCTCCAGCGTGCTGAGCGACTGACCGATCTTGCCGATTTCGCTGCGTGCGCCGGTCGCGATCACCTCGCCTAGTCCCGTCCCGCGCACAACCAGCGAACCGGAAAATACAAACGGCAGGTCATCGCCACCCGGCCGGCGATCTTTGGACGAAGCGACATCACCACTGACGAGCTTGCGCACGGGCACGGACTCGCCCGTCAGCAGCGATTCATCGATTTGCAGGTCGTGACTTTGCACGAGCACCGCGTCGGCTGGCACCCGGTCCCCTTCCGCCAGCACGACAAAATCGCCCCGCACCACCTCGCGGCCGGCGATTCGTTTGCGCTCGCCTTCGCGAATGACCAGCGCACGCGGGCTAATCAAATCGCGCAGCGCCTCCAGAACGCGCTCGGTACGGCTCTCTTGCACGACCGTGATCACGACTGACATTGTTGCGAAGGCGAGCAGAATGAGCGCTTCCTTCAAGTCCCCGAGCGCCAGATAGATCACGCCGCCGGCGAGCAGCAGCGCCAGCATGGGCTCCCGCACGACCTCGAGAATGATGCGCAGCGGCGTGCGCCGATCCGGCCAGGCTAGCTCGTTGTAGCCCTCGGTCTTCAGCCTGGCCTGAACATCCGCCTCGCTGAGGCCCTGGATCGCGGCAAACGATGAGGGATCGTTGGGCATATCAACCTACTGAGCGCAGGTCGCCGCAGCGACTCTGCCGTTGGATGCACCGATGAACTTTCTCGTCGGCCAGTGTGTGGACACTTGGGCAGCTGATACTGCCTCGTCCAGGAGCCGCAGTCCGTAGACACGATGTTTGACTGGGGGGTAGCCGCAATTCATGACCCAAATCAAAGACTTTTGGCCATGGTCCGGCAAAAATGCCTGCGATGGTCAGAGCCAACAGCCGGTGTGCCGCCATGCCGCAGCCGTCGAGTACCCCGCAGGCCGTGGTGTTCCGCGCGCGCGGTCTATGTCATGGGCGAGATCGCGGTGCATGCGCTGCGCGACATCGACTTCGACATCTATGAGGGCGAATTCGTCGTGCTGCTGGGGCCCTCGGGCTCCGGCAAGTCGACGCTGCTCAACATCCTCGGCGGACTCGATGCGCCCAGCTCCGGTCATGCGATGTGGCGCGACCACGATCTGGTCAATGCCGGCGACACGGAATTAACGCGCTACCGGCGCGAGCATGTCGGTTTCGTCTTCCAATTCTACAATCTGATCCCGAGCCTCACGGTGCTCGAAAACGTCGCGCTGGTGAACGAGATCGCCGACACGCTGTTCGATCCGCGCGAGGCGCTGGCACTGGTGGGCTTAACCGAGCGGCTCGACCATTTCCCCTCGCAGCTTTCCGGCGGCGAGCAGCAACGCGTCGCGGTCGCGCGCGCGATCGCAAAATCGCCCGACGTGCTGCTGTGCGATGAGCCGACCGGGGCGCTCGACTACGACACTGGCAAGCTGGTGCTGGCGGCGATTGCCCGCGTCAACGAAACGCTCGGCACCACGACAGTCATTATCACGCACAATGCCGCGATCGCCGGCATGGCCGACCGAGTGCTCAAGCTCAACTCTGCCGGGATCGGACCGACCACATCGACGCCGGGAACGTCGACAATGCGCGTGGCTACCACCACGACCATATCGGCGTCGCCGCGCGCCACCACCTCGACGGTGTCCTCCGCCGCCATCGGCTTGAGCTTGGATTGCATCGCGTCCTTGATGCCGATGCGATCGAGCAGGCTGACGAAATATATGCCGCTGGCGCCCTTGCCTGGATAGGCGACCGCTTTCGTGTGCAACAGCGCCTGCTTGATGGCCGCGACCGACGAGATATCGGGCTTGGCCGCGCCTGAGCGCACCGCCACGCCCAGACCGGCGCGGCCAATATCGACGCGCGGACCGACCACCATGCCGTCCTTGATCAAGGCGTCGATGATCGGCGGATTGCCGACGACGACATCGAATGTCTCGCCGGCTTCGATCTTCTGCTTGACCTCAGGGTTCACCCCGAAGCGCAGGTCGATCTTGTTGCCGGTTGAACGCTCGAACTGCGCGCACAGCTCGCGCACCGCGGCCCTGGGACCGTTGCCCCTCAGAACTTTCAGTTCGGCGGCCTGCGCGGCCGAAGACGCGGCCAGCAGCGCTGGCGACCAGCGCGAACAGGGTCTTCATGACATAGCCCTTCCCGGATCAGTCCGCCTTGGCGCCGCAGAATTTGACCACCTTGCCCCACTTCTCGGTTTCGTCGGCGTTGAGCTTTCCGAAATCGGCGGGCGAGCCCGGCAGCAGCGATGCTCCGAGGTCCGCAAACCGCGCCTTCGCCTTGGGATCGGCGAGGATCGCATTGACCGCCTTATTGAGCTTGTCGATGATCTCGGGCGGCGTGTCCTTGGGCGCGCCAAGGCCGTACCAGGCGCTTGCCTCGTATCCGGGCACGAAATCGCCCACAGTCGGGAGGTCCGGCAGCACGTCCGAGCGTATTGCGCTGGTCACTGCCAGCCCGCGCAGCTTGCCGGCCTTGATGTACTCAGCGGACGTCGGCAGGTTGTCAAACATCACCTGCACCTGCCCGCCGATCAAGTCGGTCAGCGCGAGCGCTCCGCCGCGATAAGGCACGTGAACCAAGTCGACGCCGGTCATCATCTTGAACAGCTCGCCGGACATATGGATCGTGGACCCATTGCCGGAAGACGCCATGTTGAGCTTGCCAGGATTGGCTTTGGCATAGGCAATAAATTCAGGAACCGTCTTTACCGGCACCGATGGATTGACCTCCATGACGTTGGGAAAACGGATGATGCCCGCGACCGGCGCGATATCGCGGATAAAATTATGATTGAGTTTGTCATAGAGCGTCGCGTTGATCGCGTTCGCCGGGGCGACCAGGAGGAGCGTGTAACCGTCAGGGGCCGCGCGCACGGCCGCATCGGTGGCGAGATTGGTGCCCGCGCCTGGCCGGTTTTCGAGGACGAATGGCTGGCCGAGCCGCTCCGAGAGCCATTGACAAATGAGACGCGCGGTGATGTCGGCCGAGCCGCCGGGCGGATAGCCGAGGATCAACCGCACCGGCCGCGCCGGATAGGTTTGCGCCCAAGCGAAGCGCGATACGGCGGGAAGCGCGGCAGCAGCCGCTGCCAGATGCAGAAATTGACGGCGCGGAAGTTTCATGGCGTCGGTTCTCCCGGAGCCAACCATAGCAGGCTTGTTTTACCCCCGACAGGGCGGACATAGTGCTGCCCTCGCTTCGCCAACCAGCGCCATGCCAGCAAAAAAATCACAGCAACTTTGGGATTTCTGGATCGACCGCGGCGGCACCTTCACCGACGTGGTGGGACGGCGGCCCGACGGCACGCTGGTCGCGCACAAGCTGTTGTCGGAAAACCCGGAAGCCTATACGGACGCCGCCGTGCAAGGCATCCGCGACCTGCTGGGCTTGAAAGCCGGCGAGCCGATCCCGGCCGGCCGTGTCGGCGCGGTGAAAATGGGCACCACGGTTGCGACCAACGCGCTGCTCGAGCGCAAGGGCGACTGCACGCTGCTGCTGATCACCAAGGGTTTCCGCGACGCGCTCAAGATCGGCTACCAGGCGCGGCCAAAAATCTTCGCCCGCCACATCATCAAACCCGACATGCTGTATGAGCGCGTGGCCGAGATCGACGAACGCGTGCGCGCCGACGGCACCGTCGAGCGCGCGCCCGATCTCAGCCTGGTGCGCGCCGATCTTGCCGCCGCCAAGGCGGACGGCATCGATGCCGTCGCCATTGTGTTCATGCATGCCTACCGGTTTCCCGAGCACGAGCGCCAAGTGGCGGCGCTGGCGCGCGATATGGGCTTTGCGCAAGTGTCGGTCAGCCACGAGGTGTCGCCGCTGATCAAGCTGGTCGGCCGCGGCGATACCACCGTGGTCGATGCCTATCTGTCGCCAATCCTGCGGCGCTATGTGGCGCAAGTTGACAAGGATCTCGACGCCAAGCGATCGGCCGCGCGCCTGATGTTCATGATGTCCTCGGGCGGGCTCACCGCCGCCGAATTGTTTCAGGGCAAAGACGCGATCCTCTCCGGCCCGGCCGGCGGCGTGGTCGGCATGGCGGAGACCGGGCGCTCGGCCGGCTTCGACCGGCTGATTGGCTTCGACATGGGCGGCACCTCGACCGACGTGTCGCATTTCGACGGCGAATACGAGCGCACCTTTGAGACCGAAGTGGCCGGCGTGCGCATGCGCGCGCCGATGATGCTGATCCACACGGTCGCCGCCGGCGGCGGCTCGATTCTGCATTTCGACGGCGCGCGCTTCCGCGTCGGTCCCGACTCGGCCGGCGCCAATCCGGGGCCAAAATGCTACCGGCGCGGCGGGCCGCTGGCGGTGACCGACGCCAATGTGATGGCCGGCAAGCTAATCGCGGATTTCTTCCCGAAGATTTTCGGGCCCGGGCAGAACCTGCCGCTCGACGGTCACGCGGTGCGCAACGCCTTTACCGACTTGGCGCAGCAGGTCGGCGGCGGCCGCAAACCCGAAGAGGTGGCGGACGGCTTCATCAAGATCGCGGTCGAGAACATGGCGAACGCGATCAAGAAGATTTCCGTGCAGCGCGGCTATGACGTGACCCGCTACGCGCTCAACTGCTTCGGCGGCGCCGGCGGCCAGCATGCCTGCATGGTCGCCGACAGCCTCGGCATGACGCGCGTGCTGATTCATCCGTTTTCGTCGCTGCTGTCCGCCTACGGTATGGGGCTCGCCGACATTCGGGCCACCCGCGAGCAGGCGATCGAATTGCCGTTCGGCGACAAGGCGCTCGCCGCCATCAAGCGCATCGGGGCGCGCATCGGCAGACAAGTCAAAGACGAGGTGGCCGGCCAGGGCGTCCCGCTGCCCAAGATCAAGGTGATCGTGCGCGCGCATATCCGCTACGCCGGCACCGACACCGCGCTGGTGGTGACAGCGGGCAGCCTTGCGGCGATGAAGCACGCCTTCGAAAAGGCGCACAAGGCGCGCTTCGGCTTCATCGACCGAGCCAAGCAAATCGTGGTCGAAGCGGTGTCGGTGGAAGCGGTCGGCGGCGGCGCCAAGTTCAGCGAAAAGGCGGCCCGGCGCGCGGCCGGCCGGCTGCCGCCGCCGCCGGCGCGGCGCACGCAGTTCTTTTCCGGTGGCGCGTGGCACAAGGCCAATGTCTATAGCCGCGACCAGCTCAAGATCGGCGCAAAAGTGAAAGGCGCCGCCATCATCATCGAGCCGCACCAGACCATCGTGGTCGAGCCCGGCTGGCAGGCCGAGCTGACGGCGAAAAACCATCTGCTGCTCACCCGCGCGGTCAAGCTCAAGCGCACGCACGCCATCGGCACCCATGCCGATCCGGTGATGCTGGAAGTGTTCAATAATCTTTTTATGTCGATCGCCGAGCAGATGGGCGTGTCGCTGCAGAACACCGCCTATTCAGTCAACATCAAGGAGCGGCTCGATTTCTCCTGCGCGGTGTTTGCGCATGACGGCATGCTGGTGGCCAATGCGCCGCATATGCCGGTGCATCTCGGCTCCATGGACCGCGCGGTGGAGACCATCATCCGCGAGAACAAAGGGCGCATCGCGCCCGGCGACGTCTATGCCATCAACGCGCCCTATAACGGCGGCACGCATTTGCCCGACATCACCGTCTGCACGCCGGTGTTCGACGACAAGAAGAAAAAGATTTTGTTCTGGGTGGCCGCGCGCGGCCATCACGCCGATGTCGGCGGCATCTCGCCCGGCTCGATGTCGCCGAACGCTACCACCATCGAGCAGGAAGGCGTCTATATGGACAACTTCAAGCTGGTCGATCGCGGCCGTTTCCGCGAGCCGGCGCTGATGGCGGCGCTCACGCAAGCCAAATATCCCGCGCGCAATCCAATCCAGAACATCAACGACATCAAGGCGCAGATCGCCGCCAACGAGAAGGGCGTGGCCGAGCTGCGCAAGATGGTGACGCTGTTCACCATGCCGGTGGTGCAGGCCTATATGCAGCACGTGCAGGACAACGCGGCCGAAAGCGTGCGCCGCGTCATCGACCGGCTGCACGACAGCGAGTTCTCCTACGAGATGGACCAGGGCACCGTGATCAAGGTGAAGATCACGGTCGACCGACACAAGCGCGAGGCCACCGTCGATTTCACCGGCACCTCGCCGCAGCAGCCGACCAATTTCAACGCGCCCGAGCCGGTGACGCGCGCGGCCGTGCTTTACGTGTTCCGCGTGATGGTGGACGACGATATCCCGATGAATGCCGGCTGCCTGCGGCCGATCAACATCGTCATTCCGCCGCAGTCGATGCTGACGCCGGAATATCCGGCCGCCGTGGTCGCCGGCAATGTCGAAACCTCGCAAGCGGTGACCAATTGCCTGTTCGGCGCGCTCGGGAGCCTGGCCGCCGCGCAAGGCACCATGAACAATCTCAATTTCGGCAACGCCAAGTATCAATATTACGAAACGATCTGCTCCGGCTCGCCGGCCGGCCCCGGTTTCAACGGCACCGACGCCGTGCATACGCATATGACCAACACCCGGCTCACCGATCCGGAGGTGCTGGAGTTCCGCTATCCCGTCGTGTTGGAGGATTTCCATATCCGCACCGGCTCCGGCGGCAAGGGCCAATGGCACGCCGGCGACGGCATCCGCCGCACCATCCGCTTCCTGGAAAAAATGGAATGCACGATTTTGTCCGGCCACCGCCGGGTGCGGCCGTTCGGCCTCGCCGGCGGGCAAGCCGGCCAGGTCGGCGAGAACTGGGCGCGCCGCCAGGACGGCCGCCTGGAGCGCCTGCAAGGCTGCGACGACACCGTGATCGACGCCAATGAGGCGGTCATCATCCAGAGCCCGACCGCGGGCGGATATGGGCCGCCGGAATAGTCGCGGTTGCGCGCGCTCGCCCGGCAACCGCCCCCCATCCCATCCGCGCCTTGACCTTGATCAAACCCCCGCCGTGGCCGCGGCGCTATCTTGCGCCAATGTTAGCCCCCTCCCGCGCCGATCCTGCCACCTCGCCGCTCAAAACGCTGTTGCAGAACGCCCCCAGCCTGCTGCTGGCGCCGGTGCCGCTGGCGCTGCTGCAACCCATGTTCAGCCGCATCGCCACCCATGTGGCGCAGTCGCGCCCCGAGCTGTTCGCCCGCCTCGGGCCGCACGCCGGCAAGCGCTTCCTGATCGATCCGATCGACCTGCCGTTCGTGCTGGTGCTGGCGCCGCAGGCCGCGCGGCCGCGGCTGACCGCGTATCGCCGCTATGAACGCCCCGTGCACGACGCCGGCATCGCCGGCACCTTCTTCAATCTGCTCGACATGATCGATGGCTCACTCGACGGCGACGCGCTGTTCTTTTCCCGCGATCTGCAGGTGAGTGGGGATACCGAAGCGGTGGTGGCGCTGCGCAATGCGCTCGACGATTTCGAGGGCAGCGCGCTCGACAGCGTGGTCGCCAGCTTCGGGCTGCTGTCGGCGCCGGCGGCGCTGGCCTTGTCGGTGGTGCGGTCGGTGCGGGGGAAATAGTTTGATGACGGAAGCGCAAGGCTACCAACGCCCGGAGCTGGTCTGCCCGGCCGGAACGCCGGCCGCGTTGCGCGCCGCCGTCGATGCCGGAGCCGACGCGGTCTATTGCGGCCTGCAGAACGAGACCAATGCGCGCAATTTTCCCGGATTGAATTTCACGATTCCCGAGGTCGAACAATCGCTCGGCTATGCCCACGCCCGCGAGGCCAAGGTGCTGCTCGCCATCAACACGTTTCCACCGGCTGGCAAGTTCGCGATGTGGCGCGACGCGATCGACGGAGCCGCCCGCCTCGGCGTCGACGCCGTCATCGTTGCCGACATGGGCGTGGCCGATTACGCCGCGCGCAGCTATCCGAACCTGCGGCTGCATCTGTCGGTGCAGGCCGGCGCCTCCTCGCCCGAGGCCATCCGCTTCTATTGCGAGGAATTCGGCGTCAAACGCGTGGTGCTGCCGCGCATGCTGACGGTCGCCGAGATCGCCGAGCTGCATCGGCAGATCCCGTGCGAAATCGAAGCCTTCGTGTTCGGCAATATCGGCATGATGGCGGAAGGGCGTTGCAGTCTCACCAACTACGTGACCGGCGCGTCCACCAATATGGACGGCATCTGCTCGCCGGCGGCGGATGTGCATTATGAGGAGGATGCCGAGCGCAACTTGACCACGCGGCTCGGCGAATACGTGGTCGACTGCTTCGCACGCGGCGAAAGCGCCGGCTATACCACCATCTGCAAGGGCCGCTATCTGTGCGGCGCGCAGACCGGCGGCTACTACGCCTTCGAGGAGCCGGTCAGCCTCAATTTGTCGGCGCTGCTGCCCGATCTCATGCGCGCCGGCGTCACCGCGCTCAAGATCGAGGGCCGCCAGCGCAGCCGCGCTTACGTGAAGTCGGTGGTGTCCGCCTTCCGCAAGGCGGTGGACGATATCATGGCCGGCCGCGAGGCCGCCTTCGCCAGCCTGCTGGCGCTCACGGAAGGCCGCCGCGAGACCGAAGGCGCCTTCCCCAGCAAGCGATGGAGATAGCGGTGCAGAGCCAAGCGGGCGAGGTCACGCTGGGGCCGGTTCTGTTCAACTGGAGCCCGGAGAGCTGGCGCGATTTCTATTTCCGCATCGCCGATGAAGCGCCGGTGGCGACCGTCTATCTCGGCGAAGTCATCTGCTTCAAGCGCGCGCCGTTGTTCGAGCCGTATCTTGAAGCGGTGGCCGCACGGCTGTCGGCCGCCGGCAAGACCATCGTGTTCTCCACGCTGGCCGAAGTGATGTCCAAGCTGGAACGGAAATTGGTGGACAGCGTCTGCGCCGAGCCAACGGCTGTGGTGGAGGCGAACGACGGCGCCGCCCTGTTGCGTCTGCGCGGGCGGCCGCATCACGCCGGCCCATTCATGAATGTCTACAATGAGCGCACCGTTGCCGTGCTGGCCCGTCACGGCGCCTGCAATGTCTGCCTGCCGCCGGAAATGCCGGCGACCGCCATTGCTGCGCTGTGCGCGGAAGCGGCCAAGCTCGGCGTCACGGTCGAAGTGCAGGTGTTCGGCCGGCTGCCGCTGGCGCTGTCGGCGCGTTGCTATCACGCGCGCGCCCACGGCCTCACCAAGGACAGCTGCCAGTTCATCTGCCAGAACGATCCCGACGGCATGTCGCTGCGCACGCTCGAGGACAAGCCGTTCCTGGCGGTCAACGGCATCCAGACGCTATCGCACGATTACCTCAACCTGGTCGGCGAACTGGCGGATATGCAGGCGATGGGCGTGAGCCGCTTTCGGCTGTCGCCGCATAGTTGCGACATGGTGGAGGTGGCCGCGATCTTCCGCGGCGTCCTCGACCGCCGCATCGACGTAACGGAGGCGGCGGCTCGTCTCGATGCCCTCAAATTCGACGCGCCATTCTCCAACGGCTTCTATTACGGCAAGCCCGGCCATAACTGGAACCGGGCGAGCACGCCCTGATAGCGGCCGCTTCGGCCACCAACGGCTCCGCGCAAAGCGCGGCCCGATGACAGGCTCCGGCGGGGACCCAATACACACAAATGATGATGGCGATTACTGGATCGCCCGCCTTCGCGGGCGATGACAGTTGATGGGCTAATTCCTGGCGATGATCTCGCGCTCTTCGCGATGCACCGGCGTGGCGTCGGTGATCTTGGTCACGCCGCGGCGCAGCGGCATCGAGGGGCGGCGGCGCTTGAGCGCGCTGCGGCGGCGCCGGCGCGGACGCACGCGTTCGATGCACACGCCACCCATGCGCGCGAACGGCTCGCGCAATTCTCCGTCGTCTTCCGCGACCAGCAAGGGCAGACCCAGCACACGGCCCCAGCTGCGCCATTCGGCAAAAGCGTCGTCGACCTCGACCGAGACGAACAGCGGCAGCGCCAGCGCGGGATCCTTGTGTTCGAGCACGACAGTAACGCTGCTCTGCGCCCCGCCCTCGCCCGGCACGACCCTGATGGCGACGCCGGCAAAGGCCGAGACCGGCATATTGAGCGCCATGCGCATGCCGCGCAGCGAGCGCCGCACCACCACGCGCTCGCGATAAAGCTCCACATGCCGCACCCGCTCGTCGGCCGCGGCATCGCTCGCCGCGAAACGCACGGGCAGGCAGAACGGGTCGAGCCGCAATGCGCGGCCCGACCCGGCGGGGCATCCGCCACTTCGCATTTGACGCCTCAAACTCTCCCACGCCGAGCTTATTTGGCCCGGTCGTGAGGCGATCATGGCGGAAAGGCGTCGGAATCCGCTTAATGTTCGCGGTTAACTGGCAGTAACGCGGCCCGCTTCGCGCTACATGATTGACGGCAGGTTGCGAACCATGATTGACGAGGTGTTGCTACGCTTCCGCAAAATGTTCGGATCGGCGGTTGCACCGGACCGCATTCGGCGCCATTTGAAAGATCAACATGCTCGCACCCGCCGCATCCTTGTTCGACCTGAGCCCTCTCATCGACCGCGCCGAGCGGCTGGTGCAGGCCGCCCGCGCCGCCGGCGCCGACACCGCCGATGCGGTGGTGGTGCGCTCGATGTCGCTGTCGATCGAGGTGCGCGACGGCGCGGTGGAGGAATCCGAGAGCGCGGAAGGCGACGATCTCGGCCTGCGCGTGCTGGTCGGCCGCCGCCAGGCGGTGGTCTCCACCAACGATATGGGAATCGACGGCACCGCGGCGCTGGCCGAGCGCGCGGTGGCGATGGCGCGCGCCGCGCCCGAGGACAAGTTCGCTGGCCTCGCCGACGAGAAATTGCTGGCACACGATTTTCCCGATCTCGACCTGATCGATCGCGACCTGCCGACCGTGCAGCAGCTCGAGGCCATGGCGCGCGCCGCCGAACAGGCCGCCCTCGCGGTCAAAGGCGTCGCCAAGTCGGGCGGCGCTTCGGCCTCGGCCGGCATCGGCGGCATGGTGCTGGTGACCAGCCATGGCTTTCGCGGCGCTTATCTGGGCTCGCGCCATGGCGTCTCGATGACCGCGATCGCCGGCACCGGCACCGGCATGGAGCGCGACTACGATTATTCCTCGGCGCTGCACGCTGCTGACTTGGAGAGCCCGGAGAAAATCGGCCGCACCGCCGGTGAACGCGCGGTCGAGCGGCTCAATCCCTGCAAGGTGTCCACCCGCAAGGTGCCGGTGGTGTTCGATCCGCGCGTGGCCGGCTCGCTGGTTTCGCATCTCGCCAGCGCCGCCAATGGCGCCTCGATCGCGCGCAAGACCAGCATCCTGATGGACAAGATGGGCGCCAAGCTGTTCGCCGACGGCGTCCGCATCATCGACGATCCGTTGCGCAAGCGCGGCCTGCGCTCGCGCCCGTTCGATGGCGAGGGCGTCGCCGGCGCCAAGCTCGCGCTGGTCGAGGACGGCGTGTTGCGCTCCTGGCTGCTCGACAGCGCGACCGCGCGCGAGCTTGGCCTCGTCACCACCGGCCACGCCCAGCGCGGCGTTTCCTCAGGTCCGTCGCCGGGGGCTTCCAATCTGCATCTCGACGCCGGCCAACTTACGCCCGAGGCGCTGATCGCCGACATCGCCGACGGTTTCTACGTGACCGACCTGATCGGCATGGGCGTCAACATGGTGACCGGCGACTACAGCCGCGGCGCCTCCGGCTTCTGGATCGAGAACGGCAAGCGGGCGTTTCCGGTGAGCGAGGTCACCATCGCCGGCCATCTGCTCGACATCTTCCGCACGCTGACGCCCGCCAACGATCTCGAATTCCGTTACGGCACCAATGCGCCGACCGTGCGCCTGGAGGGCCTCACCGTTGCCGGCCAGTGACGGGCGCATGATCCCGAAAAGTGGGAACCGGTTTTCGGAAAAGATCATGCGCAAGCAAAATGTCAGGGACGGTATTTAATCAATGCAAGCGAATCAGGCCATGGCGCTGCGCGATTCCCTCGAAGCCGTGATGCGCGAGGCCGGCGAGCTTGCGCGCGTCACCTCGCGCGGGCCGTTCAAGCGCTGGACCAAGGGCGACGATAATTCGCCGGTCAGCGAAGGCGATATCGCGGTCAACGATTTCTTGCGCGCGCGGCTCACGCGGCTCGCGCCCGCGGCCGGCTGGCTGTCGGAGGAAACCGAAGACCACCTGCCCGGCCGCGCGATGGCGCTGGCCTGGATCGTGGATCCGATCGACGGCACCCGTGCCTATATCGCCGGCCGCGCCGACTGGACGATTTCAGTGGCGCTGGTCGAACACGGCCGCCCGGCGCTGGCCGCGCTCTATGCGCCGGTGACCGACGAGATGTTCCTCGCCGTCCGCGGCGAAGGCGCCACGCTCAACGGCGTCAGCATGGCGGCGAGCCGCGGCGACACGCTTGAACGCGCCCGGCTGGCCGGACCCAAGCGCTATCTCGACAGACTTTCCGGTTTGACCCCCAACATTCTGGCCCAGCCCAAGGTGCATTCGCTCGCCCTGCGGCTCACCCGCGTCGCGCATGGGCAACTCGATGCCGCCTTCGCCTCCGGCGGCAGCCATGACTGGGACCTTGCGGCGGCCGACCTTTTGGTGCACGAAGCCGGCGGCGTGATGACCGATTTTGCCGGCCGGGCGCTAAGCTACAATCGACCGCATGTCGTGCATGGCGCGCTGATTGCCGCCGGTCCCGCCCGCCATGGTACGCTCATCGATCTGTTGCGCGACCGCCAAGCCGAGTTCGCGTAAGCTTGGCCTCGCATCGCACACGTTCAACCTCGTTTGCACACCGTCGACAACGCCCATATGCGCTATTTCATCGTCCCCCTGCACCGCCTGCTCGACCCCGGCAGCGCGGGTCGGCGCTAGAACGGATGCCGATGCCATCATTCAGACGGATCGCCGCATCGCCCGCCTTCCAGGGCGCCGTTGGAACCGCGGCGGCGTGGTATCTGCGCCTGGTTTGGTACACCAGCCGCAAGACTCTCGAACCGGCGACGATCTACGATACCGTGCAGATGCCGGCGATCATCGCGATGTGGCACGGCCAGCATTTCCTGACGCCGTTCATCAAGCGCGACGAAGCCAAGCATCGTGCCAAGGTGCTGATCTCGCGCCACCGCGACGGCGAGATCAACGCGCGCGCCGCCGAACAGCTGGGCGTCGGCACCATTCGCGGCTCCGGCGCGCATAACGGCGAATTCAACCGCAAGGGCGGCGCCGCCGCCTTCAGCGAAATGCTCGATGCGCTCGCGCAGGGCTACAATGTCGCGCTCACCGCCGACGTGCCCAAGGTCTCACGCGTCGCCGGCCTCGGCGTCGTCAAGCTGGCGCAGCATTCCGGCCGGCCGATCTATCCAATAGCGATCGCGAGCAGCCGACGGATCGAACTCGATAATTGGGATCGGACCGCGATCAATCTTCCCTGCAGCCGGCTGGCGATGATAGCGGGCGACCCGATTTATGTTTCGCGCGACGCCGACGCTGCGACGCTGGAATCCGCCAGGCAACAAGTGGAGAGCGAGCTCAACCGGGTAACGGCGCGCGCCTACGACATCGCCGACCGCAAGCGGAGCCAGCAGCCGTGAGCGAACCGCTCCCCGTCGCGCTGCGCGCCTACCGGCTGCTGTCGGCGGCGGCGGTGCCGCTGGCGCCGTTCATGCTGGCGCGCCGGCTCAAGCGCGGCAAGGAACTGCGCGAGCGGCTCTCCGAGCGGCGCGGCGAAGCCCGCATCGCGCGCCCCGCGGGCGCGCTCGTGTGGCTGCATGGCGCCAGCGTGGGCGAGCTCGCCAGCGTGCTGCCGTTGATCGAGCGCATCGCCGCGCGCGGGGTCGGCATGCTGGTGACCACCGGCACCGTCACCTCGGGCGGGCTGGCCGAGCAGCGGCTGCCGGCCGGCGTGATCCATCAATTCGTGCCGCTCGACGCGCCGCGCTTCGTGCGCCGCTTCCTCGACCATTGGCAGCCTGATCTGGCGCTGCTGGTGGAATCCGATCTGTGGCCGAACATGATGATCGAGACATCGACGCGCAACGTGCCGATGATCCTGATCAATGGCCGGCTGTCGGAACGCTCGTTCCAGCGCTGGCGCTATTTGCCGAACACGATCGTCAATTTGCTGCGGCGGTTCGATCTTTGCCTCGCGCGCACGCCGGGCGACGCCGGGCGCTTCGGTGAACTGGGCGCGCCGCGCATTGTCACCACCGGCAATCTCAAGCTCGATGTGCCGGCGCCGCCCGCCGATTCGGCCGCGCTCGCGGCCTTGCGGGATGCGACCGCCGGCCGGCCAGTGATCGCGGCGGCATCCACCCATGCCGGCGAAGAGAGCATCGTGATCGAGGCGCACGCCCGCCTGCGCGCGAATTTCCCTGGCCTGCTGACGCTGATCGCGCCGCGCCATCCCGAGCGCGGCCCGGGCGTGGTCGAGATCGCGCGCGCGGCCGGGCTGCAAGCGGGCTTGCGCACGCGCGGCGAGCTGCCCAATGCTGCCACCGACATCTATGTGGCGGATACCGTGGGCGAGCTCGGTCTGATCTATCGCTTGGCGCCGGTCGTGTTCGTTGGCGGCTCGCTAGTCCGCCATGGCGGCCAGAACCCGATCGAGGCCGCCAAACTCGGCGCCGCCATCCTGCACGGTCCGCATGTCTGGAATTTTGCCGAGCTCTACGCCGCGCTCGATCACGCCCACGGCGCCGAACTGGTCACCGACGCCGATCGGCTCACCGCGGGCTTAAGCGCCTGGCTCGGTGACCCGGCCGCGCGCGCACGCGTCGCCGATGCCGCGCGCACGACGGTGGAAGGCTTAAGCGGCGCGCTCGAGCGCACACTGCAATCGCTTGAGCCTTATTTGATGCAGCTTGCGCTGCGCCAGCGAGCCGACCATGCGTGACCCGGCCTTCTGGTGGCGCAAGGATTCTCTCGCCGCCGGCCTGCTCGCGCCGCTGGGCGCCGCCTATGGCGCCATCGCCGCGCGGCGCATGGCCGGGCCCGGCGCGCGCGCTGCGCTGCCGGTGCTGTGCGTGGGAAATTTCACGCTCGGCGGCGCCGGCAAGACGCCGACCGTCATGGCGCTTGCGAAAATGCTGCAGCAGGCGGGCGAGCGCCCCTGTTGTCTCAGTCGCGGCTATGGCGGCAGTCTCGCCGGTCCCAAGCTCGTCGACGCCCATGCCGATCGCGCTGCGCAAGTCGGCGACGAAGCGCTGCTGCTGGCACGCGTGGCGCCGACCGTGGTGGCGCGCGACCGCGTCGCCGGCGCGCAAGCAGCCGCCGCTTCCGGCGCCAGCATCGTCATCATGGACGACGGCTTGCAGAACGCGGCGCTCGTGAAGGATTTCACTTTGGCGGTGGTCGACGGCCGGCGCGGCATCGGCAACGGCAAGGTGTTTCCGGCCGGGCCGTTGCGCGCGCCGCTCGTGAGCCAGCTCGCGCGCAGCGATGCGCTGCTGGTGGTGGGCGAGGCTGCGGGAGCCGGCGACGCCGTTGCTGCCGCCACCGCGCGCGGCTTGCCGGTGTTCCATGGCCGCTTGGTGCCCGACCCGGCCGCGGTCATGGCGCTGAAGCCGCGGAAGGTTCTCGCCTTTGCCGGCATCGGCGATCCGGAGAAGTTTTTCGCAACCGTCGCGCAAGCCGGCATCGCCATCGCGCAGCGCAAGGCCTTCGGCGACCATCACCGCTACAGTGGCGAGGAAGGCGCTGGACTGGTCATGCAGGCCGAGCACGATGGACTTGCGCTATTGACCACCGAGAAGGATCGCGCGCGCATGGCGGGCGAGCCGCTGCTGGCGGCGCTCGCCGCGCGCGCGCATGTGCTGCCGGTCACGCTGGTGGTGGACGAAGCCGACGACTTGCGGCGGCTGGTGCTGGCGAAAGTGCGCAGCTAGCTACTTGCCGCGCGGCGCCTGATGGCGCTGCAACACCGCCTCCGGCGAGGCATAAGCCTCCTGCAGTTCGACGCTCCAGTATTTGAGCTCCTCGAGCGGGATCGGCACGCCGGTCACCGCACAGCGCACAAAGGCGCCCGGGCGCACCACGCGAAAATCGCCATCGAGGTATTTGACCTCGGCCTCGCCGTTCATCGGCGACGAGCGATCGTAGCGATTTAGCAAAAGCGGCCTCCGTTCTCGGTCCGGCTTGGGGCGTGGCTTTTTTACCTGCGCCTGATTTTATCTGAAAACCGGTTCCCACTTTTCGGGATCATGCGCCCAAGATAGTCGTTCGGCGGCGCAAACGAAACCCATAAAACTATGCCCCAAACAGACTGCCCTGCCCGCTTGGGCCCTCGCCGCTGCCGCGCAGGCGCGGCTTTGCACTTGGCTTGGGCCGCGCCGCGGCCGGCGCAGCCGCGCCCTCGCCGTCCGCTACCGCGGCGACGCGGCCGTCGAAGAATTCAATATCGAGCCGCATGCGACTGCTGACGGCGGCAGCGCTGCGCAGCGGATGGCCGTCGCCGTCGCGCACCAGCGCAAAGCCGCGCGCGAGCACGCCCTGGTATGAAAACGCTTTGAGCAATTGTTCAGCGCTGCGCACGCGATCCCAACGCCGCTGCAGATAGTTCTCGCGTGCGAGTTTGGCGCGCTTGGCGAGGGCGATGACAATTTCGCTGCTGCGAGCGAGTCGTACTTTGAGCAGCCGCGGCGACAGCTTGGCGGCGACGCTGGTGAGATGGGTGTGGTGGATTTGCGCATTGGCGCGCAACGCGCGCGGTAGTCTTTCCGCACAGGCGTCGAGCCGCTGGCGCGGCATTGCCAGCAATTCGTCGCGTGCTGGCAATGCGCGTGCCGCCGAGCGCAATTCGGTGCGGCGCAGCTCGATGCCGCGCTGCCAAGATCTGATCTGACGCGCGCCCAGCGCGGCGAGCGACGCCATCAGTTCGGAGCGCACCGGCACCGCGATTTCGGCGGCGGCGGTGGGCGTGGGCGCGCGCCGGTCGGCGGCGAAATCGATCAGCGTCACGTCAGTCTCGTGGCCGACCGCGGAAATCAGCGGGATCAAGCTTTCGGCCGCCGCCCGCACCACGATCTCCTCGTTGAACGACCACAGGTCCTCGAGCGAGCCGCCGCCGCGCGCCACGATAATCAGATCGGGCCGCGGCAGCGCCCCGCGTTCGGGCAGCGCGTTGAAGCCGTTGATCGCGTTGGCGACCTCAGCGGCGGAAGTTTCACCCTGCACCCGCACCGGCCACACCAGCACGCGGCGCGGGAAGCGGTCGGCCAGCCGATGCAGGATGTCGCGGATGACGGCGCCGGTCGGCGATGTCACCACGCCGATCACCTCGGGCAGGAACGGCAGCAGCTGCTTGCGCGCCTCGTCGAATAGGCCCTCGGCGGCGAGCTTCTTCTTGCGCTCCTCCAACAGCTTCATCAGCGCGCCGACGCCGGCGGGCTCCAGACTGTCGATGACGAGCTGATATTTCGAGGAGCCGGCGAAGGTGGTGAGCTTGCCCGATACGATGACGTCGAGGCCCTCTTCGGGCTTCACCCGCATGCGGCCGTAGACGCCCTTCCAAATCACGGCTTCGAGCACCGCCTTGTCGTCCTTGAGGCGGAAATAGCAGTGCCCGGAGGGCGACGGCCCTTTGAAGCCGGACACCTCGCCGCGCACCCGCACGAAGCCGTAGGCGTCCTCGACCGTGCGCTTGAGCGCCGCCGACAGCTCGGAGACGGACCATTCCACAACGTTCTTGAGGGCGGAGTCTGACATGAGGGCCGAATCTCTTGCGGGTGCGAGGCACCATGCTACACCAACCGGCGACCACCCCCTAAAGGCCGGCCCGCACCTCGCATGAACATCCTGATCCTCGGTTCCGGCGGACGCGAGCACGCGCTGGCCTGGAAGATGGCGGCCAGCCCGCTCGCCGATAAGCTCTATTGCGCGCCCGGCAATGCCGGTATCGCGGCCGAGGCGCAATGCGTGGCGCTCGATCTCGCCGACCATGCCGCGGTGATCGCCTTTGCCAAGGCGAACAAGATCGACCTGGTGGTGGTGGGGCCCGAGCTGCCGCTGTGCGCCGGCATCGTCGACGATCTGGAAGCTGCCGGCATCAAGGCGTTCGGCCCGAGCAAATGGGCGGCGCGGCTGGAAGGCTCCAAGGGCTTCACCAAGGATCTGTGCAAGGCCAACAAGATTCCGACCGCGGCCTATGCGCGCTTCAAGAGTGCCGCGCCCGCCAAGGACTATATGCGCAAGATGGGCGCGCCGATCGTGGTGAAGGCCGATGGCCTCGCCGCCGGCAAAGGCGTGGTGGTGGCGGACACCATCCAAGAAGCCGAAGCCGCCATCGACATGATGTTCGACGGCGGATTAGGCGTGCCGGCCTGGGAGATCGTGATCGAGGATTGCCTGATCGGCGAGGAAGCCTCGTTCTTCGCGCTGTGCGACGGCGACACCGCGATCGCGCTTGCTTCGGCGCAGGACCACAAGCGCGTGTTCGATGGCGACAAGGGGCCCAACACCGGCGGCATGGGCGCTTATTCGCCGGCGCCGATCATGACGCCGGTGATGAACCAGCGGGTGATGGACGAGATCATTCATCCGACCGTGCGCGCGATGAAAGCGCTGGGCGCGCCTTTCAAGGGCGTGCTGTTCGCCGGCCTGATGATCACCCAGGATGGCCCGCAGCTGATCGAATACAATGTCCGCTTCGGCGATCCGGAATGCCAGGTGCTGATGCTGCGGCTGATGTCGGACTTGATCCCGGCGTTGGTGGCCGCGCGCGACGGGCAATTGAAGAATTTCGATCTGCGCTGGTACGGCGACGCCGCGCTCACGGTGGTGATGGCGGCTAAGGGCTATCCCGGCAGTTACGCCAAGGGCTCGGTGATCGAGGGGCTCAACGAGGCTGCACAAATCGAAGGCGTCGAAGTCTTCCACGCGGGCACCAAGGCGGACGGCACCCGCATTCTCGCCAATGGCGGACGCGTGCTGAATATTTGTGCGCGCGGCAAGAACGTGCACGAAGCGCAGCAGCGTGCCTACTCCGCAGTCGATCGTATCCAGTGGCCGGACGGATTCTGCCGCCGCGACATCGGCTGGCGAGCAGTGCTGCGCGAAAAATAATCAGCACGACGAAAAAACTCTCACGGCGACTGTGGCGAAAGCTCGCCTATTCCGGTTGCATAGACGAATTGCCAATCCAAATTCGGAATGCCGCCTATGCGTCGTCGTCGATGCGGCGTGGCCCGCCGATTGCATTGTGACACTCGGGCGACGGGCCCATGACGCAGGAGATGCAAGATGAAAAAGCTGTTGATCGCAGTAACGCTGGCGACGCTGGCCGCTTCGTCGGCTTTCGCCAAGACCCCCCGTTCGCAAAGCTCGGCCGACGCCATCGCCGCCGATTCGTATACGGTGATCGCCTACGGTCGGGTGGTCGGTCGGGACCCGGATCCGAACGTTCGGCTGGAACTGATGCGGGATGCGGGACTGCTCGGCGACTAAGCCCGTAACTTCTGTCGACAACCGTCGCAAAGCCCGGCCTCGCGCCGGGCTTTGTTTTTGCGCGGCTGTCCTCGGCCGGCGCGAGCGGGCATACTGTGGCCAATGTCGCCGTTCGAATGCCGAGTAACCCATGCCCGATCTCGCCGACCTGTTCCCAGATTTTGCCTCGCACTGGATCGACACCGCCGCCGGCAAGATATTCGCACGCGCTGGCGGCAGCGGGCCGCCGCTGTTGCTGCTGCACGGCTATACCCAGACCCATGTGATGTGGCACCGCGTGGCGCCCGTCCTGGCGCAGCGCTTCGCGCTGGTGATCCCGGACTTGCCCGGCTACGGCTGGTCGGCGGTGCCGGAGGCGGACCTAGCGCACGCGCCCTATGACAAGCGCTCGATGGCCAAGGTGATGATCGAGCTCATGGAGCAGCTCGGCCATGTGCATTTCCGCTTGGCCGGCCACGACCGCGGCGGCCGCGTCGCTTATCGCTTGGCGCTCGACCATCCCGCCCGCGTCGCGCGCATGGCGGCGCTCGACATCGTGCCGACCTACGACATGTGGCACGGCATGGACCGCAATATGGCGATAAAGGTGTGGCACTGGCCGTTCCTGGCGCAGCCGGCGCCGCTGCCGGAAATGCTGATCTCGAAAGCGCCGGTCGAGTATCTGGAATGGAAGATGGCGAGCTGGACCAAGGCCAAGAATCTATCCGCCTTCGATGCGCGCGCGCTCGATCACTACCGTGCGGCCTTTGCCGATCCGCTGCGCATCCATGCCCATTGCGAGGACTACCGCGCCGGCCGCGGCGCCGACCTTGAGCACGACGAGGCCGACCGCGCGGCGGGCAAGACGATTCCCTGCCCGCTGCTGGCGCTGTGGGGCTCGGCCGGCATTCCGAACGAGACCGGCGGGCCGCTCAAGATCTGGCAGCAATGGGCGCCGCAGGCTACCGGCAAGCCGGTTGACTCCGGCCATTTCCTCACCGAGGAAAACCCCGACGCCACCGCCAAGGCGCTAGTTGATTTCTTCACTGCCGGCTGACGGCAGGAGACTTGCAGCCAGGAGACTTGCAGCCAGGAGACTTGCAGCCAGGAGACTTGCAGAATGCAACCCGTGCTTCGGCTTTACGAAGATGTCCTGTCCAGTGCCGAGAATGTCGAGTTCCAATTGGCGCCGTTGCCGCGCTTTATTTTTGTGGTGCATGGCACCGCCACCATCGACGGCAAACCCGTGAACGAAGGCGAGGCCTGGCAGGGCGAAGGCGCCGCCACGGTGAAGCCGGGCGCCGCCGGCGTCACCTGCTGGCGCTGGGAACTCGCGCGCGGCGATCAAGGCAGCACGGTGGCCTGCGCGCCCGGCATGATCACGCACGAGAAGCTCAGCGCGTTCCTCGAGACTTTGCCGAAGGGCGAATTGCTGATGCGCGGCGACAGCGTGGCCTTTCCGCCCGGCGGCTGCGCTTATCTGCATCGCCACCAGGGCCCGGGCATCCGCTGCCTGATCGAGGGCGGCATCCGCGTCGACACCCACGGCCGCTCGAGTTCGTACGGACCAGGCGGCGCTTGGTACGAATCCGGACCTGACGCCGTGTTCGCGCAGGCCGCCGCCGACAAGCCCAGCCGCTTCATCCGGGTGATGATTTTGCCGCGCGAGTTGGTTGGCAAGAGCTCGATCCAGTACGCCAACGAGGACGACAAGGCGAAGCCGAAGCGGCAAAGCTACAAGATCTACGCCGACGCGCCGATCGCGTCCGGGGCGAAGAAGTGACCGCCCTTCCCTCTCCCTGCGTGCGGGGAGAGGGTGGCGAGCGAAGCGAGCCGGGTGAGGAGGCATCGCGATTGTGCACAACGTCGACGCCCCCTCACCCGACGTCCTCGCATTCGCTCGGACGTCGA
>Ga0208355_1000232_pt1 | contig 27208 bp, 26 predicted proteins | sample NGESurdeep072012_6_FD_184458 | JGI IMG/M metagenome (GOLD analysis project Ga0208355, IMG submission 184458) | Arctic peat soil microbial communities from Barrow, Alaska - NGEE Surface sample 210-3 deep-072012 (SPAdes) | ecosystem: Environmental > Terrestrial > Soil > Wetlands > Peat ... | reverse complement strand
GCACCCCAACCCCTACCGCTACCTCCAGCCCTCATCCCGAGACTTCGTCGCAGTCTCCGCCCGCTGACCAGCCCAACAAGTCCGGCACTGGCTACCCGGTAGCCGGCCTGGCAGCCCTTCGCTGTCGCATTTCTGGCGTTGCTGTCTGAGCGCAACGCGAAGGAGGGCGGGACGCAGCATCCCAGGCCACCATTAGGTGGCCAGATGCACCCGTGGGGGTGCATAACGAGGCGGTATTGCTCACCAGCGGGGCCTTCGAGTTGGGGTCCTGGTTCTTCTTCATGCCCCGCACCAAGCCTGCCTCACGGCGAGGACTGGGCTCGTCAACGTTTGTTGACGAGCTTTTCTTCTGCCCACAATCAAACGTAAGGGTCGTCAAGTGACAACGAACGCCAACAAGCTAACCAACCCCCCGAACTAATGGCAGTGGTGACCTACCTGCTGGGCTTGACCGCGGCGAACAGTATCGTGGCGGTTCCGCTCGGCCCGCGTGGTCATCGACGAGTTGGCCGTTCACCTGAGTGCGCACCAAAGCGACGGTTCGCCGTCCACCGTCAGTCTCTGGCGAGCCGCTCGGGTACAGGGCCTGGTGTTCGGTTGGGGCACGCGCCGACACGGTTGTGGCCAGGCTCGACGGAACGCCGCAGCTAAGGCTCCGAGGGTGTGAGGGGACATTCGAAACCTCAGCTCTACGTGGCCGACGTCGAAACACACGCGCTACGGCACGTGGACCCATGGGGCGCTGATCTGGGCGGAGCCTGCGTGAAGGTCGTACTGATCCGGCTCGGGCATGGCTCGTCAGTCGTAACGCTCGACACCTACCGGGCACCTTTGGCCCGGCGACGATCTGAGCCGGACCGTCATGGACGCGGCTGTCGGAACCGTTGAGTACCGACTGGGTACTGAGCCAGCCGCCATTGCCTCAACGTGCCGGTCAGGGGCTTGCGACGGGGTCTGTCCCCTACTCCTGGTAGGAGTACCGCTCCTCGCGCCAGACGTCGCCGGTGAAGTGATAGCCGCGCTGCTCCCAGAAGCCGCGTACGGCATACCTCTGATAGTCAACGGCACCAACCCACTTGGGGCCCTTCCAGCCATAGAGGTGCGGCAGCACCAGTCGAAGCGGCCACCCGTGCTCGGGACTCAACGGCTCGCCATCGAGGTGAGTGGCAAACAAGGCCCGTGGTGACGAAAGGTCCTCAAGCCGGACGCTGCTGCTGTACCCACGAGCCGCCGAGACTTGGACGTGCTCCACGCCGTCGGCAGGGGGCGCCAGGTCGATGATGGTCCGGGCAGCCACCCCCGACCAGTGCAGGTCCAGGGTCGTATAGCGCGAGACGCAGTGGTGGTCGGCCCGAACGGCCTTTTGCGGAAGTGACATGAGGTCGGCCCACGACAGCGACAGGGCCTCACCGTCATGGGTTTCGCCGCCGAGCCGCAGGTACCATGTGCTCAGGTCGACCTGAGGCACACGGCCGTAGTGCACGGGTCGCAGCGCCGCCGACAGGCGCTGGCCTGGCGGGAGGGGCCGCGGCTCAGCGAGCCCGGACGAGCTCACGATCCTTGTGCCGCCTCCGCGAGCATGGTGTTGACCAGGTCGGCGGCATAGACCGTATCTGCATCATCGACGTCAAGGTGCCAGACCAGCCGCACCGCCCGCTGGTTCACCGCATAGATCCGCAGACCCCGCTGCTCAGCGACCGTGACGAAGTCGGCCGCCGCCCAACTCGCCTGACCGACGTCGGCGATGACGATGTTGGTCTGGACGTGTGCCGGGTCGATAACCCCGGGGAATCGGCGTGCGACAGACTCGGAGAAAGTCCTGGCGCGTTCGTGGTCATCAACCAGCCGTTTGACATGGTGGTCCAGCGCCCACAAACCGGCTGCTGCGAGAATGCCCGCCTGACGCATCCCACCGCCGTAGCGCTTGCGCCACACACGCGCCTCCGCAATCTGCTCACGCGATCCGGCCAGGACCGAGCCCACTGGCGCGCCCAGCCCCTTGCTCAGGCAGACCGAGACGGTGTCGAACTGTTGGCCGTATGCGGCTAGCTCGATGCCCGTCGCGACGTGGGCGTTCCACAGACGTGCACCGTCAAGGTGCATTGCTACGCCCAACGGTTGCGTGGCCGCGCGCAGCGCGCGGATCGCCTCGAGCGGCTGAACCGTTCCCCCGCCGAAGTTGTGGGTGTTCTCCACGACGATCGCCTTGGTCGACACTTGATACGTCCCGGCGTCGGGCTGCATGAGCCGCAACGGCGCGGCCGGGTCGAGCAGGCCCCGTGGCGCCGCCCAGGACCGTGACGAGATACCCGAGAACACCGCTGCAGCACCCATCTCAGCCCGAAGCACGTGGGCCAGCTCATCGGCGATCAGCTCCTGGCCCGCCCCGACGTGCAGCCGGACCGCGAGCTGGTTGGCCATCGAGCCCGAGGGAGTAAACAAGCCCGACTCGTGACCGAGCAGGTCCGCGACGCGATCCTCCAGCGCCAGGACCGTCGGGTCCTCACCATAGACGTCGTCGCCGACCTCGGCCGACGCCATCGCCATCCGCATCGCGACCACCGGCTTGGTGATCGTGTCGGACCTCAGATCCACCACGCGGTCCGTCATGCTGAGAGCATCTCGGCCACAAGGAAAGCCAGCTCGAGACTCTGCTGGTGGTTCAGCCGTGGGTCACACAGGGTCTCGTAGCGCATCTGCAGGTCACCATCCTCGATCTCGCCCGCGCCTCCCAGACACTCGGTGACATCGCTGCCGGTCAGCTCGATGTGGATGCCGCCGGGGATGGTACCGAGCGCTCGGTGCACCTCGAAGAAGCCACGAACCTCATCGACGACATCATCGAAACGGCGCGTCTTGTAGCCCGACGGTGCCTCGAAGGTGTTGCCATGCATGGGATCACAGATCCAGGTCACCGCCGCCTCGGAAGCGGTCACCTTCTCCACGATCGCGGGCAGCGCCTCCCGCACCGTGCCAGCACCCATCCTCGTGATGAACGTCAACCGGCCCGGCTCACGCTCCGGGTCGAGCTTGTCGATCAGACGCAGGAGGTAGTCCGGGTCGGCCTGGGGGCTCACCTTGACGCCGATCGGGTTGCGGATTCGGGACAGGAAGTCGACGTGGGCTCCGCCGAGGTCGCGGGTGCGCTCCCCCACCCAGACGAAGTGGCTAGAAACGTCGTAGGGCATTCCCGTGCGTGAGTCGATGCGCGTCAGGGGTCGCTCGTAGTCCAGCAGCAGCGCCTCGTGGCTGGCGAAGAACTCCACCGTGCGCAGTGCGTCGAAGTCGGCCCCGCAGGCGGCCATGAACTTCATCGCCTTGTCGATATCGCCCGCGATGCGCTCGTAACGCGAGTTCGCGGAGTTCGCGACGAACCCGCGGTTCCAGTCGTGGACGTGGCGCAGGTCGGCGAAACCACCGGTCGTGAACGCCCGGACGAGGTTGAGCGTCGCCGAGCTCGCGTTGTAGGCCCGCACCAGGCGGTCCGGGTCAGGGGTGCGCGCCTCGGCAGTGAACGGCCAGTCGTTGACCATGTCGCCCCGGTAGGTCGGCAACGTGACGCCATCACGGGTCTCGTCGTTGCTGCTGCGCGGCTTGGCGAACTGGCCCGCGATCCGGCCAACCTTGATCACGGGCATGCTCGCGCCATAGGTCAGCACTGCCGCCATCTGCAGGATTGTCTTGATCCGGTCGCGGATGTTGTCGGCGGTCGCTGAGGCAAACGTCTCGGCGCAGTCCCCGCCCTGCAGAACGAACGCCTTGCCGACCGCCGCCTCACCGAGCCGAGCCTTCAGTACGTCGCACTCGCCGGCGAAGACCAGCGGCGGATAGCTCGACAACGTCCGCACGGCCGTCGTCAGCGCCTCGGCATCGGGCCACACGGGCTGCTGGGCCGCGGGCAGGGCACGCCAGGCATCAAGGCCGGCGATGACCTCAGGGGTCGCGTCGATTCGGGCTGGGCTACTCACGTCCATAAGCGTAGTTGCGCCCGTCGGGTGGTCGCCTCCCAGGTCCGCATCAGCCGAAGAATACCTCAGCCTCGGTCATCCGCTCCGGTGGGACGGTCTTGAGGGTCCCGACTGCCTCCGCCAGGGGAACCCGCACAATGTCCGTGCCGTGCAGCGCGACCATCTTGCCGAAGTCCTTGTCATGAACTGCGTCAGCGGCATGCAGGCCGAACCGGGTGGACAGGACGCGGTCGAACGCTGTGGGTACACCGCCACGCTGGAGGTGCCCCAGGATGACGGAGCGGGTCTCGACACCGGTTCGCTTCTCGATCTCGTCAGCCAGCCAGTCGGCGATACCGCCCAGGCGGATGTGTCCGAAGGCGTCGAGCTCGCCGGTCTTCAGGGACTCGGCGCCGCCGATCGGCAAGGCGCCCTCTGACGTCACCACGATCGGGGCCACACCCCGGTCGAAGCACGCAAGCACCTGGGCGGAGACCTTCTCGATGTCGAACTCGCGCTCAGGCACCAGGATCACGTTGGCTCCCCCGGCCATCCCGGCATGCAGGGCTATCCAGCCGGCGTGCCGGCCCATGACCTCAACGACGAGCCCGCGGTGGTGGGACTCGGCCGTCGTGCGCACCCGGTCGATCGCCTCGGTCGCGATCATCACCGCAGTGTCGAACCCGAAGGTGTAGTCGGTTGCGGACAGGTCGTTGTCAATGGTTTTTGGCACCCCGACGACACCGAGCCCATCGTCGGTGAGCTTCTTGGCTACACCCAGTGTGTCCTCGCCGCCGATCGCGATCAGCGCGTCGATGCCGGCATCCTGGATGTTCGTCCTGATTCGGTCCAGCCCACCGTCGACCTTGTACGGGTTGGTCCGCGAGGACCCCAGGATGGTGCCACCGCGCGCCAGGATCCCGTTGACATCGGTAAGGCCCAGCGGACGGATCAGGCCCTCCAGCGGGCCCTTCCAGCCATCACGGAAGCCCACGAACTCATGGCCGTACGCCTGGACTCCCCTGGTCACCGCCGCCCTGATAACCGCGTTCAGTCCCGGACAATCTCCGCCACCTGTCAGCATTCCGATTCGCATGGAAGCCAATCTAGCGGTCATCTGCGGTCGGTCCGTCGCTAGGGTCGCTGGCATGACGTTCTCAATCGTGGCCCGCACTGGTGATGCCTACGGCGTGGCAGTGGCCAGCAAGTTCATTGCCGTGGGCTCCGTGGTCCCGGCGGCCCGGCTCGGTGCTGGCGCCGTGGCCACCCAGGCCATGGCCAAGGTGTCGTATACAACCGACGGCCTGACGCTACTGGCCGCGGGCACGAGCGCCGCGGACACGGTCGGGGCACTGACCTCGTTGGACGAGGGCCGTGAGGACCGCCAGCTCGGCGTCGTTGCCGCCACGGGCCAGAGCACCTTCACGGGACGGGGCTGCCCGCACTGGGCCGGGGGGCGAAGCGCCGGCGACAAGGACAGCGGCTACGCCATCCAGGGCAACATCCTGGTGGGCGAGCGGGTCGTCCTGGACATGGAGCGGGCCTGGCTCGAGAACCCCCAGCTGCAGCTGGCACCAAGGCTGATGCGCGCGCTGTTGGCTGGCGACCGCGCCGGTGGGGACAAGCGCGGACGTCAGTCTGCCGCCCTGTATGCCGTGGCCCCCGGCGCCGGGTACGACCACTGCGGCGTGCTGGCCGACCTGCGCGTCGATGACCACCCCGGCGCGACCGACGAGTTGGCCCGGCTGCTGGATCTGCACGATCTCTACTTCGGTTCCCCTGAGACGGTGCTACCCCTGCAGGGCCCCTTGGCCGAAGAGGTCCGCCGTCATCTTGGCACCCTCGGCAGGAACCAGCCCAACCTTCACGATGCCCTGCAGGACTGGGCAGGTGAGGCCAACTTCGAGATGCGGATGACCCCAGACGGAATCGACAGCCGCGTGCTCCAGGCCTTGCGTGAGGCCGTGGGATGAGCGGGCTCCGGGCAGGCAGGCGGGTTGGCGTCGTCCTGTCCGTCGATGCCGGAACCACCGGGGTCACCGTGCTTCTGGTCACCGCCGAGGCCGACGTCCTGGCCCGTGGCTACGCCGAGTTCGCCCAGCACTTCCCCCACCCGGGTTGGGTTGAGCACGCCCCCGAGGAGATCTGGCAGGCCACTCAGACGGCGGCGCGGATCGCCCTTGACTCGGCTCCCGAGGCCGTAGTTCGAGCCGTGGGCATCACCAACCAGCGCGAGACAGCGGTCCTATGGGACAGACACACGTTGGCGGCGCCGCGACGGGCGATCGTGTGGCAGGACCGGCGTACCGCGGACATCTGCGAGCGCCTGGAGTCTGCAGGTCATGGCGCGCGCGTCACCGAGCTGACCGGGTTACGGTTGGATCCGTACTTCACCGGGACAAAGCTGACCTGGTTGCGCGAGAACGACCCGCGGGCCTGGGCCGGTGTCCAGTGCGGCCAGGTGGCCGTTGGAACCGTCGACTCCTACCTCGTCGCGCGGATGACCAGCGGCACTGCACATGTCACCGATGCCTCGAACGCGTCACGGACTCTGCTGTATGACGTGCAGCAGGGCGGGTGGTCGGCCGAGCTCTGCGACCTGTTGGGGGTTCCCCTGGGCGCCCTGCCCGAAGTCGTGCCCAACTGGGGAGAGATCACCCGCACCGACCCATCGGTGTTTCTTGGCGTTGACGCCCCCATCTGCGGGATGGCCGGCGACCAGCAGGCCGCCCTGTTCGGGCAGGCCTGCTTCGGGGTCGGTGACGCCAAGTGCACCTACGGCACCGGCTCGTTCATCCTTGTGAACACCGGCACGACGTTGCAACGCAGCGATGCCGGCCTGCTGTCAACGGTCGCCTGGCAGGGGCCCGACGGCAACTTGACCTACGCCCTGGAGGGCGCGATCTTCGTCACCGGTGCGGCAATCCAATGGCTGCGTGACGGCCTGCAGATCATCGGGTCAGCGGCCGAGACGGCGGCCATCGCGAACACCGTCGAGGACTCCCAGGGTGTGGTGTTCGTCCCGGCGCTGACCGGTCTGGGAGCGCCTCACTGGGATCCGCAGGCGCGAGGCTCGATCCACGGCATCACCCGGGGCACCACTCGCGCACATCTGGTGCGGGCGACCCTGGAGGCGATCACCTTCGAGGTACGCGACGTGTTCGACACGATCCAGACACCGATCCCCGTGCTCCGCGTCGACGGTGGTGCCAGTGAGAACCCCCTGCTCATGCAGATGCAGGCAGATCAGCTCGGTGTGCCGGTCGAACGTCCCAGGATCGTTGACACCACGGGGCTGGGCGCGGCGTTCCTGGCCGGGCTTGGCACCGGAGTGTGGTCCAGCCAGGATGAGATCGCCGCAACCTGGGCGCTGGAACGCCGCTTCGAGCCCGACCGTGGTGCCCGCAGAGCGGCCGACAACGCCTACCAGCAGTGGCTGAAGGCGGTCGAACGCAGCAAGCATTGGCAGGAGCGGCCGGCGGGCTGACCATCTAGCCTCTGGGTGGAGTGTCCGGCAAACCCAAAGGACCCCCCCGATGATCAAGGCCCACGGCCCTGACCATGCGTATGGAAAGAAGACGGCGGTGGACGATGTCGCCTTCACCACTGCATCCCGGGAGGGTCACCGGCTTCCTGGGCCCGAACGGCGCCGGGAAGTCCACCACGATGATCGTCGGGCTGGACAGTGCGGCCGTTCCTTGGGGCGAAGGGGCTTGCACCAGACCTTGGCAACAGGCAGAGGCTATGCCTGCTGCTGGGCACCGCGCTGTACCTCACCGCCATGGCCCTGTTGGCCTTCGGCCATCGGAGCACTCCGGCGACATTGCGCCGCTGGCTACTGTGCTGGGCCTGCTCCTGGTGATCGAGAACCTCGCACAGGTCCCGTGGAAGCCACTGCAACTCATCAGCCCGCTCCTGCCCGGCGCCGCCGGTTCCAAGATCCTGATGACCCAGGCGCAGATCAGCGCGATATCCCACGGCTCGATGGGCGCCGCCATCCTCGGCCCGTGGCAGGGCTTCGCGGTCCTGCTCGCCTGGGTCGCGGTGCTCCTGCGCCACCGAAACGCCTGACTTGGCACAGCACACCAGCTGGTCGGGATCGCTGAACGTCGCCCGACCAGCTGGTGTGGTCCTTAGGAGACCTCCGAGAGTGCCTTGGCAATAATCGTGGTCTCGTCCTCGAGCGATGACGGCAGGTGGTATCGCTCACCGTCCATCACGTCGATGAGCGGCAGCTTGGATTGGATCTCTTCGGCAGTGTTCTGGCCAAGCACGACGCCGTGCGTCTCGGCGACGAAGATCCGCGCGATCCGGCCGCCCGCCACCGAGTAGACATGCCCGTTGACCGAGCACTGCTCATGGGCGAGAAAGGCGACCAGAGGGCTCACCGAGTCGGGTGAGACCTTCACCGCGAGGTCCCCCAGAATGTCCTGGGTCATCCGGGTGGCCGCGATCGGCGCAATAGCGTTGACCTTGATGCCACGGCTGGCACCCTCGAGAGCGAGGACGCGGGTCAACCCGGCTAGGCCGGCCTTGGCCGCGCCGTAGTTTGCTTGGCCGAAGTTGCCGAAAAGGCCCGAGGCCGAGCTGGTGTTGACGATACGGCCGTAGCCTTGTTCGCGCATCAGACGGTAGGCCGGCTGACTGACGTAGAGAGCTCCTTTGAGGTGGACGTCGATCACCGCTTGAATCATGGTGTGGTCCATCTTGTGGAAGGCCTTGTCACGCAGGATGCCCGCATTGTTGACCAACACGTCAACACGACCGAAGGCATCAAGGGCGGCCTGCACGATCGCCTGCCCCCCTTCCGCAGTGGCCACGCTGTCATGGTTGGGCGCCGCGACACCACCAAGGGCGATGATCTCGTCGACAACCCGGTCCGCGGCGGTCATCGAGGAGCCGCTGCCGTCCACTGCCCCGCCTAGGTCATTGACCAAGATGGCGGCCCCCCGACGAGCAAGCTCCAGCGCGTGACTGCGACCCAGACCCCCTCCGGCACCGGTGATGATGGCTACCCGTCCGTCAAAGCGCAAACCAGACATCGTCATACCCCTTTTCGTCGCGGACTAGCAACTCGGCCGGCGGCTGCTGGCCGAGCGGACGTACGTGTTGGTGTGTCGCGGTACGCCACGACCCGGGCAGTCTCACCGGACACCACCGGGGGGGACGAGCCCACAAACGAGGCCAGGACCGCCAGCAGGGCGAGCTTCTGGCTGTGGTCCAGACGAGGATCCTGACGGATCGCGTCCTCGGTCTGACTCGAGCCCTGGGCGGTGTCTGGGCGCGCTATGCCCGCCGCGCGGAGCAGCATCGTCTCGGCCGACACACTCAGCGCGTCGGCGAGGGCACTGAGCACCCCAATCGACGGGAGCGCCAGCCCGTGCTCGATCTGGCTCAGGTAAGGGTTGGAGATTCTGGCCAGCTCGGCCGCCTGACGTAGCGTCAGCTGGGCAAGCTGACGCTGGCTACGCACGTACGCACCGAAGGCGTCGTACAACTGGTCATGCGTCGTGCCACTCACCAGACCACCCCTCACAGGCCCCCCGGAGGGGTGCGAGCCAAAATGCTAGGTGCAATCTAGCAGTTGCTTGGTGAGACCGCTACAGATGTGGCGGACAACCGCCGGCCCGGCCCATTCCCAGGCAGCGGTGCGTCCCGCAGGTGCGGCTCCACCGGGCGATGCTCTCAGATCACAGCCCTGAGCTCAACCCTTTGCCCCGGGCAGCTACCACACCGGGTCGCGGAGGTTTCCCCGGCCTGCGAGGATGGGCCCTCGTATGCGCGCCCTCCGAAACCCCTTCAGATCCCTGCCCCCTGAGGTGGCAGTCCTGACCGCAGTGGCCTTCTCGGTGGCCCTGGGCTTCGGGATCGTCGCCCCGGCTATCCCACTGTTCGCCAAGGACTTTGGCGTCAGCAACTTCGCCGCGGGTGCTGTCATCTCAGTGTTCGCCCTCGTGCGCCTGGCCTCCGCGCCGGTGGCGGGTCGTTTCGTCAACCGCTTTGGCGAGCGGTCCGTGCTGGCCACCGGGATCGGCATCGTCGGGGTCTCCAGCCTTCTGGCCGGGTTCTCGGGCAACTACGCGCAGCTGCTGGTGCTGCGCGGCATCGGCGGCTTCGGGTCAGCGATGTTCACCGTCTCTTCGTTCGCGCTTCTGCTGCGCGTGGTCACACCCGACCAACGCGGCCGGGCGGCCGGCACCTACCAGACAGGTTTCCTCCTGGGAGCCATCGCCGGTCCTGCCTTCGGCGGCCCCCTGACCGCGTGGTCCCTGCGTGCGCCGTTCTTCGTGTACGCCGCCACCCTTTTGGTGGCCGGGGGTCTGGCCACCGTGTTCCTGGCACGGACCGCGCTGCATGAGCACGAGGTCGTCGCGGGCACCGCCGATCATGCCCCGACCACCCTTGGCACAGCGCTGCGCAGCTCGGCGTACCGCGCCGCCGTGGCGAACAACTTTGCGGTCGGCTGGGCGATCGTCGGGGTTCGCTCATCGCTGATCCCGCTGTTCGTCGTCGAGGCACTGCGCCTGAGTCCCTCCTGGACCGGCGCCGGGCTGGTGCTCTCCGGGGCGGTGCAGGCACTTATCCTGGTCCCGGCAGGTCGGCTGGTTGACACGCGCGGCCGTCGCCTGTTCCTTCGCGCCGGAGCAGCCATCTCGCTGGTGGCCGGGGTCACCTTGGCGCTCGCGGGCGGCGCTGGGCTGTTGCTGGCCGCAATGGCTCTCTACGGCACAGGCTCGGCCCTGCTAGGGGTGTCCTCGGCCGCAGTCGTCGGCGACGCCATCGGCGGGCGGGGTGGCACGCCGGTCGCCGCCTTCCAGATGGCCTCGGACGCCGGGGCCTTCGTCGGCCCCCTGGTTGCCGGGGCACTTGCCGACGCGGCGTCGTTCCAGGTGGCGTTTCTCGCCACGGCAGCGGTCTCCGGGCTCGCCTTCCTGACGACTTTGGTGATGCCCGAGAGCCAGCCGCAACCGCGGACCCTCTGACCGCCCGCGGCCCTGTTCCTGCCGGCTCCCGCCCGGGGCGGGGCCGGGTCTGGCCTATAGAGTCATGACGTGCCGAAATCACGGATCGGATACACCGGCTGCCGGCGGGACCTCTTCTGATGCTTCCGAACGTCGTCGTCGGAGGCGGGATCGTGGGCCTGGCTGTTGCCAAGGCGCTGCAAGAGCTTGACCCCGACCGCGGCACGGTCCTGGTTGAGAAGGAGCAGAAGGTGGCGCAGCACCAGACCGGTCACAACTCCGGGGTCATCCACTCCGGGCTGTATTACACGCCCGGCTCGCTGAAGGCACGCCTGGTCGTGCAGGGCGCCCGAGACCTGTTGGTCTACTGCACCGAGCACGAGATCCCGTTCGACGTCGTGGGAAAGGTCGTGGTCGCAACCCAGAGGCAGGACATCGTCAAACTGGAGGGCCTGCTGACCCGGGGGCAGCAGAACGGGGTTCCCGTGCGACGGGCAGATCTGGACGAGGTGGCCGAGAGAGAGCCCGCCCTTCGGGTCCTTGGTGCCCTCATCGTGGAGTCAACCGGCAGGGTGGACTATCGCAAGGTTGCAGCTGCGCTGGCGGACGAGGTCCTCGCGCGAGGTGGGACGATCCGGTGCGGCGAGGCCGTGCAGTCGGTGACCACCGTCTCCCGCGAGGTGCGAGTGAACACCGCCAGGGACGTCATCGCTGCCCACCGGGTGGCTGTGTGCGCTGGGCTGCACTCCGACCGGCTGGCCCGTGCCTCAGGGATCGACCCGGGTGTGCGAATCCTGCCGTTCCGCGGTGAGTACAGCGAGCTGGTCCCGGAGCGCGCCGAGCTGGTCCAGGGGCTGGTGTACCCCGTCCCCGACCCTGACCTGCCCTTCCTCGGGGTCCATCTGAGTCGGGGGCTGGACGGGGTGGTCCACGTGGGCCCCAACGCCGTGCCGGCGCTGGCCCGTGAGGGATACTCATGGCGCGTCTTCTCAGCCCGGGACCTGGCCGAGACCCTCGGGTACCGCGGCTCGTGGCATCTGGCTCGGCGGTACGCCAGGGTGGGAGCTCACGAGGTCACCCGCTCCTTGAACGGGCGTTCGTTGCTCAAGGCCGCCCGGCAGATGCTGCCCGAGCTCAAAGGGGAGGACCTTCGCCCGTCGATGTCGGGAGTGCGAGCCCAGGCGGTGGCCAAGGATGGACGCCTCGTGGATGACTTCCTCTTCCGTCGGGCGGGCGATGTTCTGCATGTCCTCAACGCCCCGTCCCCGGCTGCGACCGCCTGCCTGCCCATCGGGGCCCGCATCGCCCGGGAACTGCTCACCCCGAGGACGGCTGGGTAACCCATCGCGCGGCCAGAGGCTGTCCTCCTGTCCAGCCGGCGGTGGCCCGGTGGTGGCTGTCCGGGGCTGTGTGCAGCGGCATGGGTGGCACCGCCGTGCAGGTCGCCACCTTCACCAGGAACGCTGCGAGCATCCCGGGCTGCGGTCTGCCGGAAATGACCTCAGGCTAGCTGGCCGCGCGCTCGTCGCCCTGCGCTGAGGGCGGACGGTCTTCGTCATCCGGAGCCGTCCCAGACGGACCATGGTCATCCTGGCCAGGCGCGACCCCATCACCCTTGTGACCCTTGTCAATCTTGTCGATCTTGTCCTGGGCGTCTTGCTGCAGCTCCTTGGCCTTGGCCCTAGCCGCCGCCAGCAGTCGGTCCTTCACCGAGGTGGCATAGATGTCGACGTACTCCTGACGCGAAAGGAGCATCAGCTCATACATGATCTCGTCGGTGACCGAGCGCAGGACGAACCGGTCATCCTCCATGCCTTCATATCGCGAGAAGTCCAGCGGCCTGCCGATACGCACCCCGATGCGCATGATCTTGGGGACCCTCTTACCGCTCGGCTGCGCCTTGTCCGTTCCGATCATGGCCACTGGCAGCACCGGACAACCTGCCTGGAGCGCCATCCTGGCCACGCCGGTACGTCCGCGGTAGAGCCGGCCGTCAGGTGAGCGCGTGCCCTCGGGGTAGATACCGAGCATCTCACCTCGGCGCAGGACCCTCAGGCCGCTGTTCACTGCAGCCTGACCGGCCCGTCCACCGGAGCGGTCAACGGACAGCTGGCCGGCCCCCTTCAAGAAAGCTGCCGTTGCCCGTCCTTTGACGCCACGACCTGTGAAGTAGTCAGACTTGGCCAAGAAGGTGACCCGTCGCGAGACCACGAGTGGCAAGAAGATCGAGTCGGAGAAGGAGAGGTGATTGCTGGCGAAGACCGCGGCACCCTCGGTCGGGATGTTCTCCTCACCCTCGACCCACGGACGAAACAGCAACCGAAGGATCGGCCCGAGAATGAGGGTCTTGAGCACCCAGTAGAACAACTCGCAGCACCTCCTTCCGCTAGGCAAACCCGACTCTTTACGACCTGTGAATCCTACGACACTATGCGCGAGTACCGGGGCGTGCGAGGATTCCCTCCAAGGACAAGCGCCGACCTTTCGAGAACTCAGGAGTGAACTTGTGGCGATTCTGACCGGGGCCGAACCGTTCAGTCATGACGGATCCGAGGTCGGGGTGCTGTTGTGCCACGGCTTCACCGGCACGCCGCAGAGCTTGCGCACGTGGGGCGAGTTCCTTGCAGGCCGAGGCTACACGGTGCGAGTTCCCCTTCTGCCCGGACACGGCACCACCTGGCAGGAGATGAACCGCACCAGCTGGCAGGACTGGTATGGCTGCGTCGACGCGGCATTCCGCGAGCTGCACCAGACCTGCGAACGCGTCGTCGTCGGCGGACTGTCCATGGGTGGTGCCTTGTCCTTGCAGCTGGCTCAGGAGCACGGCCCGCGAATCAGCGGCCTGGTCCTGGTCAACCCTGCTGTCAAGTTCGACGACCCACGAACCCGCCTGCTGCCCGTGCTGAAGCACGTCATGGGGTCGGTGGACGCCATCGGCAACGACGTCAAGAAGCCCGGCGTCACCGAGCTCGCCTACACGCGTACCCCGCTGAAAGCCTCCCACTCCCAGATGATCGCCTGGCATTCGGTCATTCGTGACCTGCCGGAGGTTACCCAGCCCGTCTTGCTGCTGCGCTCAGCTGTGGACCATGTCGTCCCCGCGTCAAGCTCGGCATTGATCCTGTCCAGGATATCGAGCCGCGATGTCACCGAAGTCCTGCTCGAGGACTCGTATCACGTTGCCACCATTGACAATGACGCACCGCGCATCTTCGAGGAGTCCGCCAAGTTCATCGATCGCATCGCACTGACGTGAACAGTCCAGACCGTCGGCGCCGGCCCGACGGCTTCGATGATGACGCGATATTCGCCGATATCGTGGCTCACCTCAACGATGACGCAACCGAAGCCGAGCCAGCAGCTCAGCGCCCCGCCGAGGAAGCGGCAGCCGACGTCGAGGCCACAGATAGGCCCGTCGAAGAAAGCGCCCCCGAGCCGACAGACCAGAGCACCGCCGCGCCGGCCGACCTGCGGCCAGGTGACACGCCGCGAGCTGACCCGAGCCAGTGGCACATCAACCCGCCACCGTGGCAGCCGGAACAAAGCGATCCACAGGACGCTCCCGCGGCGCAGCCCTGGCGGGGCCACGAGGTAGACGACGAGTACGAGGAGCACTTCGAACCACCTCCGGTGACGCCCCTGCCTGCCGGTGACCTCGCGTTCTGGGCCATCATCGTCGGTATGTGTGGTGGCCCCCTGCTGCTGCTGTACCTCGTCTTCTTCACCCCCGACGCGAGCAGCTACTGGATACTCAGCGCCATCGCCATGTCCGTCGGCGGCTTCACGCTGCTGGTCTCACGCAGGCCGGGCCATCACGGAGACGGCGACGACGGTGCACGGCTTTAGGCTCCTGGCGATCGCGCACGGCAAGCACAGGCACAAGACATCATGGGATGCCCGGGGGCCTGCGCCGGGTCAGTCGGCCTGTTGCTCAGCCGGGTAACGAGCGAGGTCGGCAGCCCCGATCAGGCCAGCATCGTTGCCCAGCTGGGCGACCACGATGCGAGCCTCCGGCCGGTATCCACGCCCGGTCAGCTGCCGCTTGAACGTCTCGCGCGCTGAGGCCAGCAACAGGTCGCCAGCAGCGCTCACCCCCCCGCCAATGACGAACATGCCTGGGTCGAAGGCTGCAGCCAGATTGGCAATACCGAGCCCGAGCCAGTGGCCGATCTCTGCGAGAAGCTCACGCGCCGTCGGGTCGCCGTCGCGTGCGGCCTCGGTGATCAGCGGGCCGGTCAGGTTGCCAACAACGCCGTCGACGCGATCGAGCAGGTCGCTGGCGATCGGAGAGTTGGCCGATAACAGTGAGCGGGCTTCGCGCACCAGCGCATTGCCGCTGGCGTACTGCTCCCAGCACCCTCGGTTACCGCACTCGCAACGGTGACCTCCGGGCACCACCTGCATGTGTCCGAACTCGCCGGCTATCCCAAAGCGACCGCGTTGCACCTGGGCGTTGATCAGGATCCCGCCACCGATGCCCGTGCCCAACGTGATCATCATGACGTGGGTCTCGCCCTGAGCTGCCCCGAACTTCCATTCGGCCCAGACGGCCGCGTTGGCGTCGTTGTCGACAAAGATGGGCACCGCCACGCGCTTTTGCAGGGCCTGCCGAAGGGGCTCGTGACGCCACGACAGATGCGGGGCGAATACCACTGTCGCCCGGTCCGCCGCCACAAACCCAGCAGCCCCGATCCCTACTGCGGCGACGGATTCGGGCCCGACGAACTGCAACAGCTCAGTGACCACCTCGACGATGGTGCCTTCGACCACCGATGGGCTCTTGGAACGGTCCGGGGTGTCCCGGCGCGCACGGTGGGTGACCTTGCCATCGACGTCGACCACCCCACCAGCCACTTTCGTGCCACCGATGTCGATTCCGATGGCAAGTCTGCGGGTCACCCGTAGGCCTGAGACGCCAGGGCTGCCTCGGGCACCCTGCCTGGCTCCCACCCAGCGCTCATGCGTAGGCCAGGGCGGCGAGGTCAGCGGCCCCGATCATACCGGCGTCATTACCAAGACTGGCCAGAGCGAACCGCGCCTCCGGCCGGTGTCCGCGGCCCGTCAGGTTGCGCCGAAAAGCAGCCAGAGCCGGATCGATCAGGAGAGCCCCTGCCTCGGACACCCCACCGCCCAGGACGACCAGCTCAGGGTCGAGAATGGCTGCCACCGAGGCCAGCCCCTCCCCGATCCACACTCCGAGATCGCCGAGCAGCTCGATTGCGGCTGGATCGCCCTCCGCTGCTGCCCGGGTGACGTCCGGACCCCTCAATGTTGCGGGATCCCCTGCGCACAGCTCACCCAGACGCGCAGCAAGTGGTGATCCCGACACGACCAGCTCCTGCGCCTCGCGCACCAGAGCCGTGCCGCTTGCGTACATCTCCCAGCAACCACGATTGCCACAACCACAACGGATACCGCCCGGAACCACGCGCATATGCCCCAGCTCCGCGGCCACTCCGAATGCGCCACGCATCAGCACGCCGTCGACCACGACGCCCCCACCGATGCCGGTGCCGACAGTGACCATGACCATGTTCCCGGCGTCGGCAGCGGCACCGAAACGAAACTCACCCCAGGCCGCCGCGTTGGCGTCGTTCTCGATGGTGACCGGCAGCTCGAGGGCCGACTCAAGGCGTGCCTTGAGCGGTTCATCTCTCCATGCGAGGTTCGGGGAAAAATACACGGTGGACCCTGAACGGTCGATGAAGGCAGCGCACGCGACCCCGACGGCGTCGATCTGGTGCTGCGAGGACAGCTCCCGAGTCAGGCTGGCTGCCTCTGCGATGATGGCCGCAGGGTCAAGGGCCGGAGTGTCCCGGCGCCCCTGAGACAAGATCACCCCCCTGCCGTCGATAACGCCACCACAAATCTTCGTGCCACCGATGTCAAGCCCGATCGTTGCGCTCACCAGGGTCACCCTCCGCTCTCGTCATCTACAGGAATGTGCTGGACCGGCGCACGGGCCGGTGCCGGCGCGCCCGCGGAAGTCGACCGGGCGGACGACGCAGGATCCGATGTCCGTGACCACACAGCCACGTCTCTGAGGGTGCCAGCCACAGACATGGCGAAGTCCGCCAGAAGGTCAACTGTCTCGGGCCGGACCGAGCGTAGCAGGGCGATTCCCCGGCACAGCGGGCAGATCCTGCAGGTTGAAGGGGTGTCCTCGCCCGAGGTGCCGTGGTGCTCAGCCCCACACATGCTGCAGGTACCGTCCAAGGGCTCATCTGCTGCCCCAGAACCCTCTGCCTGGTCATGCTCTGCGTGGCCCGCGGCGCGCGGTGCCTCCGGCCAGAGCGGCTCTTGAGCCCCCTGACCCGCGTAGGCGCCGGCGGCATCGTCACGGCTGTGGCTGGAGCGTGCCATGGTGGCCATGTCCTCGATCAGCCGCGCGGCCTCCTGGGCAACCGTGCCGATCGAAGACGGGTATTGCTCAGTCATCCACGGGCCACACTTTCTGGTTCGTTCACGGGCCACACTCTTTCGTCAGGAACGAACCGCACCCGAAGGGTCGCGTCGCGCACGACGGCGCCGGTCACGACACACCGCCGCAGGACGCTGGGAAGTGACAGCACCCGACGATGGTCGGCCACCGATACGAGCAGTTCGTCGTCGCGTCTCTTCAGATCCACCTGCGCAGCCGTGACCAAGGGCAGCGGCAGCGTCAGCAGGTAGCCGCCGTCTTCGGGCCGCACCGTCATGCCCTGTGCAGGCACCGGCAACAGGACGTCTGCGATCTCCCCGGTACGCGCCCGGGCAAGTGCGGCGAGTGCGTCCGTGCCAACAGGCTCGTGCGAGAGGTAAGGGGTGATGACGATCGGCAGCGGCTCGAAGGAGCGACGGACCTCGGACAGTCCCCGCTGCTGGGCCTCATTCCAGCCGGCCAGCCAGGCAGTATGTGTTGACTCCTGAACCGACTCGGGCGGATCCGACTCAGCAGGCGCAGCATCAGGAAACACGCGATTGACCACGACCTGGTCCACGGTCAGACCGAAGAGCCGCAGGGATGTCAGGGTCCGACGCGACTCGGCGATAACCACCCGCTCCGGGGTGAGCACCAATCGCACTGAGGTTGTTTCACAGGCAAGGATGGACTGGATCTCGAGCAGGGACTCCTGCCAGCGCCGCAGGGTGTCCAGCACCTGCACCCCCGGTAACGGAAGGCCAGTGGCTGTCGCGGCGGCGGGGCGAAGCGCACGCAGGAGACCTCGCTGAGCCGGTATCAGCCTCTCAAGATGCCACGCCAACGCTTCGGGCAAAGCCAGCAACCGCAACGTCTCCGCAGTCGGCGCGCAGTCAACGATCACCAGGTCCCACGGACCGGACTCGACCTGTTTGCGCAGCTCGACCAGAGCGACGATCTCGTCGGCGCCTGGAAGCTGGGTCAGCTCGTCGGCGACCACCGGGTCGATGCCCAACCCTCGGAACACGGTCAGAAGATAGTCCTGCACCGACCGCCAGGAACGCCGGACGTTGTAGGAGGCACTGAGCTGAAGTGCGGACAGGCCAGGCTCGATCTCAACCACCGGGTCAGGGTTGTCCGGTGAGTCCACCAGGACAACGCCCAGGGCGTCGCCCAGCGAGTGGGCCGCATCTGTGGACATGACCAAGGTCTTGATGCCTGCGCGAGCCGCGTGTACCGCGGTCGCTGCGGCAGTCGTCGTCTTGCCGACGCCCCCCTTGCCGGTGAAGAGAACGACTCTCACGAGATGCCCGAACGCCGGTTCAAGAGCTCGGCACGTTTCTTCAGCTCCCTCAGCGCCGTGTCGATGATGACCTTCTCGGCTTTGCGCTTCAGCACACCGAGCATGGGGATCTTGACATCGACCGAGAGCCGATAGGTGACCGCGGTAACAGTGCCTTCGTCCTCGAGGGTGTAGGAGCCATTCATCGCCTTGAGCACCTGGGCTGTGACCAGATGCCACGAGACCACCCCGGTGCCGTCCTCAGCGACGTCCCAGTCATACTCCAGAACGTAGGTGTCTTTGATCGCACCCGCGGAAAGGGTGAACTCGACCTGATCGGCCCATCCGTCACCGTCTTCGGAGACAAGCGTCGCTTTCTTCACCTCGCCGGCCCACTCGCCATAGCGATCGAAGTCGGCAATGACATCGAGTATCACCCCAGCTGGGGCGGCGATGTCGATGCTGGACTCAGTGCGGTCGGCCATGCAGCGAAGATTACCCTGCGGGGCCGCTGCCACGACGTCAGGCGGGTGGTGGCAGCTGGGTCACTGGCACCCTTTCGACTCAGGGCAGCCAAGCCAGGGCGCGACGCCACCTGTGAGGTGGGTGATGGGCTTGAGTTGGGCTGTGCGTGATCGGTTAGGTAACCTGGGCAAGACCAATATGCCTTCTAAGGACCTTTCGTGAATCACATCTCGGTTGCCCCGCTCGTCACAGCGAAGGTCAAGGGGAACCTCTCTGACCTGCCTGCGCGCAACGGCGCCGGCCGGCCACGCGCCGTGGCGTTCTGCAAACGCTCGCCGGGCACCTGGGTTGAGGTCACGAATGCAGAGTTCCTCGCGGATGTCCGCGCCGTCGCCAAGGGCCTGATGGCCTCGGGGGTCGGCCTCGGAGAACGTGTCGCGATCATGAGCAAGACACGCTACGAGTGGGCCTTGACTGACTTCGCCATCTGGACAGCCGGGGCTGTCTCGGTGCCCATCTATGAGACTTCCTCGGCCCGACAGGTCGGCTGGATCGTCAACGACGCCGCGTGTTCGGCGGTGATCCTGGAGACGCCCGCGCATGCCCGGATTCTCGCCGAGGCAACGGCCGGCGATGGCGAGCGTCAGGTGTGGCAGATCGACGCCGGAGGTCTTGACAAGCTCAGGGCGGCCGGGCGCGAAGTCACCGATGAAGCCGTTGAGGCCCGGCGCAGCCAGGTCAGCCGCGGCGACGTCGCCACGATCATCTACACCTCGGGCACGACCGGGCGCCCGAAGGGATGCCAGCTCACCCACGACAACTTCATGGCTCTGGCCGAGAACGCAACCGAGCGGATGGAGATGGTTCTTCGGGCCGAGGGCGCGTCGACACTGTTGTTCCTGCCTCTGGCCCACGTCTTCGCGCGGTTTATCCAGGTTGTCTGCGTCAATGCCGGGGTCCGGATGGGTTTCACCTCTGACATCAAGAACCTGGTCGCCGACTTCGGCACGTTCTCCCCCACGTTCATCCTTTCGGTGCCGCGCGTGTTCGAGAAGATCTACAACTCCTCGGAGCAGAGAGCTGTTTCCCAGGGCAAGGGCAGGATCTTCGCCGCCGCCGCCGCCACAGCGATCGCCTGGAGCCAGGCACAGGAGAACGGCAAGCCTCGTGCACTGCTCACGGCCAGGCACGCGTTGTTCGACCTGCTCGTCTACAGCAAGCTGCGTGCCGCCTTGGGTGGCAAGGTCGCTTATGCGGTCTCCGGTGGCGCCCCGCTGGGACCCCGTCTGGGCCATTTCTACCGGGGCATCGGGCTCACCGTGCTCGAGGGATACGGACTTACCGAGACCACGGCCCCAGCAACCATGAACACCCCTGACCTGATCAAGATCGGCACCGTCGGCACGCCGCTGCCCGGTGTCGCCATCCGGGTCGCAGAAGACGGTGAGGTCCTGATCAAGGGCAACAATGTCTTCTCCGCCTACCGCAACAACCCGACAGCCACGTACGAGGCTCTCGTGGACGGATGGTTCCACACTGGCGACGTTGGACAGCTCGACGACGAAGGGTTCCTGAAGATCACCGGCCGCAAGAAGGAGCTCCTGATCACCGCCGGCGGCAAGAACGTCGTCCCCGCGTTCCTTGAGGACCGCCTCCGCGCCCATCCGCTGGTCTCGCAGTGCATCGTGGTCGGCGACCAGAAACCCTTCATCGGTGCGCTCATCACCCTCGATGCGGAGATGCTTCCCTCCTGGGCAAAGAACAACCGGCTGTTGAACCTCTCATTAGATGATGCCCGCACGGACCTCGTCGTCCGCACCGAGCTGCAGCGGGCGGTCGACCTCGCGAACAATTCGGTCAGCAAACCCGAGTCGATCCGCAAGTTCACGGTCCTGGCCGGGGACTTCACAGAGAACAACGGCTATCTGACCCCTTCGCTGAAGCTCAAACGCAACATGGTGATGAAGGACTATGCCTCCGAGGTCGAGGCGTTGTACTCAGGACCCAGGCAATGACCCTTCGGCGCTGACGGGTCGCCGGCTCCACATCGCCCCCAAGCACCCGCAGGCACGTGCACAGCAGCCGGCGGCTCAGCCCTGCGAGTACGCAAGAGTTCTCAGGTAGCGCTTCCAGCCATCGACGAACTGCGCCTGGGTCACCCCAAAACTGTGGGGGAACGCCGATGCTGCGGCATTGTCGGGGTCAAGCTGGGCTGTCCCGCCCGAGGTGGTGGCGGAGGCGACAAGGCGATAGAACGCGACAACCTTGGCCTGTCCATAGATATCAACGAGATGACACACGGCCAGCCACGACGCTGAGTAGGACAGCGCGATGGTGGACCGGGAGGGGTCGAAGTCGACGTCCGTCGGCAGCGCCGTGGGGCCCTTGCCCGCACGTACCAGCCCCAGCAGCTCACCGGCCACGCGTTGGCGCGGGAGGCCAACGCCGGAGTACCCGACGTAGTCGGCCATCCCCTCCGTCAGCCAGATCGGGACCGGACCGGTAGTCGACGAACGGGCCGCGACATGGGTCAGCTCATGGGTGATGACCACGCGTCGTCCCAAGGGCTGCAACGCGGTGAATGCCTTGGGGTTGATGAAGACTCGGTCTCCCTGAGCCGGCCGGCCGGGCTCGATCAGTCCCTGCGTGATCGCAGCCACCTGATCGAGCCCCTTACCACTGGAACGCAACAACAGCCTGGCGAACTCGTCATCTGTCAACGGCGTAACGATAACCACGTGAGAATTCCAGTCCGTGCCCCATACGCTGCTGACCCGGCCAATGGCCGAGTCTGCAAGTGTGCTGTAGTCCGCCATCTGCGCCTCGGGGGCGTTGCCGACCACGATGCTGGACCTGCCTGGCAGCACTCTCAGGCCTGGCAGGTCCCAGATCTGCAACGGGGTAGCGCCATCAGCGTCATCGGCTATGCGCCAGCCAACGGGACGCTCCACCAAGGTGTACGTCGCCTCGAAGGTCTGGGGCGCCCGGTCAAATCCAGCCAGCGAGTAGGTCCCGGTGACCGTGGCTGCCCAAGCCTTGGGCCCTACCTGCCGGATGCGGGTCGCGGTGAGCGCGGGAGCCAGCTGCGCGGCGCCGTAGGAGAACTGGCCGAGCGGGAGCTTGACGAGGTTGTCGAACTCCACGGACTGTCGCCCCTGGAACGCCGAGCCGGACGGGTCCACCGTCGCCATCCAGGAGCTCTTGCTCCTGGCCTTCACGGCTGCGGCTCGCCGCGACAGCAGATCTTGGACGGCCGCCAGCCGCGCCGTCTGCTCGTCCACCCTCGGCACCGAGGACGCAGCCTGGCTGGTGCTCTTGTTGCCAGAGCCTGCACCGGTGCTCTGGTGGAGGCCGATTGCCCGAGGAAGGTCGAGCTTTCCATTCAGCTGCCCAGCGACGCCGACGGCCAACCCCGCGCACAAGGCGATCGCCGCAACACGCCGGGCTCTGGTCACTGCGCCATCGTAGATTGCATCGCTGTGTCTGCACTCAGCCGACGTCGCGCACGGTACCCCAGTGCTGCCCGCTGTCGCGGCGCGCGCGAAGGCTCGCCGCAGCCGCGGCGCTGACCAGCCCGGCACCGACCAGGATTGACACCACCGTGCTCTCGGCGGCGTCCAGCTGAAGTTCGGCCGATGCCAGGTTCTGGGACCACCCGGGTCCTAGCAGCACCGTGACGGCACAGTCGTCACATCGCTGGCCGCGTACCGGACATGTCGTGCAGTCGACGATCATCACTGGCCCTCCACTGTCCATCTCCGCCCACCTCACGGCGGACCCACCGGCGAACCCTTGGCGGCGCGCCGTGTGGGAAACGCTAGGCCTGGGGTCCGACAACCCTGCTGACCTGTGCGCGGCCTACCCTCACCGCGCGAGCGCTGCGCGCCTGCCGGACTCTGTCAGCCACGGCACCTAACGTCGTGACCATGCAAGGCGTCCAAGGCACACTTGACGAGCTCGGCACCCCGTTGTCCGAGGTCACTTTCGTGGTAGTCGACCTCGAGACAACCGGTGGCAGCCCAGCTGGTGCGCGGATCACCGAGGTCGGAGCGGTCAAGATCCGAGGCGGCGAGGTGATAGGGGAGTTCCAGACTCTGGTCAACCCTGCTGAGCCGATCCCCGCCTTCATCTCGGTCCTGACCGGCATTACCGACCAGATGGTGGCCGGCTCCCCCCGAATCCACAGCGTGCTGCCCGCGTTTCTCGAGTTTGCCCGCCACAGCGTGCTCGTCGCCCATAACGCGCCCTTCGACATCTCTTTCCTGAAGGCCGCCGCTACGCTCACCGGTCACAGCTGGCCGCCCTTTCGCGTGGTCGACACTGCCCACCTGGCCCGGCAGCTGATCAGCAAGGACGAGGCGCCGAACCGCAAGCTCGCGACACTGGCACAGCTGTTCGGCGCTGCGACAGCCCCGGATCACCGGGCGCTGCACGATGCCCGTGCCACCGTCGACGTCCTGCATGGGCTGCTCTCCCGGGTCGGCAGCCTTGGCGTCGTAACTTTGGAAGAGCTCAGTACGTTCTCCTCAAGGGTCAGCTCGGCCCAGCGCCGCAAGCGGCACCTCGCGGAGGGTCTGCCCTCGGCGCCGGGGGTCTACCTGTTCAAGGACAGCCAGGGTCGCGTGCTCTATGTAGGTACCTCACAGGACATCCAGCGACGGGTCCGCACCTACTTCACGGCATCCGAACAGCGCACGCGGATGGCCGAGATGGTCGCGATCGCGGCCAGCGTGACACCGGTAACCTGCGAGACCACCTTGGAGGCGCAGGTTCGCGAGCTTCGCCTGATCGCCCTGCACAAGCCGCGATACAACCGCCGCTCGCTGCACCCCGAGCGGGCACCGTGGGTCAAACTCACCGTCGAGGCCTTCCCGCGACTGAGCATCGTGGCAGAGGTCAGGGCTGATGGAGCGCGTTACTTCGGCCCTTTCACCTCCCGGCTGGCTGCTGAGTCCGCGATCGCCGCGGTCCACGAGGTTCTCCCGTTGCGCCAGTGCACCAAGCGCCTGTCGGCCAGCGGTCGATCCGCTGACTGCGTGCTGGCCGAGATGGGCCGCTGTGGCGCCCCGTGCTCAGGGGCGCAGAGTGTTCAGGACTACGCCGTCGTCGTCGAGCAGGCTGCCCAGGTGATCGGGGGCGACTCGCGCGAGGTCGTGGCAGCCCTGCGTGAACGGATGCGAGCTCTGTCCGGCCAGGAGCGCTATGAGGACGCGGCAGCGGTCCGTGACCGTCTGGTGCACCTGATCCGGGCTGCAGCACGCGCCCAACGCATCGCCCCGCTGGCGAACAGTGCCGAGATCGTGGCAGCGCGACCAGGGCTGCAGGGCGGCTGGGAGATCATCTGTGTCCGGTTCGGGCGGCTCGCCGCCACCACGGTGGCCCCCCGTGGCGGCGACCCTCGCGTGTATATCCAGGCCATGGCGGCAAGCGCCGAGAACGTGAGCCCATCCCCGGGACCGGCCGCCTCCGCCTCAGCCGAAGAGACAGAGAAGGTGCTGCGCTGGCTGGACTCCCCCGGGGTCCGCCTGGTTACCATCGAGGGTGAGTGGACCTGCCCGGTGCACGGCGCGGCAGGAGCCCGCGACACCCTCAGAGCAGACCCCACGGCATACCACGACGTCGTGAGCTTCGACGAGCCGAACGACCCCCGGCTACGCCATCGCCCACCCGCTGCGCCGCTCGTGGTTCCCAAGACACTGGTGGGCGCCAAGTCGCTGGTCGTTCCCATGGCGCTGCCAGCTAGGCTGGACCCGTGATTTCCGCCATCGTCTTGATCAGCGCGGAGGTCGACCGTATCCCTGAGGTCGCCGCCGCCATCGCCGAGCTCAAGGGAGTCAGCGAGGTCTATTCGGTCACCGGGGATGTCGACCTCATCGCCATCGTGCGTGTCCGGCACCACGAGGAGCTGGCCGACGTCATCGCCGACCAGCTCAACAAGGTCAGCGGCGTCCTGGGCACCCAGACCCACATCGCATTCCGGACATACTCCCAGCACGACCTGGAAGCAGCCTTCAGCCTCGGTCTGGACGACGCCTGACCCTTTCCGGTCTGGATGACGCGAGGAACTACCCGTGGGTCGCGGTGACCCATCGCTGCAACAGTGCGGTGGCGCGTCCGTCATCGATCGCAGCACGGGCTCGGCCCATCCCCGCGTGCAACGCGGCGATGAAATCGACCTGATCCTGCCCCACGTCAGGCACCGTGAGCGCCAGGGCAATCCCCGCGTTGAGCAACACAGCGTCGCGAACAGGTCCCACCGCCCCGGCGAACACGTCCCGGACGACCTGGGCGTTGTAGGCCGCGTCCGCCCCTCGCAACGTCTCCAGCGGATGGCGCTCCAGGCCGACCCATGCGGGGTCCAGGCTGTACTCGCGAACGGCACCGCCGCGCACCCACCACACCTGAGATGTCGTCGAGATGGTGAGCTCGTCCAGGCCGTCGTCCCCGCGGAAGATCGCAGCGTCCTTATGCCGGCCGGCGAAGACCCCGGCCATCAGAGGTGCCATCCGTAGCTCCGCGACACCCACCGCGGCATATGTCGGCCGGGCAGGGTTGGTCAGCGGACCCAGGAAGTTGAAGACGGTTCCAATACCAAGGTCACGGCGCGCTTCGGCCGCGTGACGCAACGAGGGGTGGAACTGCTGGGCAAAGCAGAAGGTGATCCCGGCCTTCTCCACCACAGCCGCAACGTCCGAGGGGCTCAATGCCAGGTTGATACCCAGCGCCTCGAGAACGTCAGCAGACCCCGATGACGAGGAGGCTGCGCGGTTGCCGTGCTTGACGACCCGCACCCCGCTGGCCGCCGCAACAAGGGCTGCCATCGTCGAGATGTTCACGGTGTGGGCGCGGTCCCCACCGGTGCCGACGATGTCAAGGGTGGTCCCGCCAACGTTGATCTTGCTGGCGTGAGCCAGCATGGTGTCGGCAAGGCCGAGCATCTCATCGACGGTCTCACCCTTGGCACGCAGCGCCATGAGAAACCCGGCAACCTGCGCAGAGCTCGCTTCCCCGCGCATGATCTGGTCCATCGCCCAGGCGGACTCGGTGGTCCCCAGATCCTGTCCGGCAAGCAGCGCGGTGAAGACCGTTGGCCAGGCCATCGCGTCGCCGGCCGAAGTCTGAGCCGTCACCGGCTAGGCGCTCGTGGTGGTCGCGGCGCCTACCCTGCGACCGAGCTCGGCGACCGCACCAGCCACCGCGATGGGGTCCAGGGGGTGCGGAACCGCGAGATCCGCCTGGGACCACGCGGCCAACCACCCATCCTGCGGACGTCCGGTCAGGACCAGCACCGGCGGGCAGCTGAAGATCTCATTCTTGAGCTGGCGGCACAGACCGAGACCGCCAGTCTGCCCGGCCTCCCCATCCAGAACGAGCAGGTCGAAGCTCCCGGTCTCCACCGCCTCGATCACGGCGGCCGCGGTAGCGCACTCAAGCCACGTGCTGACCTCGACGTCGTGTGCCGGTCGGCGACCGACCGCAACCCGCACAGCGTCCCGGGTTGCAATGTCGTCGCTGTAGAGCAGTACCGACAGCTGGTAAGGGGTACCTGACGAGGCAGGGTCAAGGTGAGAAGCCATCGGCGTTGCGTGCGAATCGGTCATGGGGAAGATGCTACCGGTGCCTATTTCTCGAAGCAGCGCGCCCGGGGCCGCGTTGCTAGTGCATTGCGAACCCGAATAGGGCAATATTGGCGCTCGTGGCGACCGCATCCGCAGTTCAGTCAGGCACCCCTACGCCCTCGCCGGGCTCAATCCCCGGTCATGGCCCGGTAACACGACCCAACATGGTTGCCGTAGGAACGATCGTGTGGCTGGCCAGCGAGTTGATGTTCTTCGCGGGGCTGTTCGCGATGTACTTCACGATCCGATCAGTGTCCCCGACTCTGTGGCAGGACAGGACGGTCCATCTCAATGTCCCGTTCGCGACTGTCAACACGCTGATGCTGGTCATCTCCTCGGTCTGGTGCCAGCTCGGGGTCTTCAAGGCCGAGCACGGCCAGCCAGCCCGCACCGGCTCGTTCCTGCAGTTCAAGCAGTGGGGCATGCGCGAGTGGTACGTCCTGACCTACATCTTCGGCGCCATCTTCATCTCCGGTCAGATGTTCGAGTACGCGCGCCTGATCAGCGACGGGGTGACCATCTCGTCCGACGCC
>Ga0208355_1000231_pt1 | contig 27212 bp, 28 predicted proteins | sample NGESurdeep072012_6_FD_184458 | JGI IMG/M metagenome (GOLD analysis project Ga0208355, IMG submission 184458) | Arctic peat soil microbial communities from Barrow, Alaska - NGEE Surface sample 210-3 deep-072012 (SPAdes) | ecosystem: Environmental > Terrestrial > Soil > Wetlands > Peat ... | reverse complement strand
CAACAACAGACGGTTCAGGAATAATATCTTTCATGAGCTTCATTCCTTCTCGGTTTCATTGGACAATATCGTGTCCAAAGAAACCGGGGCCAGCTCAGGTCGGCGCGAGCTGCGCCACGCGCCGTTAGGGGACCGCGCGTCGCGTGAAGGCGGTAAAAATCGCCGAGGCCGTCGTGGCGTGGTCGTAGGCGATCCGGCTCGCCACCACGAACAGGGCCATCGCCAGCACCACCCGCAAGGCGCGTTCCGGGATGCGGATGGCAAAATAACTGCCGATGAAGATGCCCGGCAGCGAGCCGACCAACAGCGAGGCGATGATGTGCCAATCGACCGACCCCATCATCCAGTGGCCAAGGCCGGCAATCAGCGTGAGCGGCACCGCATGCGCGATGTCGGAGCCCACGATTTTGGCCACCGGCAAGTGCGGATAGAGCAGCACCAGCGCGACCACACCGATGGCACCGGCGCCGACCGACGAGATCGAGACCAAAACGCCGAGCAGCGCCCCGACCAGCACCGTGTTGATCGCGGTCCGTTTCGCGTCGAGCTCGCTCACGCGCGCGCGATAGGCCGTCACGATCCGACCGCCGAACACCAGCGCGAATGCGGTCACGAACAGTGCGACGCTGAGCACCAGCGTGATCAGGCTGCGGGCGGCCTCGCCGTTGAGATTGAAGTGCGACAACACCGCCAGCGTGACGAGCGTGGCCGGAATGCTGCCGCTCGCCAGGCGCTTCACCACGCGCCAGTCGATGCTGCGCGCGAAGCCGTGCACCAGGCTGCCGCAGGTCTTGGTGGCGGCCGCATAGAGCAGATCGGTGCCGACCGCGGTCGCCGGATGAACGCCGAACAGCAGGATCAGGATCGGCGTCATCAGCGCGCCGCCGCCGACTCCGGTCATGCCGACCAGCATGCCGACGACAAATCCCGAGAGCGAATACAGCGGATCGATCATGGAACGGCCTCGTCGCGGACAAGCCGAGCGCAGGTCGATCTAATCATAGTCGAACGAAGCCGTCATCGTAACGAATGGGTGAGTTCCACCGCCGGCAAGCTTGCCATGCCGTTTTAGCGTAATTTTCGTAACGCGAAGGGGGTGATTGCGACCAAATAATACCTATTTATTTAACACGCATGATTTTTTCGGGCCCCAGGCCGCCAGCGATCGAACGGGTGCCATTACGTGCCGGACATTGTGACGCTCACGATCAACCCCGCCATCGACATTTTCGTGAATGTCGGCCACGTCGAGCCGACGCGCAAAATGCGCTGCTCGGCACCCAAGCGCGACCCTGGCGGCGGCGGCATCAACGTGGCGCGCATCGCGCACCGGCTGGGCAGCGACGTGGCGGCGATCTATCCGATCGGCGGCGCAATCGGGAAATTGCTGCATCGGCTGATGGAGCGCGAAGGCATGGACAGCCTGGGCACGCCGTCGCACGTCGAGACGCGGGAGAATTTCACGGCCTATGAAGAAGAGAGCGGCCTGCAGTACCGCTTCGTGCTGCCGGGATCGACCCTGCATCGCGCCGAATGGGAAGCCTGTCTCGACAAGCTGGCATCGCTGCCCGACAAGCCGAAATTCGTCGTCGCCAGCGGCAGCGTGCCGCCCGGTGTGCCGGACGATTTCTTCGCGCGCGCGGTGCGGCACGCCAAGGCGCTAGGCGCCCAGACCGTGATCGACAGCTCGGGCCCGGCGCTCAAAGCAACACTCGATGAAGGCGTCACGCTAATCAAGCCGAACCTGGCCGAGCTGATCGAACTTATCGGCGGGCCGCTCGACAGCGACGCGGATCGCATCGCCGCCTGCCGGAAGTTGGCGGCCGATGGACGCGCTCAAGTGGTCGCGCTCACGCTCGGCGAGCAAGGCGCGCTGCTGGTGACGGCAACCCAAGCCTGGCGCGCGCAGCCGATGGCGATCGAGGTGGTGAGCGCGGTCGGCGCCGGCGACAGTTTCCTCGGCGGCATGGTCGCGGCGCTCGCTAGCGGCAAGCCGCTGGAGCAGGCGTTCCGGGTCGCGGTGGCCGCAGGCTCGGCGGCCGTGCTCAGCCCGGGCACCGAGCTATGCCGCGAGGCGGACGTGAAGCGCCTGTTGCCGGAGGTGGTGATCAGCGAGGTCGAGGCCGCGGTGGCGTAGCGGCGAAGACTGGAGCGGGCGAAGGGAATCGAACCCTCGTATGCAGCTTGGGAAGCTGCCGTTCTACCATTGAACTACGCCCGCATATCAAAGACTTAGCGTATGGCTCAGTCTCATTAGGCTCGCTTTAGGCTCACAATTCCGCATTGCTGGTACGCACCATCAACGGTGCTGAGAAAGTTAGCCGGATGCGCCTTCGGCCGCAACGCGGACAATTCAGGAGGCCTTAATGGCTCCCCCGGATGGGACCGGTATGCTATAATTTGCCTATGACAGCAAAAGTGCTCAAGGACGTGATGGAGCGGGTCGAGACCTGGCCGAAGGAAGCCCAGGAGGAGCTCGCCGAAATCGCCCTCGAAATCGATGCCGGGCTACAGGGGGGCGTCTACCACGCCACACCTGAAGAGCTAGCGGGCATTGACCGTGGGCTCAGGGCTGCACGCGAGGGCCGGTTCGCGACGGACAAGCAGGTTGCAGCGGTCTTTGCAAAACACCGGCGCGCATGAAGGTCGTCTACACCGACGACGCGCTGCGCGATCTTGACGAAATTCTCACCTACATCGCCGCCAACTACCCGACGGCCTATGCGCCGTTCGAAAAGCGACTGCACACGGCGGTAGCGCGGATTGGCGCGTGGCCGGAAAGCGCTGCCGAGGTCGTCCAGCGCCAGGGCGTCCGCGTGGTACCGCTCATTCGCTATCCCTACAAAATGTTCTATCGCGTCACTCAAGACGCGGTCGAGATACTGTACATCCACCATGCGGCCCGCCAGGAACCGTGGGAAGGCGATCGCTAGGGGACGCCTGAGACGTTACAAGCGGAGTGACCAATAGTTTTTCTGACTGCCATTCAGAGGTAGAGTCGCGTGTTGGGAGGCCGAAATGATCGAGATTTTTAGGCAGCCGCCCATAATCGGGGCGATAATTGCACTCATTGGTGCGGCAATAATCGCGCCGCTGATCAAGCACGGTGCAGTTTTATGACCCTGACAATTTTTGTGTGGTCTAAAATGAATTTTCGAAGCTTCTGATGTGACTGGATCGTTAGAAATGAAGAGCTGACAATAAATATTACGCGTGAGCCTTCGGATAGTCGCCTAATCGCGTTGACAATAAAGTAACCGTAAGAATCCTTCGACTGCAGATCGTAAATGTCGTCGTAGTGGGCACCTGGGACAACTTTGACCCCGTACGGAGGGTTTCCAATAATTAGATTCGGATGTTCAGCGCGTTTGCACGACCGTTGACGACTGATCGCTCTATGTAGGTCAGCAGTCTTTTCGATATCAAAATATAAATCAGGATTTACGGTGATTGGATCGAGGGAGTTCTGTGTATCAACCGCAAGATCAGCACTCCATCGCTTGTGGTGTAGGGCCTTTTCTGCGGGGCGAACATTGTCCCGGAGCTGCTCCAAAAACGTTCCCAATAGCGTTAGCTGAACTGCGAACGGATCTATGTCGCGGCCATAAATGTGGGATAACGCTTCACGATGAGCAGCGATTGGATCATCGGGGTGACCGGCGCTCTGCTGGTCAAGAAGCACCTCGTTCACATACTCACGGTACACCTTGCGGTAAAAATGCCCAGACCCACACGACGGTTCAACAATTTTATGCTTTCGAAATCGGCCTAAAAATGATCTTCCAAGTTCAGTCATAAAAGTCACGGTCGCATCCGGCGTATATATCGCTCCGATGGAATTTCTCAATTCCTCATCAATCAGGCGTTCGTAAATATGCCCGATAACATTTTCTGGTCCGGCATCTTTCGAAGAGCGGTAGATAATCGCTGACCGAATATCGATCTTAATAAGTTCATCTCGGATATTGGCCAGCGTGCTTTCACTTGGAAGAAACCGGTCATAATTTTCGGCTTTAAAGACCTTGCCATATTGATCGGTATGAACGTTGAACCCGTAGCGAAAAATATCTTGCCACGTGACCTTGGCGATGTCCTTCGCCATGTCTCGATAAAAGCGGCGCGATTTAACATACAATCGAAGCGCTTTTGTAGAGTCTTTCTTCGACATGCCGTTCAAGACTTTAAATCCGAAAAGACCCCCAATGAGGTCGTATTCTTCTCGGGGGAACAGCGTGTGAATAATGCGGGGAGTGCCCGGACCAGAGGATAAGTCCTCGATCAACTTAATGAACAGGATTTTCGTCGTGAAATGGAGGCTGATTGCCTCCAAAGCAAATTCAATATTCTTTTGTTCGCTGTTAGTCGCAACACCGATGTAGTTTTTCCGATCATCAATAATCTGTTTGAGATACGGGATAAGCGGGTGGTTGCCACTTAGATCAAATTTTCCGCTCTTCGAGTCCTTAAAGATCGCGCAGATATCTCGATAAGTGTTTTGTTTGAATTCAAGAAGTGTCTCCAGTAGCTCTTTTGCTCCAAGCAATCGCCGCACTTCGCCCGGGGGCTCTGAAGTAATCTTGGCCCAATTGGTCGCCGGTATTTCGTCGTACGTCAGCTTCCCGTCAGCGGATTGATCGTATCGGTAATTTTTAGAAAACGATGCTCTCTGCCGTTGGACACAACGATGAAAGGAACGGGCTTGTCGAAAAAGCCGCTTGTCGCATAGTCGCGCGCCTGACGCTCATCTTCCTCTGTCAGGTCGTGGGAGTATTTTTTTGCTTCCAGGACGGCGTACGGGTAACCGCCAGACAGAAACAAACCGTCATAGCGTCCGGATTTTCCTGGCTCGATAACTAGAGTGTGCTGCGCTTGATAGTCGAGGCTATCGGGCGAAGGAAATTTATGAACAGAGCTAAGGAAGGGTAGGATGAGCTTGTCGGCGGTGTCTTGTTCTGAATAGCCAATCTTAGATTTTTCCAAAGTCGCCATTTCATGCGAACCCGAATCGCGATGCGCCAAAGCTTCGACGTTAATAGGCGATAAGAAGATCGGACGCAAAAGGGGTCTGGGTTGGACCCCAGACCCCTCGCCCTTAAGAAGGAGATGTTTGAGCGCGGTTAGAAATTCTCACCTCAATCCATTCCTCCACTTCTTCTGCTACCCACGCGACCCTGCAAGCGCCAAGCGTTACCCTTTTGGGGAATGAGCCCGCACTTTCGAGCCGCGCGATGTGAGCAGGACAGTAGGGGATGCCATAGACCGATTTGAGTTCCTTCTTCGATACCAGCTTCCGTGTCATCGCAAGTCCCTCGTGAAAGGGACGTTGCAACGCCCGGTTAGCCAGTTAACGGGCTCGGTAATGTTAGGAGACTAGGGCCGCCTCTTCAACAGTGTTTTTCGGAATTGTCTGCCGAGGACCGCCGCCATTACGGTTGCTTCGGAGAATGCTGGTCAGCCGCTTTTCCCACGCATGAATAGCCTGTCGCATTTCCGGCAAGTACTGATAGCGATTGTAGACTTCCGCGACAGCGCTCAAAGCCCCGTGCGCCTGTAGGCTGCCAAACGTATGATTAAGCAGCCTCTCCACGACGTGCGGCGGGGCGCCTAGGGCCGCCCAGTTGGTCGAGGCCGTGCGGCGCAGGTCGTGAATAGTCCAGTCGGCTATCGGGCAAGCCTTTTTCATCAGCCATTTCGACTTCCCAGAACCGTTCCACGGCAACTCGTCTTTGCGGCCAGGGAATAACAGCATGGTGCTGTTGCGGCGAGGGATAGAGGCGATGATAGCGGCTGCTGATGCCCCATAAGGAAACGTGTGCGTCCGCCCGTTCTTTGTCTCGGGAAGCCTTATCGTGCGTTCCTTCGTGTTGATGTATTCCCAGCGCAGCGAAGCGATCTCGCCCCACCGTTGCCCGGTCAGGATGAGAAGCTTCAGGATTGTGCCGAACGGATAGCCGACAACGTCGGCAGCCCGCCACACCGCGACGAGCTCAACGTCCGTCAAAACCCGTTTCCGCGCCGTCGTCCTGTAAGGCATCTCCATGCCCTCGCACGGCGAATGCTGCACATACCGGCGCGGCGGCCTCGCACACCAGCGGAAGAATGTGCGGACGTGCGCGAACGCGTGGTTAGCCTCACTCGGCGTCTTGCTCATTTTCTCAAGCACGTCGCCGATGTCTCTGTCGGCAATCTTGTGAAGCGCAGTCTTTGCAAAGAGTGGGAGAAAATAACGGCGCAGCGTGCGCTCAACCTGGTAGCGCGAACGCGGTCTGTAATTCGGCACACAATGTTGCGTCACGAATTTCTCAAGCGCTGTCTCGAAATTCATCCGGTTAGCAATGGTGGTCGGCGTCTCTCCAAAAGCGGCCATCGCCTTCTTGCGCGCTTCGCTCAAGCCGAGTTGTGGATAGTGTCCGAGCGTGACACGGGTTCGCTTTTTGCCACGCATGACCAGCCACGTTTTCCGTTGCCGGCCGACGCGCACACCGAAACCGCGTAGCTGCGTATCCCAATATGTCACTTGCACGTCGCTCGGTTTGAGCTGACGCACACGAATGTCAGTCAAAAGAACTGTTGGCATTGGTTAGGCTCTCTTTAGGCTCGCAAATCGCACGAATAGCGGTGCGAGACGATGAGAGACCATGTGAGTCAGATGTGGAAAATACGCAATAGCCGCAGGCGCTTTTGAGCTTCTATGCGCAACTATGCGAAAGCATCAAATTAAATTGGGAAGCTGCCGTTCTACCATTGAACTACGCCCGCGCAGGCCGACCATAGCGAATGCCATGCGCGCGCGGCAAGCGCCCCCTCAGGCCTTGAAATGCTTGCTCAGCTTCAGGCTCTGCGCCTGGTAGTTGGAGCCGATGCCGGAGCCATAGAGCTTGTCAGGCCGCGCGATCATCTTCTCGTAGACCAGCCGTCCGACGATCTGCCCGTGCTCCAGAATGAACGGCACCTCGCGCGAGCGCACCTCGAGCACGGCGCGCGCGCCCTTGCCGCCGGCGCCGGCATAGCCGAAGCCGGGATCGAAGAAGCCGGCATAGTGCACGCGGAATTCGCCGACCAGCGGATCGAATGGCACCATCTCGGCGGCGTAGTCGGGCGGCACCTGCACCGCTTCCTTCGACGCCAGGATGTAGAATTCGTTCGGATCGAGGATCAGGCTCTTGTCCGGGCGCGCCTGCATCGGCTCCCAGAAGTCGAGCACGGTGTAACCGCCGCGCCGCTCCACGTCGATCAACCCGGTGTGACGCTTGGCGCGATAGCCGATGAGGCCGCCCGGCCCCAGCCCCGACAGATCGACGCCGACCGCGACGCCCTCGCTGACGTCGGCATCGTCGCTATCCACCAGCCGCTCGCGGGCGTGCAATTCACGCAGCGCATCGCCGCCGAGCAGCGCGTGGCCGCGGCGGAAACGGATCTGCGACAGCCTTGAGCCTTCGCGCACCAGCACCGGGAAGGTGCGCGGGCTAATCTCGGCATAGAGCGGCCCATGATAACCGGGCTCGATGCGATCGAAGCCGCGCATCTCGTCGGCAATCACGCGCGTGAACACGTCGAGCCGGCCGGTCGAGCTTTTCGGATTGGCGGCGGCGGCAATATCGTCGGGCAGCGCCAGGCTCTCCAGCAGCGGCACGATATAGACGCAGCCGGTCTCCAGCACCGCGCCGTCGGTGAGCGCGAACTCGTGCAGCTTCAATTCGTCGATGCGTTGGGCGACCGTGGTGCTGCCGGGCAGGAAGCTCGCGCGCACGCGATAGGCGACTTCGCCGAGCCGCAGGTCGAGGCTCGCCGGCTGGATCTGGTCGGGCACGAATTCGGTCGCGGGCAGAATCCCGCCGTCGGCGGCGAGCGCCGCAATCATGCGGTCGGGCAGAATGCCCTTGTCCTCGATGGCGAAGGAAAGTGCCACGGTGCTCGTTTCCAGACAGAGCGCCGATCTAACCCGATGGACGCCTTGACGTGAAGCGGGCGGCCCCGCTACAAGCATCTTATCCCGTGGTCAATTTGAGCCGGCCGGCTTGCAGCCACGTAAAATAAGTCGCTAAAAGGCCGGGGACACGTGAGCCCGGCCGAGAATTTTTTCTCCGGCCGGTTTTTTATTGGCCAGCGCGCTTGGTCCCGAAAAGTGGCTACCGGTTTTCGGAAAAGACCATGCGCCAAGCCTAAAAGGAGGCCCGCATGCCCGCGTCGAAGTCCAAAACCTACCGCCCCGAAACCCGCCTGGTTCATGCCGGCACCCTGCGCTCGCAGTTCGGCGAGACCTCGGAGGCGCTGTTCCTCACGCAAGGCTACATCTACGGCAGCGCCGAGGAATGCGAGGCGCGCTTCTCCGGCAAGGTCCCCGGCTACGTCTATTCGCGCTATTCCAATCCGACCATGGACATGTTCGAGCAGCGCATGGCCGCGCTCGAAGGCGCCGAGGCCGCGCGCTCGACCGCAACCGGCATGGCCGCGGTCACCACCGCGCTGATGGGGCTGGTGCGGGCGGGCGATCACGTGGTCGCCGCCAAGGCGCTGTTCGGCTCCTGCCGCTGGGTGATCGAGGAATGGCTACCGCGCTTCGGCGTGACCTCGACGCTGGTGAACGGCACCGATCTGGCCGACTGGAAGAAGGCGGTGCAGAAGAACACCAAGGCGTTCTTCATGGAAACGCCGACCAATCCGACGCTGGAGGTGTACGACATCGCCGCGGTCGCCGACATCGCGCATAACGCCGGCGCTAAGCTGGTGGTGGACAATGTGTTCGCCACCCCGCTCTACCAGAGCCCGCTCACGCTCGGCGCCGACTGCGTCGTCTACTCGGCGACCAAGCACATCGACGGCCAGGGCCGCGTTCTCGGCGGTGTCATCCTGGCGTCCGAGAAATTCATCATGGATCATGTGCACCAGGTCATCCGGCAGACCGGGCCGTCGCTGTCGCCGTTCAATGCCTGGATTCTGCTGAAGGGGCTGGAGACCTTGTCGGTGCGCGTGCAGCGGCAGACCGAGACGGCCACTGCGGTGTCGGTCGCGCTGTTCGGGCATAAGAAAATCAGCCGCTTGATTTATCCTGGCCGGGCGGACCATCCGCAGGCCGACATCGTCGCCAAGCAGATGCGCGCCGGCTCAACGCTGTGCTCGTTCGAGATCAAGGGCGGCAAGCAAGGCGCCTTCCGTTTCCTCAACGGCTTGCAGCTGATCGGCATCACCAACAATCTCGGCGACGCCAAGAGCCTGATCACGCATCCGACCACGACGACGCATCAGCGGCTCACGCCGGAGCAGCGCGCCGAACTCAGCATCGGCGACGGGCTGGTGCGGTTCTCGGCCGGCCTCGAGCACCCCGATGACGTAATCGAGGATCTACTGACGGCGCTGGATAAAGTGTGAGGAACGCTGGCGCTCAGGGCACCAGGTGCGACATCGCCGTCGCTGACATGACCGGCCGCTGCGCGGCTTCGGCGATAGCCAGCCCAAGGCCCTTGGCCATGCAGGCATAGCTCCAATCGTTCATGTGCAGCCCGTCGGGCGACACGAACGTCTCGAACGCCATGTGATCGACTTCGCTCCAGCGCTTCATCACGTCGAAGCGGCGGAACAGGTCGACGTCTTCCCGCTTCGCGGTGGTAGCGATCAGCTCGACCATGGGCCCGGCTTCCGGCTTCGCAATCACCTTCGGCGCGAATTGCGGATCGATCAGCACGATGTCGGCGCCGATGGCGCGGATCTTTTTGAGGCCTTCGCGGATCGAGCTGTCGTGGGCCGTCAGCTTGTGATCGCGGATGACCGAATTGGTGCCGATCTGCCACAACACCAGATCGGGTTTGGCGGCGACCACGGCAGAGTCGAAACGCTTGAGCATGTCGCCGACTTCCTCGCCGTTGGCCCCACGATTGAGCACGGTGATCGAACGGTTCGGGAAATGCTGCTTGAGCTCTACGGCGAGCCGGTTCGGATAATTTGCCGCCGGCGAACTCGCGCCCGCGCCGGCCGTCGACGAAGAACCGATGGCGACGATGGTGATCGGATCGCGGGCCGCGAGCTTCTGCGCCAGGTGCGACAGCGGATTGGCAAGTCTGATCAGATCGAGCGGCGCATCGCATGGGGGCGCCGGTGTTTCGGCGCGCGCCGCCAACGGCAACGCCAGGCCAACGATGAGCGCAGCGACAGCGATCGGTTTCATCGCCCGAAAGACGAGACCATTCCCTTGCACGGCAGTTTCCCCCGACACCTGACTAACGGCCGCCCTCGGTGTGCGGCTCGCTTGGCTTGGTCGCCACGATCACGAGATCGGCCAGCAATCGCCCTATGCAATCATGAACACGCTCGGCCATGTCAAGTTTTTTCGTGGCCGAGTACAAATCGAACGTCCCGAGATCGGCCCAGAGTTTCATGATGCTGAAGCGGTCGAACAGCGGCACTTCTTGCTGCAGTGCAACCCAACGCATGTTTTCAGCATAGGTACCAAGGGCGATCATCGATTCCGTACGCGGACTGTATTGCGAATTGATGAAAACAACATCAGCGCCCGCGGAACGGGCAATATTGATACCCTGATCGAGGGCATGGCTGAATTGATCTGGATCAACCGCCTGCATGGCATCCACGGTTCCAGTCTGCCAGACCACGAGCGCGGGCTTAGCCGCCGCGAGCGCCGCCGGCAGCGCCTTCACCATTTCGGCGGCGGTGCGCCGCGCCTTCGCATCGGCCGCCACCGTGACCTCGACGCCAGGCAGCATTTCGGCGAGCGCGTGTTGCAGCCGCGCCGGATAGGCGTCCTTGGCACCGTTCGATCCTGGCAACAGCGAAGAGCCGGCGCCGAGCACCAGAACATGAAGCTTCTTGGCGGCAAGCGCGCGGGCGACCTGCGGCAGCGGAAAATTGGCCTCAATCAGGTTCTCAGCCACGCGGCATTCGGCCGGGTGTTCGACCGGATGCTCGGCCAAGGCCGGCCCGGCCACCACCAACAATGCCAGCAGAAATGGTAAGCGCCCCATCATGCGTCGCCCCCCGCGTAGCCCGGCTTTGTTGTCGGTGGACGCGGCCCCGGTCCTTGTCGTTCTATGATTCTATACCACGAAATCAATGCGGCCGCGGCAACCATGATGGCGATGCCGGAGATGCTGACGATCACATGCGTAAGCACGCGGTTCGACACTTCGGTGAACACGAAGTGGCCGGCAAAGGACAGGAACACGCCGAGACAGAAGACTCCCAGTGAATGCTGTCCGCACACGATCGCCGGCCAGAACACGCGCGACTTCAGCGCCGGCCAATCTTGCGGCACCAACCACACTGTGATCACCGCCAGCGATAGGAAATGCAGGATACGCAGCACGTCGAGATTGGTCTTGTCGATCGGATAGATCGCCTCGCCGACCAATCTCGGCACATAGGCGCCAAGCCGCGGAAAATACCAGGTCATCGCGATCGAAAACGCGAACAGCAGATAGGCGGCCGCCAGGCCGACCACCACCGGCGAATTGATCCAGCGCGTGAGCCTTTGCGCGCCACCGAGCGCGCACCAGGCGCCGAACACGAACAGCAATTGCCAAGCGTACGGATTGAACGCCCAGGTGCCGCTCGGATAGGCCTCAAAGTTCCAATCGAACAGCCACATCAGGGTGTAGAGCCCGGCCGAAACCACGAGCGCCAGCGAGGGTGCGCGCAGCAGCAGCCACAAGATCGGCGAGAACCAGAGCAGCAGCATGATGTAGAGCGGCAGCACGTCCATGTTCACCGGCTTGAACTTCAGCAGCAGCGCCTGAAGGATGGTGACGTCGGGATTCTTCATGAAGTCGAGCACGCCCATCTCTTCGGTAAAGAGCGGGTTGTCGAAGCTGTGCGAGACATAGGCGATCTCGGCGAGATAGATCGCGAACAGAAACACATGCGCGACATAGATCTGCCAGGCGCGCTTGAGCACGCGGGCGGTGGCGACGACGAAACCGGTTGCCCGCATAGCGCGGCCGTAGACGAAGGCCGCCGTGTAGCCGGAGATGAAGACGAAAATCTCGGTGGCGTCGCTGAAGCCGTAATTGCGGATGGTGATCCAACTCACCGCATTGGACGGAATATGATCGAGGAAGATCAGCCAGAGGGCGAGGCCGCGGAACAGATCAAGCCGCAGATCGCGTTCGATGCTAACCGGGGCCATGAATGGCTTTTCTTTCGTGCAGGCTTTCGGCCATAATCCCCGAACAGGGACGAATAACCAGCCCAGGCGTCGTATAATAGTAAGGCATATAGATGTACCGTGCCGTAACCCGCAAGATCGAGGTCACGGTGACGCCTCGCTTTATTTCCGAGCGGTCGTCACCGAACAACGGCTATTATTTCTGGTCCTATACCATCGACATCGCCAATCTGGGGACCGAGACGGTGCAGCTCAAGACCCGCCATTGGCGCATCACCGACGCTCTGGGGCGGCTGCAGGAGGTCAAGGGACCGGGCGTGGTCGGCGAGGAGCCGACTCTCAGGCCGGGCGAGTCGTTCGAATATACCAGCGGAGTTCCCTTGCCCACGCCGTCCGGCTTCATGGTCGGCAGCTACGGCATGGTGACGCAGGCGGGCGAGCATTTCGATATCGAGATCCCGGCCTTCTCGCTCGACTCGTCCCACGCCGAACGCACCATCAATTGACGTTTTTGCTTTGAGCATGATCTATCCGAAATCCGGTTCCCACTTTTCGGGATCATGCTCTATGGCCGCGCCGCCTCCGGCAAGCAGCCCTTGAAGCGATCGAGCGCCTGGCGCGGCAACACCGCCAGCACCGCGCCAGCTTGCACATAATCCTGCAAGGCTTCGAGCTGCGGCTCCGGCAGCGCCACGCAGCCGCTGGTGCCGGTCTTACCGGGCAATTGCAGGTGGATAAAGATGCAGGAACCGGCGCGCGCTTGGCGGTCGCTCGGATAATCGACCAGCAGCCCGCGCCGGTATTCCGGGACCCGCCACATGTTCTCGCCATGCACTTTTAAGCCAAGCTCGGCGCGCGTAGTGATGGTGTTGTAGGCGGCCGACGAAAGATCATCGACGCATGTCATGCCTTCGGTAATGCGCAGGTAGCCGGAACGCGGTGATGCAGCAAAACCAAAGCTGCGGCCGATCGTATAGAAGCCCGCTGGCGCGCGTTTATCACCTTCCACCTTCAACGGCTCGCCGGCGCGCGCGAAGCTGCGAAACGCATGCGCCCAGCCGACGCCCTTGTGGCCGATCAGCGCGGTGATCGGTCCGCCATCCGCTTGCCACGGCGCATTCGGCGCGGCGCGCTCGAAACGCTGCACGGTTGCCGTGGTGCTGGTGAGTGTGTCCGCTGTGACCAGCACCAGCCGGCGCGCCTGGCCAAGCGGCTCGGACAGCTTTGCGCCGACGCCGCATGCGGCGCGATCAGCACGATGACTGCCAGAATAACCGCGCGCATTAACTGCTTAACCTTCAGCTCGCTTTGGTCTCGACCTCGCCCGGCGCGAACACGTGAGTCGCGTTGCAAAATTCGCAGGTGACGGAAATCTTGCCGTCTTCGACCATGTGGTCGCGGTCGTCCTGCGAAAAGCTCTTGAGCATGGACTCGACGCTGTCGCGCGAGCACGAGCATTCCGCGCGCACCTCGTTGCAGCGAAATACGCGCACGCCGGGCTCGTGAAACAGCCGATAGACCAGCCGCTCACTGGAAATATCCGGGTCGATCAGTTCGACATCCTCCACGGTGGAGACCAGCGCGCGGCCTTCCGCCCAGGCTTCGTCCTCGGGAAGCGTATGCGGCTGCACGCCTTCCGGCGCATCGCCGGGATCGAGATCGGCGACGCGCGCGCGCTCCGGCGACTTCGGCAGGAATTGCAAAAGAATTCCGCCGGCGCGCCAGCGATGGCTGGCGCCGCCATTTTCCGCGCGCAATTCCTCGGCCACCGCCAGACGCACGCGCGTCGGGATTTGCTCGGAGCGCAGGAAATATTCATGCGCGGCGTCTTCCAGCGTGCCGCCTTCGAGCGCGACCAAGCCCTGGTAGCGGTTCATGTCGGGACCCTGGTCGATGGTCATGGCGAGATGGCCAATGCCGAGCAGCGCGCCGGCGTCGACCTTGCCGGCCTCGATCGCCGCGGCGACGCGATCCTTGTCGAAGCGCGCGCAGGCGCGCACCTTGCCGGGAGCGGTGAAGTCCACCACCAGCATGCGCACCGGGCCGTCGCTCTGGGTCTGCAGAATAAAGCGGCCGTCGATCTTCAAGGCCGAGCCCAACATGATGGTGAGCACGAGCGCCTCGCCTAAAAGCTTGGCGACCGGCTGCGGGTAGGCGTGCCGCTCGAGGATCTCGTCCACCGCGGGGCCAAGCCGCACCACGCGGCCGCGCAGGTCGAGCGCGGCCACTTCGAACGGCAGGACGGTGTCGTCGGCGGTGGTGGCCGCCGGCGCGCGCGAAGGAATGGCGATTGCGGGATCTGTCATGGCGGGACTGTTCATGCGCCCTATGTAGCGTTCAACGGCTGAAATTCGACCCCCCGAATAGCTTCGGCGTCATGCGCGGCCTTGTCCCGGCCGTGACGGTGCTGGGCCGCCGCGCGTCAGCGCGCGTCGGCGTGCAGGCACCAGGCGAGCAGGCCCTTTTGGGCGTGCAGCCGGTTTTCCGCCTCGTCGAACACCACCGATTGCGGGCCGTCGATCACCTCGTCGGTGACCTCCTGGCCGCGATGGGCCGGCAGGCAGTGCATGAACAGCGCCTCGGGCTTGGCCTTGGACATCAGGCGGGCATTGACCTGGTAGCGCTTGAGCATGTTGTTTCGGGACTTGCCGTCACGGTCGCCCATCGACACCCAGGTGTCGGTAACCACGCAGTCGGCATCCTTCACCGCGGCTTCCGGGTCATTGCCGATCTTGATCGCGGCGCCCGACGATTTCACCCAATCCATCAGCCATTTTTTGGGCTTAAGCTCGGCCGGCGTCGCCACCCGCAGCTGGAAGTCGAAGCGCTCGGCCGCGTGCATCCAGGATGCCAGCACATTGTTGGCGTCGCCGGTCCAGGCCACCGTGCGGCCGCGGATCGACCCGCGCTTTTCCTCGAAGGTCATCACGTCGGCCAGCACCTGGCAGGGATGCGAACGCCGGGTGAGCCCGTTGATCACCGGCACCGTGGCATGGCGCGCTAGCTCGGCCACCGCCTCGTGGTCGAGGATGCGGATCATGATCGCATCGACATAGCGCGAGAGCACGCGCGCGGTGTCGGCCAGCGTCTCGCCGCGGCCGAGCTGCATTTCCTGCGCGGTGAGCAGCATCGCCTCGCCGCCGAGCTGGCGCATGGCGACGTCGAAGGACACGCGCGTGCGGGTCGAGGGCTTGTCGAAGATCATCGCCAGCGTCTTGCCGGCGAGCGGTGCCGCGATGATCCCGCGCGCGCGCGCGGCTTTCATGGCGCGGCTGTTGTCGATCATCCCGGCCAGCACCGGCTTCGGGATGTCGATGAGATCGAGGAAATGCCGCACGCCGTTTCCGGTCATGACGCCACTCCCCGCTTGGCAGCCTGGTCAGCTTGCCGCGGATGCGCCTGCGCAAGCCGCGTGCAGGCCCGATCGATGCGCGCGATCGCCTCGGAGATCTCGTGTTCGCCGATGATCAGCGGCGGCAGCAGCCGCACCACATTGTCGCCGGCGGCGACCGTGATCATCTTCTCGGCGCGCAATTCGTCGACCATCTCAGATGCCGGCGGCACCATGCGCAGGCCGATCAGCAGCCCTTCGCCGCGCACCTCGGCGATCACCGAAGCGTGGCGGTCCTTCAACTCCGCCAGCCGCTGCTTGAGCAGCAGGCCGTTGTTCTTGACGCGATCGAGGAAATCTTTCGGCGTGATCACGTCGAGCACGGCGTTGCCCACGGCCATCGCCAGCGGATTGCCGCCGAAGGTCGAGCCATGCGTGCCGGCGGTCATGCCCTTGGACGCTTCCGTGGTCGCCAGACAGGCGCCGACCGGAAAACCGCCGCCGAGCGCCTTGGCAATCGCCATGATGTCGGGCGTGACGCCGGTGTGCTGATAGGCGAACAGGTCGCCGGTGCGGCCGACGCCGGTCTGCACCTCGTCGAACATCAGCAGCAGGCCATGGTCGTCGCACAACTTGCGCAAGCTCCGCAGGAAGGTGTGCGGCACCACCCGCACCCCGCCCTCGCCCATGATCGGCTCAATCAGGATAGCGGCGGTCTGCGGCCCGATTGCCTGCTTGGTCGCCTCGAGATCGGCATACGGCACCTGGTCGAAGCCTTCGACCGGCGGCCCGAAGCCTTCGAGGTATTTTTTATTCCCGGTCGCGGCAATCGCCGCCAGCGTGCGGCCGTGGAAGGCTCCTTCGAACGTGATGATGCGAAAACGCTCGGGCTTGCCGCAGGCGTACTGATATTTGCGCGCCATCTTGATCGCGCACTCAATCGCCTCGGCGCCGGAATTTTGGAAAAATACCGTGTCGGCAAAACTCACCGCGCACAGCCGGTCAGCCAGCCGTTCGCCTTCCGGAATGCGGTACAGGTTCGAGACGTGCCAGACCTTTTGCGCCTGCTCGGTCAGCGCCTTGACCATATACGGGTGGGCATGCCCGAGCGCGTTGACGGCGACGCCCGAGGTGAAATCGAGGTAGCGATCACCCGCGGCCGTGATCAGCCACGCGCCCTCGCCCCGCTCGAAAGCGAGGTCGACGCGCGCATAAGTCGGCAATAAATGCGAGCTCACGACCTGTTTCTTCCATCAAAACATCTTGCTTGCGCATGATCTTATCCGAAAACCGGTGCCCACTTTTCGGGATCATGCGCGAGCCAAAATGAAATGTGCCGCCTCGCCGGGCGGCACTTTTTTCATTCTATTGCCGGGCCTTGCCCTGTCAACACGCTGCCCGGCGGGCTTTGCCTGACTCAATTATGCCGCAACAGCCGATTCTAAAGGAAAAACTGTTGGTAGATGGGCGTGGGGGCTTGCAAATGCTTGCGCCTGAGTCACTCCATATTGTAGCGTTTGGATCAGCAAGTACGACATCTCGTGCTGCCGGATCGATTTCTAGTTCATTTCTGAAGCGTACGCGTCGGGCGCCCGAAACGGCGCCGGGCGAAGGGATTGGATTCCACCCAAGGCCTTGAAAGCCTAGGAGAAAACCAAATGAGCTGGACGGATGAAAGGGTGGCGCTCCTGACGAAATTGTGGGCGGACGGCCTGTCCGCCAGCCAGATCGCGGCCGAGCTCGGCGGGGTCACCCGCAATGCCGTCATCGGCAAGGTGCACCGCCTTGGGCGCTCAGGCCGCGCCAAGAGCCCCTCCTCGGCGAGCCCACGGCCGCGCAAGGCGCGCTCGTCCGGCCACATGATGCGGGTGTCGCGGCCGGCGATGCGGGGCAATACGGCGCTGGCTTACGACTACGACCTGGAACCCGAGCCCGAGCTGATCGAAATTCCGGTCGAGCAGCGCAAGACCCTGGTCCAGCTCACCGAAAAGACCTGCCACTGGCCGGTCGGCGACCCGGACAGCACGGATTTCTTCTTTTGCGGCGGCGAGACGGCTACCGACTTGCCCTATTGCTCGTTTCACTCGCGGGTGGCCTATCAGCCGGCCAGCGACCGAAGGCGCGACAAGCGGTCGTTCCGCAGTTAGCGCATGATCCCGAAAATGCCTGCCCCGGACTTGGATCCCGAGGGCGGGATGCGGTTTTCGGAAGCGATCGGCACTAAGCAAAATGCTCAGCTCGGCCGGCCGAAGCGGTCGTCGAGCGCATAGCCGGCCCCGCGCACGGTACGGATCGGGTCGGCGAGCTGGCCGCGATTGATCGCCTTGCGTAACCGGCCGACATGCACGTCCACGGTGCGCTCGTCGATATAGATGTCGTTGCCCCAGACGCCGTCGAGCAGTTGCGCGCGCGAGAACACCCGGCCCGGGCGCTCCATCAGGAACTCCAGCAGGCGATATTCGGTCGGTCCCAGATCGACGGCGCGGCCGTTGCGCGAGACTCGCTTCTTGCCGCGGTCGAGTTCGATGTCGCCGATGCTGAGCACGGTGGCGACCCGGTCGGGGTTGGCGCGGCGCAGCAGCGCGCGCACGCGCGCCAGCAGTTCCGGCACCGAGAACGGCTTGACGATGTAGTCGTCAGCGCCGGTCGCTAAGCCCCGCACCTTCTCGCTCTCCTCGCCGCGCGCGGTCAGCATGATGATCGGCAGCTGGCGGGTTTCCGGCCGCGCCCGCAGCCGGCGGCACAGCTCGATGCCGGACAGGCCGGGCAGCATCCAGTCGAGCACCACCAGGTCGGGCGTGCTCTCCTTCAGGCGGGTGTCGGCCTCGTCGCCGCGGGCAGCGGTCTCGACCTCGTATCCCTCCGCCTCGAGATTGTAGCGGAGCAGCATGGTGAGCGGCTCCTCGTCCTCGACGATCAGGATGCGGCCGTTCATATGAGGTCTCGCTACCTGTCGCCGGCGCGCAGTGCGGCGATGGTCGTGGTGTCGCCCTTCGGCCGCTGATCGGCAATCGGGCGGCCCTCAATGATGTAATGCACAGTTTCGGCGATGTTGGTGGCGTGGTCGCCCATGCGTTCGATGTTCTTGGCGCAGAACAGGAGATGGATGCAGAAAGTGATGTTGCGCGGGTCTTCCATCATATAGGTGAGCAGCTCGCGGAACACCGAGGTGCACACCGCGTCGATCTCCTCATCGCCCCGCCACACCGCCATCGCCTTGCTGACGTCGCGCCGCGCGTAGCTGTCGAGCACCGTTTTCATCTGACTGAGCACGAGATCGGCCATGTGCTCGACGCCGCGGATCAGCTTGGCCGGCGGAAATTCGCCGTTCAGTGCGATCACGCGCTTGGCAATGTTCTTGGCGAGATCGCCGATGCGTTCCAGATCGTTGGCCAGGCGCAAGGCGCCAACGATTTCGCGCAAGTCGACCGCCATCGGCTGGCGGCGGGCGATGGTCAGCACCGCCTTCTCCTCGATCTCGTGTTGCAGCGTATCGATATGGACGTCGGCCGCGGCGACCCGTTGCGCCAGCGCGCTATCGCGCTTGGCCAGCGCATCGACCGAATCGGCGACCTGCTTCTCGGCGAGGCCGCCCATTTCGGCGACCATGCGGGCGAGGTCCTGCAGGTCGGTATCGAACGCCTTGGCCGTATGCGGATCGGTCATTGTTGTCGTCCTTGCTTCTTAATTGCGCATGATCTTGTCCGAAAACCGGTGCCCACTTTTCGGGATCATGCGGTTAGCCGAAGCGACCGGTTATATAATCTTGGGTGCGACGATCGTTAGGCGTCGTAAACATGCGCGTCGTTTCGCCGTACTCGATCAGCTCGCCGAGATACATGAACGCGGTGAAGTCGGACACGCGCGCGGCCTGCTGCATGTTGTGGGTGACGATGGCGATCGTGTAGTCGTGCTTGAGCTCGTCGATCAGTTCCTCGATCTTGGCGGTGGAGATCGGGTCGAGCGCCGAACACGGCTCATCGAACAGGATCACCTCCGGCCGCACCGCGACCGTGCGCGCGATGCACAGCCGCTGCTGCTGGCCGCCGGACAGCGAAAGCCCGTTGGTGTTAAGCTTGTCCTTGACCTCGTCCCACAAGGCGGCGCGCTGCAGCGCGTGCTGCACGCGGCCGTCCAGCTCGGACTTCGGCAGCCGCTCGTACAGCCTGATGCCGAAGGCGATGTTTTCGTAAATCGTCATCGGGAACGGCGTCGGCTTCTGGAACACCATGCCGATCTTGGCGCGCAGCATATTGACGTCCTGCGAGGATGCCAGAATATCTTCATTGTCGAGCCGCACATCCCCGGTGGCGCGCTGGTTGGGATAAAGATCGTACATCCGGTTGAGCACGCGCAGCAGCGTGGACTTGCCGCAGCCCGACGGACCGATGAACGCGGTTACCCTGCCGTGATACAGCGACACGTTGATATCTTTCAGCGCGCGATAGTCGCCGTAATAGAAATCCAGATTCTGGATCGCAATCTTCGGGGTCAGGCCTTCGGCGCTCACGGCTGAGTTGGTGACGGTCGGTACGGTGAAAGCTGCTACACTCATGACGATTTTCTCTTTGCCGCGAGGAGCCGCGCGGTGATGCTGAGCGCAAGCACCGCCAAGGTGATGATCAGCGCGCCGGTCCAGGCCAGCTTCTGCCAGTCCTTGTAAGGACTGAGCGCGAACTGGAAGATGACGACCGGCAGGCTGGCGACCGGCGCATTGAGATCGAGGCTCCAGAACTGATTGTTGAGCGCGGTGAACAGCAGCGGCGCGGTCTCGCCGCTGATGCGCGCGACCGCCAGCAGCACGCCGGTGATCATGCCGGCGCGGGCGGCGCGGTAGGCGACCTTGGTGATCATCAGCGCGCGCGGCAGGCCGATCGATGCGGCGGCCTCGCGCAGCGTGTCGGGCACCAGCGTGAGCATGTCCTCGGTGGTGCGCACCACCACCGGCACCACGATCACCGCGAGCGAGACGGCGCCGGCCCAGCCGGAGAAATGTCCCATCCGGGCGACCATGATCTCGTAGACGAACAGACCGATGACGATCGATGGCGCGCTGAGCAGGATGTCGTTGATGAAGCGCACCACCATCGCCAGTTTGTCGTAGCGCCCGTATTCCGCCATGTAGGTGCCAGCGAGGATGCCGAGCGGCGTGCCGATCGCCACCGCGATCGCGGTCATGATCAGGCTGCCCATGATCGGATTGAGCAGGCCGCCGGCCGCGCCCGGCGGTGGCGTCATCTCGGTGAACACCGCGAGCGAAAGGCCGCTAAAGCCTTGCCACAGCAGCTCGCCCAGGATCAGCACCAGCCAAGTCAGGCCGAATGCCGTCGCGGCAATGGCGAGCCCCCTTGTAATGACATTACGGCGGCGGCGCTTGGCGTAGAGCGGGGTGGAGACTTGCGAGCTCATCATCACACTCCGATCCGCGCGTTGAGACGCATCAGCAAGATGCGCGCGAAGGCGAGCACGATGAAAGTGATGACGAACAGAATCAGGCCGAGCGCGATCAACGCCGAGGTATAAAGATCGCCGACCGCCTCGGTGAACTCATTGGCGATGGTTGCCGAAATCGTTGTCCCCGGCGCCAGGATCGAGCCGGAAATGCGGTGCGCATTGCCGATCACGAAGGTCACCGCCATGGTTTCACCGAGCGCGCGGCCTAAGCCCAGCATGACGCCCCCGATGACGCCGACGCGGGTGAACGGCAGCACGACGTAGCGGGCCACCTCCCAGGTGGTGCAGCCGAGCCCATAGGCCGCCTCCTTGAGCACCGGCGGCACCGCCTCGAACACGTCGCGCGAGATCGAGGTGATGAACGGCAGCACCATGATGGCAAGGATCAGCCCGGCGGTCAGGATACCAATGCCGTAAGGCGGGCCGGCAAACAACGTCGAGAGCACCGGCACAGGGCCGAACACGGTGATCAAAAACGGCTGCACGTATTGCTGCAGGAACGGCGCGAACACGAACAGGCCCCAGATGCCGTAGATGATGCTGGGAATGCCGGCGAGCAGCTCGATGGCGATGCCGATCGGGCGGCGCAACCACATCGGGCATAGCTCGGTGAGGAACAGCGCGATGAACAGGCCGACCGGCACCGCGATCAGCATGGCGACGATTGAAGTAACGACGGTGCCGTAGATCGGCGCGAGGGCGCCGAATTTCTCGGTGACCGGATTCCAGCTCTCCACGTAAAGAAAGCTGAACCCGAACTCCCGCAAAGCCGGCCAGGCGCCGTGCACCAGCGAGACGATGATACCGCCGAGGATGACGAGGACGGTGATGGCGGCGGCGCGCGTGATCTGGCGGAACGCCGCGTCGCCCACGCGCAGACGCTGCAGAACCTTGGCGCGGTCGGCCTGCTCGGTGACCGACAAGGCGTGGCCCTGCAACGCAACATCAACCACGAGCCGCCTCCGGGTAGATTGCATCCGGCTCTCCTTGATGCTCAGGGGAGCCACTCAAGCGGCCTCGCGGCCGCAATACAAGCCGCCTGTCGGGCGGCGGTGCACAGTGAAAGGGCGCCGAACTGGCGCCCTTCCCCGCTGTCGTCGGATTAGAACAGCGGCTTGCCGCTCGCGTCCTTGACCTCGGCCTTCCAGGACATCTCGACGTCCGCGGCCACCTTGGCCGGCATCGGCACATAGTCGAGGCTCTCGGCCATCTTGCCGCCCTTTGCATAGGCCCAGGCGAAGAACTTCAGCGCCTCGCCGGTCGCGGCCGCATCAGACGGCTGTTTGTAGACCAGGATCCAGGTCGCCGCCGTCATCGGCCACGACTTGTCGCCGGGCTGGTTGGCGAGGATCACGCCGTAACCGGGCTGCGATTTCCAGTTGGCGTTGGCCGCCGCGGCCTGAAACGCTTCCGAGGTCGGCGTCACGCTCTTGCCGGCCTTGTTGACCATCTGGGTGAAGGTCAGCTTGTTCTGCAGCGCGTAGGCATACTCGACGTAACCGACCGAACCCTTGGTGTTGGCGACGTTTTGCGCAACGCCTTCGTTGCCCTTGGCGCCGATGCCCACCGGCCACTGCACCGAGGTGTTGAAGCCGACCTTCGACTTCCAGTCCGCGCTCACGTCCGCCAGATAGTAGGCGAAATTGTACGTGGTGCCCGAGCCGTCCGAGCGATGCACGACGGCAATCGCCTGGTTCGGCAGCTTGGCGCTCGGGTTGAGCTTCTTGATCGCGGCGTCATCCCAATTCTTGATGTCGCCCATAAAGATCTTGGCGAGCGTCGGACCGTCGATGACGAGTTCGCCGGGCTTGATGCCGTCGAGATTGACGACCGGCACAATGCCGCCCATCACCATCGGAAACTGGGCGAGACCGGCTTCATCGAGCTCCTGGCCCGGAAGCGGGGCATCGCTGGCGCCGAAGGTCACGGTCTTGGCCTCGATCTGCTTGATGCCGCCGCCGGAACCGATCGACTGATAGTTCAGTCCGTTACCGGTTTCCTTTTTGTAGGCGTCGGCCCATTTGGCATAAATCGGATAGGGGAAGGTGGCGCCGGCACCGGAGATGTCGGCGGCGTTGGCCGGAACGTAAGCGGCGGCGGCGATGAAGCCGGCGGCTGCTAAATTTATCCAGTGTTTGGCGGTCCAGTGTTGCAAGGGCTCTCTCCATGTTTGCGGCCATAGGCGGCCGCGGGCGTTGCCCGTGGAACTCCGCCTTTGCGGCCCGTCGCTCGGGCGGCCGCTGTTGCTCTAAAACGCATTCCCTGACTGCGCTTCGGACGGGATATTTTCTTTGCGTTGGCTCAAGACATTCCGAAGTCGGGGCCAGCCATAGGCGTCGCATGTCACTGTTCTATAAAGCTTTGGTGACAGTCACATGACAATCTAACCCGATGATTTTTCTTCAAATTCACCCGCTACCCCGGATTCGTCGGTGCGCAACGGCAGATGCATGGTGAAGGTGGCGCTGGCGCCCAAGGTGCTTTCGATGGTGAGCCGGCCGCCATGCCGATTGAGCACATGCTTGACCAGCGCCAACCCTAAGCCGGTGCCGCCTTGCGCGCGGCTGTCGGCCACGTCGACCCGGTAAAACCGCTCGGTCAGCCGCGGCAGATGCTCGGGCGCGATGCCCGGGCCGTAGTCGCGCACCGCCACGCGCGCCTCCGGCGTGCCGGCGCGGGTCTGTGCCTGCGCCAGCGTGATATCGACCCGCTTGCCGGCGGCGCCGTATTTGAGCGCGTTCTCCACCAGGTTCTCGAGCGCGCGGATCAGTTCGTCGCGGTCGCCGAGCACGATCAAGGCGTCCTGCGGCGCGGCCACCTTGATCTCGACGCCGCGGTCGCGCGCCAGCGTCTGCAGGCCTTCGGCGACCTGGCGTACGATCGGCGCCAGATCGACCGCTGTATTCGGCGCAAGATGCGCGTTGAGCTCGATGCGCGACAGCGACAGCAGGTCGTCGATCAGCCGCGCCATGCGGGTTGCCTGGCCCCGCATGATGGCGAGAAACTTCTCACGCGCCGCCGGGTCGTCCTTGGCTGGACCTTGCAGCGTTTCGACAAAGCCGAGCAGCGCGGCCAGCGGCGTGCGCAGCTCGTGGCTGGCATTGGCGATGAAGTCGGCGCGCATTTCCTCGACCCGGCGCAGCGGGCTGAGATCATTGAACGTCATCAGCAGAATGTCGGATCGGCCGTCGCCGCCGGTCGCCAGCTTCACCGGCATCACGAACGCCTCGAACCAGCGGTCGAGCGGCACGCGCTCGAAGAACTCCACCCGCTGCGGCTCGCGGCGCTTGCTGGCGCGCCGGATCGCATCGACCAGTTCCGGCATGCGCAAGGTAATCAAGGCCGGCTCGCCGCGGTGCAAGGCGGGCGCGATGCTGGTCGCCGCCTCGTTGAACGCGATCACCCGGCCGTCGCGGTCGAGCACGATCGCCGGCCCCGGCAATCCGCCGATCAGCGATTCGATCAACAGGGCGTGCGGATGCGCAGCCGCGCGATCGGTGACAGGCAGCACGCCGCCGACGCTGCTGTTGATGGCCGTTTGGCCGCGCAACGCCCGCCATGCGCCGCGCAGGCGGCTCGGCCAATCCGCACGGTGTGAAGTAACTTGGCGGTCGTCGTCTATCGCCATGCGTCAGCCGGCGTCGGTTTTCTCAGACTCGATCTCTGTGCGGATCGGAGCGGTCACCGACGTCACCGCGGCCAGCTCCGCTTTACGCCGCGCGCCGTGCATATTGAGCAATATTTCGCGCGTGCCCAGAATGGCCAGCGCAACGATGAACGGCACCACATAATAAAGCAGCCGGAACAGCAGCAGTCCGGCCACTAAATCCTCCTTGTCGAACTGCCACAGCGCCACCAGCATGGCGGCGTCGAACACGCCGAGCCCGCCGGGCGCATGGCTGGCGAAGCCGAGCAGCGTCGCCGACACGAACACCACCGCCAGCGTCACGAAACCGATATTCGGCTCGGCCGGCAGCAGCATGTACATGGCGAGCGCGCAGCAGCCGAGATCGAGAATGCCGATGCCAATCTGCAGCAGCGTGGACGGCCCGCTCGGCAATTTCACATTCCATTCGCGCCGGCCGATCTCGCGCGGCGCGCTCCACACCCAGCCGATATAGCATCCAAGTATCATCAGGATTACGATCGCGATGCAGCGGTTGAACAAAGGCGGCAGCTGGTCGATCCACCCCGCCGCTTGCGGCGTGTAGACGACGCCGAGACCGAGCACGGTCGCATTGCCGAGCCAGAATGTCAGACCGGCCACGAAGCAGATCTTCGCCACTTCGACGGCGTTGAGACCGTAGGCCGAATAGATGCGGTAGCGCACCGCGCCGCCGGTGAACACGGTGGCGCCGATATTGTGGCCGATGGAGTAGCTGGTGAAGCCGGCGAGCGCGGCGACGCGATAGGGAATTTCAGTGCGCCCGATCGTGCGCAGGGCGAACCAGTCGTAGAATGTGAGCGTGAAATAGCCGCCGGCAACGAAGGCGGCGGCGGCGGCGATGTGGCGCGGCTCGGTCGCCCGCAACGCCGTAATCACTTCGTCGGCGTCGATATCGCGCAACATGTGGACCAGCACCACCACCGCCACGGCGATGATGGCGATGCTCAGCAGCACGCCGATGCGGTTCCAGCCGATCTTGTTTTGGAAAAAGCGCGCCACCGCACGCAACGAATTGAGCATCTTTCCTCCGGCTTGGCACCCGATCTCGGGTTTACCCGAGATTAAATTCTTAGATGGGCAAGTCGGCTATAGCCGACTCGCGATGGTCCCCCGGCCAAGCGACCCCTCGACGCCGCGCGCTAAGGCAAGCGCGCTTGACCCCACTAGCAGAACTCATCCCTCCGCGCGAGTGGACTGCCGCCCGACCCGGCGGTCTGCTAGACTGCCATGAAATTAACCAGTGGCGCGGAACGCGACAGCCGCGACCGGAACCGGATGCCAAACCCCGGACCATTTGGAGGTGACGTCCCATGAGCAAACCCGATCATACCAAGTCCCGTCTTTTGCCCCGCCGCACGGTTCTCAAGGGTGCCGGCTTGGGCGTCGGCGCCGGCTTGCTGTCCGGCATCGTGACCCCGGCCGCGGCGGCGGAGCCGGCCGGCGCAATCTGGAGTGCGGACTATTGGGCAAGGAAAGGCGATGTGAAGCTTAATCTGTGGCGCAAACGCATTGGTGAGCCCCGCCCAAGCCAAGCGGCGCTGCCGATCGTGTTCCTGGTGCATGGATCGTCGAATTCGGCGCGCTCGTCCTACGACCTCAGCGTGCCCGGCAAGGGCGAATACTCGTTGATGAATGTGCTGGCGCGCTACGGCTACGACGTGTGGACCTTGGACCACGACGGCTACGGCTACTCGGGCTCATCCGGCAACAATTCCGACATCGCCAGCGGCGTCGAGGACCTCAAGGCCGCGATGCCGGTCGTGATGAAGGAGACCGGGCAGCAAAAGGCGCATTTCTACGGCACCTCGTCCGGCGGCATTCGCGCCGCTGCTTACGCGCAGGCGCAGCCCGAGCGCGTCGGCCGGCTGATCCTGAGCGCCTTCACCTACAAGGGCAATGGCGCGGCGGAGATCGAACGGCGGCGGAAGCGAATTGACGAACTGCGCGCCAATACCCGCCGCAAGCGCGACGCCGCGATGATCCGCTCGATCTTCACCCGCGACGGCCACCCATCCGGCTACGACCCAGCGGTGCCCGAGGCGATCATTGCCGAGGAGATGAAATTCGGCGATCAGGTCCCGACCGGCACCTATCTCGACATGGCGGCGAACCTTCCGATCGTCGATCCCAAGAAGGTGCTGTCGCCGGTGCTGATGCTGCGCGGCGAGTTCGACGGCAACTCGACCAACGACGATCTGCTCGACTTTTATCGTCAACTGCCGAACGGCGACCGCCAGTTCGTCATCCTGCCGCAGACCGCGCACAGCCCGGGCTACGGCAAAAACCGCCAACTGCTTTATTACGCCATGCACAACTTCCTGGCCGCGCCGGCGCCGACGGCGGCTTAGCACTACTTTGGCAGAATTATTCACGCGGCGGTTTAGCGTCGATCCATCTTCGGCAGTGCGGGCATCGCTGAGGTGGCAGCCGAACGATGAGCTCGATGATAGCGTTGCGCACGGCTGGCAAACTTGGTTGAGGTGGCGGTCCGTTGATTCTTTTTTTTCCGCTTCGCTTTTGCGAGGCGGCGATGCTGGAGGAATGCATGCAGGTTCTGAAGTTGTGCGAGACAGCAGGGCTGGTCAAACTCGGCCACGTCGCATTGGATGGCACGAAGATCAAAGCGAACGCGTCGAAACATAAAG
>Ga0208355_1000226_pt1 | contig 27407 bp, 31 predicted proteins | sample NGESurdeep072012_6_FD_184458 | JGI IMG/M metagenome (GOLD analysis project Ga0208355, IMG submission 184458) | Arctic peat soil microbial communities from Barrow, Alaska - NGEE Surface sample 210-3 deep-072012 (SPAdes) | ecosystem: Environmental > Terrestrial > Soil > Wetlands > Peat ... | reverse complement strand
TCATGACCGGTGCTGAAACCCTCGACGTGGCGCGCGATGCGATCTGGACCATCGTCGTGGTGTCGTCGCCGCTGATGATCGTTGGCCTTGTCGTCGGCGTTGTGGTGTCGCTGTTTCAGGCGCTGACGCAGATCCAGGAACAGACGCTGGTGTTCGTGCCGAAAATCCTGGCGATCTTCGTTACCCTGCTGCTGGCGCTGCCGTTCATGGCGGACTCGCTGCACAGCCACATGATGCGGATATCATCGCGAATCATAGGTGGTTGATGCACTATTGTCCCGGCTCTGACATTCGCATCTCTTCGCAGCTGGCTCTTTTGCGAATGTCAAATCCACCGCACCGGGCGTGAATCATGCGGATCGATATTTCACTGCTGCCCGCGCTCGCCGCCGCCTTCATGCTGGTATTCGCCCGCATCGGCGCCATGGTGATGCTGTTGCCGGGGTTGGGTGAGTCCAATATTCCGGTTCGTATCAAGCTTGCGATCGCGCTGTTGCTGACGCTGGTCATCCTGCCGTTGCACCGCGCCGCCTACCACATCGACATGCAGTCGCTGACGCCGCTGCTGGTATTGATGCTCCACGAGATCGTCATCGGCGTCGTGCTCGGCGCCACCGCGCGGGTAACGCTCTCGGCGCTGCAGGTCGCGGGTTCGGTGATCGCCCAGCAAATGGGTCTTGGCTTCGTCACTGCGGTCGATCCGACCCAGGGCCAGCAGGGTCTGCTGATCGGCAATTTCCTCACCCTGCTCGGCCTGACGCTGCTGTTTGCGACCGACAGCCACCATCTCGTCATCGCCGCGCTCAACGACAGCTACGCCATCTTTTCGCCCGGCGAGATGAAGTCGAGCGGCGATGTCGCGGCACTCGCCACCCGCGCCTTCGCCGCCGCTTTCAGGATCGGCATGCAGCTTTCGGCGCCGTTTCTGGTGTTCGGCCTGGTCTTCAATATCGGGCTTGGCGTGCTGGCGCGGCTGATGCCGCAGATGCAGGTCTATTTCGTCGGCGTGCCGCTGTCGATTCTCGCCGGCTTCCTGATCTTCGCCCTCGTCATCGCCGCGATGATGGGAACATTCCTCGATTATTTCGTCGGCGTCATGCACGACCTGATACCGCTAAGCTGAAAGCCTGAACCATGGCCGACGAAAACGACGCATCGGAAAAAACAGAAGACCCTACGCAAAAACGTCTGGATGACGCCCACGACCGCGGCGACGTCGCCAAGAGCCAGGAAATCAACACCTGGTTCGTGATTGCCGGCGCAACGCTGGTGCTGTCGACATTTTCCGGATCGATCGGCGGCGGGATCCTGATGCCGCTGCGCAACCTGGTCGCCAATTCCTGGATGATCCACGCCGACGGACCCGGCCTGCTGGCGCTGGCGCAATCACTCGAATACGCGCTGATGGCCGCCCTCGGCGTGCCGTTCTTGATGCTGGCGCTCGCGGCGATCGCCGGCAACATGGCGCAGCACCGGCTGGTGTGGTCGGGCGAGTCCCTCAAGCCGAAGTTCAGCAAGGTTTCGCCGGCGGCCGGAGCCAAGCGGATCTTCGGCAAGCAGGCGGCGGCGAACTTCGCCAAGGGCCTTTTCAAGGTGATCGCGCTGGGAGCCGTCATGATGGCCATCCTGTGGCCCGAGCGTTATCGGCTGGAATCAATGGTTCGGTTCGACCCCGCGGCGATTTTGGGCGTCACCACCAGCCTGACCCTGCATCTGCTGGGCGCCGTCGTGGCGATGCTCGCGGTGGTCGCGATCGCGGACTATTTCTTCCAGTACCGGCAATGGTTCGAACGGCAGAAGATGTCGCTGCAGGAAATGAAGGAAGAGTTCAAGCAGTCCGAAGGCGACCCGCACGTCAAGGGCCGGATCAGGCAGTTGCGGCAGGCGCGTATGAACAAGCGCATGATGGCCGCGGTTCCCAAGGCCTCCGTGATTATCACCAACCCGACCCATTACGCCGTCGCGCTTTCCTACGAACGCGGCATGTCGGCGCCGGTCTGCGTGGCCAAGGGCGTCGATACGATCGCGCTCAAGATCAGGGAAATCGCCAAAGAGCACGATATTCCCATTGTCGAGAACGTGCCGCTGGCGAGAGCCCTGCATGCGACCGTGCAGATCGACGACGAAATCCCGGTGGAGCACTATCATGCGGTCGCCGAAATTATCGGCTACGTCATGGGTCTGAAGCGCGGGCTTTCCGGCCGGCAGGCGTGAACCGGGAACCCCTGAGGGAATGTGCTGGAAAAGCGCGCAACGAACGAAATAGCCGCCTGATGGACTTGCGCTTGCCGGTCCGATTCAGGCACTCAGGAGCAGGCGTGCTGTGCCAGCGCGCCACATCCAGCGCGCGCAAGCGCGTTACATCAATGTCGACAGGCCGCATTCCCCGGTATGACCGCCGAACCTGACCACGATCCGTCACCAGAGCCGATGACCGCGCAGGAGCCGGCGCGGCGCAGCGGCAGCATCGTTCTGGTGCTGCTGGTGGCCGCCGGGATCGTCGCGGCGGCGGTCGCGCTGATGACCATCGGCCGTGCGCAGGCGCAGCCCTATATCCTCGGGCTGCTTGCGCTGCTGGCGATGGTCGGGCTGTTCAACCTGTTCGCTTTCGCCGCGGGAATTATTCGTTTCGCCGATCGCGCCGCCGACGACCCGGTCATGGGCCGCATCGCCGATCAGGCCTATGATGGCCTCGCGGTCACCGACCCCCGCGGTCACGTGGTCTATTCCAACGCGGCCTATCTCGCCCTCACCGGTGCTGCGACCGCGCTCGACGCGCGCCCCGTGGAGCGGGTCTTCATCGGCAACCCCGATGTGTCGGAAGCGGTGTTTCGCCTGCTCAAGGCGGCGCGCGAAGGCAAGCGGCAGCAGGAAGAGGTCCGCATCGCCGGCACCGATGGCGCGCATGGCCGCTGGCTGCGGATGCGGGTTCGGCCGCTCGGCCGGAGCAAGCGCGAGGCGAAATACGCGGTGTGGTCGATTGCGGACATCACCCGCGATCGCGAACGGCAGGAGGACGTGTTTCAGGAACTGCAGCACGCGATCGAATATCTCGATCATGCGCCGTGCGGGTTCTTCTCGGTCAATGCCGCCGGAGATATGGTCTACGTCAACGCCACGCTGGCGAACTGGCTGGACCACGATCTCGCGGAGATAGGGTCGGGCGGTTTGAAGCTGACCGACATCGTGTCCGGCGACGGTGCTTCGCTGCTGACATCGATCGTGCCCGTGCCGGGCGAAGTCAAAACCGAGGTGTTCGACATCGATCTGCGAATGCGCGGCGGCAAGACCATACCGGTGCGCCTCTATCACAAGCTGGCATTCGGGGCGGACGGCGTGCCCGGCGCGTCGCGCACGCTGGTGATCAGCCGCGCGCGCGACGAGCGTTCCGACCCGCAGCGCGCCGCCGAAGTCCGCTTCATGCGGTTCTTCGATCACACCCCGATGGCAATTGCGACCGTGGACCGGTCGGGCACGGTGGTCCGCGCCAATGCCCGGTTTGCGAAATTGGCGCAAAGCCTGAGCCCGGACGGTGTGGCCAACAAGTCGATTTTTGCAGCGGTGAGCGCTCGCGACCGCAACCTGCTGATCGCGGCCATCAACCAGGCGGCGGAGGGGCAGGGCGATATCCCGCCGGTCGAGGCGATGCTCGATGGCGCCAAGGAGCGATGGGGGCAGTTCTTCGTGACCGCGGTCGAGGAAGACGAACGCGAGACCGAGGCCGCGATCGTCTACATGCTGGAGACCACCGAGCGGCGAGCGCTGGAGAACCAGATCAACCAGTCGCAGAAGATGGACATGGTCGGCCAGCTCGCCGGCGGCATCGCGCACGACTTCAACAATGTGCTCTCCGCCATCATGATGGCGAACGACTTTCTGCTGAACGCGCACAAGCCGACCGATCCTTCTTTCCAGGACATCATGCAGATCAAGCAGAACGCGACCCGCGCGGCGACGCTGGTGCGGCAGCTATTGGCGTTCTCGCGCCGCCAGACCCTGCGGCCGCAGGTGCTCGATCTCGGCGACGCGCTGTCCGATCTCACCATGCTGCTGCGCCGCCTGATCGGCGAGAAGGTCAAGCTCGATCTGGTGCATGGCCGCGATCTCTGGCCGGTGAAGGTCGACGTGTCACAGTTCGAACAGGTGGTCGTCAATCTGGCCGTCAACGCCCGCGATGCGATGCCCGACGGCGGCAAGCTGACGGTGCGAACCGGCAACGTGACGTCGGAGGAGTCAGGACATCTCGCCTACAAGGGCATGCCGCCGGCGGATTATGTGCGGATCGACATCACCGACACCGGCAGCGGCATACCGCCCGACATCGTCGACAAAATCTTCGAGCCGTTCTTCTCGACCAAGGAAGTCGGCAAGGGCACCGGGCTCGGCCTCTCGACGGTATATGGCATCGTCAAGCAGACCGGCGGCTTCATCTATGTCGACTCCGAAGCCGATCACGGCACCTCGTTCCACATCTTTCTGCCGCGGCATCATCCGGAGCAGGAGGTCCAGCCCGAGGCTTTGGCCGCGAGCGGCACCGCCAAGGAACCGGCGGAGACGAAACCCCGGACCGATCTGACGGGGCAGGGCACCATTCTGCTGGTGGAAGACGAAGAGGGCCTGCGCTCGCTGAACGCGCGCGGCCTGCGCTCGCGTGGCTACAGCGTGATCGAGGCCTCGAACGGCGTCGAGGCGATGGAAGCGCTGGAGCTAGAGAACGGCGCGGTCGATCTTGTGGTTTCCGACGTGGTGATGCCGGAAATGGATGGTCCTACCCTGCTCAAGACGATGCGCGGCCGCAATCCGGACCTCAAGATCATCTTCGTTTCGGGTTATGCGGAAGACGCCTTCGAGAAGAGCCTGCCGGAAAACCAGCAATTCGCGTTCCTGCCGAAGCCTTTCACGCTCAGCCAGCTGATTGCCGCGGTAAAGGAAACCATGGCGCCGTCCTGAGCGCGGGCACGCCTGAACAGCCAGCCTAATTGCCGCATGCCCGCGACCGAGGGCCGCAGCCGCTCCTCCCTTATGTGGCTTCACTTTTAGGCAGCGCTGCCCATCTTAGTGGCGCTCCCCCGTGCCGGGGACTGAGGGAAATAGACATGAAATTCACGCAGCGCGCCTGCGGCATCTTCCAGGCAATCGCCGTCGCTTTGTCGTTGGCGTTACCGTTGATGCTCGCGGTCTCGTCGGCCGACGCCCGGATCGGCGGAGGCATGAGTTCGGGTTCGCGGGGAGCGCGAACGTTTTCAGCGCCGCCGAGCACTTCGACCGCGCCAGGCGCGGCACAGCCGTTCAACCGCACCATCACCCAGCCGGGCGCGCCCGCGGCCGGCGGCGGCGGGCTCTTCAACCGGCCCGGCAGGGGCATGCTCGGCGGCCTCGCCGCGGGCTTCCTCGGCGCCGGCCTGCTCGGCATGTTGTTCGGCGGCGGAATGTTCGGCGGGCTCGGCGGCTTGTCGTCGATCTTCGGCCTGATCCTGCAGATCGGATTGATCGTCATCGTGGTCCGGTTGGCGATGTCATGGTGGCAGCGCCGACACGCGACAGCGTCGGCCTATGCCGGCGCCGCCGTTGGCCCCGGCGCGCAAACCAGCTTCCGCACCGGAACGGGTTTCGGACTGGGATCGGGCAGCGCGCCGCTTGAGATCGTTCCGGCCGACTACGAAGCCTTCGAGCGATTGCTCGGCGAGATTCAGGCCGCGTGGTCGAACGAGGATGTCGCCAGGCTGCACACGCTGGCGACTCCGGAAATGGTGTCGTACTTCACCAGGGATCTCGAAGCGAACAAGGCCGAAAACACCATCAACAAGGTCTTCGACGTCAAGCTGCTGCAGGGCGACCTCGCGGAAGCGTGGCGCGAGGGCGATACCGACTACGCCAGCGTGGCGATGCGGTACTCGCTGGTCGACAAGACCACCGATCGTAGCACCGGCCGGCTGGTCGCGGGCAGCGATCAGCCTGCCGAGGTGACGGAGGTGTGGACCTTCATACGGCCGCGCGGGGCCAATTGGGAACTCTCGGCGATCCAGCAGACCTGATCGTCAAAGAAACGATTACAGTGGAAAGGCGCCGCGGTCGATTCCGCGGCGCCTTTTTAATTCCGGCTTTCCCGGCCTTCATTTCGGCGCCGCGCGACTGGAATAATATCTCGCACGACGGGTTGATGTGAGACCAGTCGCCGTTCATCAACGAGCCGGTGGATCAAAAAAGCAATTCGGAGGAATCGATGCCCACTTTCGCCAAGATTATCTCGCGCGTGTGTTTCGGCCTGACCGCTGCCGCATTCGTTGCGGCTCAACCAGCGCAGGCGCAGTCGGCCGATACCACTTTCTTCCTGACCTCCAACGGCATCGGCAACGGCGGCAACCTCGGCGGTCTCGCCGGCGCCGACAATTACTGTCAGACGCTGGCGCAGGCCGCCGGCGCCGGCGCCAATGCTTCTGGAGTCAAGATTTGGCGCGCCTATCTCTCGACCCAACCGGCCGACGGCAAACCCGCGGTCAATGCGCGCGACCGGATCGGCAAGGGACCCTGGCAGAATTCCAAAGGCGTCGTGATCGCCAAGGATGTCGCTGAGCTGCACGGCGCCAACAACCTGACAAAACAGACCGCGCTGAGCGAGAACGGCGACGTCATCAACGGCCGCGGCGATAAGCCGAACCGCCATGACGTGCTGACGGGATCGCAGCCGGACGGCACCGCTTTCCCGGCGGGCGACGACCGCACCTGCAAGAACTGGACGAGCAGCACGCAGGGTTCGGCGATGATGGGACATTCCGACCGCCTCGGCCTGCGCAACGATGACGCGTCGAAATCCTGGAACAGTTCGCATCCCTCGCGCGGCCCGGATGGCGGCTGCTCGCAGGCCGACCTCAGGAGCACCGGCGGCGACGGCCTGTTATACTGTTTCGCGGCGAACTAAGCTCCTGCTGGCGCGTCGCCGCTTCCGGTAACATGGCCCCGCAACGGCGGAGCCATGCCCCGCATCTCAGGGTAAGGATTCCCCATGCGCTATGAACTCTATTACTGGCCGGGCATTCAGGGCCGCGGCGAATATGTCCGCCTCGCGCTGGAGGATTCCGGCGCCGATTATGCCGATGTCGCGCGCAGCGACCGCGGCATGGTCGCGATGACCAGGATGATGGCGGCGCGCAGCGGCACGCCGCCGTTCGCCCCGCCGTTTCTGAAAGCCGGCCAGCTCGTGATCGGGCAGACCGCCAACATCCTGCTCTATCTCGGATCGCGCCATGGTCTGGCGCCGAAGTCGGAAGCGGGACGCCTGTCGGTGCATCAGCTGCAGCTCACGGTTACGGATCTGGTGCTGGAAATTCACGACACCCATCATCCGCTCGGGCCGTCGCTGTATTACGAGGAACAGCGCGGCCCGGCAAAAAGGCGCACCGAGGAATTCTGGAAGGAGCGGGTGCCGAAATATCTGGGATATTTCGAGTCGTTAGTGAAGAACAACGGCGGCTTCTATCTCACCGGCCGCAGGGTAACCTACGCCGATCTTTCGCTGTTCCAGATCGTCGAGGGGCTGCGTTATGCTTTTCCGAATCGCATGAAGGCCTTCGAGCGCGAAATTCCCGGCCTGGTCGATCTGCACGACCGCGTCGCCATCAGACCAAACATCAAGGCCTATCTCTTGAGCGACCGGCGCATCGCCTTCAACGAGGACGGCATCTTCCGCCACTACAAGGCGCTGGATATCTAGGCTGGTTGGAGCGTGCCACGAGGTCTGCTTCACCTCTCCCGTTGGGAGAGGTCGGCGCGTAGCGCCGGGTGAGGGGTTACAGCCTAACGGTAGACCGTAACCCCTCACCCCAATCCTCCACACTTCCGGTTGCCGAAGCAGGGGTTCGATTCTACCGATTGCGCCCGTCGATCGGCGTCATCGTCAGCTTGGCGAGCTCGATACCGTCGATGCAGCTGACGTTGAGCGCCACCACTTCGGTGCCGTCGGGCTTGCTGCCGCGTGCGAACACCTCGACGCCGCAGTCGGTGCAGAACTGATGGCGGATCGCGTGCTTGTTGAACAGATATTCCCTGAGATTGTCCTCGCCGGCGCGCAGTACAAAACTCTTCGGCGCCAGGAACGCGAAATGCAGGCCCTTCTTGGTGCAGATCGAGCAGTTGCAGGCGGTGACCATCGCAAGGTCGGTGGTGCATTCGAAGCGCACCATGCCGCAGTGGCAGCCGCCGGTGTAGGTCTTGGTGTTGGGCATCGGTCCGCTCCGTGAGGCTATCGTTCGCAGTATAAGCCTCACCAAAGACCGGGCACCAGACGCTGTGGCGCTAGTTCGCAAATAGCTGTCATCCCCGCGAACGCGGGAATCCGGCAATCACCGCCTTCCAAGTAAGTCTCGAACGCCCTGGAATACCGGATCGCCCGCTGCACCCTTTCATCTGGGCGCACTGCGCCGACCCGGTGGCGGGCGATGACAGCTATCAGCGTGGCGAGTGACCAGCCAGTTCAGCCGCCCTCAGGCGATCTGGTTGATCCGCGTTCCCTGACCCGGGGGCAGGGCGGCCAGAACCGTCGGCTGGGACGCCCCGACCTTGTCGGCATCACCGTCGGCTTTCACCTCAGGCGCTTTGGGCTCGCTGGCTTCTGGTGCTTTCACCGGGGCCGACGCTGCGATACTCGAAACATTCATGGCAAAGATCCTTCTTTGTTGCTCCCGACTGTGATGAGGCGGGACCAACGCTTCGTGAATCGATACCTTCAACCGCGCGCCATCGCCGCGAATCCCGTCACATGGTGAACGGAAGGCTCCAATATCCATAGAAAGAGATCGATCTTGCCTGGAATCGGCAGCGACTCCAGCAGCCGAAGCCTGCGCTCGCCTATTCGTCCGTGCCGCGCGAGATCGTAATCGACGCTTCGGTTTTGGTCCTGACGCAGCGCATGTCGAGGCGGCGGTAGCGCGTCGAGACGTCGTCGCCGCGGAACAGGCCCATGCGCTTGATGCAGCGCGTCGCGCCCCTCAGCATGTCGTCCTTCGGCAGGGTGAAGATGACGGCGGCGGCGCTGGCGACGAGTTCGAGAAAGGCAGGCTGCGGCTTGCGGCTGTCGGCCTTGGCGAACAACTGGTTGGTGACGTTGCGGCTGGCGCAGCCGAGCGTGATTTCCTTGGCCTGCGGGTGCGACAGATAGATCAGGTTGGCCGCGGTCTTGCCCACGGTGAGGCCGTCGATCTGGCCTTTGAGCTGGGCCGCGAGATCGTCGCAGCGGTCGGCGCGCGCCGGCGATGCGGCAAGCGCGGTCAGCGCGACAGCGGCCAGCAGCGCAAGTGCTGTGGCGAGCAGGGTCGATCTGCGAAATTCCGGTCTCAATGCCATGGTGAATGCCCCTTTGCGCCATTGAAGCGTCCGCCAACGGTTCGCGCAAGGGTGGGCTTTTTCCATCGAGGAAAAGCAAGGCGGGAAGGGCCGAGACGTTTTAGCAGCCCGGATGAGCGAAGCGACATCCAGGAACGAAGGCGATGCTGGCCCCGGATTTTCGCGGAGCCCGTCATCGGGCAGCGCCTCGCGCCGACCCGTCGGCTCATCCGGGCTACGGCCTATTTGGATGACGCGATACCGGGAATTGTCTAGAACCGCGCTCCATGATCGCTGGAGCACCTTCCCCATGAACGTCCCCATCGCCATCCCCGCGCCAAAACCCGTTCCGCCCTACAAGCACACACCGCTGTTTCCGCTCGGCGCCGACATCACGCCGTACAGGAAGATCACCACCGAAGGCGTGCGGGTCGAGAAGGTGCTGGGCAAGGACATGCTGGTGGTGTCGCGCGAGGCGTTGCGGGCGCTCAGCGAAGCCGCGTTTGGCGACATCAATCATTACCTGCGGCCGGGGCATCTCAAGCAGTTGCGCAGCATCCTCGATGACAAGGAGGCCAGCGACAACGACAAGTTCGTCGCGTTCGATTTCCTGAAGAACGCCAACATCGCCGCCGGCGGGGTGCTGCCGATGTGCCAGGACACCGGCACCGCGATCATCATGGGCAAGAAGGGTTTTCGCGTGCTCACCGACGGCGACGATGAGGCCGCGCTGAGCGAGGGCGCGCGCGACGCGTACTTGCGCCGCAATCTGCGCTATTCGCAGGTGGCGCCGCTGTCGATGTATGAGGAGAAAAACACCGCCAACAACATGCCGGCGCAGTGCGAGATCTATGCCGAAGGCGATGATTCCTACAAGTTCATGTTCATGGCGAAGGGCGGCGGGTCCGCCAACAAGAGTTTTCTGTTCCAGGCGACCCCATCGGTTTTGACCCACGACCGCATGCTGGCCTTCTTGAAGGAGAAGGTGCTGACCCTGGGCACCGCGGCGTGCCCGCCCTATCACCTCGCCATCGTGATCGGCGGCACCTCGGCCGAACTCTGCATGAAGACGGTGAAGCTCGCCTCCGCCCGCTATCTCGACGCGCTGCCGACCCATGGCTCGGCCGACGGCAACGCCTTCCGCGACCTCGAGATGGAGCAGGAGATCCTTGTCATGACGCAGTCGCTCGGCGTCGGCGCGCAGTTCGGCGGCAAATACTTTTGTCATGATGTGCGGGTGATCCGCTTGCCGCGTCACGGCGCCTCATTGCCGATCGGCCTCGGCGTATCCTGCTCGGCGGACCGCCAGGTGCTCGGCAAAATTACAAAGGACGGCGTCTATCTCGAAGAGCTCGAGCACAACCCCGCGCAATATCTGCCCGCGGTGGAGCAGGCGCTCGGCGGCGAGGTGGTAAAAATCGATCTCAACCGGCCGATGAAGGATATTCTAGGCGCGCTTTCAAAGCATCCGATCAAGACCCGGCTGTCGCTGACAGGCACCATGATCGTGGCGCGGGATTCGGCGCACGCCAAACTGCGCGAGCGGCTGGAAAAGGGCGAACCGCTGCCGGACTACTTTAAAAATCATCCGATCTATTATGCGGGTCCGGCCAAGACGCCGGACGGTTATGCGTCGGGCGCGTTCGGGCCGACTACCGCGGGTCGGATGGATTCCTTCGTCGACCAGTTCCAGGCGGCGGGCGGATCGATGGTGATGGTGGCGAAGGGCAACCGCGCGGCCGCGGTGCGCGAGGCCTGCAAGAAGCACGGCGGCTTCTATCTCGGCTCGATCGGGGGGGCCGCGGCCAACCTCGCCGAGCACTGCATCAAGAAGGTCGAGGTGGTGGAATATCCCGAGCTCGGCATGGAAGCGATCTGGCGTATCGAGGTCGTGGATTTCCCGGCCTTCATCATCATCGACGACAAGGGCAATGATTTCTTCAAGGAGTTGAATCTGGGGTGACACTGTACCTCGCCCCGCTTGCGGGGAGAGGTCGGAGACGGAGCCAACGGGTCGGCGCGAAGCACCGCCCGATGATATACTCCGCGAAGTCTCCGGGTGAGGGGGTACGACCCTTGATGCAAATCGAAATATTAGAGGTTGAGGTAAGCCCCTCTCCCCGCAGGCGGGGAGAGGGAGCGCAGCGCGACTCGCGCCTTACGCCCTTGTCCCCTTGAACGGAAATCTGCCCATCGGGCCGATCCCCATCTCGCCGGAAATGCTGTCGCCCGCGACCTTGCCGGTGAAGGCCAGCGTCAGCGGCATCGGGTTGACGATCGAGACTTTCCAGGCGACGTCGTCGCCGTTGGCGGTGCCGTCGAAGATCTCGGTCGATTGGCCATCGGCGGCCATCGTCCCCGTCAGCGCACCGCCGGCATTCTTCAGCGTCAATGGCGCGTTGCGCTCGCCCATCGGCGTGCTCATGGTGATGTTCCAGTTTCCGTCCACGGCCATCTTTAAGTCTCCTCACGTTTTCTTCGCAAAACCGGAATGGTTCTGGGATCCGGGTTGGCTCCGGCGGCGGTATAGCGCATCTCACAGCCCAAGCCCATCTCGCATGGCCGCGATCCCTTTGTTTTGACGCGTTTTCCTCACGCGAACCGGTACCCACCCCGGATCGCGTCCGGGGCAGACTTCGCTCGAAAACGCTTTGGTCAGGCGCGAATCCGGTTGGTGACGAGGATGCGGAACGCGACATATTGCACGGCAAAGGCCGCGACCTTCGCCCCGACCGCGACCACCGACACATAGAACGCCCACAGCTTGAGATCGCCGGTCATCGCCACCGCGATGGTGCCTGCGCCGAGCGCAAACATCAGCGCCGCCCAGGCGTAGCCGGCTGTCGTGACGTATTCCGGAATGGTTTCGGCCACGATCGGCGGCATGTAGCGCAGCATCCAGCCGCGCTTCAGCATGATGGCGCCGATCGCGAAATGCGCGATCGAGGGTTTGGCCAGCACGAAGCGGGGATCGTGGGTCAGCAGCGTCGCGCTGCCGAGCACGATCACCAGCGCCAGGCTGGCATAGGTCATGAAGCCGAGCGGCTGTCCCTTGACCCTGCTGTAGATGACCTGGGCCACGGAGCCCGCGATCGCCACGCTCGTCGCCAGCACCACGTTGCCGGTGGTCAGGTACAGCGCGAGGAACACGATGGTGGACAGGAAGTCGGTGGCGAGTTTGGCGAATACGTCCTTCATCGTTGCGCTCCCTTTGGGGCCGTCAAGATTTCAGTCGCGTACTCAGGAACCGGACAGCACACTTGCGGAAACGGCTGACGTCGCGAACTTTGCCCGCCGGTATTCCGGATACCATTTGGTGAAATAGAGCGCGGTGTTGCGGGCGGCGAATGCGATCGCGATTCCGGACCAGAACGGCAGACCCGGCAGATAAATCATCAGGACGTTGGCCATCAACATCAGCAGGAAGGCAGCGGTCCACGCCCCGCTGATAATATAGTTCGCTTTCATAAAGCCCGGCAACCGGGCCGTTTCGGCATCGACCATTTCGCGGGCATATTGCAGCGTGAACGGCCGGCGGATCGCGAGCGACAGCAGCGAGATCGCGAGCATGCCGGCATCGATCGTCAGTTTCACGGCCGAGCTGCCCCAGCTGGAATCGACCAGCGTGATGTAGCAGCCGAGCGCGGCGAACAGGACTGCGGAGCCGGCGCCGAGCATCTTGATCGAGCGGCCGTGCAGGATGTCATTCGCAACCACCAGCAGGCAGATCGCGGCAGAAGCGAACAGGCTCACCGCGGCCGAGGTTACCAGCATCAGCGCCGCGAACGCGCCATAGGGGGCAAGGATCAGAAAAATCGTCATGGCAGCCTCATTGGGCTAATCTTTACATCGTAAAGATAAAAATAAGGGTGAAGGGAGGGGAGGTCAAGAAAATCTTTACAGTGTCAACATAAAGTGAGCGGCGCGCTGTTTGTCATGAAATTGCAGTAGCTTGACCATCAGAGCTGGAAGGTCCGGCCGTCAAGCAAAATCTTTACAGTGTCAAAATCGCGGCCTATAAAGCGGAAATGGCAAGAAAACCCAACACTGCCCGAACCCGCGTCCGGCGTGCGGCAAATGACGTCGCGCCGGCGCGCCCTGGGCGAAAACGAAGGGCGCTCCGCGCCGCCGGCGCAAGCGAAGACGCGCCATATCATCACGGTGCGCTGCGCGACGCCTTGCTCGAGGCGGCCGAGCGGGTGCTGGAGCGCGATGGCCTCCAGGGCCTGACGCTGCGCGCGGTGGCGCGCGAAGCCGGGGTCTCGCACGCCGCGCCGACCCATCATTTCGGCGACCTCACCGGCCTCGTCAGCGAACTCGCCGCGATCGGTTTCCGGCAATTCAACGCGGCCATGGTGGCTGCCGGTGCTGCGGCCGCCTCGCCGATCGAGAAGGCGTTGGCCCGCGCCAAAGCCTATGTCGCCTACGCGCAGGCGCATCCCGGCATGTACGGGCTGATGTTCCGCACCGAGCGTCTCGATATGACACGGCCGTCGTTGTGTGAGGCCGCCAATGCCTCGTTCGCGGGACTGGCCGGCGCGATCGGCGCCAGCCGTCAGGAGCAAATCTCCGGACAGGCGCTGTCACTCGAACAGGCCGCCGCGATCGCGCGGGCGTGGTCGCTGGTCCACGGCTTCACCATGCTGCTGCTCGATGACCGGCTCTCCGATATCCTGCGGCGGCTCCCTGAAGGCACCAACGCCGAAACCTTGCTGGACGCCATGCTCAGGTTGAGCATCGGCCGGCCGCCGGGGTCTTAAATCAGCGCCGCAGCGCCAGCTCCACGGCGCGCCCGCTCTCGCCGATCACTTTAACCTCGTCGGTTCCGCATTTGAAATCGCGCGCGCTTTCGTCGGCGGCCTTGCGGGCCAGTTCGTTGGCATCGGGATTGGCCTTCACGTCGATATAGGCCACATGGCATGCCGGACCGGGCGGCAGCCGCGTTACGGCGAGCATCGGCTTGGCGATCGGCCGCCCGTCCTTGTCCTGGTCGCCGTTGTCGTCGAGGTGCCAGCGCTGAATGATCGCGAAGGGCTTGCCGTCCAAAGCCCGCCATTCGACCGTCGTGGTGGTCCAGTTGAACGGACCGAACCAGACCTGTGCGGCCGGCTCCCTGGCCGCCGCGGCGCGGCTGCGGCCGACCGAGACGGTTTCGCGCAAATCGTCTTCCTCACCAGCACCTTAAGACCGGCCTTGCCCGGACAGACCCGTATCGTGGAGTCGTCGACGCCATTGCCGGCGCTGGACACACGGCAATCCTTGGGTGCTGTGAATGTGTAGGTGCTGCCAATTGTTTGTGCGTTTGCCGGTGAAATCGGACCGGAACCGGCGCAGAACAGCGCCGTCAAGGCAATTCCAAGCGTGACATGCATGCCCCTGGCCATGCGCGGGGGAGGGACGCGCTTCATTCGATAGCCTTCAGTTGCGGAACCTTCAGATGCCTTCGACGTGCGCAATCTGGGGAAGGTTCAAGGCTGATGCGCGAAACACCTGACATTTGAGCGGAATCGTTTTAGAAGAGCGGCTTCGCGATCCGTCGCCTTCACTAGCGTGTCAGTTCCAACAGATCATGCCTGCCATTTCGTCGAATAAGCCTTATCGCGTTGGCCGCTCCCGTACCGGGCTTGGCCTCTTCGCCACCAAACCGATCAAGAAGGGCGCCAAAATCGTTAGGTATTTTGGCCCGCTGCTGGATTCCCGCAAGAAGAAGCACGACGCGATCGAGAACAAGTATCTGTTCGAGCTCAACGGCCGCTGGACCATCGACGGCTCGGTGCGCAAGAACATCGCGCGCTATATCAATCACGCCTGCAAGCCGAACGCGGAATCCGACGTCAAGCCCCGCAAGCGCAAGGTCGTGATCCGCGCGATCAAGAACATCGAGCCCGGCGAAGAGATCAACTACGATTACGGCACCGATTACTTCAAGGCCTACCTGAAGCCGATCGGCTGCAAATGCGACGCCTGCGAAAAGAAGCGCAAGAAGAAGCGCGCCGAGGCGAGGGCCGGAAAACTGCGCCTGAAAGCCAGAGCCGAGAAGAAGGCTTTGAAAAAAGCTGAAAAGCAGGCGGCGAAGGCCTTGGAAAAGCTGAAGCAAGAGTTGAAGCAAAAGTTGAAGCAAGAGCTGAGCGGCAAGTCGAAGCACGCCAACGGCAAGCTCCTGAACGGGCACGGCGGAAAATCCCCGGCGAGCAACATGATATCAGCGAAATCCGGGATATTCGCCAGGCCTGAGGGCGAGCCGGGTCGGGAAAACAGCGCTTCGGCTTAAGCCGTGGATTCCTTCGCCTTCACGAACGCCAGATTTGTCCAGGTGACGCCTGCGATGCGATTGCGTTCCTGACTGGATTCCGTGCGCTGATTCAGAACGGGATGCAGGTCCTGCATTTGCGCCAGCTGGATCGTCTCTTCAGCCGGGATTTCGAACATGCGCCGCCCCGCCGGGACCGGCCCGTGCCTGATCTTCATGATCATCACGCCGTCCGCCCGCAGCAGAGACGCGAGGTTCGGCATCGCGTGCCGGCGCTGCTGCGCATCGAGATGCATCCAGACCGCGGTGAGCATGACGAGGTCGAACCTCTCGCCGCGTGTCCGTAAGCTGGCCAGATCCGGCAGGCTGTCGTTGAGCCATTCGATGCGCGGCGACGGATGCAGTTCCATGGCCGGGAGGCGCATTGCGTCGGTGGGCTCGACGGCGACCACGCGATGGCCCTGTGCTGCGAACCACGCCGCATCGCGCCCGGTCCCGGAGCCAATGTCGAGAACGCTGCTGGGTACTGTCGGGATCAAATGCAGCACCGCCCGGTGCGCGTCGGCCGCAGGAATGCTTTCGTAGCGTCTGAAAAGCTCTTCGGCCTCGTCGGCGTATCCTTCCGTGCCACTTACCCGCGCTGACGTCACGCGGCACCTCCTGCGAACATGCGGTCCGTACCGATGATAGCAGGCTGTAGGATGGCCGTCGCGACATCAGGGATTCACGCGACGGCCGAGGGAAAGAGCAGCGGTCTGCGAGTCTCGGTTCAGGCCGCCAGCGCGCCGCCGCTCTTGCGCAGCCCGATATATTGCAGCTCGGCGAGGGCGCCGACCGCAACCGCCTGGATCGCGACGACGGCTTCGCCCAGCAGGTTTGGCGTGACCGCGCCGCTGAACAACAGCGCGATGCTGCCGAGGGTCCACGCCGCATTGCCCGCGATTACGATCAGCACCAGCAGTTTCGGCATCGATTGTCGGGTGCCGAGCCAGCCGACCACCGCGGCGTAGGCGATCAGAAACAGACCGGTTTCGCGCAGCAGCGCCTCGGGAAGGTTCGTGAGCGGCGCAAGCTCACCGGCGCCAAAGGTGAGCAGCAAGGCCGATGCGCCGCTGAAGATGGCGTCAGCCAGGATAGCGCGGCGCAGGAACACGGATGGGTTGATCATGGCGGTTCTCCTTCGTTGAGCGGTGGACAAGGGAGGGGCGAAGATGACCCGGCCCTATCGGCAATTCGATTACGTCGGAGGTAATGGAACGCGCGAAATTCGCATGGTAGGTTTTCCACAATGAACGCACAGTCTGCCACGGCGCGAGCCGACCGAACCCCGCCCGCCCATATCGGCGATCACCTGCGCGAATGGCGGCAGCGCCGCCATCGCGCGAGATGGTGCTGAAGCTCGCTGAGCGGCTCGATGTGCCCTTGCGCGAGCGCAACGTGCTCCTGGTGGCGGCGGGGTTCGCGCCGGCGTTTCCGCAGCGATCGCTCGACGATCCCGCGTTGAAATCGGCGCGGGCTGCGATCGATCTCGTGCTGAGAGCGCATGAGCCCAATCCGGCGCTGGCGTACGACCGGCACTGGAATCTGGTGTCGGCCAACCGCATGGTGATGCCGCTCTTGGTGGGCATTCCGGCGCGGCTGCTCGGCCAGCCTTTCAACATTCTGCGTCTCGCCTTTCACCCCGAGGCGCTGGCGGCGCGCACCGTCAATCTCGCCGAATGGTGCGGGCATCTCCTGGAGCGGCTGCACCGGCAGTGCGAGGCAACCGCCGATCCCGAGCTGATAAAACTCTATCACGAGCTGAAGGCCTATCCGATCCCGGCGCGGTCCGCGCCGCTGTCGGCCGACAACGTCGCGATACCCTTCAAGATGCGCTTCGGCAGCGATGTGCTCAGCTTTATTTCCACCACGATGATTTTCGGCACGCCGGTCGATATCACGCTGTCGGAGTTGGCGCTGGAGACGTTCTTTCCGGCCGACGATCTGACCGCCGAGCGGATGCGGGCGATGGCGGCTGGTCTCAAATAGCGCCTTGCTCACGTTGGGATTGGCGCTTATCTCTGGGACTTCCCTGAGCGAGGACGCCCCGATGAGCACGCTAAAGCCGCTTCAGATCGACATCGTCTCCGACGTGGTGTGCCCGTGGTGCTACATCGGCAAGCGGCGGATCGAGAACGCGCTGGCGCTGGCGCCGGATGTGCCGGTGGAGATCCACTGGCGGCCGTTCTTTCTCAATTCCTGGGTGCCGCGCGAGGGCATCAGCCGCGACGAATATCTCACCGCCAAATTCGGCTCGGTCGAGGCCTACAAGGGCATCGCCGGTCGCGTCGTCGCCGCCGCAAGCGAAGAGGGCCTGGTGTACCGGCCGGAGCTGGTCAGACGTCAGCCCAACACGACCGACTGCCATCGCCTGATTCACTGGGCCGACGCGCAAGGCAAATCCGCCGAGATGAAGCAGCGGCTGATGGAATTGTATTTCCGGGACGGCGGCGATCTCACCGACACCGACGTGCTGGTGCAGGCGGCGGCCGATTGCGGGTTAGACGCCGAGGACGTGCGCAGGCGTCTTGCGACCGATGAAGACGTGGCGCTGATCTCGGCGCAGGCCAAGGACGCCTCCGACAAGGGCATCTCCGGCGTGCCGACCTTCGTGTTCGCGCAGAAATACGCGGTGTCCGGCGCGCAGCCGGCCGAGCAGCTCGCCCGCGCCATCCGCCAGGTGTCGGCGGAAGTGAATGCGCAGGCGGCGGAGTAAGACGAGGCGTCGGCAAGACTTGTATTTGCTGGGTGTCCGCGCGACAATCCAATGTGGAGATCAGTGATGAAGACCAAAATCGTGGTGCATGAGGCTGAGGAGGGTGGCTTCTGGGCCGAAGTCCCCGCCATTCCAGGCTGCGCTACTCAGGGCGACAGCATGGATGAGCTCATGCAAAATCTCCAGGAAGCGATCGAAGGGTGTCTTTCCATTGAAGTCGCCCCCCGAACCGGGTGGTACCGAACGGATGCTGGAACTGCCTGCATGAAATCGTTATCCGGCCGCGACTTCGCTCGTATAATTAATCGAGCGGCGCGGCTGGGCCTTGCTTCGCGTCAGTGGCAGCCATCATATTTATGGCAAAAGCGGCAGTGTCGTGCGGCTTTCAATTCCGATCCACGGCAACAAGCCATTGAAGACGGGCCTGCTGCGGCATTTGGCGAAGCTTGCAGAACTTTCAGACGAAGATCTTTAGCACCGAAAATCCTGCTGCGGACCCGGTAACCATGACGGTTGGGTGACTCACGCCCCCTTCAGATAATAATTCGCGCGTGTGCCGAGGGCGATGCGGCGGAGCACGCGGCGCATCCTGAGCGAGGCGCGCAGCGGCCGGATCGCCGTGGTTACGGTACGATAGAAGGCGAGCTTGAGCGCGTCGCGCACCGGCTGCGTGCCCGGCGGCTTTTGCGGCAGGCCGATGCCGCGCAGCATCGAATTGAAGAAATGCAGATCGTTGAGGCGGCGCACCTCGCGCGTCTTCCAGGTGATCGCCTGCGAGATCGAATGGGTATCTGATGTGCGCACCCAGTGCGGCTATTGATACGGCACATAGCAGCCGTCACCCGCGAACAGGTGAAACTCCTTGCCGCGCGGCGCAAAGCTGTCGTCGTATCTGAGGTTGCGATGCTTGGTCATCGAGCGCTCGATCTCGTCGTCGCCGACGATGGCGCGGTCGGTATTGTCGAAAATGGTGAAGAATTTTTCGCCGCGGACATGCACGAAGAAATTGTCCTCGCTGTCGAGATGGAACGGCGTGGTCGAATTCGGCGAGGATACGAACAGGAAACCTTCGACCTGTTCGAAGCCGGCGTCGAGCAGGCTGTTGAAGCCGCGCGCCCGCGCCAGCGAGAGCAGGGTGTCTTCCAGCAGCGCCCGATACTCCGGCGAATTTTCCACGCGCTTGAGCACCATCCAGGCGCCTGCGGTCTCGATGCTCTTCACCACTTCGACCGGGTCGAGATCGACAGAGGGAATAGCATCCGGGTCCTGGCTGATCGCGACCTTGCCTGAATTATATTCGATCAGGTCGCGCGGCAGCTCGACAGCCAGCTGCGCGATGCGCGGCAGGCTCAAGAGCGGATGGCCTGCCAGTCTGTGGCGGATCGCGAACGGTTTTAAGGGAAATTCGCGCCGCAGCGCCGCGTTGTCAGCTGTAATCAACGGCGCTATCTCGCCGACGGTATTCATGACGGTTTCTCCTGGCGTCTGCGGACGAAACGAGCGGCGCGGCGCGCCGGCTCGCGGAGCAGCCTGCGCGAGGTCATCGCCGCTTGGATCAGCGACACCACGGGATCGCCCCGCCGCAGCGGAATCAGCACGTCGCCGATCGCAAGGCGCCCGCGCCAGATCGGATTGATCATCGGGTGATCGGCGCTGGCGGTGGAATCGGCCATTGCAATCGCGGGATCGGCGCACAGATGCCGGGTCAGATCGAGCGTCAGCTGCACGCCGGGCGACAATTTCGCGAAGCGCTCGTCGACGCCGAGCTTGAAGTAGAACGCACGGTCCTGATGCCGAAGCACGATCGCGGCCGCGACCGGGGTATCGCCGGCATGCAGCGTCACGATCTCGCACTGGCCGATTTCAGCGAGCGCCAGGGCGGCGCGCCGGACGAAGCCGGCATCGCCGTCGTCCTGCACCAGCGCGGTGCCGCGCCTGGCTTTCCAGCCGCTGGCTTCCAGCGCCAGGAATATCTCGACCGCGGGGGCGACCTCCTCACGGGTGCGCGCCACGTCGAAACGGACCGCGCCGTGCTCGGCCAGCCGATTGCGCTGGCGGCGCAATTCTTTCAGCTTCTTTGCGCCCAGCGCGTCACGCAGCAATTCATTGGCATCGCGCGTCGCGTCAAGACAGGCACGGGCGTGGGATTGCAGCAGCCGCGGACGCATGCCGCCTCGCCGCAGCACTTCCGTGAAGGACTTCATGGCTGCGCCATCAAGCGCTACATCGCGCAGAACCAGCGCGTGGGCGCCTGCTTGCCGCGCCTGCCGCATCAATCTGCTAACGGCATCATCAGGCATGTCGCGGTCGAGCAGCGGCGTGCAGAGCGTGCCATAGGGATCGGCGCTCGCCAGAGCGGGCAGCGGGATCCTGTAGGCGCGCCACAACGAAATCGCCGGCACCAGGCCGATCAGGCGCGCCGCGCCGTCTTGCGCTGATGATGTCTCGCTCCATGCGCTCAGCGCGAACACGCCGGTGCGGCCCCGCGCGGAGGCGTTCACCGCCAACTCCCAACCGGGCAGATAATAGCCGTTCGGCTCAACGGCATGTTCGGCGAGCGCGTGCCATTGGCTCGCGGCGACGGCAGTGAGCGGCGCGAATGCATCGCCGTCGGGCGAAGCTGCTCCCCCCTCGGCGCGCCTGCCGACGACATCTTTCACCGATGCGCGACGGACCACCGTTGAATTCGCAATCTCGACCACGTCCCCGTTTCCCCGTTCGCGGGAGATTGCGCAGCCACGTAGCCCGCCCTTTCCACCGCGTTATCGGGAAAATGCTAGCGGAAAGCTTGGAAAATACCGTTGGCGCGGGGCTTCAATTTGAGCGGTATTGTTAACCGGGCATTCAGCATTCGGCAGCCGTGGGCAGCGCTGGGCGTGGAGTCATAAACCCTCAGCGAACAAGTCGAATTGCAGCTGCCGTTGGCGCTTTTTGCTTCCGAGGCTACTTGACGGCCGGCGGCGCGATCGTGACCTTCAGGCCGCCGAGGTCCGACTCGGCAAGGTCGAGGCGCCAGCCATAGGCATTAAGGACATCCTGGACGATAGCCAGTCCGAGGCCTGCACCTTCGCCGCGTTCGTCAAGGCGAGTGCCGCGCTCAAGCACGCGCGGCCGTTGGGCGGGCGCGATCCCGGCGCCGTCGTCCTCGATGATGATCGATGGCTCGGAGCTTGCGCTGATGCGGACGCGCCGGGCGGCATGGCGCGCGGCATTCTCAAGCAGGTTGCCCAGCACCTCGGCAAGGTCGGTGCGGTCGAGCGGCACCTGCACGTCGACGGCAATGTGTGGCTCGAAGCGCACGCGCAGTCCGGACGGCGTACGCGACAGCGTGGCGACGAGCGAGCGCACAAGCGGCTCCAGCGCGGTCGAATGGCCGTCCCGGTGCCTGAGCGCGCCGCGCACCCGGGCCCGCGCCAGTTCGCGGTCGACATGGCGGCTCATGGCATCGCCAACCGCTTCGATGTCCTGTGCGATTGTCGTTTCACCACGGTCGCGCAGGCGTGCGGCATCGGCCGCGAGCGCCGCCAGCGGCGTCTTCAGCCCATGGGCGAGATCGGCTGCCCGGCTGCGCGAACGCTCGATCTCCCGCTCCTGGGCCTCGAGCAGCGCGTTGACCTCCTCCACCAGCGGGCGAACCTCGGCCGGTACATCGACCGGCAGATGATGGCGGCGCCCGGATCTGATGTCGGCGACGCCACGACGCAACGCGTCGAGCGGACGCAGGCCGAGCCCGACTTGGATCGAGGTGGCGATCGCCAGCACCAGACCCAGCAGACCGAGGGCGAGGGCGAGGTCTTTGGCGAAGGCAGCGGCGGCTGTCGCGACGCGGGCAAGATCGGCGGCAACGGCGATGCGCACCGGCACGCGCCGATCGCCGACTGTGAGAAGGACCCTCCGCTCGGCGATTTGCACACGGGCATTGGCGGGACCGATCGCCTCATGATGATGGATCTCGCCCGGCGACGGCTCGTCGTCGGGTAGCGACAGCTTCGTATCCCACAGCGAGCGCGAGCGCAGCAATTGGCCACGATTATCCGCCGCCTGCCAGTAAAGCCCCGATAGCGGATCGGCGAAGCGCGGATCGGCGGGCGGCCGGGTCATGACCAGGTTCCCTTGCTGATCAATGTCGACGCCGGCGAGCAATTGCTTGAGCTGAACGTCGAGATCCTCGGCGATGGTGCGGGTGACGTGACGCTCGAACAGCAGGATCAGGCCGCTGCCGGCAATCGTCAGCGCCACCAGGATCGCGATGATCCCGCCGGCGACAAGCCGCAGCCGCAGCGACCTTAATCTCATGCCGGCGTCTCCGGCACGATGTAGCCGAAGCCGCGGCGGGTCTCGATCACATCGGAGCCCAATTTCTTGCGCACGCGGCCGATCAGCACTTCCAGCACATTCGAATCGTGATCTTCGCCATGGCCGTAGACATTTTCGTCCAGTTCGTGCTGCGACACCACGCGGCCGCGGTGCCGCAGCAGGTAGGCGACGAGCCGGTACTCGAGCGGCGACAGTGTGATCGGCACACCCCGCACGCTCACTTTCATCTGCCTTTCATCCAGCGTGATGTCACCGGCGGAGACCACCGACGATGAGTGGCCGGCGGAGCGGCGGATGATCGAGCGCAGCCGCGCCAATAATTCCTCGATGCGGAACGGCTTCGGCAGGTAGTCGTCGGCGCCAGCGTCGATTCCGTCGACGCGTTCGGCCCAGCTCGCGCGCGCGGTCAGGATCAGCACCGGCATATGGCGGCCATTCGCGCGCCAGCGCTTGAGCACCGCGAGCCCGTCCATGCCCGGCAGCCCGAGATCGAGGATGACAGCGCCGTAATCCTCGGTGTCGCCGCGGAACCACGCTTCTTCACCGTCGCGCACCGTCTCAACTACGTAACCCGCGGCTTCGAGTGCGCGCAGAATATCCGATGCGATCCGCCGGTCGTCCTCGACAAGAAGTACACGCATCACTTCTCCTTGATACGCTCGATCTCAGCGCTGCGGGCGTCGACATAGACTTCGAACAGCCGGCCCTGGCTGTCGACGACACGGAATTCGTAGCGCCAGCGACCATCCTTGTGTTCGATTTCGACACCGGCGACCTCTCCGGGCAGTTTGCCGCGCAGGGCGTCGAGAATGTCCGCCAGCGAGCGGATCTCACCGGCCTCGACCGCGCGGCGGACCTCGTCGCGGCGCAGCTCGTCCTGGTCACGCGCGTCCGCCAAACGCGGCGCGGCCGCAGCGAGCGCGGCCACCGATGCCAACACCGTTAAATACCGAGGTAAGCGCATGGACTGTCAGACCAAATGGACAGCGGGCAGCATGCCGCAATTGACCTGACATGTTGCTGACATGGATCAACAGGCGGCCGACAGCACGATTCCGGCAAAGTCCCGCCATCGCCTACCGCATGGTGCGGCAGGACCTCCAGCACGGGAGACCTAGAAATGTCCAAGATATCATCCTTCAAGATAGCAGCCGGGATGCTCGGTATTGCGGGCTTGGTGAAGATTTCCGCTTTCGCAATCGCTGTCGCGATGCTCGGCACCTCCGCCCAGGCGGGCAGCTTCGGCCAGCCATGTACCGCTGCCCCGCAGAGCCAGTGGCTCTCCGTTGACGCTCTGCAGAGCAAGGTCGAAGCCCTCGGCTACAAGGTGCAGAAGGCAAAGCTGAAAAATGCCTGCGGCGAGCTGTATACGCTCGACAAGAGCGGCAACCGGGTCGAGCTGTTCGTCGATCCGACCAGCGGCAAGATCGTCGGCCAGCTCTGATGGCGCCCGCCATGAGGACCGTAGACAACGCGATCGATGCCGGCGGCGTGACGCCGCCGGCAGAGGTCGAGGTTTGGGACCCGCTGGTGCGGGTGTTCCACTGGTCGCTGGCGACGCTGTTTATGGTGGCCTACGCAACCGGTGACGAGGTCGAGCGGGTGCACATTGCCGCCGGCTACGCGATTGCGGGGCTGATAGCGTTGCGCGTCGTCTGGGGATTCGTTGGCCCTCGTCACGCGCGGTTCACCAACTTCGTCCGGTCGCCGCGTGCGGCCCTCGCCGATCTCCGCGACGTGGCCCTGCTCAGGGCGCCGCGCTATCTCGGCCATAATCCGGCCGGCGGCGCCATGATCATCGCGCTTCTGGTCATGCTCGCAGGCACCAGCATTACCGGTTACATGATGACGACCGACGCATTCTGGGGCGCGAAGTGGGTCGAAGAGGTCCACGAAGCCTTCGCCAATCTGACCGTGGGGCTCATCGTCTTCCATGTGCTCGGCGTTCTCATCTCCAGCTTCGAACATCGCGAGAACCTGGTGAAATCGATGATTACGGGTCAGAAACGGCTGCGCCGGTAAATCAAACTAGCCTTCGTGCGTCGGCGCGAGTGTGTTCCGAAAAGCCTTGGATCCAGCCCAACGCTGCCAATCCACTCCGAAAAGAGGTGCGCGTTTGTCATGCTGCGTTCGGTACCACGACGACCTGTGAACAAGAACTCGCTGGGCCTTTTGTTGGTGGCCTTCAAATAATCATCGACGGCCTGGCGGGTCTGTTCGCTCAATTCATCTGACCGGCCGTCCGGTCTTCTGCTGCCGGATGGTTGCGCGATCCGCCGTGTATCCGCTCGCAGCGACATCCTCGACCTTGATTGCGACGACGTCACCGCCACGAAGCTTGCTGTCGATCGCCAAATTGAACATGGCAAGGTCCCGAGCGCGACCTTCAATCTGAAGTTTCGTCCGGATCGACGAGACATGTTTGGGTCGCGGCGGCGGCTTTGCTCCGGTCACCTTGCCTTTGTTCCAAGGCACCCGTTTAGGAGGCGCCGGGGTAGCGTTCACTTGAGTTAAGCATTACCGGCGATTTTCCCCTTCAGCGCGCGCTCCTGTTCCTGCTGGTGCCGATTAGGGGATGGCCATAATGCCCCCGTTAAGATTCCGTTTAGCTCCAGGCATGATCATTCCAATCGTTCATCAGAGGATCTGATCATGCAAGACCAGCAGCAGAACAACCTTGGACAGATTGAGCCAACGGAAGTTGCGGCCGTCAGCGAGGTTGGTGAGGACCTGACGCAGCTAGGTCACGGGCCAGCCGGACAACTGAGCAACAATGAGTTGGGAGCCATTCACGCTACGATCCAGGCGCGCCACGAGCCCCCCATAGATGATGCCAACCAGACCACCCCGAGTTGGGACAATAGACCAAGACCTGAATTTCCGAGGATCGATCAGATCGCGAGTACGGCGCCCGAACCATCATCTGCATGGGTTCACGAAACGGTGCCGTCTGCAAATATCTACCCATACAATTCCTCAATTCACAATCGAGACGAGGTTGCGGTCTCGGCCGCGCTGGATGGCAAACGAGGACGCAGCGCCTGGCTTGTCGCAGGTGCGTTTGTCGCAGTATTTGGCCTGGGGTGGGCTGGCGGATCGAACTCGTATCGTTTCCTTAATCTTGACAGCGCCAGCAACCTGCTCCCGCAGAAAATCAAATCTTCGCGTCGCATTCCCGATTCTGAAAGAACGTCGGTCGCCAGGATCGATGGCCTTGTTCGCAATACAACACCAGAGACAGCTTTGCAGGCACCGAACATACTCAAACTCTCCACTCGTGCAGCGAGCATGCCCGGTAACGCTTACAAGCCATCTCTCGGCGCTGCTCACCTGGGGGTCGCTTCCTCCAGCACAGTGTCGTCGGTGGAACAGGCAAATACGACTCTGCCCGGAGCCATGGTCACTCAACGCGAGGCGATGGTCAAACCGGCGCCTGAGACGAGGCCGACGACTATTGAGGGTTGGACAGTTCGTGACGTTCGTGGTGGAACGGCTGTTCTCGAAGGCCCCGACGGCGTTTGGACGGCAACGCGCGGGGATACGGTGCCAGGGGTGGGGCGAATCGATTCCATCGTGCGTTGGGGCAGCCGTTGGATAGTTGCAACTGCCAATGGATTGATCGCGACGCCATAATTATCGGCTTCACAATCAGTCGTCGCTCCCAAGAACTAAATCGAGAGCTATGTGACTTTTATCCACCATGTCGAGCGGCTTTACAAAATTGCTGCAGAGACGGCGGATGGCGGCAGTCATGAGAAAAACGTGAGCGGAGGTGGTCACGAACATCATGGGTGAAGTGACCACCTACTATAAATGTGGCTACAGACTCTGTACATGCTTGATGCACAGCAAGCGACCGTACGTATCGGTTTTAGAAAAGTGAGAGGCCGCCAATTGAGGCGGCCTCGCTGAGTACTGAGGTCGGAACAGTAGCCTATTTGGCAGAATTGAAAATATCGGTTGTGATCAGGATGACAGCATCTTTGCCGTCATTCCGATGCCAATGCACAGTAGTCCCGGGCTCTCCCGTGGTGTCACCAGGGTGAAAGGTCTTGGAGGTGCCATCGTCACGAATGACCGTGTCCGTCCCTTGAACGAAATAAACTACGGAGGGTCGGTCCTTGTGACTATGCATACCGATGTAACCTCCCGGTTCGATGGTAAGTAATCGCTGCCGCAGCTGCCGACCAGTCATTCCCTCGATTTCGGCGCCCAGATCGACAACGGTGGTCTTGCTGGCCGTGAGTCCCTTGTTTTCCTTCGGAGCATCTTCGGCGTCAGCGACAAGTGCCCCGCAGCCCAGGACGAGCGAAGCTAAAAGGACACAAGTAATTTTCCGTGATTTCATGACTTTCTCCTCTTGTGAAAATTCATCACGAATTGAACGGCCATTGATACGCTCGTCGCTGAATGAAAAATGCATTATTCTTTTTATTTCATCGGTGCCTGATTGACTCACATCAATGCGGTATTGGTGCTTTTGTGTTGCGAGGTTCCGTTTTTCCATTCAGCCGACTGCTGCTCTCGCTCGCAGGGCGATAGCCATTACAAGAAGTCGAACGTCAGAACATTTGAAATTCGTCCCGACTTGAATGTACAGATGCGAGTGCCACCATGTCCGCTATACCGCCGCTATCGGGGGATAAGCGGAAGTGACGACACAGACATCGTCAAACCGACGGGAATGACCGACCCATCTCGGAGTGCGCCAGGAAGCTGGCAAAGAATAGGAGGTGAAAGTCCCCCACGGGGAAGGTCTAGCCAACC
>Ga0208355_1000225_pt1 | contig 27544 bp, 30 predicted proteins | sample NGESurdeep072012_6_FD_184458 | JGI IMG/M metagenome (GOLD analysis project Ga0208355, IMG submission 184458) | Arctic peat soil microbial communities from Barrow, Alaska - NGEE Surface sample 210-3 deep-072012 (SPAdes) | ecosystem: Environmental > Terrestrial > Soil > Wetlands > Peat ... | reverse complement strand
AAACCAATCAATTTCGTCGCGAGTCCGCTAATCCCCACGTAGGCCGAAGTTCCATCTCCGTTGAAGGCCACGTCGTCTTCCTTGCCCGCGAAGGCGTAGCCGATTTCCGAAGTCAAGAATTCGCCGAGATCTGATGCGCTGTCCTCAAAAAGCTCGGAGGATGAGCGACCCAGGATTGCGAACTTTTTCTGTGCGCTTTCGATCGCGTCCAACTGGAATGACGATTCCGGGATGATCGCGCCCTCTGGAACGAAGTTCGCCGTCAGGCCCCCGATGCGGCGCGGCCGGACTTGGCCGTCGGAACGCGTAGGTCTAATTTCCGCACCCTGGCGGAACGCGCCAACCGTTTCGCGGACGCTTATGATCGCTGCGTCGAAATCCTGCGGCGCCAGAAACCCACCGGCTGTGTTGCCGCTTTCGTTGGTCGCTCTCGTCAGGCCGATGCCGCGATCGACGCAAAACTTTCGCGAGGCGTCGTTGCCGGCGAGCGCCTTTAAGTAATGCCCGACTTTCTCGGCGCGCTCCTCCGCCCCCGGCCCGGTGAAGGCCCGCACCCGCGATCTATTATTCAACATGTTTGTGCCTTTCTGATTTCCGCTTGGGTGACGACGCCCTCTGCCAATGCGGCGTCTGTTAAATCGCCGATGGGCTTTTCGGAGATCGCGCGACCTCCGACGAATCGGCCCATCGGAAGATTCACGGCGAAAATGTCGGGGCATTGTCCGATCATTTCTTGGGTGGCGCGCTCCAGCGCATCAAGCTTGATCGCCGTCAGCGTGACGTCGCGGCAAAGCGCGCGCCATTGGCTGCTGTGTTCCTCCGCCCAAAAGACTGCCTCAGACGCTCGCGCGGCGACGCCTTTGTCCGCGAGAATTTTCAAAACGATTTCGATTCCTCGCTGCTCACGGAGAAGCATGCGATCTCGCGTGATCTCCGGCGGCAAAGAAAGCGATTCGGGAGCAGAACCATTTAGCAAACTCTTGGCATGCTCGCGCGCGGCTCTTTCGTCGGCGTCGACAATGGGAGTGTCGCCGCCGCCGCCGTTTTTCAGCGCGTTCGCGTACATAGCCGCACGCTCGTTTATAATTTGCCTACTCCGGTCGCTGTGAATCTTGACCTGGCGGCCAATTTCAGCGGTCGTGAGAGCGTGGATCTCTGTGTTTTTCGTAGCCATGATTAACCTCTATTCGATTTATGGGCCGGCAGACGGGCACATGCCCGCTTCAATTCCGCACGGCGCCAGCGGCGGAACTTATTTTTGAGCGTTTCGACTTCGATCGGGTCATGCTTGTCCGCCGCGTTCGTGCGCGCCACGAACAACACCGCATCCCGGGCGCGCCCTTCCTTCTCAAAACGCGCGATATCGGCGACCACCTGCGCGCGGTAGGCATGGCGGCCGGCTGCAGCGAGTTCGCGCGGCGTTGCCCTCTCATCATCGGAGGCGGCCTTCGCGGCGCCGATCACTGCCAAAGCCTCTCCGATTCCGATTTCGCGCGCCAGCTCAGCCAGCGCCTTAACCTTCACGGCATATTCAACGGCACCCAGGCGATGATTGGCTGTCACGTCAGTTCGCGCTCCCGCGAATCTGGCGCACTGCGGAACGCGCTTCATCTTTCGGTAGGACGGCGAATCGTTCGCTCCACGTAGAGTTGCGCGTCTTCGGCGGTCAGGTTGCTCATGCTTGCGCCCCGTCACGGAACGCCTCCGCCTCATCCGCTTCGCAATCGAGTTGCATTGATAGGTGCACTCGATCCTGCGCAATGCCGAACGCGCGGATCACGTCGGTGCGACCAGCATCTGGAAATTGCGCTCCGAGACGCTTCAGGGCCTCGCCTGTTTCTAAACCGTGCATCTTGCGCAGCGCGTCTGCCATTTGCATTGCGGTGCTTTTTTCAGTTGCCGTCATTCGGTTGTCCCTTTGGTTCTCTGGTGGTGGATTCGCTTCGTTGCGGTGTTGCCGGTCCCGTTTTGCTTTGTTCTCTCAGACCCCCATAACCGCGATAACCCGATAACCGTGACGGTCATTCATCGTCGTCCCCCTCGATGGAGTTACCGCGGTTATCGGGGTTATGGGGGTGTACGTATTCGGTCCAATATCGACCTTTTCCAACGCGGAAAAGCTCGCCGGCCTTAGCCATCTTGAACAACAACTGCTTGATATTGTTGGTTTGTTTTCCGAGAACGGCGGCGACCTCAGTCGGCGTCATAGGCTCTCGGTTATCCTTCAACGCTTCGATGATAACCGAGCGCTCGTCAGACCGGCGCACATCGGAGGCCTCGCCCAGCACTGTCCACGCGCCAGCAGTGAAGATAACCGCGGTCTCTTTCTCCTCAACGTCGCGACCTCGGACATAAAGCGTCTTGCCGTTCTGGTCGCTATCCAGCACCAGCACCGTATCGGCGCAGGCCCCGAGCCCGTTCGAGCCGCTAAGGGCCTCCAGTGGATCGTCGGCGCCGCCCTTCTTGGTATGGTGCAGCCCGAGCACAGCGATGCCGTGATGCGTCGCCCAATCCTGCAGCGGCGCCCAAATGACATAATCGTTCTCATATGCGTTGCGCGCCATCTGACCGGCTGGCTTGATCCGCTGGAGCACGTCGATACTGACAAGGCGCGGCGCCGGCACCGAAACCCGCCAGCGCTCCAACTCATCGATAAACCCGGCGTCGATCTGCGGAGCTTTCGTCACCCATTCCAGCCTGGAAAGGTCGGGACGGTTCCGCTCATCGGGATAGAGCGTATTGACTCGGCCCTGTATCCGGCGCGGGCCGTTCTCCATGTCGATATAGAGAACATCGCCCTGTTGGCAATCTATAGAGCCCATGGCGACACCACCGGTCGCAACGGCCAAAGCCCAATCGATCGCCAGCCACGTCTTGCCGAGCTTCTGCCGTCCGGCGAGAACGATAAAACCTTCACTGACATAACCAGGTATCACCCATTTTATGGGCGGATACTTCGTCGACATAATCGTATTGGTGCTAGTCCGCTCGAACTTTATTCGAGAGCGGCGCTGTGCCGGACCGAAACCACTCGATGCCAATCGCGCGATTGGAATCGACACGTCAAGAATATCCCTCAGAACATCATGGCCATGTTCACGAGCAATCGCGTTTGCGTCAAGGGTCAAGCTGCCCTCCTATCTTTTGAGGGCGTAATGAGGCGAACGTCGCAGCCACGCGGCGCTAAGGCGTCGGCCAGTTTTCGAGCATTTGTCCTGCCGGCGTCGTCGGCATCGGCTACTATGGTGACGCATTCGATATAGTCCGGCACCGCCCCTGCCAACGCCGGCATGCGTGATGCCGAGCCGACCGCCCATGCGCCAAGGCCGGTCGCCTCGTGCACGCTGAACGCATCTTCGATGCCTTCGGTGATGGCGAGGCCAAGTCCGTCATTCGGCGGCGCCAACACGATCGGCGAGCCGATTGATTTGCCGATCATGATTTTGTCGCGATCGGTACCGGCCTTCGCCAATCCGTCTGATTTCAGCGACGTGATATGAACGCCACGAATAGCCTGATCGGATATTGCAACGACTCCAGGCTCGACCTCATCAGCCAAGCCGATCGCGGCAATCATTGCCGGAGCGAAGCCCCGCGAGGTTGGAAGGAAGCGAATTGTTGCCGGAATTCGACCGCGGTAACCACGGGCCAATGTCAGGTATCGCTCAACCGGCGTATTCGGCACCGGTTCGCCCCGTCGCCAGAGCCCCAGCGCCTTCAGCCGGCGAGCGAGTTCATGTTCTAATTCCCGCGCGTTGATGTCGGCTTTGATCTTTTCGATCTCGGCTGCTGGCAACCGTTTTGCGGTGGTGGCGTCGACGCGGTCCGACACCCAGCCCTTTGCTTCACAATGCGCGCAATGAAACCGCGCGAAGTCTGGTGCGTCGCGATAAACCCGCAACACCTTCAAGCGCTGCTTCGCTGGCTTCCGAAGATGACTGCAAAGCGGGCAGACCGAGTCAACGACGCCGTAACGATCATGTGTGATGTCTAGTATCTGGTCGAAGGTGATTCTCATTGTGAGCCCTCGCCGCGAGAAAGCTCACCAACATGCACAGCCTCCCTGAGGTCGCGGAAAATTTCCCACGTATGAAATTTGCCCATCATCTCGACTAGATAGCGCGCATGTAAGATGGAGAGGTCCACCCTCACTACCATCATTGAAATCGGCCGGTGCCTAACAGCATCGTAATTGAATGGCACTACCGGATCAGGTAACGCCAAAGGGAATGTGCCGGTCATCGCGCGATCCCCCATGCAAGGGATGCAATGACGGCTGCGGTGTCGAAGGCGAAGCCGAAACGACGATTCAGCCGAAAGGCTTGAAGTTCGCTAAGGCTTCGCGTATCGTGATTGTCGAGCGGCCGGCAAAACTGCTCACTATTCAGAAGGACGTCACCGTTCCCGCGGTGTGCGTCCTTCGCCGTTTCTATGGATCCCATCGATCACGACGCCTTCGCCGGCCGATCGATCATTCGGTGAAATGCAGCCTTCGCTTGGTCGCGAGCCTTGATGCGATCCTGCTGATATGCGGCGATCTCACGCTCCGGCCAACCTACCGCCCGACCGCTCGCGTCAAGCTTCACCGGTGCGGGAAATAGGCCCTCGCTAATCTTCTGGTAGAGTGTTGAGCGGCTCCAGCCCATTGCGGCTTGAACTTGCCGGGGGCGGATAAACGTTTCGAGCATCGTTGCACCATCTGTGACGGCTCCGGTCGATTCCGGAGCGTCTAGGATAGATGCGGCGAAAACGGATGAATGTCGTATTGTTTAAATCAAGGTATTTGATGGAAACGTGAGACGGGGCCGCGGAAGTATTGTCATCCCAAATACTTTTTAGGGCCTGCCCCTCTTTGGGCCGGGGCCTCCGCCTGGCCGGGCTCCGGCCAGGCGGCGCGCCGATTTGCTTTTGAGGTACTCTTCCCAAACAGGCATCAGGATGACGCCGGCCTTCGTCCATCCATCGAGTTGTGCATCCATTATCTTCGCTACCTGCGATTCAGAAAGCGGCGCGCCGCTTTTGCCCAGTGCCTCAGATACGATTGAGCAGGCGGATTCGACTCCCTCTTTGTGTTCAGCATTTCGTGTCGCATTAAATCCGAACGTCATGACAACTTCCAACGCGTTAAAAATGGCACCGTCACGCAAGTCATTGAACACTTGGACCCGCTTGCCTCGCTTTCCTCGTTTTAGTTCAGATGCAGCGGCAACGACATAAAACTGCAACTGTCGGGGCAGCGTCTCCCCGTTAACCGTCAGTCGTTGGGCAATGGCACAAAGTGCTTGATGAGCGATTTGGTCGCCAGTATTGGCGAGCGTAATGAGATTTTTGGCGTTTTTCCCTGTGTATTTAACTTCGGGAATTCCATCCTGCCCCTCAATTACATCACAGCCGGCCTGTTGCATAAGGCTCGTGCGCCTGACATCTACTCGACTCTCGCTATCCTTGAGCCAAACACCAAGCCAACGATCTGCCTTGAGGTATTTTATAGCTGCGGCGAGGGCCTCTTTCGAATTGGGTTTGCTCATAATGATGCACCTCGACCACAATAGGCCGCCCAATCCTCCATCAGACGCTGGCGTTTTTCGAATAGGTCGCTGCGGCGGTACGCGGCCTCGACTTTGTTGGCGATCGTATGCGCAAGCGCCATCTCAATTACATCGCTCGGATAGGCGGTTTGCTCGGCAGCCCAATCCCTGAAGCTGGATCTGAAGCCGTGCACCGTCTCACCTGACGACGTCATGCCGCGCAGTAAAAACCACATCACTGCGCCCGAAGCTCTCTTGGATGGTGCTTGACCGGAAAACACGTACTTACCACCGCGAGGCAGTGATTTGAGAATTTCAAGCATCTGGCCAGTTAACGGAACGCGATGGTCGGCATCAGCTTTCATCCGCGATGCCGGAATCGTCCAAATCTTCTTACCGACGTCGATCTCGGACCACTCTGCCGCGAGCGTCTCTTCGCTTCTTGCTGCACTTAGGATTGTCCATTCTAAGGCGCGAGCACCTACTACAGTTTTCTCGCGCAGCGCGACCATGAAGGCCGGCACCTCTGCGTAGGGCATGGCTGCGTGGTGCTTTACCTTGGCGATCTTCGAGGGCTTGGGGAGCACATTTTCAAGATGGCCCTTCCATCGGGCAGGATTCTCGCCGTCACGATAACCGTGGATTTTTGCCCAATTCAGCACCAACTCGATGCGTGAGCGAACGTCGACCGCTGTTTTGGTTTTGGTTTTCCAGATCGGTTCCAAAACCTTCTTCGTCAGCGCTAAGTCGATAGCGGCGACCGGCAGTCCCCCAATAATCGGGTAAGCGTACTTAGCGAGACTTCCCCGCCAGTCCCTAGCGTGCTTCCTGCCCTTCCACCCCGCCTCGTGGCTATCGATGTATTGCTCCGCACATTGGGTGAAGGTTACTAACCGGGCCTTCTCTAGGCTTTCAGCAGTCCGCCCAGCGCGTTTCGATTGCAGGGGATCAATACCCGACTCCAGCATTTCGCGCGCCTTGGTGCGCTTCTGGCGGGCTTTAACCAGCGTTGTGTATCCGTCGCCATTGCGAGTGCTTACGGCGCCCAGTCCCATCGCCCGGGACATAGAGCCGCCGTTCATATATCGAAACAGCCACGACTTCGTGACGCCGGACGTGCCCTTGCTGACCTGAAGATAGAGGCCGCCGCCGTCGGCATATCGGCCCGGCTTGCTAACAGTATCGACGAATTTTGCGCTAAGCTTGTTCAGTTCTCGCGGCACTAATTTTCTCCGCTTCGATACCGCCCACACATCTACCGACAAATAACTATCGGATTTAGCCGGAAGCTACCGGACGTGTCTAGAACATTCTTTGAAAGAAATGCCTGCAATAAAAGGCGAACTAGACGCCTTCGGAAGATACCGGAATATCCTACCAAGGAACCCCCATCAGCTTCGACAGCCGCTCGACATTCAGATAGCCCGCATTATAGGCAAGCCACGCCGCGGCGAAAATGACCGCCGATAGCACGGTGGTCCAGATCAGTTTGCGGCCCATCCGGGTCGCGACCGGCGCGCCGGGGTCGGTGCCGGGAGCGCCCTCGCCGTCTTCGTGCTGGCTGCGCACGCCGAACGGCAGCGTCAGGAACAGCACGATCCACCACATTACAAAGTAGATCGCGAACGCGGTTGAGATTGTATAGACCATTGCGGCTCAGGCCTGCTCGATTTCGACGAGCGCGCCGGAAAAATCCTTCGGATGCAGAAACAGCACCGGCTTGCCGTGGGCGCCGATCTTGGGCTTCCCGTCACCGAGCACCCGCGCGCCCTCTTTGATCAGGGTGTCGCGCGCCGCGATGATGTCGGGCACGTCATAGCAAATGTGATGAATGCCGCCGTCGGCATTGCGCTCGAGAAATTTTGATATCGGCGAGGCTTCGCCGAGCGGCTGGATGAATTCGATCTTGGTGTTGGGCAGCGTCACGAACACGGTAATGACGCCATGCTCCGGCAGCGGCACCGCCGCGGAAATGTCGGCGCCGAACGCCGCGCCATAGATTTTGGCGGCCTTCTCGGCATCCCTGACCGCGATCGCCACATGATTGAGCCGGCCCAGCATGACCCTCCTCCGCGCTACCTTAATAACTTGCGCGTGTTCTGATCGCAAAACCGGTATCCACTTTTGCGGAACACGCGCTACCTCAGACTGTCAGAACGTGAACGTAGCAGATCGGCTTCTTGCCCCAATGCTGGTTGATCGTGGCGCGCACTGCGCGGCGCACCGATTCCGCGATCGCGTCGGGATCGCGCCGCCGCGCCCGCGGCAGGCCCTCCACGGTCGACACCACCACGTCGAACACGATCTCGTCGATCACCTCTCCCGCCGTATTCTTCTCGGGTATGCCCACAAGATCAACCTCGGGATCGTCGGCCAGTTCGCCTTTGTCGGTCACCGCAATCGCCACGAAGGCGCAACCGGCAAAGGCCAATTTCTTCCGTTCGACGACCGCGCGCGACTTGGCATCCTCCAGGATAGAGCCATCCTTGTAGAGCCGCCCCGACGGCAGTTCCTCGATGATTGAGGGTTCGCCCGGTCCCAGCCTGACCAGATCGCCGTTGCGGCAGATCAGAACCTTCGGCACGCCCGCGGCCCGCGCCAGCTTGGCGTGTTCGAACAGATGCAGCGCTTCGCCATGAACGGGGATCAGCAGCTGCGGTCGCACCCACGAAATCATGTCGCGGAGTTCGTCGCGGCGCGGATGGCCGGAGACATGGACGAGCTGGGTGCGGTCGGTAATGACCTCGATGCCCTGATTGATCAGGCCGTTGATGATGGCGCCCACGGCCTTCTCGTTGCCGGGAATGGTGCGTGAGGAAAAGATCACGCAGTCGCCCTTGTTCAGCGTCACCTGCGGATGATCGTCATTGGCGATACGCGACAGCGCCGCGCGCGGTTCGCCCTGGCTTCCCGTGCACAGCGCCAGCACCTTGTCCGGCGGAAAATGGCCGTAAAGATCGGCGCCACGGAAATTCTGCACGCCGTCGAGATGGCCGGTTTCGCGCGCCACCTGCACCACGCGCTCCATGGCGCGTCCGACCACCACGACCTCGCGCCCGGCGGCTTTTGCCGCATCGGCGACAGCGCGCAGCCGCGCGACGTTGGAAGCAAAGGTAGTCACGGCGACCCGGCCCTTCGCCGCCTTCACCAACTCGGCGATGGTCTTGGCGACTTCGGCTTCCGACGGCGAGCGGCCTTCCCGCACCGCATTGGTGGAATCGCCGATCAGCGCCAGCACGCCGGCGTCGCCGAGTTCGCGCAGCCGCCGCTCGTCGGTCGGCACGCCGATGATCGGCGTCGGATCGATTTTCCAGTCCCCGGTATGCAGCACGGTGCCGGCTGAAGTGCGGATCGCCAGCGCGTGGGATTCCGGAATCGAATGCGCCACCGGAATGAACTCGACACTGAACGGCCCGAGATCGATGCGGCCGCCTGATGGTACGACCGTGACCGGAATTTTCGGCGGATTGCGTTCCGAAGCGCATTTGGCCTCGAACAATGCGGCGCTGAACTTGGTGGCATAGATCGGGCACTTCAACTTCGGCCACAGATCCATGATGGCGCCGAAGTGGTCCTCATGGGCGTGGGTCAGCACCAACCCGATCAGATTCTTGCGCTCTTTTTCGAGAAAGCGGATGTCGGGCATGATGAGATCGATGCCGGGCAGATGCTCCTCGTCGCCAAAGGACACGCCGAGATCGACCGCGAGCCAGCTGCGCTGATGGCGGTTACCGAGGCCGTAAATCGACAGGTTCATGCCGATCTCGCCGACGCCGCCGAGCGGCGCAAAGGTCAGTTCATCCGGTCGCGCCATCATGCCGCCCCTGCCGATGCGGCTGAGCCGAAATAGACGTCGCCCGCTGCTACCGGGACCCGCTTGCCGTCCGATGTCCGGACGATCAAGCAGCCCGACGCATCGATGGTGTCGAAGATTCCTTCCACGGTCGAGGCGCCTGTGTGGATCGCGACCGGCTGTCCAAGTCCGGCCGCGCGCTCCAGCCAGAGCCGCCGGATCTCGCCAAAGCCACGTCCATTGTCCCAGATGCCGCGGAATTCCGCCCATGCGTCCGACAGCGCGCCGAACAGTTCCTCCGCGCCGATATTGACGCCCAGCGCCGCCAACGAGGTCGCCGGCGTCGGCGTGCCCTCGGGCGCAGCGACCACGTTGGTACCGATCCCAACCACGACGGCCAGGCGATCGTCAGCCACGGCTTCCGCTTCGAGCAGGATACCGGCGAGCTTTTGTCGCCCCGCCAGGACGTCGTTGGGCCATTTCAGCGAAAACTTCATATCGTCCGATCCCGCTGACCTCAGCGATGCTTCGATGCTCACCGTTCGCAGTGCCGTCTCGAGTGCAAGCCCCGCGGCAAAGCCCAGGGTCGCCGCGACGGATGGCGAGACGTCGATCACCTCGAGGATGCTGCTGGCGAGGTTACCACGCGGCGCGATCCAGGGGCGATGCCGTCGTCCGCGCCCTGCGGTCTGCTCAGATGTCACAAACCACATCGGACCACGCTCGCCGTCGCGCGCGCACGCCATGGCTTCCGCGTTGGTCGAACCGATGCTCTCGAAGGCAGCGAGCCGGTACCCCGCCGACGCGGCTCGCGGGCCGAGCGAGAATGTCATCTAAAAGAGCGACTTCGCCGCGACCGTCGCCACGCTGACCAGCGGTCCCGGATAGACGAAGAAGAAGATGTTGAAGAGACCAGCGACCGCCAGCACCGTGCGCAATTCCATGCGCACCGGGTCGAGTTGGGCAAGCGGCTCGTCGAAATACATCACCTTGATGATGGTGAGATAGTAATACGCGCCAACCACGCTCGCCAGCACGCCGACCACGGCCAGCGTGAACAACCCCGCCTTGATTGCCGCAACGAATACATAGAATTTCGCGAAGAAGCCCGCCAGCGGCGGAACGCCCGCCAGCGAAAATAGCAGCATCGCGAAGAAGAACGCCAGCAACGGATTGGTGCGCGACAATCCGGCGAAGTCGCTGATGTTCTCGAAATGCTGACCGTTGCGCTTCATGGTCAGGATCACCGTGAAGGCGCCGAGCGTCATTGCGACATAGATCGAGATATAGACCAGCACGCCCTGGGCGCCCTCGACGGTCCCGGCGGCCAGGCCAACCAGTGCGAAACCCATATGGCCGATCGACGAATAGGCCATCAGTCGCTTGATGTTCTTCTGACCGATGGCGGCGAACGCTCCCAGCACCATCGAGGCGATCGAAACGAACACCACGATCTGTTGCCATTGCGAGACAATGCCCGGGAATGCGGTGAGCGTCACTCGGGTGAACATCGCAAGTGCGGCGACCTTCGGCGCGGAGGCGAAGAACGCGGTCACCGGCGTCGGTGCGCCCTCGTAGACGTCGGGCGTCCACATGTGGAACGGCACGGCCGAAATCTTGAAGCACAGCCCTGCCAACAGAAACACCAGTCCGAACACGATGCCGACGCTGCCGGTTTTCACGGCCGCCGCGATGCCAACGAAGCTGACGGTGCCGGTGAAACCGTAGATCAACGAGGCGCCGTACAGCAGCATGCCCGACGACAGCGCGCCCAGCACGAAATACTTCAACCCGGCTTCGGTCGATTTCGCGTTGTCGCGATTGCTCGCCGCCACCACGTAGAGGGCGAGACTCATCAGCTCGAGCCCGAGATAGAGCATGATCAGGTCGCCTGCCGAGATCAGCACCATCATGCCGAGCGTCGAGAGCAGCACCAGGATCGAGTATTCGAAGATCCGCCGGGACGGATCCGCCAGAAATTCCACTGAAAGAATCAACGTCGCCGCTGAACCGATCAGCGCCAGGATTTTCAGGAACCGGGCAAAGTCGTCGACGATGAAGCTGCCGCTGAAGGTCGTGAGTCTCCCGGCAGGCAGCAACAGCTCCAGCACGCCGGTAAGCACCAGCAGACAAACCGCAAGCCCGGTGACGAGGCGGGTGGTCTGCGTCGTCCCCCGATAGGCCCCCAATATCAGCAGCACCATGGCGCCCACGGCCAGCACAAGCTCCGGCAGCACGGGCAGCAACTGATAACTTGCACTCTCAAAGCTCATGGCGCGTTGTCCTGACCTGCTGCGTTCACTGCAGCAGTGCGGCTGCCTTCATGGCAGTCACCGCTTGGCTGTAATTGGTAACGAGTTGCTGCACCGACGCCGCCGACATATCGAGTACCGGCTTCGGGTAAACCCCGAACAGGATAGTGAGAAACACCAGCGGGATCAGCGTGAGGCTCTCGCGGAATGTTAGATCCTTGATGCTCGCCAGCGACGGCTTGACCAGCGCGCCGAACACCACCTTGCGATAGAGCCACAGCGCATAGCATGCCGACAGGATCACGCCTGTTGTCGCGATCGTGGCGGTCGGTATGGAGACCTTGAAGGTGCCGATCAGCGTCATGAATTCACCGACGAAGCCGGACGTGCCGGGCAGACCGACATTGGCCATGGTGAAAACCATGAACACCACCGCGTAAAGCGGCATACGGTTGACCAGGCCTCCATAGGCCGTGATCTCGCGGGTATGCAGGCGGTCGTAGACGATGCCGACGCAGAGGAACAGCGCGCCCGCCACGATGCCGTGCGAGATCATCTGGAACACGCCGCCGGCGACGCCCTGGGTGGTTCCGGCGAAAATCCCCATGGTGACGAAGCCCATATGGGCCACCGAGGAATAGGCGATCAGCTTCTTGATGTCTTCCTGCATCAGCGCCACCAGCGAGGTGTAGATGATGGCAATGACCGAGAGCGAGAAGATCAGCGGCGCGAAATCGTGCGACGCCATCGGAAACATCGGCAGCGAGAACCGCAGGAAGCCGTAGCCGCCCATCTTCAGCAGGATCGAGGCCAGGATCACCGATCCCGCGGTCGGCGCCTCGACATGGGCGTCCGGCAACCAGGTATGAACCGGCCACATCGGCAACTTCACTGCGAAAGAGGCGAAGAACGCCAGCCACGCCCAGGTCTGCAGGCTGTGCGGCACGGCGGTGTGCATCAAGGCCGGAATGTCGGTCGTGCCAGCGTTCCAGTACAGCGCCATGATCGCCAGCAGCATCAGCACCGAGCCGAGCAGCGTGTAGAGGAAGAACTTGAAGGAGGCATAGACCCGGCGCGGCCCGCCCCACACCCCGATAATCAGGAACATCGGGATCAGGCCGCCCTCGAAGAACAGGTAGAACAGCACGAGGTCGAGCGCGGCGAAGGTGCCGACCATCAGCGTTTCCAGGATCAGGAACGCCATCATGTATTCGCGCACCCGCATTGTCACCGATTTCCAGCTCGCGATGATGCAGAACGGCATCAGGGCGGTGGTGAGGATCACGAACGGCAGCGAAATGCCGTCCACGCCCATGTGATAGGTGATGGCATTGGCGAGCCACGGCGCCTTTTCGACGAACTGGAAGTCCGGCTGCGCGGGATCGAAGCGCCAGACCAGGATCAGCGACACGCCAAAGGTGATCAGCGTGGTCCACAGCGCAATCCAGCGCGAATTACGCTTGGCGGCTTCGTCGTCACCGCGGCTGATATAGACCAGCAGCGCGCCGACCACCGGCAGGAACGTGACGACGGAGAGAATGGGCCAGGTTGTCATCACTGGCCTCCCAAGCCGAACATGAACCAGGTGATCAATCCGGCGACGCCGATCAGCATCGCGAAGGCGTAGTGATAGAGATAGCCGGTCTGCAGCTTGACGGCGTTGCGGGTAATATCAAGCACCCGCGCCGAAACGCCGTCGGGGCCGAAGCCATCGATCACATAACCGTCGCCGATTTTCCACAGGAAACGTCCGATCCACTTCGCCGGGCGCACGAAAATCAGATCGTAGAGCTCGTCGAAATACCATTTGTTGAGCAGGAATTGATAAAGCAGCTGGTGCTGGCGGGCGAGTTCGACGGGAACATAGGGCCGGCGAATATAGAAGACGTAAGACACCACTGCGCCGATCACCATCATCACGAACGGCAGCAATTTTATCGCCTCCGGGATACTTTCCATGTCCTCGATGATGTGCGGGTTCATCTTCACCGACTCGCGGAAGAATTCTTCCACGCCGTGACCTGCGAACAGGTCCCTGAACGGGAAGCCCGCGAGGATCGATCCGGCTGCAAGAACACCGATCGGGATCAGCATCCACAGCGGGCTTTCGTGCGCGGCTTCATAGTGCTCCTGGTCGTGCGGCTCTCCCAGGAAGGTCTTGATGATCAGCCGCCACGAGTAGAACGAGGTCAGTCCGGCCGCGATCACCGTCATCAGGAAGCCATAGAACGCCAACGGATTGTGCGAGGCGAATGCGGATTCGATGATCGCGTCCTTCGAGAAATAACCAGCGAAGAACGGAAAGCCGGTCAATGACATCGTACCAATGCACATCACAAAGAACGTGAACGGAATCCTCCGCCATAGTCCGCCCATCTTGCGGATGTCCTGCTCGTGATGCATCGCATAAATCACCGAGCCGGAACCCAGGAACAGCAACGCCTTGAAGAAGGCGTGCGTGAACAGATGGAATATGCCGACGGAATAAGCCCCCGCCCCCATCGCCACGAACATGTAGCCGAGCTGCGAACAGGTCGAATACGCCACGATGCGCTTGATGTCGTTCTGCACCAGGCCGACGGTCGCCGCGAAAAACGCGGTGGTCGCGCCGAAGAACATCACCACCGCCTGCGCGTTCGGCGCCAGCTCGAACAAAGGCGACAGCCGCGCCACCATGAAGACTCCCGCGGTCACCATGGTCGCGGCGTGGATCAGTGCCGAGACCGGCGTCGGACCTTCCATGGCGTCCGGCAACCAGGTGTGCAGCAGGAACTGGGCCGATTTGCCCATCGCGCCCATGAACAATAGCAGGCAGGTCAGCGTAAGCGCGTCGGCGTGCCAGCCGAAGAAGTCGATGGTCTTGCCGGTCAGGCCCGGCGCGCCAGCGAAAATGGTCTCGAAGTCGGTCGAGCCGATCAGCATGAAAATTGCAAAGATGCCCAGCGCAAAGCCGAAATCGCCGACCCGGTTGACCACGAAGGCCTTGATCGCCGCCGCATTCGCCGATGGCTTCTGGTACCAGAACCCGATCAGCAGGTAGCTCATGAGGCCGACGCCTTCCCAGCCGAAATATAGCTGCACCAGATTATCGGCGGTCACCAGCATCAGCATCGCGAAGGTGAAAAGCGACAGATAGCTGAAGAACCGCGGCCGGTACGGATCCTCGTCCATGTAACCGATCGAATAGAGATGCACGAGCGACGAAATGGTATTGACCACGACCAGCATCACGGCGGTAAGCGTATCGACCCGGAGCGACCAGACGACCTGCAGATCGCCGGAATTGATCCATGGGAACAGCGCGATCCTGATGTCATGATGCATGAAGCCGACGTCGACCAGCGCTACCCAGGATAACCCCGCCGAAACCAGCAGCAGTCCGGTGGTGATCAGCTCGGCGGCGCGCGATCCCGCCGCCGCCGGCTCGACCGCATGATCGTCGTGGCCGTGGTCGCCGGCGTCATGCTCGTCATGGGCATCCGACGCGTGGGAATCGGCGCCGTGTGCGTCGCCGTGACGCTCGACCGTGTCGCCGCTTGGGTTGCGCGCATGCGCGCCAAACACGGAGATCAGGCCCGCGAGAATCGCGCCGATCAGTGGCAGAAAGACGATTGCCTGGATCATTGGCGCGCCTCTTTGCGCATGATCTTTTCGGAAAACCGGTGTCCACTTTTCCGGATCATGCGTTAACCCTTCATCAGATTGACGTCTTCAACCGCGATCGAGCCGCGATTGCGATAGTACACGACCAGCACCGCAAGACCGATCGCCGCCTCCGCCGCCGCCACCGTGAGCACCAGCAGCGCGAACACCTGACCCACGATGTCGCCCAGGAAGGTCGAGAACGCCACCAGGTTGATATTGACCGCGAGCAGGATCAGTTCGATCGACATCAGGATGACGATGATGTTCTTGCGGTTGAGAAAGATGCCGAGAATCCCGAGCGTGAACAGGATCGCGCCGACCGAGAGATAGTGTCCGAGACCGATCGTCATTGCACCCACTCCGGCGCGTCCGTGTCCTGCAGGCCCTGCCCTGACGCCACCGTGCGCACGCTCATCGCGAGTTCGGGCGTCCGCGCGTTCTGCACATTGATATCCTGCCGCTTGACGCTAACCTTGTGGCGCAGGGTCAGCACGATGGCGCCGATCATCGCGACAAGCAGCACCATGCCGGCAAGCTGGAAGTAATGGATGTAGCGCGTGTACAGCACGAGGCCGAGCGCCTCGGTGTTGCTGATGTTGGCGGGAATCGCCGCGGTAATCGATTTTGCGACGCCGGGGTTGATGACCCAGCCGCCTCCGACCATCAGCAGTTCGGCGAGAAACACCGCGCCGATCACAAGACCGATCGGCAGGTATTCCAGAAAACCCTCGCGCAGTTCGCTGAAATCGACGTCGAGCATCATGATCACGAACAGAAACAACACCGCGACCGCGCCGACATAGACCACGACCAGAACCATTGCGAGGAACTCGGCGCCCATCAGCACGAACAGGCCGGACGCGTTGACGAACGCCAGGATGAGAAACAGCACGGAATGCACGGGATTGCGCGACACAATCACCATGACCGCCGATGCAACGCAGATGCCGGCGAACAGATAGAAGAACAGCGCGGGAAGAATCATGCCCTCACCTCACCGGTACGGCGCGTCGAGTTCGATGGATTTCGCAATCTCGCGCTCCCAGCGGTCGCCGTTGGCGAGAAGTTTCGCCTTGTCATAATAGAGTTCCTCGCGCGTCTCGGTGGCGAATTCGAAATTTGGTCCCTCGACGATGGCATCGACTGGACAGGCCTCCTGGCACAGGCCGCAATAGATGCATTTCACCATGTCGATGTCGTAGCGCACGGTGCGCCTTGTGCCGTCGTTGCGGCGCGGGCCGGCCTCGATGGTGATCGCCTGCGCCGGACAGATCGCCTCGCACAGCTTGCAGGCGATGCAGCGCTCCTCGCCGTTGGGATATCGCCGCAAGGCATGCTCGCCACGGAAGCGCGGCGAGATCGGGCCTTTCTCAAACGGATAATTCAGCGTCGGCTTCGGCTTGAAGAAATAGCGCATGGCGAGAAAGAACGCCGACACGAATTCGGACAGCAGAAGCGAGCGGGCTGTGGCGTTGATATTTACACTCATAGCGACCTCATTTCGGCGCGATCCCCGCGAAGTGCAGCACGCCGGCGACGATCACCACCATCGCCAGCGATAACGGCAGGAACACCTTCCAGCCGAGCCGCATCAATTGGTCGTAGCGGTAGCGCGGCACGATTGCCTTCGCCATCGCAAACATGAAGAACATGAAAAATACCTTGAGCGTGAACCAGATCACGCCGGGCACCCAGGTGAACGGCGCCACCGCGATCGGCGGCAACCAGCCGCCCAGGAACAGGATCGAGGCCATCGCGCACATCGTGGTGATCGCGACGTATTCGCCGAGCATGAACAACAGATACGGTGTCGAGCCGTATTCAACCATGAAGCCCGCAACCAGCTCGGATTCGGCTTCCACCAGATCGAACGGCGGACGATTGGTTTCCGCCAGCGCCGAGACATAGAAGATCACGAACATCGGAAAAAGCGGCAACCAGTACCAGTTCAGGAACGTCAGCCACGGCAATCCGATCAGGCTGGCGAGACCACGTGTGTTCTGCGCCTCGACCACGGCCGACAGGTTCAGCGATCCCGCGCACAGCAAAACGGTGATGATGACGAAGCCGATCGAGACTTCGTAACTCACCATCTGCGCCGCGGAGCGAAGTGCGGCGAGGAACGGATATTTCGAGTTCGACGACCAGCCGGCCATGATGATGCCGTAGATCGACAGCGACGAGATCGCGAAGATGTAGAGGATGCCGACATTGATGTCCGAGATCACCCAGCCCAGATTCGTCGGGATCACAGCCCAGGCTGCGAGCGGCAGCACGCAACTCACCAGCGGCGCCAGCAGGAACACGCCCTTGTTGGCGCCGGAAGGAATGATCGGCTCCTTCACCAAGAACTTCAAAAAGTCGGCGAAGGACTGGAACAGGCCCCAGGGGCCGACGACGTTGGGGCCGCGCCGGATCTGCACCGCGGCCCAGATTTTGCGGTCGGCCAGCAGGATGTAGGCGATCGCTATCAAGAGGACCACGAGCAGCAGCACGCTCTCCGCGACCATGATGATCAGCGGCCAAAGGAAGCCAGTCCAGAATGCGCTTGCGAAGAATTCAGCCATCAGGTCACGCTCACTCCGCCGCCGTCAGCATCTGCCCGGAGGCCAGGCGGGAACATTCCGCCATGACCGCTGACGCGCGCGCGATCGGGTTGGTCAGGTAAAAATCCTCAACGGATGCCTTGAACGGCGCCTTCTCGACGCTGCCGCCCTTGCCGGCGAGTGTCTTGATATCGGCCGCATTGCCAGCTTCGATCCGGTCGACGCGCATCAGATGTGGCGCGGCCTTAAAGATGGCCTGCCGCAATGCCCCAAGCGAATCGTAAGGCAGCTTCTTGCCAAGAACGTCCGACAGCGCGCGGATGATCGCCCAGTCCTCACGCGCCTCGCCCGGGGGGAACGCCGCGCGGTTGGCCATCTGCACCCGGCCTTCGGTGTTGACATGGATTCCGGATTTTTCGGTATAGGCCGCGCCCGGCAGGATCACGTCGGCGCGATGGGCACCGCGATCGCCGTGGGTTCCGATGTAAACCACGAAGGTGCCGTCAGGCACCTTGGTCTCATCGGCGCCGAGCAAGAACAAGACGTCGAGGGTACCGAACGTCGTCATCTGCGCCGCGCTCAGGCCACCCGCGCCCCCCGCAAAGCCGATATCAAGCGCGCCGACGCGCGAGGCCGCGTCGTGCAGAACGCCGAACCCGTTCCAGCCGTCCTTGACCGCGCCGAAATCCAGCGCGAGCTTTGCCGCGAGCGCGAGCACTGCAGCGCCGTCATGCCGCGCGGCCGCACCGGCCCCGACCAGCACAAGCGGGTTTTTCGCGCCCTTGAGCACATCCGCGAAGGAATGCTTGCCGGCAGCGAGTTCGCTGAGCGAATCGGTGCCGGCGCCGAGATAGTCGTACGTGTAGGTGAGATCGGCCTTGGCGCCGATCAGACCGATCTTGAGTTGGCCGCTGCGCCAGCGTTTGCGGATGCGCGCGTTGAGAACAGCGGCCTCCTTGCGCGGGTTCGAGCCCACGATCAGGAGCGCGTCGGCCTGCTCGATGCCGGCGATGGTCGGATTGAAAATGTAGGAAGCGCGACCGGCTTTCGGATTGAAGACGTGGCCGCCCTCGGTCGCCAGATTGACCGAGCCGCATTTCGCCAGCAGTTCCTTCAGCGCGAACATCTCTTCCACCGCGGCGAGGTCGCCAGCGATGGCGCCGATCCGCTTGCCGTCAATGCGGCCGGCTTTCGCTGCGATCGCGCCGAACGCTTCAGACCATGACGCCGCGCGGAGCTGGCCGTTCTGCCGGATATAGGGTCGATCGAGCCGCTGCGTGCGCAGGCCGTCGACAATGTGCCGGGTCTTGTCGGAAATCCACTCCTCGTTTACCGCCTCGTTGACGCGCGGCAGGATGCGCATCACCTCGCGGCCGCGGGTATCGATCCGGATCGCCGAGCCGACGCCATCCATCACATCGATCGACTGGGTCTTGCCGAGCTCCCAGGGCCGCGCCGCGAACGCGTAGGGCTTCGAGGTCAGCGCACCCACCGGACAGATATCGACGAGATTGCCCTGCAGTTCCGAGGTCAGCGCCGACTCGAGATAGGTGGTGATCTCCATGTCCTCGCCGCGACCGGTCGCGCCCATTTCCGGCACGCCGCAGACTTCGGCGGCGAAGCGGACGCAGCGCGTGCACTGGATGCAGCGGTTCATTGAGGTCTTGACCAGCGCGCCAATATATTTGTCCTCGACCGCGCGCTTGTTTTCGGCGAAGCGGCTGGTGTCGACGCCGTAGCCCATCGCCTGATCCTGCAGGTCGCACTCCCCGCCCTGATCGCAGATCGGGCAATCCAGGGGATGGTTGATCAGCAGGAATTCCATCACGCCTTCGCGCGCCTTCTTCACCATCGGCGAGCGCGTCGAGATTTCCGGCGGCTCGCCCTTGGGACCGGGACGGCAATCGCGAACGGCCCAGGCGCAGCTCGCGACCGGCTTCGGACCGCCCTTGATCTCGACCAGGCACATCCGGCAATTGCCGGCGATCGACAGCCGTTCGTGGTAGCAAAAGCGCGGAATTTCGGCGCCCGCGGCTTCGCACGCCTGCAGCAGCGTAAATTCCGCGGGAACATCGATCTCTTTGCCATCGACGATGAGTTTGGTCATTGCCATCAGCCCTACTCCGCCGCGACCATGTGCGCGGGATCGAGAATGCCGGCATCGTCGACATCGGACTTACGCGAATACTCGTCGATCCGTTGCTCGATCTCGTGACGGAAATGCGCGATCAGGCCCTGGATCGGCCACGCCGCGGCGTCGCCGAGCGCGCAGATGGTGTGACCCTCGACCTGCGTGGTGACCTCCAGCAGCATGTCGATCTCGCGCTTGTGGGCGCGGCCCTCGGCCATCCGGGTCAAGACGCGCCACATCCAGCCGGTGCCCTCGCGGCACGGCGTGCACTGGCCGCAGCTCTCGTGCTTGTAAAAATAGGAAATCCGCGCGATCGCGCGGATCAGGTCGGTCGATTTGTCCATCACGATCACGGCGGCGGTGCCGAGACCGGAGCGCAGCTTGCCCAGGCTGTCGAAATCCATCGGCGTATCGATGATCTGTTCGGCCGGCACCATGCGCACGGAGGAACCGCCGGGGATCACCGCCTTGAGATTATCCCAGCCGCCGCGGACGCCGCCGCAATGACGCTCGATCAGTTCCCGGAACGGGACCCCCATCGCCTCTTCGACGTTGCAGGGGCGCTCGACATGGCCGGAGATGCAGAACAGCTTGGTGCCGACATTGTTGGGCCGGCCGATGGCGGCGAACCACGCCGCGCCGCGTCGCAGAATATCCGGAGCGACCGCGATCGACTCGACATTGTTGACCGTGGTCGGGCAGCCGTAGAGACCGACATTGGCCGGAAACGGCGGTTTCAGCCGCGGCATGCCCTTCTTGCCTTCGAGGCTTTCCAGCAGCGCCGTCTCTTCGCCGCAGATATAGGCGCCCGCGCCGTGGGTCACGTAAATGTCGAACGGAAAGCCATGGATATTGTCCTTGCCGATCAGCCTGGCCTCATAGGCCTGATCGACCGCGGCCTGCAGATGCTCGCGCTCGCGGATAAATTCGCCGCGCACGTAAATATAGCAGGCGTGTGCACCCATCGCGAAGCTCGCGAGCAGGCAGCCCTCGACCAGAAGATGCGGGTCGTGCCGCATGATCTCGCGGTCCTTGCAGGTGCCGGGTTCGGACTCGTCGGCATTGACCACCAGATAGCTCGGTCGGCCGTCGGTCGATTCCTTCGGCATGAACGACCATTTCAGGCCGGTCGGAAAACCCGCCCCGCCGCGCCCGCGCAGGCCCGAAGCCTTCATCTCGTTGATAATCCAGTCGCGGCCCTTGTCGATGATCGCCTTGGTGCCGTCCCAGGCGCCACGGCGGCGCGCACCTTCGAGGCCCCAGTCCTGAAGGCCGTAGAGATTGCGGAAGATGCGGTCCTTGTCGTCGAGCATGGATTGAAACTTCCCGATCAGCGGTTGGACTGCATGTAGGCGAGCCCGGCGGCGCATCCGCCGAAGGTCAGTGCCCATAGCAGGCTTGAATCAAGCGACGCACTCAGCCCGTAGCGCTGCAGCAGGAAAATGAATGCAGCGGCCGTCACGGCATGCAGAGCGATATAGGGCCAGTGCTTCATGGTACCGACACTCCCCGGCCCGGCCGCTTGCAAGGTGCGGTCACGCTTCATGTGTTTTCCTTCAACGTGGTCGGTCCGCCCACCGGCGCAGAGAACTGGCGGCCGTTCTGCGGTCCAGTCTTCGGAAGGTTGCCGGAGGCAAAGCCATCCAGCACCTTGCCGAAGCTCTCCTTGGTCAGATCCTCGTAGGTATCCTTCCAGATCAGCACCATCGGCGCATTCACGCAGGCGCCGAGACACTCGACTTCTTCCCAGCTGAAATTGCCATCCTTGCACAGATGAAAGGGATCGTGATGGATGCGGCTCTGGCACACTTCGATGAGATCGCCGGCGCCGCGCAGCCGGCACGGCGTGGTACCGCAGACCTGGACGTGCGCCTTCTGGCCGACCGGCTGCAGCTGGAACATCGTGTAGAAGGTCGCGATCTCCAGCGCGCGGATGTAGGGCATGTCGAGCAAATCTGCGACGGCTCGGATCGCCGCTTCCGAAACCCAGCCGTCGTGCTGTTCCTGGACCCGCCACAGGATCGGTATCACCGCCGAGGCCTGGCGGCCTTCCGGAAATTTGGCGATCTGCTCTTTGGCCCAAGCGAGGTTCTCCGCTGAGAACGTAAAGTTCGCGGGCTGCTGTTCCTTCGGTGCGAGGCGGCGGACGGACATTGTCGTTCAGTCTCTCATTGCATGCGGCGCGCGGCGCTCGCGTTCAGGGCGCTAATCCGGTTTTGCCAGAATGCGCTTGCGGTGCCGAATACGTTATAGCCGACGTGGGATGAAACCTTGATGCGGTCGAGAATTGAAAGCTCGGTGACGGTCTCCAGGCGATTGCTGCGCGGATCGTAGACAATCAGCTTGAGCGGCGTCCGTTCGAGGATGTAGCGCGACACGGTATGACTGGGATCGTTGCCGTGTTCCTCGCACAACAAGACGCTGTCGCCCTGCAACAGCCGAGCGCCGCCCTTGATGGCCTCGATCTCGACGCCTTCGACGTCAAGCTTGATCAGGTATTTTCCGTCAGGCGAGATCTTGCCGTCATCGAGCAAATTATCGAGCGCGATGGCCGGTACGTCCTCGCCGCGGCCGCCCCCGCTGCCTGCGATGCTGAACGCCTCATGCTTGGTGCCGGACAGCCGCGCGGTGCCGCGCGCCGCACCGATCGCGCACTTCATGACTTCAAAGCGGTTGCCGTTGATTTCGGCGTTGTTCGCCAGCTTGGCAAAATTCTGCGACGACGGCTCGATCGCGATCGCCTTGTGCGAACCGTAGGGCGCGCTTGAGATCAGCACCGACCAGTAGCCGAAATTCGCGCCGCAATCGATCAGCGTGTAGTCGACGTTGGCGGAATCCCGGAACAGCAATTCCAGCTCATCTTCGTAGCTGAACGAACGGTTGAGCAGCCTGCTCCAGTATCCGTCGCCATAGGGAAACTCGAACGTAGCATCGGAATTGAGTTTGATCGCGATGTCGCGCTCAGGCAGCGTCTTGCGCAGGAGATTGGCGCAGTGGTTGTAGCCGCGATGCGAAAACATCGACGCCACCTTCGAGCCCGACGACAAAGCGACCGCAGCCAAACGCTCCCACGTATTTGCGCCCTCTAGAGCGCCGGTGGCCCGGTCAAACTGGATGGGCGGCATCGCCATCACCGGTCGACCTCCCCGAACACGATGTCGAGCGAGCCGAGGATGGCCGAGACGTCGGCCAGCAGATGGCCCTTGCAGATGAAATCCATCGCCTGCAGATGCGCGAAACCGGGCGCGCGGATCTTGCATTTGTAGGGCTTGTTGCTGCCGTCGGCGACCAGATAGACGCCGAACTCTCCCTTCGGCGCCTCGACCGCGGCGTAGACTTCGCCGGCCGGCACATGGAAGCCCTCGGTGTAGAGCTTGAAGTGATGGATCAGCGCCTCCATCGAGCGCTTCATCTCGCCCCGGCGCGGCGGGAAGATCTTGTTATCCTCGACGGCGACAGGCCCCTGCCCGTCGGCGGCGCGCAGCTTCTCGATGCATTGTTTCATGATGCGCACGGACTGGCGCATTTCTTCCATCCGGATGCAGTAGCGGTCGTAGCAGTCGCCGTTCTTGCCGATCGGAATGTCGAAATCCATCTCGGCGTAGCATTCGTAGGGCTGCGCCTTGCGCAGATCCCAGGCAGCGCCGGAGCCGCGCACCATCACGCCGGAGAAGCCCCACTCCCATGCCTGCTTGAGCGACACCACGCCGATGTCGACGTTGCGCTGCTTGAAGATCCGGTTGCCGGTGAGCAGAACTTCGAGATCGGCGACGACTCCGAGGAACGGATCGCACCAGGCTTCGATATCGTCGATCAGTTTCGGCGGCAGGTCCTGGTGCACGCCGCCGATCCGGAAATAGGCCGCGTGCATCCGCGAGCCGGACGCGCGCTCGTAGAACACCATCAGCTTTTCGCGCTCTTCAAAGCCCCACAGCGGCGGGGTCAGCGCGCCGACGTCCAACGCCTGCGTGGTGACGTTGAGAAGATGCGACAGGATGCGGCCGATCTCGCAGTACAACACCCGGATCAGTTGCCCGCGGCGCGGCACGGCGATGCCGAGCAGCTTTTCCGCCGCCAGACAGAACGCGTGCTCCTGATTCATCGGCGCGACATAGTCGAGCCGGTCGAAATACGGGATCGCCTGCAGATAGGTTTTGTGCTCGATCAGCTTCTCGGTGCCGCGATGAAGCAAGCCGATATGCGGATCGACCCGCGCGACCACTTCGCCGTCAAGCTCCAGCACCAGACGCAACACGCCGTGGGCGGCGGGATGCTGCGGACCGAAATTGATGGTGAAGTTGCGGAGTGCTGCTTCAGCCATTAGCCGCCCGCCTTGTCTGTCGCCTTCTCATCGCCCGGCAGCGGATAGTCCGCGCCTTCCCAAGGCGAGAGAAAATCGAATTTGCGGAATTCCTGATTGAGTCGGACAGGTTCGTAGAGCACCCTCTTCTCCTGATCGTCGTAGCGGACCTCGACGAAGCCGGTGAGCGGGAAATCCTTGCGCAGCGGATGGCCGTCAAAGCCGTAATCGGTCAGCAGCCGCCGCATGTCCGGATGCCCAGTGAAGATCACGCCGTAGAGATCGTAGGTCTCACGCTCGAACCAGTCGGCACCTGGATACACCTCGATGATCGACGGCACCTGGGTCGTCTCACCGGCTTCCGCGCGCAGACGGATGCGCGCGTTCAGCGTCGGAGACAGAAAGTGATAGGTCACGTCGAAGCGCTTCTCGCGCCCGGGATAGTCCACCGCTGTCACATCGATGAGGCTGACAAAGCGGCAGCCTGGATCATCACGCAGGAAACGCACGACATCGACGATTCGGTCGGCCTGCACCGTCACCGTGAGCTGATTGAACGCGATCGAATGACCCGTCACAGCATCCGGAAGCGCGCTAACAATCGTCTGCCCCAAGGCGTCGAGCCTGCCGTCGTCCATTGCAAAAACCTTAGCGTTCGATGGTTCCGGTGCGCCGGATCTTCTTCTGCAGCAGCATCACGCCGTAGAGCAGCGCTTCCGCCGTCGGTGGGCAGCCGGGCACGTAGATGTCGACGGGCACGATGCGGTCGCAGCCGCGCACCACCGAATACGAATAATGATAGTAGCCGCCGCCATTGGCGCACGATCCCATCGAGATCACGTAGCGCGGCTCCGGCATCTGGTCGTAGACCTTGCGCAGCGCCGGCGCCATCTTGTTGGTCAGCGTGCCCGCGACGATCATGACGTCGGACTGCCGCGGGGAGGCGCGCGGCGCAAAGCCGAACCGCTCGGCGTCGTAGCGCGGCATCGCCATCTGCATCATCTCGACCGCGCAGCAGGCAAGACCGAAGGTCATCCACATCAGCGATCCCGTGCGCGCCCAGGTGATCAGGTCGTCGGTGGCAGTGATGAAGAAGCCCTTGTCGGACAGCTCGTGATTGACCTCGAGAAAGTAAGGGTCATTGGCGCCGACCGGCCGACCGGTGGGGGGATCGAGAATGCCGGTTGCGGCCGGCGCTACCGCCGGCGCAAATCCTGGCGTTGTGGCAGCGGGGCTCAATCCCATTCGAGCGCGCCTTTCTTCCATTCGTAGGCAAAGCCGACGGTGAGGACGGCGAGGAAAACCACCATCGACCAGAAGCCGGTTGCGCCGAGCTTCCCGAACGCCACTGCCCACGGGAACAGGAATGCCACTTCGAGGTCGAAGATAATAAAGAGGATTGCCACCAGGTAGAACCGGACGTCGAACCTCATGCGGGCGTCGTCAAAAGCGTTGAATCCGCATTCATACGCAGAAAGCTTTTCCGGATCGGGCTGCTGGAAGGCCAGGAGAAAGGGAGCGACCAGCAGCGCCAAACCGATCAGGCTTGCGACCCCGATAAACACGACAAGTGGAAGATAATTTTGCAAGATGCCGGTCATCGGCGGAGCCTTTTCCTGCGGTTTCTAACATCCGCAGATTCGTTAATCCGAATTGTTGTGAGGCTTAGCGCAGTGCAACAAGGGGCGCAAGACAAGCTATTTTGACAGGTCCGCACGCCCCCACGCGCGGCGGGATAACTCGGGAAGGCCAGGCAACACCATCTGCCCGCGACGATATCCATCTATGCGAGAAGGGATAAGAGCGCAGGGGCACCGCATTTTTTGCAGCATTGACCTCCTTCCCTGAAGTTCACTTTGATCGAGATCAAGACCAGGGCCGAAAAGGCAGTGAATCGGAGGAAGCGGCGCTGAACGTCACCCAGCGGCATCGCGATCTCCGCTCCGCCTATGCCATCAAGCGGGCGACGTGAGTCCGTCAGACCAGCGGGCCGGCGAACTACTCCGGCCGCGCCCGGGCGGCGGACGCGGACCTAAGCATTCCCTGCAAAATAAGCAGTTTCCGTCGAACCGCCGCCGTCCGCAAGGCGCGCCGGACAGCATGGGTGGCGTCGGCGTTCCGGACCGACTGCCCGCGCCATCCGATAGTTTACGCCTTTTCCTGCCCGACGAAACCATTTTGAGGAACCCACGAAACCACCCTGAAACAAATGCGGGGTACCTCTGTCGCCAACAAAGCGGCGGCAAAGACCGCCTGGAGGGTCACATGAACCACTCAATTCACTCAGCGGATCGCGCGACGCACCTGAAAATCGTGGTTGTCGCTCTCGTGGCCGGCATCGCGGTGGCTGGCTTCGGTATTTCCGCCCGCACCAATGCGGATTACACCCAGACCGCTCACGTCATTAAGGCCGGCAAGCTGATGACGGTGACGAGTTCGGATACATCGATGGTCCGCTAGGGCAATCCGGTCTTGACGACATGAAATACGGCCGCCCCCGGGGCGGCCTTTGCTTTTCGTGCATCGGGAACTTTCGCTTTCCGTCCGACTTTGGAGTCAGCATGATGGACGTCACATCCAATGACACCAGCACCACCGTCGGCACGCGGATCGGCTCGCAACCGATTGCACTCGCCGCCGCGGCGCTCGTCATCATTGTAGTCGGGATCGGATCCATTGTTCTATGGCGCGCCTACACTGGCACTTCCCCCGAACAAGATCACATCGCGTCTGCCCGCCAATTACAGGCACGGGCTGCACAAGCCCAGGAGCAGCTCATAGAGAAAACCAAGGGACTGGAGATGTCTCAGCAGGAGTCCATCGACCAGTTGCAAGTTGTTCAAGATCAATTGCAGACCGTAAAGCGCATTCTTGCCGCGCAGCAAAACGACACAAAGCGGCTGTCCGAGCAGGTTGCAGGTCTCACCGGCGCGATCGACAGCCTGCGGCAATCCTTCGCGAGCGCCCAATCTGCCGAAACATCCAGCCTGCCTTCGGCTCGAAATACGACGATCCGGGCAAGACTCCACGTGATAAAAGCCGTGCACCGCAAGCGCGCCAAATAGCGGGGCTGACGGCTTTATTTGGCGATTCGCGAAAAGACCGCCGGACGAGCGATCGTGCTTGCCACCGCCGCCGACGCCGTTCTGGCGGAGCAGTTGGCGTCAGGCCTCAGCTTCATCGATCGGGTGTTCGCGTCGGACGGCGAGCGAAATCTCAAGGGTTCTGCAAAAGATGGGGTAATCGGCCAGCCCAGCTTGTGGATAGCTGAAGATTTTGGGTGCTGCGCTTCAGGCTGATGGTGAAACGAGGTCCGTGGTTACGGCCTCAAGCATCAGAAGGAGAAGCG
>Ga0208355_1000223_pt1 | contig 27702 bp, 25 predicted proteins | sample NGESurdeep072012_6_FD_184458 | JGI IMG/M metagenome (GOLD analysis project Ga0208355, IMG submission 184458) | Arctic peat soil microbial communities from Barrow, Alaska - NGEE Surface sample 210-3 deep-072012 (SPAdes) | ecosystem: Environmental > Terrestrial > Soil > Wetlands > Peat ... | reverse complement strand
GAGAATATCGATTGCATGAGTGCGATCCTTCGCTGCCAGGCCAAGAATCACATTTATGAATCAACTCAACGCCTTATCCAACCGCGTCGAGTACTATGCGCTTGCGGTGAATTTTCATGTCTATTCGTTTGTTGCGCGCGGGCCTGTCAGGGCTCGCCATAGCGCTCGTTCCTCTCGGTGAAAGCGTTGCCCACGAAATCGTCGGCAATCGCTTTTTTCCGGCAACGCTCACCATCGATGATCCCGGCGTCAACGATGAGCTGGCGTTTCCGACCGTCTCCAGTTTCAAGACCGGCGACGATCCATCATTCAGACAGCGCGATATTTCCGGTGAATTTTCCAAACGGATCACGGAGGCCTTCGCGGTGTCATTTGGATCAACCTACAGCCATCTTAGCCCGCCCGGGGGATTGACGGGGATGGGAGCGAACGGCTTTCAAAATCTTGAGACCACGTTCAAATACCGCGTCTTCAAAGACCCTGCTCATGAGTTCGTGATGTCAGTGGGCCTCAGCGTCGAATGGGGCGGGACAGGTGCGCGAAGCGTCGGAGCAGATCCCTTCAACACGTACACGCCGACCGTCTATTTCGGCAAAGGCTTCGGCGATCTTCCGGACACGTTGTCCTGGATTCGACCCGTCGCTGTCACAGGCCAGATTGGCTACGCGATTCCAGGCCGGCACTCGACCGCCAGCTTCGGAATCGAGCCCGATAGTGGCGATCCGACCATCGATACCGAATTCCATCCGCAGGTACTGAACTGGGGTGGGACGATTCAATACAGTATGCCCTACCTTAAGAGTGCGGTCGTTGACCTAGGCCTGCCAGACTTCATCAATCGTTTGGTCCCGCTGGTTGAAGCAACGTTTCAAACGCCGGTGTCGAACACCCTCACCTCGGGGACCATGACGACCGGTACCATCAATCCGGGCTTCATTTGGGTGGGAAATACTTTTCAGGTGGGTATCGAAGCCCTCATCCCGATCAACCGGCAAAGCGGGACGAATATTGGCGTGATTGCGCAACTGCACTTCTACCTGGACGACATCGATCCGCACGGCATTGGGAGGCCGATGTTCGGCAGCACCGCGTCATCCGCAACGCCGTTTGGAAGGAATTGATCATGCGCCGCTCATCTCTTGCCGGTATAATTCCCTTGCTGCTGTTGCTCGCGACGAATAACGCAACTGCGCATACTCTTCTCGATCATGCCGAACCGCGGGTCGGCAATAAGGTCGCCGCAGCGCCACGTGAGGTGACACTCTGGTTCACTCAGAAGCTGGAAACAGCGTTCAGCACCATCACCGTGACCAATTCCGCCGGCCAACGCGTCGATACGGGGAAGACCCGTGTCAGCGGCAACCAGATGGCGGTATCGCTGCGCTCCGGGGGCACCGGAACATACCATGTCACGTGGCGCGTCCTCTCCGTGGACACACATGCGACCAACGGTAGTTTCACGTTTCAGGTCGGCCCCTAGAGCCGCGCGGCAAACCAATGGACTGGCCCGGAGCGGCGGTCGACGGTCGCTTGGTCGTCATTCGCGCAAATGTTGAAATAGTAACGCTGAAGATGTCTTTAGCACACCAATGCGACCTGCTCGTTGAAACGATCGGAAGAGGACCACAAAATGCAAAACGAAAGACGGGCGTTCATATCAATCACACGCGCGATCGCGTGCGCCACTATGCTCTCATATTTCCTTGCCGCGCCTGCGCTTGCTCAGGAGATCAAGGCCGGCGATCTGGTCATCACGCAGGCCTGGAGCCGCGCCACGCCAGGCGGTGCAACAATCGCCGGCGGATACCTGACCATCGAGAACAAGGGCTCGGTTGCCGATCGGCTGATCGGGGGTTCGGCTGATGTGGCCGACAGAGTCCAGGTGCATGAAATGGCCATGAACAATGGCGTGATGACGATGCGCCCGCTCGACAAGGGTTTGGCGATCGAGCCCGGCAAGACCGTAAAGTTTGCGCCGGGCGGATATCATCTGATGCTGTTCGATCTCAAGAGCCCGCTCAAGCAGGGCGACAAGGTGCCGATTACGCTCGAGTTCGAAAAGGCGGGCAAGGTGAAGCTCTCGTTCGACATACAGGGTATCGGCGCGCAGGGTCCCGCGGGTGCGGGCAATTCGGACGGTCAGATGCACATGAAGAAGACGCCGGATCATTCCGGCATGAAGATGTGAGGCGGAGGATGTCGAAGGCCAAGCGTTGGTTTCTTCTCGTCGCTGGCGCCATGCTCGCAGCCTCACCGGCGAGCGCCCATATCTCGCCGGAAAGTCGTCAGGCGACGATCGGTGCGGATTACAGGGCGGTGTTCGGCGTGCCGCACGGCTGCGCCGGTTCGGCCACGATCAAGTTCCGCGTTCAAATCCCCGAAGGCGTGATCGCGGTGAAGCCGATGCCGAAGGCCGGCTGGAATGTCGATGTTATCAAGGGCAGATATGCCGCTGACTACGACTATCACGGCACCAAATTGTCCGAAGGCGTCAAGGAGGTGGCGTGGAGCGGCGGCAAGCTGCCCGACCACAACTACGGTGAATTCGTCATCAGCACCTTCCTGGCCGACGCTCTGAAGCCGAATACCATGCTGTATTTTCCGACGGTGCAGGAATGCGAGCAGGGGGTCAGCCGCTGGATCGATATTCCAGCGGAAGGCCATGGCGCCCACGGGCATGACAGCAAGTCGCCGGCACCGGGCGTCAAACTGATGCCGAAACCGTAGGGTCTGGACGATGCGCCTGATCGCCGGCCTGGCAACATTGCTGTCGGTTCTCTGCTTCGCGCCAGGCGCATCCGCGCATGCATCGCTGGTATCGACGGAGCCCAGCGACGGCAGCGTGCTGGCGCTGGCGCCCAAAACGGTGCAATTGCGGTTCAACGAAGCGGTGACGCCGGCCGTGATCAGCCTGATCGATGCCACGGGCAGGGCGCGCGACGATGCGACGGTGCGCGCGGTCGACCAAACCATCGCGATCACGCTGCCGAAGAATCTACCGCGAGGTACCCAGGTCATCAGTTATCGCGTGATCTCGGAAGACGGTCACCCGGTCGCGGGATCGATGGTGTTTTCGATCGGCGCCGCGACGGCGGCGACAGCGCTGCCGACAAATGCCGGCTCTGTTAACGGCCTGATCTGGCTGGCGCGGATCGGCGTTTATCTCGGGCTGTTGGCGGGCGTCGGCGGAGCGTTTTTTGGTGCGTGGATCGCACCGGCGCGTGCGGGTTCGAGCGCGATCGTTGCCGCCTTGATCGCTGGTCTCTTCAGCGCCGCGGCGTCGCTGGGGCTGCAGGGCCTTGATTTGCTGGGTCTTACGCTCGGCGGCATCGTGACATCAGCGCCCTGGAAAGCCGCGCTGGCCACCAGTGTGGGGCCATCGCTGCTGATCGCAATGGCGGCGATGGCCGCAGGGATTATTGCCCAGCAAAGCGCTTCGGTGAGCGTTGCCCCCATGCTGTCGGCCCTAGCGTTGGCTGGCGTCGGTCTGTCGCTGGCAGCGAGCGGTCACGCCGCCACGGCGCCGCCGCAATGGCTGACCCGGCCATTGGTGTTCCTGCATGGCGTTGGCGTGGCCTTCTGGGTCGGTGCGCTTACGCCATTGCTTGCGATGGCGTGGAGACCGGCCGCGGGGCTGCTTGCCGTATTGAACCGGTTTTCGCGCGTGGCGGTGCCGGTCGTGGGAGTGCTGGTGCTGACCGGGCTTGTGCTCGCGATCGTGCAGTTGGAGAGCTTCGGCGCGTTGATCGACACCAGATACGGGATCATCCTGTCGATCAAAATAACGCTCGTCGTGGTGCTGCTGGGTCTTGCGGCCCTCAACCGCTTTCGCCTCACCCCAATCCTTGCATCCGATCCGCCGAACACGCGAGCGCTGGTGCGATCGATCCTGGCCGAATGTGTGGTGGCGGTAGGGATTCTGGCTGTTGTCGCCGGCTGGCGCTTCACGCCGCCGCCGCGCGCGCTGGCGGTGACCACGCCGCTGGCGATCCACATCCATTCCGACAACGCGATGTTCCAGGTTCTGGTTTCGCCGGGCAGGGTCGGCAGCGACAGCTTCGTGCTGCAGCTGATGAACGCCGATGCCAGTCCGCTCCGGGCGAAGGAGGCCACGTTGACCCTGAGCCTGCCCGAACGCGGCATCGAACCGCTGGAGCGTAACGCCGTGCTGGGCGCCGATGGCTATTGGCACGTTGGCGGCGTGCCGATCCCCTATCCAGGCCGCTGGCACGTGCGCGTCGATGCCCTGGTGACTGACTTTGCGAAGATCACGCTGGAAGACGAATTCGAGGTGCCGGCGCGCTAAAAAGCTGCCCCGGGGTTTTTCATCCAGGCGCGGTTCGCGACTCGCTCGCGCCTTGATCGCGCGGTCAAATTCATCAGCAAAACAACAGGAAATCCGCTGCCTTAGCGGCTTTTCGCCAGCCCCCACCCTTGTGTTTTTGCACCCGATCCGGTTTCACTGCTGGTCTCCAATGTCTCCCCGATTCTTTGAGCGTGCCCATGCGATTGTCGCGGTTCTTTCTGCCCATCCTGAAAGAGAATCCGAAAGAGGCCGAAATCGTGTCGCATCGCCTGATGCTGCGCGCGGGCATGATGCGGCAGGAAGCGGCCGGCATCTACGCCTGGCTGCCGCTCGGTCTGCGGGTGCTGAAGAAGATCGAGCAGATCGTCCGCGAGGAACAAAACCGCGCCGGCGCCCTCGAACTGTTGATGCCGACGCTGCAACTGGCGGACCTCTGGCGCGAAAGCGGCCGCTACGATGCCTACGGCCCGGAAATGCTGCGCATCACCGATCGGCACAAGCGTGAGCTGCTGTACGGCCCGACCAACGAGGAAATGATCACCGAGATTTTCCGCTCTTACGTGAAGTCGTACAAAAGCCTGCCGCTTAATCTGTACCATATCCAGTGGAAATTCCGCGACGAGCAGCGTCCACGTTTCGGCGTCATGCGCGGCCGCGAATTCCTGATGAAGGACGCTTATTCGTTCGATATCGACGAAACAGCGGCGCGGCGCTCCTACAACAAGATGTTCGTTGCCTATTTGCGGACCTTCGCGCGGATGGGACTGAAGGCGATCCCGATGCGCGCCGAAACCGGCCCGATCGGCGGCGACCTCAGCCACGAATTCATCGTGCTGGCGGAGACCGGCGAGTCCGCGGTTTATTGCGACAGCGACGTGCTCAATCTGCCGGTGCCCGGCGAGGAGATCGACTACGACGGCGATCTCACCCCGATCATCAAGCAATGGACCTCGGTCTATGCCGCGACCGAAGACGTTCACGATGCCGCGCGTTTCGACCGCGAGGTGCCCGCCGAAAAGAAGGTGCAGACAAGGGGCATCGAGGTCGGCCAAATTTTTTACTTCGGCACCAAATACTCTGACACGATGAAGGCCATGGTCGCGGGCGCCGATGGCGCCGAAGTCGCGGTCCATGGCGGCTCCTACGGCGTCGGGGTCTCGCGTCTGGTCGGCGCCATCATCGAGGCCTGCCATGACGACGCCGGCATCAAATGGCCGGAGGCGGTGGCCCCGTTCAAGGCGGCGATCCTGAATTTGAAGCAGGGCGCCGAAGACACCGATGCTGCGTGCGAACGGCTTTATCGTGAGCTCACGGCCAAGGGCGTCGATGTCCTGTACGACGACACCGACCAGCGCGCCGGCGCCAAGTTCGCCGCCGCCGACCTGATCGGCATTCCCTGGCAGATTCTGGTCGGCCCAAAGGGCCTCGCCGAAGGCAAGCTCGAGATCAAGCGGCGCAGCGACGGCACGCGCGAAGATCTTAGTCCGGCGGATGTCGTGGCACGGCTGACCTAGTGACGAATTATCCACTGCCGATGCCGGGATATCAGCCGTGACGGCCACAATTAGCCCGAATCGTGTGAAAATCGGACTATGGATGAATCCATGAACGAGCCCATTCGAACCCCACCTTTCGCGCCATTCGAATGGCTGCTGTCCGGACGCTATTTGCGGGCACGTCGCAAGGAAGGCTTCATTTCCGTTATCGCCGGTTTCTCGTTTCTCGGCATCATGCTCGGCGTCGCCACGCTGATCATCGTGATGGCCGTCATGAACGGCTTCCGCAAGGAATTGCTGGACAAGATCCTCGGCGTCAACGGCCATCTTCTCGTGCAGCCGCTGGAATCGCCGCTGACCGACTGGAAGGATGTCGCCGAGCGCATCAGTCAGGTCGCGGGCGTCAGAGTGGCAGCGCCGGTGGTGGATGGTCAGGCGCTGGGCTCGTCGCCATTTAATGCCGCCGGCGTTTTCGTGCGCGGCATCCGTGCCGACGATCTCAACAATCTCACCTCGATCGCCAAGAACATCAAGCAGGGCACGCTCGAGGGATTTGACGAGGGGCAGGGCGTCGTTATCGGGAGGCGGCTCGCCGATCAATTGTCGCTGCATGCGGGCGACAGCATTACGCTGGTAGCACCGCGCGGCGCCGTCACCCCGATGGGCACGACGCCGCGCATCAAGCCCTACAAGGTCACCGCGGTGTTCGAGGTCGGCATGTCGGAATACGACTCGATATTCGTGTTCATGCCGCTGCCGGAGGCGCAGGCCTATTTCAATCGCGCCAATGACGTGACCGCGATCGAAGTGTTCACCACCAATCCCGACAAGATCGACGCCTTCCGCAAGACGGTGACCGAAGCGGCCGGACGGCCGGTGTTCCTGGTGGACTGGCGGCAGCGCAACTCGACCTTCTTCAATGCGCTTCAGGTCGAACGCAACGTGATGTTCCTGATCCTGACCATGATCGTGCTCGTGGCGGCGTTGAATATCGTCTCAGGCCTCATCATGCTGGTGAAGGACAAGGGCAGCGATATCGCGATCCTGCGCACCATGGGCGCCTCGCAGGGTTCGATCATGCGGATATTCCTGATCACCGGCGCCGCGATCGGCGTGGTCGGCACGCTGACCGGGTTTTTCGTCGGCATGCTGATCTGCCTGAATATCGAATCGATCCGGCAATTCCTGTCATGGCTGACCAACACCGAATTGTTTTCGCCGGAGCTTTACTTTCTCTCCAAGCTGCCGGCCGAGATCGACTTCGGCGAGACCAGCGCTGTCGTGATCATGGCGCTGACGCTGTCCTTCCTCGCCACGCTGTATCCGTCGTGGCGTGCCGCGCGCCTCGATCCCGTCGAAGCGCTCCGGTACGAGTGAGGGACAGATGGGGCAGGGGGCGGAAGAAGATGTACCGGTCGTCTATCTCCACGAGATAAAGCGCCAGTACACCCAGGGGGCGACGACGCTGACGATACTCAACGGCGCCAAGCTCGCGCTGTGGGCGGGACAGTCGGTGGCGCTGGTGGCGCCGTCGGGCGCGGGCAAATCGACGCTGCTGCATATCGCCGGCCTGCTCGAAACTCCCGACGACGGCGAAGTCTATGTCGGCGGCGCGCCTACTTCCGGACTATCCGACGTCGAGCGAACCCAGATCCGTCGCACCGATATCGGTTTCGTCTATCAATCGCACCGGCTGCTGCCGGAATTCTCCGCGCTGGAAAATGTCATGCTGCCGCAGATGATCCGCGGCCTCAGGCGCGCCGAGACCGTCAAACGAGCCACCGAAATCCTGGCCTATCTCGGCCTCGGCGATCGCATCACCCACCGGCCGGCCGAACTGTCGGGGGGCGAGCAACAGCGGGTGGCGATCGCGCGCGCGGTCGCCAATGCGCCGCGGGTTCTGCTCGCGGATGAGCCGACCGGAAATCTCGATCCGCACACTGCCGATCATGTGTTCGGGGCGCTGATGCAGCTGGTCAGGGCGACCCGTGTCGCCATGCTGATCGCGACCCATAACATGGAACTGGCGGGCCGGATGGACCGGCGGGTGTCGCTGGTGGACGGCGAGGTCGTGGAGCTCGACTGATTTTAGTAAACGCGGCGGTGCCACCGATGGCGCGGCCCCATCGGCTCTTCCGCGTTCGCGAAGTACGGATTGATCACGCACTGGGCGGCGCGGCCCGATGCCGACGCGGCGCATTGCGGCAGCGATGTATAGCGGCACTCGATATAGCTGGCCAGGCCGTACACCTGCAGGCAAACCGGATAATTCGGGTCGTACGTCTGAGCCCGAGCGGCTGCCGAAACCGCTGTGATCGCCAGGATCGCCAAAGCCAGAATGCGCATCAGAACCTCCTTCGGATTGCCGGCGGTTAGGCGGCATCTTTCGTCCGCGACCAGACAGCTCTCGCTGCTTGCAGTCAATTCACGTTCGTGCGTTGGCCGCGCAGGCGCATCGCGCGGAAAACGGCGTCGCCGCGCGATCAGTAATAGGGATAGACGGACCGTACGCGATTGCGGCCGCGATAGGCACGGCGGTCGACGCCGGGGTTGTAGTAGGGATTCTCCATGCAGTAGAGAAACCGCCCCGAAGCGGTGGCCTGACACTGCTGGTAGCTCGTAAAGGTGCAGTTGCTGAGACCCGGAGAATCGTGGCCCTGGAGGCAAAACGGATAACGGGTGCCAACGGCCTCGGCCGGCGCGGCGCCCACCATTGCCAGTCCACTTGCGGCCAGCAGAGCCAGAACAACGTTACGCATGAAAGCCTCCCTTCGGCCACGACCGGTTGTTCATCGATGGCTCAAGGTGCAACCCAAACCGGGCGAGCGGGTTCCCGTCAACTCACGTTCGTGCGTATTGGCGCTGGTGGCGGGTAACAACTTGAACCGGCCTGCTGTAGCCACATATCTCACGAATGGATCAAATTCTGCCACCCAAACTAAGCGACCTTGAACTTGAGGCCTTGCGACAGATCAAGATGCATCCGGCCACCCGCCACATTCCGTCCTGCATCCAATCCCGCCTGGGAGACACCAAGGAGGTTCTGGGCGGCATCGTTCTGACTGAGGACGGCTTACAGCGGATTGCGATGGAGGGATGACCGACAAGCACCGCTGAAAAGGCAGAGCCAGCAAGACTGGCCGGTCGGAGCGCGATAGAGACTGAGCGTCGAAGCTTCCGCCGTATATTTCGGTCCCTTGCCATGTCTCCCTCAGATCACGATCCTCCCTCGAGTTTTTGGGAGGCGGTTCGCCAGTCAGGAATTAACCACAGGGGGTCATTCTCTGAACTGACCCACTCCCCCCCACTTGACTCCTGGGAACAAAATGGGAACAATGTTCTTCTTATGTTCCCATACGAGGAGGCGGGCATGTTGAAGACATTTGTGGAAGAAGCTGCAGCGCTGGCGTCGATCACGCTGTTCGTCGGGATGATCGCGGTCTGGGCGCAGCTGATCCCCCAGCTCTGAGTCGTGACCGGATTCCCGGGCGGCAGGCAGGAAAGCGGGGACGCTTGGCTTCATGTGACGGTTCCAGATGGACACCCCGGGCCTGAGGCATCACCATTGAAGCGCGAGTCGGCTTTCGCGGCCACCGCGCTTCCTCAAGCCCAGTGATCCCCGAGTCCATGATCCCAAAACCTTCGGCAACGATGTCCAATGCCGGATTTGTTCATCTCCACGTCCATTCGGCCTATTCGCTGCTGAAGGGGTCGATCAAGATCCAGAAGCTTGCTGAACTGGCCAAGGCGGACCGGCAGCCAGCGCTGGCGCTGACCGACACCGACAACATGTTCGGGGCGCTGGAGTTTTCCGACAAGATGGCCGGCTACGGCATCCAGCCGATCATCGGCTGCGAGCTTGCGGTCGATTTCGGCGATCAGGACCCCAACGCGCGCAATGCGCTGGCCGCAGGGCCGGCGCGGATCGTGCTGCTGGCAGCGCGCGAGCGCGGCTATCGCAGCCTGATGCGGCTGAACTCGCGGGCGTTTCTTGAGACGCCCATTCATCAGGCCCCGCATATCAAGTTCGAATGGCTGCAAGGCGACGCTGAGGATCTGATCGCCCTGACCGGCGGTCCTGAGGGGCCGATCTCGCTGGCGATCAACGCCGATCACGGTTCTCTCGCGGCGACGCGCTGCGATCGGCTGGCGAGCCTGTTCGGCGACCGGTTCTATATCGAGTTGCAGCGCCACGGCATCGAGAAGGAACGCCGCGCCGAAGCCGCGCTGATCGATCTTGCCTATGCCAAGGGATTTCCTGTTGTCGCGACCAATGAGCCGTATTTCGCGACCGCAGACGATTACGAAGCCCATGACGCGCTGCTGTGCATCGCGGGTGGGCGTCTCATCGCCGAGACCGATCGCGACCAGCTGACCCCGGATCACCGCTTCAAGACCCGCGCGGAAATGGCGGTGCTGTTCGCCGACGTGCCGGAAGCGCTGGCCTCCACAGTCGAGATCGCCGAGCGCTGCTCGTTCCGGCCGACCACGCGCAAACCGATCCTGCCGCGATTCACGGTGGGCGCGGGCACCCACGCTGCGGATGCGGAAAGCGACGAGGCCGCGGAATTGCGCCGTCAGGCCGAGGAAGGCCTGAGCAACCGGATCAAGGTCCACGGTCTTTCCCAAGGTGCCTCCGAGGAAGACTACCGCGCACGGCTCGCCTTCGAGATCGATGTCATCACCCGCATGAACTATGCGGGCTATTTCCTGATCGTCGCGGATTTCATCAAATGGGCGAAGGCCGAAGGCATTCCGGTCGGGCCGGGCCGCGGCTCCGGCGCGGGCTCGCTGGTCGCCTATGCGCTGACCATCACCGATCTCGATCCGATCCAGTTCGGCCTCTTGTTCGAGCGATTCCTCAATCCAGAACGCGTGTCGATGCCCGACTTCGATATCGATTTCTGCCAGGACGGACGCGATCAGGTGATCCACTATGTACAGCAGCGCTACGGCCGCGATCAGGTCGCCCAGATCATCACCTTCGGCACGCTGCAGGCGAGGGGCGTGTTGCGCGACGTCGGGCGTGTGCTGCAGATGCCCTACGGGCAGGTCGACAAGCTGACAAAACTGGTGCCGCAAAATCCCGCCGCACCCGTGACGCTGGCGGCCGCGATCGCGAGCGAGCCGAAGCTGCAGGCGTTTCGCGACGAGGACCCGGTGGTGGCGCGCGCCTTCGACATCGCACAGCGTCTCGAGGGCCTGACCCGGCACGCGTCGACCCACGCCGCAGGCATTGTGATATCAGACCGGCCGCTCAGCGAACTCGTGCCGCTCTACCGCGATCCGAAATCCGACATGCCGGTGACCCAGTTCAACATGAAATGGGTTGAACCGGCGGGCCTCGTCAAATTCGACTTCCTCGGCCTCAAGACGCTGACGGTGCTCGATCTCGCGGTCAAGCTGTTGAAGCGTCGCGGCGTCGATCTCAATCTGGCGCGGCTGCCGCTGGACGACGCGCCGAGCTACGCGATGCTGGCGCGCGGCGATGTGGTCGGCGTGTTCCAGGTTGAAAGTCAGGGCATGCGGCGCGCGCTGGTCGACATGCGGCCCGACCGCTTCGAGGACATCATCGCGCTGGTGGCGCTGTATCGTCCCGGTCCGATGGCGAACATTCCGACCTATTGCGCCCGCAAGCACGGCGACGAAGAGCCCGAATACCTGCATCCCATGCTGGAGCCGATCCTGAAGGAGACCTTCGGCGTCATCATCTATCAGGAACAGGTGATGCAGATCGCGCAGGTCATGGCCGGCTATTCGCTCGGCGAAGCCGATCTGCTGCGCCGGGCGATGGGCAAGAAGATCCGCAAGGAAATGGAGCAGCAGCGCGAGCGCTTCGTGTCTGGGGCGATCGCGCGCGGCATCCAGCCCGCTCAGGCGGACACCATCTTCGAGCTGCTCGCAAAGTTCGCCGATTACGGCTTCAACAAGAGCCATGCCGCGGCCTATGCGATGCTCTCGTATCACACCGCCTACATGAAGGCGCATCACCCGGTCGAATTCCTGGCGGCGTCGATGACGCACGATATGAGCAATACCGACAAGCTCAGCGAGTTTCGTGCCGAAGCGCAGCGGCTCGGGATCAAGGTCGAGGCGCCCTCGGTCAATCGTTCCGGCGCCACTTTCGAAGTCGGCGACGGCACCATCTATTACGCGCTCGCTGGCCTGAAGGGCGTCGGCGCACAGGCGGTCGAACTGATCGTGGAAGCGCGCAAGGACGGGCTGTTCACCTCATTGGCGGATTTCGCGGCGCGGGTAAATCCGCGCGCGATCAACAAGCGTGTCATCGAGAGCCTCGCCGCCGCAGGTGCGTTTGACGCGCTGGATTCCAATCGTGCGAGTGTGTTCGCAGGTTCAGAGGCGATCCTTTCGGCGTGCCAGCGCAGCCACGAGGCCGCGACCATGGGACAGAACGACATGTTCGGCGGCGCGGCCGACGCGCCGACCATCATGCTGCCGCAGGTCGAGCCATGGCTGCCGGCCGAACGGCTGCGGCGCGAATACGACGCGATCGGATTTTTCCTGTCCGGCCATCCGCTCGACGACTACGCCACCGTGCTGAAACGGTTGCGGGTGCAGTCCTGGGCGGAATTTTCGCGCGCGGTCAAAACCGGCGCCACCGCGGGCAAGGTTGCCGCCACCGTGGTGTCGCGGATGGAGCGGCGGACCAAGACCGGCAACAAGATGGGCATCATCGGGCTGTCAGACCCGACCGGCCATTTCGAAGCCGTGCTGTTTGCCGAAGGACTGGCCCAGTATCGCGAGGTGCTGGAGCCGGGCGCGGCGGTGCTGTTGCAGCTCGGGGCCGAATTGCAGGGCGAGGATGTCCGCGCGCGGGTGCTGCACGCTGAGCCGCTGGATGACGCCGCGGCCAAGACCCAAAAGGGTCTTCGGATTTTCGTCCGCGATACCAGGCCGCTCGAATCCATCGCCAAGCGGCTGCAGATGCCCGAGGCAGGGCAGGGCGCTGCGTCGCGCGGCCAGCCGACAAAACCGGCTCCCGCGGCGGCAGGCGGCGCCGACGGCGACGTGTCGCTGGTCTTGATACTCGACCTCGAAACCGAGGTGGAGATGAAGCTTCTGGGCCGCTTCAAGGTCTCGCCGCAGATCGCCGGCGCGATCAAGGCGGTATCGGGCGTGGTGGACGTGCAGACGCTGTAGGCCGGGCGAGGGTTCACCCCTCCCGGCTTCGCACGGTGTAGGTTTGCGTTGATAGTTCCGACGCGCTCGGATAGTTCCGACGCGCTCGTCTTCATGCGCAATGCCATAATCGTGGGCTTTTCGTTCAACCGATGTTCAGCTAGCCGAGCGTCAAATGCGCGGATGTCGCAACTGAACCGTGGGCGGGCAAAATAGCTATGCGTGGGACCAAAACGTTTTCGATTTTTTCACTCTGCCTGATCCTGTTTTCCGCACTGCCGGGGATCCTGAGTTCCGCCAGCGCCCAGCAGCAGGAAAAGCGGATTGCCCTGGTCGTCGGCGACGGCGCTTACGCCAAGTCGCCGCTTGCGACCGCGGCCAACGACGCGGGCCTGATCGCGCAAACCCTGCAGGCGGCCGGCTTCGACGTAGTCGGCGCCCGTGACCTCGACGGCGACACGCTGCGCGGAAGCTTCCGCGACTTCATCCAGAAGGCCCAGGCATCAGGTCCGGGCACGGTCGCGATGGTCTATCTCGCAGGCTACGGAATCCAGCTCGCCGGCGAGAATTATTTCATCCCCGTCGATTCGGCGGTCAATCGCGACACCGACGTTCCGATCGAAGGATTGCGAATCAGCGATTACGTCCGCCAGCTTGCATCGCTTCCGCTGAAGGCCACCATCGTGGTGCTGGATGCGGCCCGGCAGCAGCCTTTCATCGAAGGCGGCCAGCCGATCGCGAGCGGCCTCGCTTTGGTCGAACCGGAACCGCACACCCTGATCGCGTTCAACGCCGCGCCGGGCACGATCGCTCCCAATGAGCAGGGGCCATATGGCGTGTACGCCCAGTCGCTTGCAGAGATGATCCGTACCGGCGGACTGCCATTGCCGGAGGTTTTCAACCGCGTGCGGCTCCGCGTCAACGACGCGAGCAAAGGCGCGCAAGTGCCATGGGACGCGGAGAGGATCGATGCGCTGTTCATGTTCTTCAATCGTGCGCCGGATGCGCCCGCGCAGGCGCCACCGGATCAGGCCGCCGCGGCCAGGAACAGACCGATCCGCGATCTCGGTGCGCAGGATGCCTACGCCGCAGCACTCGAACGCGACAGCATGCAAGGTTATGAGGATTTCCTGGCTGCCTATCCCGGCGATCCACTCGCCAGACGGGTGCGGGCAATCGTGGCCGCGCGGCGCGAAGCGATCACCTGGCTCCGCTCCTACCGGGCCGACACGCCGCAGGCTTACTGGTCGTACCTGCGGCGCTATCCGCGCGGGTCCCATGCCGGCGATGCTCGCCGTCGCCTCGCCATTCTCACTGCGCCGCTGGAGCCGCCGCCGGCGTTCGCGGTCATCGACTATGACGTGCCGCCGCCTCCGCCCGATGAAATCGTCTACGTCGATCGCCCGGTGCTGATGTTCGGCGATCCGGAGTTCGACTTTGCGCCGCCACCGCCGCCGCCGCTGTTTTTCCTGCCGCCGCCGCCGCCGGATTTCATCATCCTGGAGCCGCCGCTGCTGCCGATCGGCCTGTTCATCCTGCCGCAGCCGTTCTTTGTGCCGATCCCGGTCTATGTCGTGGCGCCGGTCTATGTCGTGCCGCCGCCGAACAACATCATTTTCGTCAATATCCACAACACGACCGTCATCAACAACGTCATCAACCATCCGCCTCAGCCTGGCCCCGTTGCCCCGGTGGCGCCCAATACTCAACCTGGCGTGTCGCCGGCCACCAAGGGCGGACCAGGACAGGGCGGTGTGACACCGATCAGCGTCGGTCCGCAGCTGCCGCACTCGGCGATGCAAAAGGCCACGCTGATCCAGGAGAAAAAAATCCCGATGCCGGCGAGTGCCCTGATCAACCCCGCAGTCAAGCCGGGAACTCCGGGCGCACAGTCCGGTCAAAACGGTGCGCCAGCGACGACGCAGCCCGCAAACCTATAACACGCTGTCGAAGGGCAAAACCCTGCCGGGCATGAAAGGGGGGTCTCCCTTGCCTCCGGGCACGACGGGACCCGTTCCGGGGGTGACTAACCCCAGTGCGAAGCTTACCCCTGAAAATAAATCGGCGACGACGACCCCAGCGACGACGTCTCCGGCGGGGGCGGCGTCTGGTGCCGGAGCCGCTGGTGGCCCGAAAACGCCGGGAACGAATCCGCCGGCACCTCTCGTGGGTCAACCGAAAGGTGTCGTGGGTCAGCCGAAAGCTGGCGGTTCGGCGCAGGTGCCGGAGGTAAAGTCGATCGTTCCGGAAGGGGCGCGAAAGAAGGAGGTTCCACCACCCCCGCCGTCGTCGCCGCCCAAACCCGCTGTAGCGCCTTCAAAGCCCGTTCCGCTGGCCGCGCCGAAGCTGCAGATTCAGCGAGCGGAGCCACTACGCCGGGCTGCACCACCGCCACCGCCGCCGCGTCCGGCTCCGCTGATCGCGAGGCCTGCGCCGCCACCGCCTCGGCCGGCCCTGCCGCCACCGCCGCCGCCGCCGCGGCCAGCTCCCCAGATCGTCCGTCCGGCGCCGCCTCCGCCACCGCCGCCACGACCAGCTCCGCCTCCGCCGCGGCCGGCTGCGCCGGCTGCAGCCAAGAAATGCCCGCCGAATGTTCCGAGATGCTGAAGACGAAACCGGTCAGGCCCCGTCCCGGGTCTGACCGGACACCGCTTCGGGTTAAATTGTTTGCGCGGCCGGGCGAGGGCCTATTCGCCGGCGGGCCAACGAACTGGCCGGATTTCCTTGCTTCTGCCGGAAATCCCGCTATATACCGCGCCATCTCACACGGAAGCATGGCTCAAAAGGCCGTCCGGTGGCAGCCGGGCCATAAGGCTCGTCTGCTCACACGCTTCCGGAGGAACCAACCGGAGAATTAGACTATGGCGCTTCCCGATTTTTCTATGCGTCAGCTGCTTGAAGCTGGCGTTCACTTTGGTCACCAATCGCACCGCTGGAATCCGAAAATGGCGGATTACATTTTCGGTGCCCGCAACAACATCCACATCATCGATCTCGCCCAGACCGTGCCGCTGTTGCATCGCGCGCTGCAGGCGGTCAGCGATACCGTCGCCAAGGGCGGCCGTATCCTGTTCGTCGGCACCAAGCGGCAGGCGCAGGACGGCGTCGCCGAAGCCGCCAAGCGCTCGGCGCAGTATTTCGTCAATTCGCGCTGGCTCGGCGGCACGCTGACCAACTGGAAGACGATTTCCGGTTCGATCAAGCGTCTGCGCCACCTCGATGAAGTGCTCAATTCCGGCGACGCCACCGCCTACACCAAGAAAGAGCGGCTGACGCTGCAGCGCGAGCGCGACAAGCTCGACCGTTCGCTGGGCGGCATCAAGGACATGGGCGGGCTGCCCGACATGATCTTCGTGATCGACACCAACAAGGAAGACATCGCCATTCAGGAAGCCCAGCGGCTGAACATTCCTGTCGCCGCAATCGTCGATACCAATTCGGACCCCAAGGGCATCACCTATGTCGTGCCCGGCAATGACGACGCCGGCCGCGCCATCACGCTGTACTGCGATCTGGTCGCCCGTGCCGTCATCGATGGCATCTCGCGCGCGCAGGGCGATTCGGGCATCGATGTCGGCGCGTCCGCCCATCCCGTCCGCGAGGAGATTCCGGTGGCGCCGCAGCCCGTGGGCTTCCAGGGTCTTCCCGGGCCGCGCGGTGCAGCCGACGATCTCAAGAAGCTTACCGGCGTGTCCGGCGCGATCGAGAAGAAGTTCAACGATCTCGGCATCTTCCACTATTGGCAGCTGGCCGAACTCGATCACGACACCGCCTACAAGATTGGCGAAGAGGTCGGACTTCCGAGCAGAGCCGATGGCTGGGTGGCCCAGGCCAAGGCGATGACCGCGGAAGCGGAATAACGCAACGCGCTGGCCGGAACATTCCGGCCGCCAGCTCCCAATTTACGTAATTCCTGATGGTGGATAGCGGCGAGGCGGCAAGAGCCGCCCCGCGGTCGCCCTGACAGGCAGAAGGACTTGCAACAATGGCAACAATCACAGCGGCGATGGTCAAGGACCTGCGCGAAACGACCGGCGTCGGCATGATGGACTGCAAGCAGGCGCTCGCCGAGAACGACGGCGACATGCAGGCGGCGATCGATTGGCTGCGCAAGAAGGGCCTGTCGAAAGCCGCGAAAAAATCCGGCCGCGTTGCGGCGGAGGGCCTGATCGGCGCGCTGACGGCGGACACCAAGGGCGTCGTGGTCGAAGTCAATTCCGAGACCGACTTCGTCGCGCGCAACGAACAGTTCCAGGGACTGGTCAAGATGATCGCGCAGGTCGCGCTCGAAGCCGGCGCCGACGTGGAGAAGATCAAGGCCGCGAAGGTCGGTCAGGTGACCGTCGAGACCGCCGTCGCGGATGCGATTGCGACTATCGGCGAAAACATGACGCTGCGCCGCTCGGCTTCACTCGAAGTCGGCAAGGGCGTGGTGTCGAGCTACGTGCATAACGCCGTGGTCGAAGGCGCCGGCAAGATGGGCGTGATCGTGGCGCTCGAATCCACCGGCAAGACCGACGAACTCGCAGCTCTCGGCCGCCAGCTCGCCATGCATGTTGCTGCGACCAATCCGCAGGCGCTGGATCCGGCGGGACTCGATCCCGCCGCCGTGAAGCGTGAGAAGGACGTGCTTGCCGACAAATACCGCCAGCAGGGCAAGCCGGAGAACGTGATCGAAAAGATCGTCGAGTCCGGTTTGAAGACCTACTACAAGGAAGTCTGCTTGCTTGAACAGGCCTCGGTCCATGCCGAACACAGCGGCAAGTCGATCGCCCAGGCGGTGAAAGAAGCTGAGGGTAAGGTCGGCGCACCGATCAGGATCACCGGATTTGTGCGCTATGCTCTGGGCGAGGGAATCGACAAGCAGGAATCCGATTTCGCCGCCGAGGTCGCGGCGGCCAGCGGGCAGAAGAAACCGCCGGAAAAACCCGAAGCGGTAGCATAGGCCGGGAGCTGCCGCGCCCGGAAGGAAAGCGATCGCATCATGGCTGAGCCGGTTTATCGTCGTGTGGTGATCAAGCTATCCGGCGAATACCTCGCCGGCGCGCAATCCTTCGGCATCGATCAGCCCACCGTCGACCGGATCGCCGGCGATCTGATCGCCGCCCGCCAAATGGGCGCCGAGATTGCCGTCGTGGTCGGCGGCGGAAACATCGTCCGTGGCGTGGAAGTATCGTCGCGCGGCGTCTCCCGCCCCACCGGCGATACCATGGGCATGCTCGCCACCGTAATGAACTGCCTTGCGCTCGAGGCCGCGATCGAGCGGCGGGGGACGCCCGCGCGGACGCTCTCGGCGTTCGTCATGCCGCAGATCTGTGAGCTGTTCACCCGAAGTGCAACGCACAAATATCTCGCCGAGGGCCGGATCGTGCTGCTTGGAGGCGGAACCGGCAATCCGTTCTTCACCACCGATACCACCGCGGTGTTGCGGGCAGCCGAAATCGGCGCGCAGGCCGTGCTGAAGGCCACCAATGTCGATGGCGTCTACAGCGCCGATCCCAAAAAAGACCCGTCCGCCAAGCGGTTTGACCGCCTGACCCATTCACAGGCGATCGAAGGCGGCTACAAGGTCATGGACGCGACCGCATTCGCGCTTGCCCGCGAGACGTCGCTGCCTATCATCGTATTCTCGATTGCCGAGCCGGGTTCGATCGGCGCGATCCTGCGCGGCACGGGCCACGGCACAATCGTCGCCGGCTGACGGGCTCGTGAAGCATCGGGCGCGCGCAGATTGACGGCCTCGACGAAGAGTTTCAGGAGGGGAGAGCGTTATGCCCACGGGTAGTTTCGACATCAACGAATTGAAGCGCCGCATGCAAGGCGCCACCCAGTCTCTCAAGCATGAACTGGGCGGTTTGCGCACCGGCCGCGCCGCGGCCTCGATGCTGGAGCCGGTGCAGGTCGACGCCTACGGCACGCACATGCCGCTGAACCAACTCGCGACCATCAGCGTGCCTGAGCCACGCCTGCTCTCCGTGCAGGTATGGGACAAGTCGATGGTCAAGGCCGTGGAGAAGGCGATCGTCGATTCCAATCTCGGCTTAAGTCCCGCCACGGAAGGGCAGGTGCTTCGGCTGCGAATTCCCGAACTCAACGAGGACCGCCGCAAGGAGCTTGTGAAAGTCGCCCACAAATATGCGGAAGCCGCGCGTATAGCAGTCCGCCATGTCCGCCGCGATGGCCTCGATACGGTCAAGAAACTTGAGAAGAACCACGAGATTTCCGAGGACGATCAGGAACGTCTGGCCAATGATGTGCAGAAGGCGACCGACGGGACGATTTCGGAGATCGATCAGTTGCTTGCGGCCAAGGAAAAAGAAATCCTCACCGTTTAGGGACTGACCGATGCCGAACGCCGCCGCCCCCGCAACCGAAGGACCGGATCGAACCGACGGTCCCTTGCATGTGGCTATCATCATGGATGGGAACGGGCGCTGGGCGGCGGCCCGCGGTTTGCCGCGCGCGGAAGGCCATCGCCGGGGCGTCGAGGCGCTGCGCCGCGTCGTTCGCGCCGCCAGCGAACTCGGCATTCTCTACCTGACGATTTTCTCCTTCAGCTCGGAGAATTGGTCGCGTCCAGCGACCGAAATCGGCGACCTGTTCGGCCTGCTCCGGCGATTCATCCGTAACGATCTTGCGACGCTGCATCGCGACGGCGTGCGGGTGCGCGTCATCGGCCAGCGCGACGGATTGGAGCCGGACATCTGCGCGCTTTTGAACGAAGCGGAAGAACTGACGAAGGAAAACACCAAGCTTAATCTCGTGGTGGCGTTCAACTACGGATCGCGGCAGGAAATCGCCAGCGCGGCGCAGCGGCTCGCGCGCGAAGTCGCGGAGGGCAAGCGTGATCCCGCGTCGATCGACGCCGACACGCTCGGCCAATACCTCGATGAGCCCGATATTCCCGATCCCGATCTGATCATTCGCACCAGCGGAGAGCAGCGGCTGTCGAATTTCCTGATGTGGCAGGCGGCCTACAGCGAACTCGTGTTCGTGCCGATCCACTGGCCGGATTTCGACAAGGCCGCGCTCGCGGACGCAATCGCCGAATATGCCAGACGGGAGCGCCGTTTCGGCGGTCTGGCCGCGAAAACCGGATCGTGACCGAGGGCGAAGCCGCGCCGGCGGCTGTTGCCGAGCAGAGTTCGCGCAATCTCCTGGTGCGCGTCGTGGCTGCGTTGGTGCTCGCACCGCTCGCGATTGCGATCGCTTATGCCGGCGGGTGGCTCTGGCTCGGCCTCGTCACGCTCGCCGCGATCGGTCTCTATGTGGAATGGCTGATGATCGTGGGCGCGCGCACGCCGCGCGTGATGGCCGCCGGCATCGTGACGCTTTTCGGCGCCGCAGTGTGGCTCGGCATCGGGCGGATCGGAGCGACTTATGTTATTGTCGCGCTTGGCGTCATTGTCGCTGCGATGCTGTCACCTCATCGTCGCGGCTGGGCCGCACTTGGCGGTTGCTATGCGTTCGCGGCGCTCATCGCCTCGGTCGCGGTGCGGCTCGACCAGGTCTGGGGATTCACCGCGCTGATGTTCGTCCTGCTGATCGTCTGGGTAACCGACATCGGCGGTTATTTCGTGGGCCGCGGCATTGGCGGACCGAAGCTCTGGCCACGGGTCAGTCCCAAGAAGACCTGGGCTGGCGCCATCGGCGGCTTTGTAGCGAGCCTTGTCATCGCCGCAGGGTTTGTGGCGTCTGGTCTCGGCAAAACCGGCCCGCTCTTGCTGCTGGGCGCGGCGCTCTCGATTGCTTCCCAGCTTGGCGATCTCTTTGAGTCCGCGGTGAAGCGGCGTTTCGGCGTCAAGGACTCCAGCCAGCTCATTCCCGGGCATGGCGGGCTAATGGATCGTCTCGACGGCTTCGTCGCCGCGGTCGTAGTGGCGGCGATTTTCGGGTTTTTGCGGGGTGGCGTGGATAGCGTCGGCCGCGGTCTTATGGTTTGGTGAAAAACATGAGCGCAGTTCCGTTGCGTAACAGCAAGGCCGCGGCATCCGCCGTACGCGCCGTGACCATCCTCGGTGCCACCGGCTCGATCGGCGACAGCACAATGGATTTGCTGAGGGCCGCGCGTGACCGCTACCGGGTCGAGGCTCTGACCGCGAATACCAATGTGCAGGGGCTGGCGAAGCTGGCGAAGGAATTCGGCGCCCGATTTGCGGCTGTCGCCGATCCCAAGCGCCTCGCTGAACTGAAAGATGCCCTGGCCGGCACACGCACCGAATGCGGCGCAGGCGAAAGCGCGATCATTGAGGCAGCGGCGCGTCCGGCGGATTGGGTCATGGCGGCTGTCAGCGGCGCGGCCGGATTGAAACCAGCGCTCGCGGCCGTGGATCGCGGCGCAACCGTGGCGCTTGCGAACAAGGAATGCCTGGTGTGCGCGGGCGACTTCTTCATGCAGCGCGCGGCGAAGGCCGGGGCCTGCATCCTGCCGGCGGACTCCGAACACAATGCGCTGTTTCAGGCGCTGGGTTCCGGCAATCGGGAAGAACTGGTCCGCGTTATCATCACCGCTTCAGGCGGACCGTTCCGGACATGGGCCAGCGCCGATATCGAGCAGGCGACGCTGGCGCAGGCCTTGAAACATCCGAACTGGAGCATGGGACAGAAGATCACCATCGATTCCGCGTCGATGATGAACAAGGGGCTCGAAGTCATCGAAGCCTCATATCTGTTCGCGCTGACGCCAGACGAGATCGACGTTCTGGTGCATCCGCAGTCGATCATCCACGGCATGGTTGAATTTTCGGATCGCTCCGTGGTCGCGCAATTGGGGGCACCCGACATGCGCACGCCGATCGCGCATTGCCTCGGATGGCCCGATCGCATCGTCGGGCCGGCAGCGAAGCTCGATCTGGCCAAGATCGGACAGCTGACCTTCGAGGCGCCGGATTTCGGCCGGTTCCCAGGGCTTCGGCTCGCTTACGATGCGCTGCGGACCGGCCGCGGCGCGACCACGGTGTACAACGCCGCCAACGAGGTGGCGGTGGCGGCGTTCATCGGCGGCAAGATCAAATTTGGCGCGATTGCGCGCCTCGTCGAAGCGACGATGGACGCCTGGATACGCTCCGGCAATCAGGCGCCGTTGACCTCCGCGGACGACGCCATCGCCGTTGACCATAGCGCGCGAAATAAAGCTGCCACCCTCTTGCCTCAAATTGCCTTAAAGGCATCCTAGAGGGTTGGGGACAGGGCCTCCAGCTCTGGTTAAGGGGAATCGGATGTCCGAGTTTTTTCTGCATAGTTTCAATACGTTGAGCCATGGCCTCATCGGTTACATCATCCCCTTCCTGTTCGTGCTTACCATTGTCGTTTTCTTCCATGAACTCGGTCACTTCCTGATTGCCCGCTGGGCGGGCGTGAAGGTGTTAACATTCTCGCTCGGTTTCGGGCCGGAACTCGCCGGTTTCAATGACCGCCATGGCACGCGATGGAAGATTTCAGCCGTCCCGCTCGGCGGCTACGTCAAGTTCTTCGGCGACGACAGCGAGGCCTCAACGCCATCGTCCGAAACGCTCGCCAGCATGACCGAGCAAGAGCGCGCGGGCAGTTTCCACCACAAGAAAGTTGGACCGCGTGCGGCGATCGTTGCCGCCGGTCCGGTCGCCAATTTTCTTCTGGCTATCGTAATCTTTACCTGCCTGTTCACTTTCTTCGGTAAACCGAGCACGACGGCGCGCGTCGATCAGGTGGAGGCGGGCAGTGCGGCGTCGGCAGCCGGCTTTCAGGTGGGCGATGTCGTAACGGCGATCGATGGCAGCACGATCGGAAGTTTCTCCGATATGCAGCGGATCGTCGGCATTCGAGCCGGCGAACAGCTGACGTTCACGATCAAGCGCGGCGATTCCACGCTGCAATTGCGCGGGACGCCGGAACTCAGGGAGGTGAAAGACCCGTTCGGAAATGTTCATCGGCTAGGCGTGCTGGGAATTACCCGCAAGACTGTTGCCGGCGATGTCACGACCGAACATGTGAACCCCGCGACCGCGCTCTGGCTTGGCGTCAAGGAAACGTGGTTCGTGGTTGACCGTACGCTGGCATATATCGGCGGCGTCTTTACGGGGCGTGAAGCGGCCGACCAGGTCGGCGGCCCGCTCCGGATCGCCCAGATTTCAGGTCAGGTCGCCACCATCGGCCTTGCCGCGCTGGTGCATCTCGCCGCGGTCCTCTCGATATCGATCGGGTTGTTGAACCTGTTTCCGGTTCCGTTGCTCGATGGCGGTCATCTTTTGTTCTACGCCATCGAAGCCATCCGCGGGCGCCCCTTGTCGGATCGGGCGATGGAGATGGGGTTCCGAATCGGATTAGGGCTCGTCCTTATGCTGATGGTGTTTGCGACCTACAACGACATCCTGCATCTGGCCGCATCGTGATGCCTTATTTGGATGGCGTGGCCAATAGGCAACGTCTTGGAATGAAAATGAAATTGCACTGCAATAGGACGTTTGCCGCCCCGACAAAATTGGCTACAAGCAGAGCACGAATGGGAATCTGCTGGTTCGTAGGGGTACGGTCCGGCATTGGAATGATAAGGGCGCGTTGCGCATGAATGTTGGAATGCGAGTGCGGGGAGGCATGTTGGCCGCCCTGATCATGTTCGCCGTGCCGGTCGCCGCCACGCTGGCCGGCCTGCTTATGTCGTCGCCGGCCGTCGCCCAGACCGTTTCTTCGATTCAGGTCGAAGGCAACCGGCGCGTCGAGGTGGAGACCATCCGCTCGTATTTCAAACCGGGCCCCGGTGGGCGACTCGATCAGGGCAATATCGATGACGGATTGAAGGCGCTGATCGAGACCGGCCTGTTCCAGGACGTGAAAATCAACCAGGCGGGCGGTCACCTGGTGGTGACCGTGATCGAAAATCCGGTGATCGCGCGCATTGCCTTCGAGGGCAACAAGAAGGTCAAGGACGAGCAGCTTTCGGCGGAAATACAATCGAAGCCGCGCGGCACGCTGTCGCGCCCCATGGTCCAGTCCGACGCCCAGCGCATCGCCGAAATCTATCGCCGCTCCGGCCGCTATGATGTACGCGTCAATCCCGAAATCATCGAACAGCCGAACAACCGCGTCGATCTCGTTTTCACGGTTACCGAGGGCTCGAAAACCGGCGTCAGGTCGGTCGAATTCATCGGCAACAATGCTTATTCGGCGTATCGCCTCAAGGACATCATCAAGACCCATGAATCAAACCTGCTGAGCTTCCTCGGCGGCGGTGACGTCTACGATCCGGACCGGGTCGAAGCCGATCGCGACCTGATTCGCCGCTTTTATTTGAAGCACGGTTTCGCGGACGTGCAGGTGGTGGCCGCGCTCACGGAATACGATCCGGAGAAGAAGGGCTTCCTGGTGACCTTCAAGATCGAAGAGGGTCAGCAGTATCGGGTTGCGACGGTCAATTTCGCGTCCAGCATCAGCACGCTCGACGGAAATTCGCTCCGCAGCTTCTCGCGCGTCAATGTCGGGTCGCTCTATAACGCCGAAGCGCTGGAGAAGTCCGTCGAGGAAATGCAGATCGAGGCCTCGCGGCGGGGTTACGCCTTTGCGATCGTGCGCCCGCGCGGCGATCGCAACTTCGAGGCGCATACCGTTTCAATCGTTTATGCCATCGACGAAGGCCCGCGGACCTACATCGAGCGTATCAATGTGCGCGGCAATACCCGCACCCGGGACTACGTGATTCGCCGCGAATTCGATATTTCCGAGGGCGACGCGTACAACCGCGCGCTGGTCGATCGCGCCGAGCGCCGCCTGAAGAACCTTGATTTCTTCAAAACCGTGAAAATCACGACCGAGCCCGGCTCCTCGAGCGATCGTGTGATCCTCGTTGTCGATCTCGAAGAGAAATCCACCGGCGACTTCTCGGTATCGGGCGGCTATTCGACCACCGACGGCGCGCTCGCGGAGGTCAGTATTTCCGAGCGCAACTTCCTCGGACGCGGCCTGTACGCCAAGGCCTCGGTGACCTACGGCCAGTACGCCCGCGGTCTTTCGCTCTCATATGTCGATCCTTATTTGCTGGATTACCGTGTCGCACTTGGTCTTGACGCGTTCTATCGCCAGCAGCTCGCCAACAGTTATATTTCGTACGGAACCACGACGGTGGGTTTCAGTCCTCGCCTCGGATTCGCCCTGCGCGAAGATCTCTCCTTGCAGCTCAGATATTCGATCTATCAGCAGAGTATCTCGCTGCCTGGCTATCTGGCCAATTGTAACAACAATCCGTCAAACGGCTTGCTCGCCTTCAATCCGTCCCCGGCGTTTGTAAACTCAGTTGGGGGAGCTGGTAATCTTCCAGCTGCAGCGACGGATGCTTCAGGAATCGGTCTTTGGTGCTACAGCGATGGTGAGGCCTCGTTGCCGGTCCGCAAGGAACTCGCGAGCGGCAGCACGCTGACGTCGTCGGTCGGTTATTCGCTGAACTACAACATGCTGGACAACAACAAGAACCCGACCGACGGCCTGCTCGTCGACTTCAAGCAGGATTTCGCCGGCGTCGGCGGAGACGTGACCTATTTGAAGACCGCGGTCGACGCGAAATACTACACGCCGCTGGTTGCCGATCTCGTCGGGCTGATCCACGTCCAGGGCGGCATTCTTAACGAGCTCGGCAACAACGGCCTTCGCATGCTCGATCAGTTCCAGATGGGCCCGAACCTTGTCCGCGGCTTTGCCCCGAACGGCATCGGTCCGCGCGACATCAACCCCTACGGTACGATGGACGCGCTCGGCGGCACCAAGTATTGGGGTGCGTCGTATGAGCTGCAGATGCCGTTCTGGTTCCTGCCGAAGGAAGTCGGATTGAAGGGCGCGGTTTATGCCGACGCGGGCGGCCTGTATGATTACCAGGGGCCGACTTCCTGGGCCGCCACCGGCGAAGTCAATACGGCCGGTTGTATTCGTCCAACGCCGTATCCTTCGCCATCGCCTGGAAACTGTTTGGGATTGCAGTACGACAGCAGCAATACCGTCCGCACTTCCGTGGGTGTCGGCCTGATCTGGGCCTCGCCGTTCGGTCCGCTGCGCTTCGACTATGCGATCCCGGTGACCAAGGGTCCGTTTGACCGGGTGCAGCAATTCAAGTTTGGCGGCGGGACAACGTTCTGAGTTCGATCACCGGCCGGACCGCGACGGGTGGAATGGCGCAGCCGACATTCTTAGAGCAACCGCCTTCGTCGACGCTGGCCAAACTCGCCGCGTTGACGCAGGCGCGTTTGGTTGATGCATCGCGCGGCGCCCAGCAGGTCAGGGGGCTGGCTTCGCTCGACGAAGCCGGCCCGATGCATCTGACGTTCTTCGACAACCTGAAATACGCCGGCCAGCTCGCTTCGACGAAGGCGGGGGCGTGTCTGGTCAATGAACGATTCGAGGCCAGTGTCCCCGCCCACGTAGCCGTTTTGCGCGCGGTCCACCCTTTCCGCGAATTTGTGAAGATTGCGCGCACGCTGCATAGCGACGCCCTTCGCCCGCAATCCTGGTTCGGCAATGCCGGCATCGCGCCGTCCGCCGTCATCGATCCCAGCGCGCATCTGGAGGACGACGTGATCGTCGAGCCGCTTGCCGTGATCGGCCCAAAGGTCGAAATCGGCGCCGGGACGGTGATCGGTTCAGGTGCTGTGATCGGTGCCAATGTCAGGATTGGCAGGGACTGCAACGTTGGCGCGCGGTCCGCCATTCAGTTTGCGCTGATAGGCAACAACGTCCTGATCCATCCCGGCTGCAGCATCGGACAGGACGGCTATGGCTTTGTCTTCTTCGGACCGGATGGCCATCTGAAAGTACCGCAAACCGGCCGCGTCCTGATCCAGAACGACGTCGAGATCGGCGCCGGAACGACCATCGATCGCGGCAGTCTGCGCGACACCGTGATCGGCGAAGGCACGAAAATCGACAATCAGGTGCAGATCGGTCACAATGTGACGATCGGCAGGCATTGTCTGCTGGCGGCTCAGATAGGACTCGCAGGCAGCCTGACGATTGGCGACAATGTGGCGTTGGGTGCCAAGGTGGGTATCAACAACCATCTTCGCATCGGCGACGGTGCCCAGGTCACGGCGATGAGCGGCGTCAAGGATGACATTCCGGCCAACGGGCGCTGGGGCGGCTACTTTGCAAAACCGACCAGGCAATGGTTCCGGGAGATACTGGCGGTGGAGCGTCTGGTGCGCGATGGCACGGCCGATCCGAAGGGCGAGGGGCGCGATTGATGGAGGCACCGATCAAAATTGAGCTCGTGGACATCGCCACGATTCTCAAGACGCTTCCGCATCGCTATCCCATGCTGCTGATCGATCGGGTCATCAACATCCGCAGCGACTATCGTGGCATCGGCGTCAAGAACGTCACCATCAACGAGCCGGCGTTTCTCGGCCATTTTCCCGAGCGGCCGGTCTATCCCGGTGTGCTGATGATCGAGGGGATGGCGCAGACCGCGGGTGTGATCGGCATCATGTCGGTCGAAGGCACCCAGAAGCCGCGCGCGGTTTATTTTCTCACCATCGACAAGTGCAAGTTCCGCAAGCCGGTGATGCCCGGCGATACCGTCGAATACCACATGCGCAGCATCGGCAGGCGCAAGACCATGTGGTGGTTTCACGGCGACGCCATCGTGAACGGCACGACCGTCGCCGAGGCCGACGTTGGCGCGATGCTGACCGACTGATGAGGGACCGATGAGCACGATCGATCCCACCGCGTGGATTGAGGACGGCGCCGTGATCGGCGAGGGCACGTCGATCGGTCCCTATTGCGTCGTCGGCTCCCATGTCG
>Ga0208355_1000216_pt1 | contig 28187 bp, 31 predicted proteins | sample NGESurdeep072012_6_FD_184458 | JGI IMG/M metagenome (GOLD analysis project Ga0208355, IMG submission 184458) | Arctic peat soil microbial communities from Barrow, Alaska - NGEE Surface sample 210-3 deep-072012 (SPAdes) | ecosystem: Environmental > Terrestrial > Soil > Wetlands > Peat ... | reverse complement strand
ACGTTCGGCCAGCGCGCCAGCAAGGCTTGCAGCACGCGCGCGGTGGTGGATTTTCCCACCGCCACCGAACCGGCGACGCCGATGATGAAGGGCATCTTGGCGTCTTCGGTGCCGAGGAAGCGTTCCTGCGCGCGGAACAGCCGCTGCGTCGCCGCCACATAGAGCGAGAGCAGTCGCGACAACGACAGATAAATCTCTTCCACTTCCTTGAGGTCGAGCCGGTCGTGTAGCGAGCGCAGGCGCGTGACCTCTTCCGAGGTCAGCGTCATCGGCGTGTCCTCGCGCAACGCCGCCCATTTCGCGCGCGAGAACGTGCGATAGGGCGAAAGAGTTTCTTCGGTGCGCTGTTCCATCAAGAATTCCGATCAGCCGCGCGAGGCTTTTTCTTCGTGCCCGGATTGCGCCGTGCGCTGTTCCAGCACGGCCTCGACCTCGGCGAGCGTGATGCCGCGCGCTTCCAGCAAGACCAGTAGATGATAGAGCAAGTCGGCGGCTTCCGCGATCAGTTGGCCGCGATCGTCCTGCACGGCAGCCAGAGCGGTTTCGATGGCCTCCTCGCCCAGTTTCTTGGCGCAATGGGCGACGCCCTTGTCGATAAGCGCGCGGGTATAGGATTGCGCAGCGCTCGCCTTGGCGCGCTCGTGCACGCGTTTTTCCAGATCGGCCAGGGTGAACTTGCTCATAGAGCGTCCTTTATCACCTCTCCACGCAAGCGACGAGAGGCAGGTCTCACGGATCCAGCCGCATCGGCAGCCCGGCTTTCGCCATATAGGCCTTGGCCTCGCGCACGCTGTGTTCGCCGAAGTGGAAGATCGAGGCGGCCAGCACCGCGGTGGCATGGCCGTCGCGGATGCCTTCCACCAGATGATCGAGGGTGCCGACCCCGCCGGAGGCGATCACCGGCACCGGCACCGCATCCGCCACCGCGCGGGTGAGCGCAATATCGAAGCCGGTGCGGGTGCCGTCGCGGTCCATGGAGGTGAGCAGGATCTCGCCGGCGCCGAGCGCCACCACCTCCTTGGCGTAGGCGACCGCATCGATGCCGGTCGGATTACGGCCGCCATGGGTGAAAATCTCCCAGCGATCCTTCTCGCCCGGTTTCGACACTTTCTTGGCATCGATCGCCACCACGATGCACTGGTCGCCGAATTTTTGCGCGGCTTCTTTCACGAAGGCCCGCCGGTCCACGGCCGCGGTGTTGATCGACACCTTGTCGGCGCCCGACGACAACAGCTTGCGGATGTCCTCGACCGCGCGCACGCCGCCGCCGACGGTGAGCGGCATGAAGCAGGCTTCCGCCGTGCGCCGCACCACGTCGAGAATAATTCCGCGGTTCTCGTGGCTGGCGGTGATGTCGAGGAAGGTGAGCTCGTCGGCGCCGGCGGCGTCATAAGCGATCGCGGCTTCCACCGGATCGCCAGCATCGCGCAGATTGATGAAATTGACGCCCTTGACCACGCGGCCGTCTTTCACGTCGAGGCAGGGAATGACGCGGACTTTGAACATGGCTTACGCCGCCGCCCTGGAATCACGGATCAGCTTCAACGCCTCCGCCGCATCCAGCCGCCCATCATAGAGCGCGCGGCCGGCGATGGCGCCTGCGAGCTTGCGCGCGCGCGGCGCCAGCAGCGCCTGGATGTCCGCGATCGAGGCCAGCCCGCCGGAGGCGATCACCGGAATCGAAATGCTGTCGGCGAGCGCGATGGTGGCGTCGAGATTGAGGCCTTTGAGCAAGCCGTCGCGCGCGATGTCGGTGTAGATGATGGCCGCAACGCCGGCATCCTCGAAGCGGCGCGCGATCTCCAGCACGGACAGTTCGGAAGTTTCCGCCCAGCCCTCGACTGCGACCTTGCCGTCGCGCGCGTCGAGCCCGACCGCGACCCGGCCGGGAAACCTCTTCGCCGCGTCCTTCACCAGCGCCGGATTGCGCACCGCCGCGGTGCCGATGATCACGCGGGTGACGCCTTTGCCGAGCCAGGCTTCCACCGTCGCCATGTCGCGCACGCCGCCGCCGAGCTGCACCGGAACGCCCACCGACTCAAGAATGCGCTCGACCGCGGCGGCATTCACCGGCTTGCCGGCGAAGGCGCCATCGAGATCGACGATGTGCAGATATTCGAAGCCGTGCAATTCGAAGGCGAGCGCCTGCGCCGCCGGATCGCGGTGAAAAACGGTCGCCCGCGCCATGTCGCCCTGCTCCAGCCGCACGGCGAGGCCTTCCTTCAGGTCGATGGCCGGGAACAGGATCATGGCGTCCACTTCAAAAAATTCGCGATCAGCGCCAGGCCGAGGCGCTGGCTCTTCTCCGGATGGAATTGCGTGCCGACCATGTTGTCGCGTCCGACGATGGCGGTGAGCGGCCCGCCATAATCGGCTTGCGCGACCAGATCGCTACGCTGCGCGACTTTCAGCTCGTAAGAATGCACGAAATAGGCATGCAGCCCATCCGGCCCGAGCGGGATGTCGGCGAGCAGCGGATGGGCTTTCAGCATATTCAACGTGTTCCAGCCCATGTGCGGAATTTTTAAGGAAGGGTCGGACGGCGTGATGCGATCGACTTCGCCGGCGATCCAGCCGAGGCCGGGCGTGACCTGATATTCGCGCCCGCGCTCGGCCATCAATTGCATGCCGACGCAGATGCCGAAGAACGGCCGACCGCGCTGGCGCACGTTTTGTTCGAGCGCATCGATCATGCCCGCAATGCCGTCGAGCCCGCGCCGGCAATCGGCGAAGGCGCCGACGCCCGGCAGCACCACGCGGTCGGCGCGCGCGATCTGCTCGGGATCGCTCGTTACCACGATAGCTTCAGCCAAGCCGGCATCGCGCGCGGCGCGCTCGAAGGCTTTCGCCGCCGAATGCAAATTGCCGGAGCCGTAGTCGACGATGGCGACGCTCATCGCTGGGCCCCCGGCTCCGGGAACAGGCCGATGACGTCGGACGGCGACGGCGGCCCGCGCCGCAGCGGCGTGCCGTATTGCGGCTCAGGCAAAGCCGATGCCGGCGCCGGCGGCGCAGTCTTGCGATTGGCCCAGACGGCATAGAAGCGCCGCTCCGCCATTTCGGCATCCTCACCGACCACGAAGCCGAGCGTCTTCCAGCCGCGCCGCGCCAGCGTCCAGCGCCAGAGCGTCGTTGCCTCGAGGCCGATCAGAAGGGCGATCAGCAGGCTGGCAAAAAATTGCGCCGTTACTGTCACGTCGAGCAAAAAAAGCACCATACCGATCGCGAAACTCAAAACGAGATAGCCCACCAGCGCCAGCCACAGCCGGTGCAGCAGCAGCCAGAGCGGCGCCAGCACGAACGCCCAGAAACGGAACCCGTCGCGCACGAACACGAAGCGTTCCGGCTCGGTGGCGGCTTCGCCTTGGCACGGCGGTGGTTCGTGCACGGTGAAAGTGGGCATCTGCGTAAAGCCTTATGACGGTCGTCATATATGGGGTGTCATGCCCCGCGACAGCGGGGCATCCAGTAACCCCAGTCTCCGAACAATTCGGAAACCGCCGTGCTTACTGGGTCCCCGCTTTCGCGGGGACGACAGCCGAGAATGCCTCACCCGCCGAGCGAGCCCTTGGTGGACGGCACCTCGTCCTTGGCGCGCGGATCGATCGCCACTGCCGTGCGCAGCGCGCGCGCCAGGCCCTTGAAGCAGGACTCGGCGATATGGTGGTCGTTGCTGCCGTACAGCGTCTCGGCGTGCAGCGTGATGCCGGAATTCATCGCGAAGGCCTGGAACCATTCCTGCACCAGCTCGGTGTCGAAGGTGCCGACCTTGTCGCGCACGAACTCCGCCTTGAACACCAGGAACGGCCGTCCCGATATGTCGATCGCCACGCGCGTCAAGGCCTCGTCCATCGGCACGTGCACATCGGCGTAACGGGTGATGCCTTTCATGTCGCCGAGCGCCTGCTTCACAGCCTGGCCGAGCGCGATGCCGACATCCTCGGTGGTGTGGTGGTGATCGATATGCAGATCGCCCTTGGCCTTGACCGTGATGTCGATGCGCGAATGCCGCGCCAGCAGGTCGAGCATGTGATCGAGGAAGCCGATGCCGGTCGCAACCGACGAACGGCCCTGCCCGTCGAGGTTGATTTCGACCTCGACGTCGGTTTCCTTGGTCTTGCGCTTCACGGCGGCTTTGCGCATCGCGGATTCCTGGCAAATTCCCTTGATCTACGCGCCTTTTACCAGGGGTTGCCGGGATTCGCCACCTCGGGCTCGCTGTCTCCGCTGGGCCTAGATACCCGGTTTGCATCGCCCGCCGGACATCCTTACATGTGCTGGCATCCCGGGGGTTAATGCGTATGGCACCCAACGAACAGCCGACAAGTCCAATTTGGCACGGCACCACCATCCTCACCGTCCGCAAGGGCGGCACGGTGGTCATTGGCGGCGACGGCCAGGTGACGATCGGCCAGACCATCGTCAAAGCCAATGCCAAAAAGGTGCGTAGGCTGGGCAAGGCTACTGGGGGATTGGGCGACGTGATCGGCGGCTTTGCCGGCGCCACCGCCGATGCCTTCACCCTGTTCGAGCGCCTGGAAACCAAGCTCGAGCAGTATCCCGGCCAGCTCACCCGCGCCGCGGTCGAGCTCGCCAAGGACTGGCGCACCGACCGTTACCTGCGCCGGTTAGAGGCCATGATGATCGTCGCCGACACCCAGGTGTCGCTGGTGCTCACCGGCACCGGCGACGTGCTGGAGCCGGAGAACGGCGTCATGGGCATCGGCTCCGGCGGCAACTACGCGCTCTCCGCCGCCCGCGCCCTGCTGGACGGACCGCTCGACGCTGAGGCGATCGTGCGCAAGTCGCTCGACATCGCGGCCGACATCTGCGTCTACACCAACCGCAATGTCACCATCGAATCCTTGAAATCGTAATCGAGTAATCAGTTTGACCGACTTCTCCCCCCGCGAAATCGTTTCCGAACTCGATCGCTACATCGTCGGCCAGAACGACGCCAAGCGTGCGGTCGCCATCGCCTTGCGCAATCGCTGGCGCCGCCTGCAGCTTGACGACAAACTGCGCGAGGAAGTGCTGCCGAAGAACATCCTGATGATCGGGCCGACCGGCGTCGGCAAGACTGAAATCTCGCGCCGCCTCGCCAAGCTGGCGGGCGCCCCGTTCCTCAAAGTCGAAGCCACCAAATTCACCGAAGTCGGCTATGTCGGCCGCGACGTCGAGCAGATCGTGCGCGACCTGGTGGAGATTGCCATCGCGCTCACGCGCGAACGCAAGCGCAAGGACGTACAGGCGCGCGCCGAGCTGGCGGCGGAAGAACGCGTGCTCGATGCCCTGGTCGGGCCGGCCGCCAGCCCCGGCACGCGCGAAAGCTTCCGCAAGAAGCTGCGCGCCGGCGAGATCAACGACAAGGAAATCGAGATCGAGGTGCAAGGCGGCGGCGCCGGCATGCCGATGTTCGAGATTCCCGGCATGCCGGGCGCGCAGATGGGCGCCATTAATATCGGCGACATATTCGGCAAGCTCGGCGGCGGCCGCACCAAGACGCGGCGCGTCACCGTGCTGGAATCCCACAACATCCTGGTCAACGAGGAATCCGACAAGCTGCTCGACAACGACCAGCTCATCCAGGAATCGATCAAGGCGGTGGAGCAGAACGGCATCGTGTTCCTGGACGAGCTCGACAAGATCGCCGGGCGCGAGGGGCGCATGGGCGCCGACGTGTCGCGCGAGGGCGTGCAGCGCGACCTGCTGCCGCTGATCGAGGGCACCACCGTCAACACCAAGCACGGGCCGGTGAAAACCGATCATGTTCTTTTCATCGCCTCGGGCGCGTTCCATATCTCCAAGCCGTCCGACCTATTGCCCGAACTGCAAGGCCGGCTGCCGATCCGCGTCGAATTGAACGCGCTCACCCGCGACGACTTGCGCCGCATCCTGACCGAGCCGGAGGCGTCGCTGATCAAGCAATATGTGGCGCTGCTGAAGACCGAAGGCGTGACGCTGGACTTCACCGAGGATGCGATCGACGCCATCGCCGACATCGCGGTGGCGGTGAATTCCTCGATCGAGAATATCGGCGCGCGGCGCTTGCAGACGGTGATGGAGCGGGTGCTCGACGAGATCTCGTTCGCGGCCACCGACCGCTCGGGCGAGACGGTCAAGATCGATGCGGCGTATGTGGACAAGCACATCGGCGATCTCGCCAAGAACACGGATCTGAGCCGGTTTATTCTTTGACGCCGATGAATTCTGTCATTCCGGCAGCCGCCAACGGGTCTGCGCGACGCGCGGCCCGATGACGGGCTCCGCGGCTATCCGGAATCCCGACGCGATTTCGTACACATCTGGATTCCGGGTTCGCGGACATTGTCCGCGTCCCGGAATGACGATCAGGGGCGGCTCCGCCGCACCCGCACATAAAGCGCGCCCTCGCCGCCATGGGCGCCATGGGCGTCTTCGAAGCCGACCACCAGGGAGCGAAATTTCGGCAGGCCGAGCCACTGCGGCACTTGCCGGCGCAGCACGCCGGGCTCGTCACCGCGGCCCAAATTTTTGGAGCCTTTGCCGGTGATCACCAGCACCAGTCGGGCGTCACGCGCATGGGCGTTGCGCAGGAAACGCAGCAGCGCGGGATGCGCCTCGCTTTGCGTGAGGCCGTGCAGATCGAGGCGGGCGTCGATCGCCTGCTTGCCGCGGGCAACGCGCTGACGCATGCGCCGGCCGAGCGGGGCCAGCGGCGGCGGCGCCGGCTTTTTCGGCGCCGGCGGCACGGCGGCCGGCGCCGCTTTCGCAGGCTGCTTGAGCGCGCGCACGGGCCTTGAAGCGGCCGTGGGAATGTCCGCTATCGTTTCGCCGTCCGCGTCAGGCGCAACCAGCAGCTTTGCGCGCAGCGGCTTGATGGCCTTGGTGACGGTCGTCCAGAGCACGCGCTCTTCGTAAGTGAGACTGTGGCGCCGGCTGCCGTCGCGAGTGGTCATGGACGCGGCAAGGGAGACGGGATGGGAACGGGCGCGGCTGCGCCCGCCGAATTCGTCGGCGTGGCATCGGCGACGATGTCTTTCGGGCGCGGCTTGGGCAACGGAATGTCCTTGAGCGCCGCCCCAGCGCTGCCCGTCACCGCCACGCTGCGCGGCGCCAGCATGACGAATTGCCCGTGCTGCTTGATGCGGCCGGCGATATGGCCGATCTCCTCGCCGGCGCCGAAATAGATATCGGCGCGCGCCGGCCCGACGATGGCCGCGCCGGTGTCCTGCGCGAACAGCAGGCGGCGGAATTTGGTGTCCGGCTTCTCGCTTATGATCGGCAGATCGGCATCGATCCAGATCGGCGTGCCGTAGACATGGATTTTCTTGTCGACCGCCAGCGAGCGCCCGGCGGTGAGCGGAATGCCCTGCGCGCCGATGCATTCATCTTGCGCGGTCAGGTTGGTCTCCTGGAAGAACACGAACGAGCGGTTTTTCCGGCGCAGTTCCTTGCCCTCATCGGGATTGGCATCCATCCAGTCGCGGATGCGGTCCATCGACATCTCTTCTTTCGAAATAATGCCGCGATCGATCAGGAACTTGCCGACCGGCGTGTAAGGCTGGCCGTTGCTGGCGATATAGTTGAGGCGCAGCAGCTGGCCGCTGTCGAGCTTGACGCGCGTGGAGCCCTGGATCTGCGCGAAGAAGGCATCGACCGGATTCTTCACCCAGCAGATTTCCAAATGCTTACCGGCCAGCGCGCCGTCCTCGATGGCGGTGCGGTCGAAATTGGAAAACACCTTGCTCTTGCGTTTCTTCACCGCGTCCGCCGGCGCGGCGTAGAGCGGGATGTTGAATTCGTCGGTCGGGACGCGCGAGCCCACGACCTCGGTCTCGTAATAGCCGGTGAAGAAGCCCTCGGTTTGTCCGGCCGGCATGATGCGGACGGGATTGAAATTGTCCTCAAAGAAAGCGCGCGCCTGCTCGCGGTCGAGCTTGCCGGCCGCGTTCGCGCGTTCGCACACCTTGAACAGCGCGCCATAGACCGGCCGCGCTTTCCGCATCGCCGTGGTGCCGTTGAGAATGGCGCCGCAACTTTTCAGGTATGCGTCGAAGGCTACGGCGTGATCGTCGTCCTTCCAACCTGCGAGCGCTGCGAAATCGAGCGGTTCGACCTGCGCGTTGGAAAGCTTCATGGTTGCGTTCGCCGAAGCGGACATGCTCGCGACAGCGATCAGGCAGAGCCCCAAGCCGATGCGGATAACCGTACGGGGAGCGAATGCCGCCATGCGTTCATGACCCCGCGTCGGTTTCGGCTTCGGCTTCGGTGGCGACCAGTTTCCAGTTCGGGTCGCGCGACGACACGTCGCGGGCGAAGGTCCACACGTCGGTGACGTCGGTGACCTTCTCGGCATTGCCGTCGATGACGTTGCCGTTCTTGTCGCGCGTCACCGATACCAGCTTGGACTGGAAGCGCACCGTCACTTGGGCACTGCGGCCGCGCAGTTCGGCGGCGGTAATCTCGGCGTTGTCGATCGACACGAAACGGCTCTCCACCGACTCGCCGCGCTTCTCGCGCTCGGTGATGGCGGTCTCGAAGCCGTCATAGACCTCGCGCGAAAGCAGATTCTTCAGCGTGCGGCGATCGCCTTCGGCAAAGGCGTTGACGATCATCTCGTAGGCCGCGCGTGCGCCGGTGAGGAAATGCTTGGCATCGAAATCGGGAGCGGCGGCGGCAATCGCATCGAGGCCGGAGGCGATGGCGGAGCCCGCCTCGGCGACGCCCTTCCAGCGCTCGGCTGCCTCGGCGGGCGCGGCCGGTGTCGGCGCGGCTGCGTCCGGCGTGCGATTAGGCAAGGCAAGAACTTTTTCCGTCGCCGGCCGCGCCGGTTCGCGCGCGGCATAAGGATCGTAGGGCGGGCGCTCCCGTCCGGTGCGCTGGCCGAGCACGCTGCGCAAACGCAGGAAAATGAACACTGCGAGCGCCAGGAATATGATGGTGTAGATGTCGAACACGTCTCGCATGCTTTCAGCTATCGTAGTGACAGATCAGCGTTCGGCCCCAAGTCGTCTAGAGAACTTGCCGGCTTGACGGCGTAGCGGCCGGTTCCACCCGTATTATGTAAGCTGGCGGCCGCGCCGTTCCATAGGCCTCGCGCCAGCATCTCGGCGCAATCAGTGCCTCACGAACAAACCTTAGACGATCAGGGCGATTACGCCAACATCGCCCGGCACGCATGATCCCGAAAAGTGGGAACCGGTTTTCGGACAAGATCATGCGCAAACCAGAGAAACACCGATGAATGTGGCAAAATGGCTGTTGTTGGCGTTGCTGGCGCTGCCGCTGGCGGAACTGGCGGTGTTCATTGCGGTGGCCGCGACCATCGGCTTTGCTTGGGCCTTAAGCTTGCTGCTGGCCGGCTCGCTCGCCGGTGGGCTGGTGCTGCGCCACGCCGGCGGCAGCCACATCGCCCGCGTTCGCGCCGCCATGGGCGAAGGCAGCTTTACCGCCCTGCAAGCCGACAGCAGCGGATCCCTCACCCTGCTGGCCGGGATTCTCCTGCTAATTCCGGGGTTTATAACCGATATTGTGGGGCTATTGCTGCTCATCGCACCGCTGCGACGGCTGCTTGGCGCGGCGCTTTTAGGTCGCGCCCCGCCCGCGCGCAGCGATGGCGTGGTCGATCTGGAGCCGAAACAGTGGCACCGGGTGCCCGACCCCGCGCTGCCCAACCGCCGCAGTAATGAAGGCGAACGCTAGCGCATGATCCCGAAAAAGCCTGCCCCGAACTTGATCCGGGGTGGGAACCGGTTGTCGGAAAAGATCAAAGCGCCAAGCAAAATGTTAGTGTCCGATTGATTCAGCCAGAACCGGCCGGAACTTCCCTGCGCGTCCTTGTTCCACGAAAGACCCTATGTTAGCCAACCGCCGCGCTGGCGCATGATCCCGACAAAGCTTGTCCCGGACTTGGATCCCGAGGATGGGAACCGGTTGTCGGAAAAGATCAAAGCGCCAAGCAAAATGTTAGGCCGCCTGGCGGCGCGAAGGAGAATTCATGACGACGAGCAATGGCGGCCCGGCCGAGGACTCGCAGCCGCAACTCAATGTGGTGGCGCAATACATCAAGGATTTCTCGTTCGAGAATCCGAATGCGCCTAAGTCGCTGGCCGCCGGTCAGCAGCCGCCACAAATCGCCATCCAGATCAACGTCAATGCCGCGCCACTGACGGAGACCGACATCGAGGTAGTGCTGAGTCTGCAGGGCAAGGCGGAAACCGCCGGCAGCTTGATGTTCAGCTTTGAGCTGGCATTCGGCGGCGTGTTCCGCATCCGCAACGTGCCGCAGGAAAGCATGAACGCGATCGTGCTGATCGAATGCCCGCGGCTGTTGTTCCCGTTCGCGCGCGAGATCATCGCCACCGCCGTGCGCAATGGCGGCTTCCCGCCGCTGCTGCTCGACCCGGTGGATTTCGTCGCGCTCTATCGCCAGAGGATGAGCCAGCTGGAGCCATCGCCGGCGCCGGCGCCGGCGCCGGCGCCAATGCAGAGCTGAGCGGTCAGGCTCCGTCCGGCAGATAGTTCCGCCAAACCGCGGTTTCGCCCAAGCTCGCCACGAACTGGCGGTGCGCCGCGCGCTCGGCCTCGCTGCGGCGCGAGCTAAGCGCCACCGGGCGCTCGCGCCGGGCGACGATGCCATCGCTTCCTTGGCTGCGCCGCTCGACGCTTTCGGCCAGGCCGAGCTGGGCCTGGCGCGCGCCGATCAGTTCCAGATAGACCTCGGCCAGGATCTCGGCATCGAGCAGCGCGCCGTGCTTGCTGCGGCGCGAATTGTCGATGCCATAGCGCGCGCACAGATCGTCGAGCCGGTTGGGCCCGGCCGGATGCTTGCGACGCGCCAGCAGCAGCGTATCGACCAGCCGCTCACGCGCGATCAGCACGCGCTCGACGCGCTTGAGTTCGGCGCAAAGGAAGCCGTGATCGAAGCTGGCATTGTGGATCACCAGCGGCGCGTCGCCGATAAAGCCGAGGAAATCATCGACGATCTCGATGAAGCGCTTGTGGCTCTTCAAGAATTCGGTCGACAGCCCATGAATGGCGAAGGCCTCCGCCGGCACCTCGCGCTCCGGATTGAGGTAGGCGTGGAACGTCGCCCCGGTCGGAATCCGGTTGAGCAGCTCGATGCAGCCGACCTCGACCAGGCGATGGCCTTGGCTAGGGTCAAGGCCGGTGGTTTCGGTGTCGAGGACGATTTCGCGCATGTTTTGCAGCTTGCTCGGGCGGGTGAGAGAATCACCGCCGCCGATTCGGCATTGTAGCAACGCGGGCCAAGATATCACGCACCTGGGCGCGGGCGTGCTCGAAACCCTGCGACGTATCCACCACGAAATCGGCGCGCCGCCGCTTTTCTTCATCCGGCACTTGGTTGGCCATGATAACGGCGAGCTTCTGCTCGCTCATGCCCGGCCGCTCGAAGGCGCGCTGGCGCTGCACATCGGCCGGCGCCGATACCACCACCACCGCGTCGCAGCGCTTATCGCCGCCGGTCTCGAACAGCAACGGGATGTCGAGCACCGCAACGGGCGCGCCGTTGCGTTCCGCCTCGGCCAGGAAATGCTCGCGGGCGGTGGCCACCAGCGGATGCACGATTGCCTCCAACCGCTTGATCGCGGCGCTATCGCCAAGCACTTGCTTCGTCAGTCGGTCGCGATCGACCTTGCCGTCTTTAGTCGTTCCGGGAAAAGCGGCCTCAATCTGCGGCGTGGCCCCGCCTTCATAGAGCCGGTGCACGGCGGCATCCGCGTCGTACAAGGGCACGCCCTCCTCGGCGAAGAATTTCGCCGTGGTGGATTTTCCCATGCCGATCGAGCCGGTCAGGCCAAGGATGAACATCACGGGCCTTTTTCGCCGTCAACCATCAATGAAGTCGTTTTGCCGCAGAAAAACCAGCAGCGGCAACAGCGGCAAGCCGAGAATGGTGAAATAGTCGCCCTCGACCCGCTCGAACAGATGAATCCCGATGCCTTCGAGCTGGTAGCCGCCGACGCTGCCCAAGGCGGCGGCCCCCGCCATCTCGAGATAATCGTCGAGGAAGCGATCGGAAAAATCGCGCATGGTCAGCCGCGCGGTATTGACGCAATCGAACAGAACCTTGCCGTCTTGCACCAAAGCCAGCGCGGAGTTCAGTTCATGGGTGCGTCCACGCAACGCACGTAGCTGTTCGCCGGCGGCGGCGCGGTCCTTGGGCTTGCTGAAGCGCGTATTTCCCCGCGCCAAGGTTTGATCGGCGCCGAGCACCAGTTGGCCGGGACGCGTCGCCGACACCGACTGCGCTTTGGCGCGCGCGAGCAGCCGGGCAGCCGCGGCCGCATCGGGCGGGCCGGCTTTCGCTTCGACGGCGCGCTCGTCGATCTGCGCCGGCCTGATCTCAAACCGCAAACCGGCGGCCGCGAGAATCTTGCCGCGGATGTCGCTTTTCGAGGCAAGCACCAACGGTTGACGGGCGAGCCAGAGCGGCATGATTTTCTTCCTCAATCCCTCCCCGGCGGCGGAGCGATATTACGTCCCCGACTGACGGCGGCGTTCGGCCAACAGCTTCATGACCGCGGCGGCGGTTTCCTCGATCGAGCGGCGCGTCACGTCAATGCTCGGCCAATTATTCTTGGCGCACAGCCGGCGCGAAAAGGCGACCTCCTCGGCCACCGCGGTCTTGTCGATATAGCGATCGTCATCGCGATGGGCATTCAGGCCGAGCAGCCGGTTTTCGCGGATCTGCACGATGCGTTCCGGGCTGGCATAGAGCCCGACCACCAGCGGCCGCGCCAGCTTCTCGACCGCGGGCGGAAGCTCCACGCCCGGCACCAGCGGCACGTTGCCGGTTTTGACGCCGCGGTTGGCGAGATAGATCGAGGTCGGCGTTTTCGAGGTGCGCGAGACGCCGACCAGCACCACGTCGGCCTCCTCCAGCCCTTCCACGTGCTGGCCGTCGTCGTGAAACATGGTGTAGTTGAGCGCGTCGATGCGATGGAAATATTCCGCATTGAGCACGTGCTGGGCGCCGACGCGGTGCATGGTCTCGGCGCCGAGATAGGACTGGAACAGCCGCAGAATTGGCCCCAGCACCGACATGCATGGCAGGCCGAGCTCGCGGCATCTATTTTCCAAGAGTTGGATCAGGTCTTCCTCGAGCAAGGTGTAGAGCACGAGGCCGGGCGCCTCGGAGATTTCGGCGAGTGCATGATCGAGCTGCTTCTTCGAGCGCACCATCGGATAAAGGTGCTCGACCGGAGATACATTGGCGTATTGCGCCGCGGCCGCACGCGCGACCGTGATCAGGGTCTCGCCGGTGGCGTCGGAAACCAGATGGAGGTGGAAATAACCGGTGTCAGACATCTGTATAGCAACAGCATTGCATGTGGATACCGAGGGAGCAGGCCACGGCTCAAGGCGCTTAGCAAGCTAACACAGCGACTGAGTGCAATTTCCATCCACATGGCTGCCGCGCGGGATAATGTCGGCGCACCGATCAGGACACCATGTGGGGATGTGGATAGCCACCTGGGGACGAAACGGGATAGCACCGCAAAAGCCCAGCAAAACCACCCTTCTTGCTGTGGATGATCCCGCATTGGATAAGGCTCGATTCTGAATCCAGACTTGCCATCCGGTGGACAGAATGTCGTTAGCGAGTCATGAGTCCAATCAACCGCCTAATAAACACTACAAAGAGTTCTATAAGAGTCTTTATGGAAGAAGCCCGGAAACCTGAGAGCGTGGGGATAAAGCCGCTGCTTCGCGCACTCGCAGGCCGACGCGAGGCCGTGCCGCCAGTATGGATGATGCGCCAAGCTGGGCGGTATTTGCCGGAATATCGAGCGGTGCGGGAGAAAGCGGGCGGCTTTCTCGATCTCTGTTTCAATCCAGAGTTGGCGGCGGAAGTCACCTTGCAGCCGGTGCGGCGCTTCGGTTTAGATGCCGCCATCCTGTTTTCCGATATTTTGGTGGTGCCGCTGGCACTCGGCCGCAAGGTTGAGTTTTTGGTCGGCGAAGGACCCAAGCTCGAGCCCATGGCGGATGCCGCGGCGCTGGCCGGCATGCGCGAGACCATCGACGGCAAAGTGCTGGCGCCGATTTATGAGACGGTGCGGCGAGTAAAATCGGAGCTGGACGACAAGACCACATTGATCGGTTTTTGCGGCGCGCCCTGGACGGTCGCCACTTACATGGTGGCGGGCGAGGCCACGCCCGACCAGGCGCCGGCGCGGCTGTTTGCCCATCGCGATCCGCAAAACTTTGCGCGGCTGATCGATCGTCTGGTGCAAGGGTCGATCGAATATCTGGTCGGCCAACTCAAGGCCGGCGCCGAGGTGGTGCAAATCTTCGACACCTGGGCGGGTGTACTGGGGCCGGAGCAATTCGAGCGCTGGTGCATCCAGCCGACGCAAAAGATCGTCGCCGGTGTGCGCGAGCAAATTCCCGATGCCAAAATCATCGGCTTTCCGCGCGGTGCGCATGCGATGGCGTTGCCTTACGCGCAAATGACCGGCGTGAACGGCATCGGGCTCGATTGGACATTCGAGCGCGAGATCGCGCGCGACATGCTGCAGCCTCGGGTCGTGGTGCAGGGCAATGTCGATCCGCTGGCGCTGCTCGCCGGCGGCGCCGCACTCGAGCGCGAAGTCGATGACGTGATGACGATGCTGGCCGGCGGCCCGTTCATTTTCAATCTCGGCCATGGCATTCTGCCGGCGACGCCGATCGCGCATGTCGAGCAGATGCTCAAGCGCGTGCGCGGGCGCTAACCAGGCGGCCATGTATCTCTGGCTGAAAGCCTTCCACATCATCGCGGTCATCTCGTGGATGGCCGGCATGCTCTATCTGCCGCGGCTGTTCGTCTATCACACGATGGCCAAGCCCGGCTCCGAGCGGTCGGAAACCTTCAAGGTGATGGAACGCCGGCTGCTCAAATTCATCATGCTGCCGGCGATGATCGCGAGCTGGCTGCTCGGCATCGCGATGATTCTGCAGGGCCATTTGCTGACGGTTCCCTGGTTTCAAGCCAAGCTCGTCGCCGTGCTTGCCCTGTCCGCCATGCACGGGATGCTCAGCCGCTGGACGCGCGACTTCAGCCTCGACCGCAATCGGCATAGTGAGAAATTCTATCGTATCATCAATGAGATACCAACGCTGCTGATGATTGCTATCGTGCTGTTGGCGGTCCTCAAACCGTTTTAAAGTTGTCCGCTCGTCCCCGCGCAGGCGGGGGTGGGAATGAGCGGAGCCCAAACGGCCTCTTGCGCGAAATCGCGCCGCGCCATATGTTCAATTTATCCCACCGAACGCAGGCGGATGCAGTCGCGTTCCGGCTCCCAGCTTTTGGGCCGGTCGCAGCATCGGGTCCCGAGCACTTTTCCCAAACGACCTCGTCACCCCAGACCTGCGATCTCTCTCTCTCTCCCTTAGTCACTCGGTTTTGAGTCTTTTGCATTTTTAGGACTCCACCGGTCACGCTCCCAAGGACGTACAGCCCCCATGCGGGAAATGAAACTCCAGGACCTCAAGTCCAAGACGCCGGCCGAACTCACGTCGTTTGCCGAAGAGCACCAGGTCGAAAACGCCAGCACCCTGCGCAAGCAGGAGCTGATGTTCGCGATCCTCAAGCAGCTCGCGACGCAAGAGATCGACATCATCGGCGAAGGCGTGGTCGAAGTGCTCTCCGACGGCTTCGGCTTCTTGCGCTCGCCGGAATCGAATTACCTGTCGGGGCCCGACGACATCTACGTTAGCCCAAGCCAAATCCGCCGCTTCGGCCTGCGCACCGGCGACACCGTCGAAGGCCACATCCGCTCGCCCAAGGAAGGCGAACGCTATTTCGCGCTGCTCAAGGTCAACACGATCAATTTCGAGGACCCCGAGAAGGCGCGCCACAAGATCAACTTCGACAATCTGACGCCGCTGTATCCCGATGAGCGGTTGAAGATGGAGCACGAGGATCCGACCAAGAAGGATCTCTCGGCCCGCGTCATCGACATCGTGTCGCCGATCGGCAAGGGCCAGCGCGCGTTGATCGTGTCGCCGCCGCGCACCGGCAAAACCGTGCTGCTGCAGAACATCGCGCACGCGATCACCGCCAATCATCCCGAGTGCTATCTGATCGTGCTGCTGATCGACGAGCGGCCGGAAGAAGTCACCGACATGCAGCGCTCGGTCAAGGGCGAGGTGGTGTCCTCGACCTTCGACGAGCCGGCCTCGCGCCACGTGCAGGTCGCCGAAATGGTGATCGAGAAGGCCAAGCGCCTGGTCGAGCACCAGCGCGACGTGGTGATCCTGCTCGATTCGATTACCCGCTTGGGGCGCGCCTACAACACGGTGGTACCCTCCTCCGGCAAGGTGCTGACCGGCGGCGTCGACGCCAATGCGCTGCAGCGGCCGAAGCGCTTCTTCGGCGCCGCGCGCAATATCGAGGAAGGCGGCTCGCTCACCATCATCGCCACCGCGCTGATCGATACCGGCAGCCGCATGGACGAAGTGATCTTCGAGGAATTCAAGGGCACCGGCAATTCCGAGCTCATCCTCGACCGCAAGGTGGCCGACAAGCGCACCTTCCCGGCCATCGACATCACCCGCTCCGGCACCCGCAAGGAAGAGCTGCTGGTCGATCCGTCCGTGCTCAAGAAGATGTACGTGTTGCGCAGGATTTTGAATCCGATGGGCACCATGGACGCCATCGACTTCCTGCTCGACAAGCTGCGCAATACCAAGACCAACAGCGAGTTCTTCGAGTCGATGAATACCTGATCGCGTCGATCAAGCGCGCCGCATCGCCGCGACGGTTTTTGCAATTTCGTCGGCGGAGCCAACCGGCAGCGAGCAAGTCGCCCCCACGCAGATGAAGGCCGCGCTTTCGGGTGCGGCCTTTATTTTTTGCTGCGCCGGATGTGCTACGGCCAAGTCGGCAGCGGAGGCCGCGCGCAGCACGATGCGATCGAGGAACGGCAGCTTCAACGCGGCTTGCGCGAAGCGGTCGGCTTCCCGCCCCGTCAGCACGATCTCGGCGCCGCGCAGCCTCAAGTCGAGCGCATTGAGCAGCGCCACATGGCCGAACAGATTGCTCGCGGCCGCCGATAAAATGCCGTCGATCAGTAGGTCGGCCTGCGCGCGCCATCGGTCGTCGCCGGCCAGCACCGCCAGCCGCAGCAGATTTTGCGCCGCCACCGCATTGGGATTGGGCGTGGCGTCGTCGGCGGTGGAATGTGGCCGCAGCAGCAGGTCGTCGGCGTCGTCGGCGGAAAGATAATAGCCGCCGGTGTCGGGATCGGCGTAATGCGCATCGAACGCGCGCTGCCAGGCCAGCGCCTGCGCGAGATAGGCGCGTTCGCCGGTCGCCTCATGCAGCGCCAGCGCGGCGCGGATCATGGCGGCGAAATCGGAGGCCAGGCCGGGAAACAGCAACTTGCCCGCGCGCCAGGAATGCCCAAGCCGATCGCCCTTGGTCATTGTCCTCGCGATGAAAGCGAAGGCGCGCTGGGCCATGGCGAGCCATGACGGCTGGTCGAGGACCACGCCGGCATTGACCAGGCTTGCGATCATCAGCCCGTTCCAGTCGGCCAGCACCTTGTCATCGAGGCCGGGGCGCACGCGGCCCGCGCGCGCGTCTAAGAGGATCGCGCGCAGCGCCGCCAGCCGCGCCTCGTCCGCCTCCGTGCGCTCAAGGCGCTTGAGCCGGTTGAGGATGGTGTGGCCCTCGAAATTGCCCGCGTCGCTCACATCGTAATGGCGCGCGAAGAAGCCGCCGGCCTCGGGGCCGAGCAGCTCGACGATTTCGTTGTTCGACCAGACGTAGAACTTGCCTTCCTCGCCTTCCGAGTCGGCATCGAGCGAGGCGGCAAACGCGCCATCCCCGGTGGTCATCTCGCGCTGCAGCCACTCCACCGTCTCGCGCGCGCGCGCGCGAAACAGCGGCTTGCCGCTGCGCTGATACGCCAGCGCCAGCAATTCCAGCAGCTGGGCGTTGTCGTACAGCATCTTCTCGAAATGCGGCACCAGCCAGCGCTCATCGACCGAATAGCGCGAGAAGCCGCCGCCGAGATGATCGTAGATGCCGCCCTCAGACATGCGTTCGAGCGAGTGCTCGACCGTGTCGAAAAACTCGGCGTCGCCGCTGCGCAAGCCGGCACGCCAGAGCATTTCCAAAATCGCCGGCTGCGGAAACTTCGGCGCGCCGCGCAAGCCGCCGTGCACCGCATCGAACGCATTGCCGATCTGGCGGGCGGCGGCGTCGAGCTCGCGCACGCCCATCGTCACCTTGCCGATAGGCCGCGCCTTGTCGGCCAGCCGCGCTAACAGCGCGGCCCGGTTCTGCTCGATCTTGTCGGGCTCCTCGCAAAACATGCGCGCCACTTCGCGCAAAATGTCGGTGAAGGCCGGCCGGCCGTAGCGCGCCTGTTTGGGAAAATACGTGCCGCCCCACACCGGCTCGCCCGCCGGCGTCAAGAACATGGTGAGCGGCCAGCCGCCCTGCTCGCCCAGCAGATGCAGCGCGTTCATGTAGATCTGGTCGATGTCGGGCCGCTCCTCGCGATCGACTTTGATGTTGACGAACAGCTCGTTCATCACCTGCGCGGTCGACTCGTCCTCGAACGACTCGTGCGCCATCACGTGGCACCAGTGGCAGGCGGCGTAGCCGACCGACAGCATGATCGGCCGGTTGCTGCGCTTGGCCTCGGCCAGCGCCTCCGGTCCCCATTGCCACCAGTCGACCGGATTGTGCTGGTGCTGCAGCAGATAGGGCGAGGTCGCCTGCGCCAGGCGATTTTCGTGCGCGGTGTTGGGGGATGAGGACACCGGCGCAGACTAACGTGGATTTGAGCGTCAGTGAAATGTGGATCGGCACGTAGCCGCTAGGTCGTCGCCGTCTTTTCGGACCAATGGACATTAAGAGCGCGGATTTCCGAGATTTGATCGGCATCAATGCGGCGGCTTGTCGCCTTCATAGACATGAGCAGCATGAGGGTTCTGTTCATCATCAATGACCCGCCCTACGGCACCGAGCGTGTCTATAATGCGCTTCGGCTCGCGCACGCCCTGGTCAAGAAAGATCCGGCGGCGCAGACGACGATCTTTTTGATGGGCGACGCCGTGGTTGCAGGCAAGGCCCAGCAGAAAACACCCGAGGGCTATTACAACATCGAGCGAATGCTAAAGCGGGTCATCAGCAGCAAGGGGTCTGTGCTCTTGTGCGGCACCTGCATGGATGCGCGCGGCATGAGTGAGGCGGAGCTGCTTGAAGGCGCGCAGCGCAGCACGATGGATGCGCTGGCGAATGCGACCGCGGAGGCGGATAAGGTTTTGGTATTCTGAGCGCGCCGCTGCCAGCTTTCTCACGTCACCGTTTTCACGATTGTCTCGAGAACGCTCAACGCATCGATGGTCCCGTCGGATTCGCCTTTTTCGAAATCCCGTTCGGCCTGCCCCATCGTGTTGGTGACATGCGCGAGGCATAAGACGGATTTGCCGCGTGCCCGCGCGTACGCGTAGAGCGCCGCCGCCTCCATTTCCACCGCCAGCACGCCTTGCGCGCGTGCCGCCGCGATCGCTTCGGCGGTTTCCCGAAATGGCGCATCGGTGGTCCAGCTCGGACCGACCAGAATCCGCAAGCCCGCCCGTTTTAGGGCATTGGCGGCGGTCGCGACGAGCTGCGCGTCGGCTTCGGCAAACTCGGCGGGCGCGGCGTAATGATAGCTGGTGCCCTCGTCGCGGAGCGCACGGTCGATCACCACGAAATAGGGCGTTGGCCCGGCGGCGCTGATTTGACCGGCCGAGGTCAGACTGAGCAGAAAGCGGCAGCCACAGGCAAATAATTCTTCGGCGATCAATACCGCGAAAGGTGCGCCGACGACGCAGCCGATGATGCCGACCGTTTGTTCCGCAAGACGAAACGTATAGAGGTCGGTGTGGTAGCAAGGCCAAGCATCGAAGCGCGTGGCTCGGCCGGACTTGCGCAAATGGCGGAGGATGTCGCCATCGGGATCGAGGATACAAATGGCCGGTACATCGAGCGGCGCAAGCCCTTTTTGTCGCCGCGCTTCGCGCAAAAGCGCATCGGGTGAAAACACCGAAGCCGTCGCCGGCGATTTGTTGTTCAGGAGGGGTGCAGTATCGCCCTTTTGTTTATCGGTAATTGGTTGCATCCTTTGCACTTATCGAGGACCACACGTCTATCGTACAGCAACAAGGAGACGGATGCGTGGTGCTTCCGGGATTCTTCAAAGGAACTGAAATGCCCACCGCCGGCTGGTGGGAGGCGCTGTGGCCCGATCCGGCCACGGTCCTCACCCGGGTCGGAATCGCGGCTGGGATGGACGTCATCGATCTATGCTCAGGGGACGGCTGGTTTACATTGCAAATCGGCAAACTTGTGCGTCACGTGACCGCAATCGACATCGACCGTGAGCTTCTGGACGTGGCCCGTGCGCGTCTCGCTGACAGCGGCATCAGGAATTGCGATTTTGTTGAAGGCAGCGCTTACGACATCGACAGACTGGTGCCACGGCCGGCTGACCTTGTGTTCATGGCGAATGCATTTCACGGCGTGACGGAGCGGACCCGGCTTGCGCGCGCCCTGGCGAATGCACTGGTGCCGCACGGACATTTTGCGATCGTGAATTGGCATGCGCGGCCGCGCGCGGAAACGACGATTTTAGGAGAGCCGCGCGGACCTGCGACCGAACTCAGGATGACGCCCGAGGCCACCAAGGCGGCGGTGGAGCCAGCGGGATTCAGATTGAGTCGGGTCGTCGAATTGCCGCCCTACCACTATGGAGCAATTTTCGAAAAATCTTGAATTGGGTGACGGGCGACGCTGGCTGGTTCACACGGCGCGTCCCTCAGCGGGATCAACGCGGCTGCAGCACCAAGGCAAGATCCGTTTCGCTGAGGATGCGGTATTGTCCGGCCGGCAAATCGTCCGGCAACATCAAACTTCCGACCCGGTCACGATGGAGCGCGGTGACGTGATTGCCGACCGCCGCGAACATACGGCGCACTTGGTGATAGCGGCCCTCGGTCAGCGTCACATAGGCGCGCGTCGGGGAAACAACCTCCAGCTGAGCCGGTAACAGCGGCTTCAATTGGCCTTCCAACAGCAATTCACCGGATGCGAAGATAGTTTCCTCGCCGCCACGCAAGGGCCGATCGAGCGTGACGTCATAGCGCTTGGTAACGTGGCGGCGCGGAGAAATTATTTTGTGCAGCAGCGCGCCGTCATCCGTCAGCAACAACAGGCCCGAGGTATCCTTGTCGAGGCGACCGACGGTCGAGATCGCGGGCTCGCGCCGCCGCCAACGCTCCGGCAATAGTTTGTAGACTAAGGGCCCTACTTCTTTGTGCGAGCAGGTCACACCGATTGGCTTGTGCAGCATCAGAGCCAAGCCGGGAGGCGGGTCGAGCGGCTCGTCATCGACGGACATGCGCGCAGACAAGTCCGCTGTGACAGCGATGCGTTGGTCGCTGTCGTGCAACGTGACACCATCCAGCGACACCAGGCCCGCCCAGACCAGCCGCTGCACCTCGCGGCGCGACCCGTAGCCGAGATTGGCGAGCAGCCGATCGAGCCGCAGCGTCGGGGGACCTTTGCTCATTTGGTCGCCATGTAAATCTTGTATCCAGCCGTTTCAATTGTCAGTGCGACCCGCCTAAACAGCGGCTGCAAGACCGCCTCGTACGGCAAATGGCGATTGGCGACGAGCCAGCAAACGCCGCCGCTGCGCAGGACCGCGGCGGCGCGCTTAACAAAGCCTAGCGCGAGCATTCGGTCCTCAGTGCCGGCATCGTGGAAGGGAGCGTTCATCACCACGAAATCAAGCTCAGCCGGTTCAGGATTGGGGTCCCGCACGTCAGCCCAACAAAAGCGCACGCGTGGATCATCGAGATTGCGTTGTGCGGCCTCGATCGCCCGCCGGTCGATGTCGATCAGCGTGATCTGCGCGACCTTGGCAGATGCCAACACCGCGCGCGCCAGAATGCCAATGCCGCAGCCAAAATCTGCACCGCGTCCGCTGAGCGCGGGCAGGTGATGCAGCAGCAGCGCCGTGCCAGGATCGATGCGGTCCCAACTGAACACGCCGGGCTGCGACCAAAGATCAAGACCTGCGACCAGCTGGGGACCGCCATTCAACAGCGCTTCGTGCACGCCCGTCACGTTGGCGGGCCGTGCGCAAACCACGATGCGATGATGCCGGCGCGCGGTTTCTTCGGCGGTGCCCCCGAACGCTTGCAGCTCTTTGCGCAACCGCGTTCCGCCCCGATCATTGCGAGCGAGCACGCTGAAGGAGCCGCTCGGCGCCACCGCGCGCAACGCCAGCGCTATGGCATAACGTCGCTCCAGCGTCCCCGGTGGCGCCAACATTGTCATCGCGGCGAGGCTGCCTTCGCCCTGCAGCTCCAGCGCCGACGCGCCCGGCATCAGCGGCGAAAATTGAATTGCGTTGACGGGCGAGTCCAACACTTCCGCCGGCGGCGTGCCATAGATACCCGCGCTGTTCTGCATCGTGTTGATGTCGGCACCCAACGGTGCGCTCCTAGATCGTGTCGAGGAGCGCGGGCTTAACGCCAAGCTGGTCGATGAGCCGAGCGAGCTCTCCGCGCGCTTGCGCATTGCCGCGCTGATGGCGCTCGGCGCGAATCAGTTCGTTCTTCATCGAATGTTCGAGGCCAGTCAATTCGGTCACGCGCACCTTGTAGCCGTGCGCCTCCAAGACCAGGCCGCGGATGACATTCGTGACATGCGCGCCAAATTCGCGCCGTTGAATCGGATGGCGCCACAGTTGACGCAACGGGCCGGCCTCACCTTCCAACAACCGCGCCACTTCGGCCTGGCAACAGGGCACCAGGGCAATCGTCTTCGCCTCATGGCGCAGCGCGAAGCGGATGGCGTCGTCGGTGGCGGTGTCGCAGGCATGCAGGGCCGTGACCATGTCGGCGCGGCCGCCCGGAATCGTTGCCTCGGCGATCGGTGACGCGATAAATTGCATGCGCTCGAAACCCGATGCCGTTGCCAGCGCCCGCGATGAGTCGACGAGCGTTTCGCGCGCCTCGACTCCGATGACGCGTCCGCGACCGGCTGGACCGAACACCAGATCGTAGAGAATAAAACCAAGATAGGATTTTCCGGCGCCGACATCGGCGAGCACCGGCTCGTTTGGCTGTTTGAGCAAGGATTCCAAAGCGGGACGCAGCAGTTGCGTCAGGTGCAGCACTTGGGTGAGCTTACGCCGCGAATCCGCGTTCAGCGCGCCCGCGCGCGTCAGAATATGCAGCGCCTGCAACAGCGGAATGGATTTCTCCGGGTGTTGGCTCGGCCAGAGCTTCGCCCACACCTCCCTTTCTTTGGCAGCCTTGCTTTCACGCTTCATCATGGCTCTCCCGCCGCTTATCTAGCGGGGCGGATGGGCGGTTGCCAGGGCCAATGGCAGCGAGCGTCTATGGGCCGAGACGCAATATGATGGCGCCGCTGCGGACAATTTGTGGTCTTGTTTCCGAGATGGGAGCGCTCAACGTCGCGTCGCCCTCTCCTCCGGCCAGCCTGCCCTCAAACTGCAACTTTTATACCGAACGTATCGCGCAGTCCGCGCCGGCCAGCGGATGTAACGCGGACCGCGCGGGTGTCGCGCTGTTGCGTCACCCAACCCAGCTCCAGGCAGCGCCGCCAGATTTCCGCGCCGACCAAGCCGGCGACATGATAGCGCCGCTCGCTCCAGTCGAGACAGGCGCGGCAGAAAATCCGGCGGCTGGCGGATTTCGCATTCAGTTCAGCACCGAATTTGGTCAGGAATCGTGCGCCGGCAGCGGTCACCTCGCCGCCCTCCTCGGTCAGCACGATATAACGCTTCGCCACCAGCGCATCCGCGATCGCGACGCCCAGCCGGCCGGCCAAATGATCGTAACAGGTGCGCGCGAAGCGCAGCGCGTCGTCTTGCGCGGAGCGTGGCTGATAGCGCGCCGGCGTTTCGAGTGCCGCGACCGCCTTGATGCTTTCCAGCATCTTGGCCACCAGGCGATGCAATGCGGTAATAGCGGTTGCGGCGTTTCTGGGTCACGGCGAGCAGCCGCGCGCCGACAAGCTTGCTGAGGTGCCCGCTCGCGGTCGGCCGGGAAATGTGCGCCAGCGCGGCCAACTCGCTGCTGGTCAAGGCCTGCCCGCCCATAAGGGCGGCGAGCATGGTCGCGCGCGCGGTGTCGCCGACCAGCGCCGCCACCTCGACCATGGTTGCCGCCGCGACCATGGGCGAATTTACCGCGGCCCGCGCGCCGCCAGCAAGCAGTGACAGTTCGGTATTGGCCGAACCATCCGTGACGCACAGACCCTATGGTGGCGGCCTCAATTCAAAGCGCGAGGCAAACGATGAAACGCATACGCGTGGAGCCAATATCGAGCTATCTGGAACGGCGCCGCAAAGGGCCGATCTATCCGGTCATCGTCGCGAACGGGTTCGTCTATTTGTCGGGTCTGCCGCCGTTCGACCCCGAAACTGGCGACATCAAGCCGCAACCGTTCGAGCGCCAGGCCGAACTCGTGCTCGGCCAGATGAAGCTGTGCCTGGAAGCGGCCGGCTCGTCGCTTAGCGACGTGGTCAAATGCAATGTCTATTGCACGCCCGACCCGTCGCACTTCGCCAAGTTCAATGCGGTCTACGCACGTTACTTCCCGACCGAATCCCCGGCCCGCATCTTTCTGCATGTCCCGTTTTTCACCGGGCCGTTCGATGTCGAGATCGATTGCGTGGCGGTGGTGTGAGCCCGCGGCCCACGCAACTGGACATCCCAAGATATCAATTCGGCTAGGGCTTGCGGTTCATGCAGTCTTGCAGGAAATGCCCTTGCCGATGCAGCGATAGCCGCCTCACTTTCTGTTGCTCTATGAGCTGCCTCGAGCAATCGGTGAATTTGGCGTTGTCCTCGGCCCAGCGTTTTTTTGCCGCCGCCAAACGCGCGCGTGTCCACGTTTTTATTTTGCTCACGACCGTTGGCTTCGACACCTCGGATGACGAAGACGCCGCTGGAGTCTGCGCAAATGTTGGCGCTTGCGGGAACATAATGCCGGCGAGTCCAACAGCCGCCGCCAGCAGCCAGGATCGTACAAGTTTCATGCGCGTCTCCCTCAGTGTAGCTCAAACTTTGTTTGACATGCTTGGTAGCCAGAGTGTCATCGAACAATATCCGATACTCGACCAGCCGTTGGCCAGCTTGATCTGCGTCAGTGGCTCACGTTAGACGGCTTCCACGTTTCCCTTGACCCGGCGTGGCCGGGACCGTTCGATGTCGATGTCGATGTCGAGGTCGATTGCGTGGCGGTGGCAAATTCCGGGGCGTGAATTATGGCTTGTCATGCCCGGGCTTGACCCGGGCATCCATGATGCTTCGCGGCTAGCGATAGCCTTACGTAAGACTGATATTGCTGGACGTCTTCATCGATTGCCGGGTCAAGCCCGGCAATGACAGCGGAGGGGTGTGTCGCGAGCCGCGCGGCATTCTCACTTGCCCTCGCCCATCCGAACTCGGGTTTACCCGAGTTCGGCATTTTTTAATGTGGGAGAGGGTGGCGCGCGCGGAGCGAATGCGAGTGTGTGCCGGGTGAGGGGTTAGTGCCTCACCTCCGCCTGCGCACGCAGGCATTGGCGGTACTCAATTGCTTCTGGAATTTCCTGGAACTGCAATAATTCGCCGGCGAGTTCACTCAGATGGGCTCTGACATCTAACGGAGTCACACGGAAAAACTCACGTCGTCGATTGATAGTGTTCACCTGCACGTTAGCGAGTCGTTCGTGCATTGCTCTTTCGATGCTGACTGCGTCCTTTGAAAAAAACAGAGCGTGAACGGCAAAGTTGAATGGCACCGACGCGTCACTGAGCTCCCGAATTCTGTCCACAGGTTCCAAGCGTCGTGTCATGCCAACTTTGACCATCTTCTCTCCAAAAGAACCTATATTGGAGACGATATAAACGTATCCGGCCCGAATATTTGCGGCGCGATAGTCCACCTTTTCCAGAGCCCGATCGACGTCGCTCAATTGCTCGCGCAACCGCGCAACCGCAGCTTCGTCACCTTTTGCGACCATGACCTCGAGGGCATTAGCATGATGCTGGCGCTCCTTCTCAAGACGCGCACGTTCATTCTCTATCTCTTGCTGTACCTTTCGTTCTTCTCGCAGATGTTCTCGCGCCAGGCGCTCGGCCTCCTTCTCCTCAGCCTGCTTCTGTAAAAAGTCCGAAGTGAGTTCAAGTTCACGGACGCGTATTTTATAGTATGACGTCGAAATCCGAATTTTCATGGTCTTTCCAAGGCGCTCAATTGTCTCGGCGACTTTCTTCAGCCGGTCGAGTGCCCCATCGAGCTTGTAAGGTTTGAGGCCGCGCACAAGAGTATCGGCCTCCGCGTTGAATGCACGCAGCATCAATTTCGAAAAATCTCGGACCATTGCTCGGCCATCTGCGGCAGATCCATTGACTGTCCAATCAGTCGTGGCGAGCACAGCTCCGCCGTCTTTTCTGGTCATGGCCTTAATGTCATCTTCAATCGCTGCAAGCTGCTTTTCGTAAGCGACGGCATCGGTCAACGGATGCCGGTATTGGTAAACCCCAACTTCTTGCAAGAGAGCCAAATCTTCGGTCTCGACAATCGCCCGGTGAGCTTCCTTGAGTTGTTTTTTCACAGCCGCTAGGGCGTCGGCTGCATCGGATTTCTCTCGTGCAAGTCGTGTCGTCTGTGCGGCGATCTCGGCTTCGAGTTGGACCCGACGGGCCTCGAGTTGCGCGACGGGGAGCGCGCCAAGTATTTCCAGCTGTTTGAGTGCGGCCTCACGTTGCGCGCGCAACTTTTTAACTTCAGCCACCAGTTCGCTTGCCATTCCGCCAACTCTTTCGAGCTGATTGCGCGCCGCGTCGCGCTGTACGCGTAGCTCTTGAACTTCAGCCATTAGTTGGCGCGCCATCTTGCGGGCACCAAACCAAGGAACGGATAGACGCGGTTTGATCGGCTGGTCGCCTTTTGTTGTCGTCATGATTCCTCTGGGTATCCGCAGTAGCTGCCAGCGGGTGTGCTGGACGAAGTCTACACGCCGTCGTAGGGCCAGCAATGGCAGCCCCTGAGACACGAAACCGCGATTGTTTTCGCCCCCTTGACCCCACTCCATCCCGGCGCTTCCGTCGCCGTGATGTCCACCCACCCCACCATCTTCGCCCTCTCCTCCGGCCGCCCACCCGCGGCCATTGCGGTCATCCGCATTTCCGGCTCGCGCGCCGGCGACGCGCTCAAGGCGCTGGGCGTCAAAATCCCGGAGCCGCGCAAAGCCGGCTTGGCGCGCGTGCGCGATCCGCAAACGGCGGAGATCATCGACGAGGCGCTGGCGCTGTGGTTTCCGGCGCCGCACAGCGAGACCGGCGAGGACGTCGCCGAGCTGCAGCTGCATGGCGGCCGCGCGGTGATCGCCGCGGTGCTGGCGGCGCTGCGTGGCATCGAGGGCCTGCGGCCGGCCGAGGCGGGCGAGTTCACCCGCCGCGGCTTCGAGAACGGCAAGCTCGATCTGACTGCCGTCGAAGGCCTCGCCGACCTGGTGATGGCGGAGACCGAGGGCCAGCGCCGGCAGGCGTTCCGGCAGATGAAAGGCCTGCTCGGCAGCCGCGCCGAAACCTGGCGGCAGCGGCTGATCCAGGCGCTTGCGCTGGTCGAGGCCCGCATCGATTTTTCCGACGAGGCCGACGTGCCGGAGGACTTGGTGGCGCCGGCGCTCAGCATCGCGCGCGAGCTGGAAGGCGAGATCGCCTTGGCGCTGGCCGATGGCGGCCGCGGCGAACGGCTGCGCGAAGGCCTGGTGGTGGCGATCGCCGGTCCCCCGAATGCCGGCAAGTCGACGCTGCTCAATCGGCTGGCCAAGCGTGAGGCGGCGATCGTCTCGCCTTATGCCGGCACCACCCGCGACGTGATCGAGGTGCATCTCGACCTCGGCGGCTTGCCGGTGACGCTGCTCGACACCGCCGGCATCCGGGAGACCGAAGACCCGGTCGAGCTCGAAGGCGTGCGGCGGGCGCGCGCGCGGGCGGCGAGCGCCGACCTGGTGCTGTGGGTGGTCGATGCGAGCGAGGCGGCGACTGGTTCAATGGCCCAGCCGCTCGGCTCACGCCCGTCCCTGGTGCCGACATTGGCGGCGGAACGTCGTGCAATGGCCGCGCCGCCGGCCGGCGGCTCCCGGAATGACGACAATCTGCGGGGG
>Ga0208355_1000214_pt1 | contig 28308 bp, 28 predicted proteins | sample NGESurdeep072012_6_FD_184458 | JGI IMG/M metagenome (GOLD analysis project Ga0208355, IMG submission 184458) | Arctic peat soil microbial communities from Barrow, Alaska - NGEE Surface sample 210-3 deep-072012 (SPAdes) | ecosystem: Environmental > Terrestrial > Soil > Wetlands > Peat ... | reverse complement strand
TATATTCCCGCTCAAACCCTTGTGAGGTCGGCTTCGACCAGAGCGCGAAGCTCCGGTGTGACCTCGGGGCGCTGTCCGAACCAGAGTTCAAACCCGCGCACCGCCTGATGCAGCAGCATGCCCAGTCCATCGGCGGTCTTCAGTCCGCGCGCCCTCGCCGCCGCCAGCAACGGCGTCTCCAGCGGCACGTACACCAGATCGGCGACAACGGCATGCGACGGCAGCAGGCTGACGTCGACCTCGAGCGCCGGCTGGCCATGCATGCCGAGCGACGTCGTGTTCACCAGCAAGCCAGCGCGCGGCAGCAGATCGCCGATGGCACCCCATGAAACGGGCTGAACGCTGGCGCCGAATTGATCCGCGAGCGCGCGGGCCCGTTCGACGGTCCGGTTTGCCAGATGCACGCGCTTGATGCAGCGCTCGATCAACCCGAACACCACCGCGCGAGACGACCCGCCGGCGCCAAGCACCAGCGCATCGGTGGCGGCGTCCCACCCCGGCGCGCAGGCGTCGAGATTGTTGATAAAACCTTCGATATCGGTGTTGGTCGAACGCAGCTCGCCGCCCTCGTACCACAGCGTATTGGCCGCGCCGACCGCGCGGGCGCGGGCATCCGGCTTCGACAGCGCCAGCGCGCGCTCCTTGTGCGGAATGGTGACGTTGGCGCCGACAAAGCCGTGGGTCGAAAGGTGCAGCACGAACTCGGCAAAGCCCTCGGGCGGCACCGCCTCGATGTTGTAGCCGCCCTCGATGCCCAGCGTCCGCAGCCAGTAATGATGGATCAGCGGCGAGCGCGAATGCGCCGCCGGCCATCCGATCAGGCACGCCGCGCGGGCTTTGGTCTCGGCTGTCATTGCTAATCCTGTTGCGACGCCCGGTGAACAGGCATCGTCGCTGCTCAAATCGGGCAAGCCGCCCTCGCTGTCAATGCTGGAGGTGAATTGTCGCGGCAACGATCGCGCTCAACGCCAGCGCAGCGCCCGCGGAAGACCAGATCGCGGCGAAGCAAGGCCGCGCAAAAAAAAACGATCATGCGCGGGACGGCGGACGGGCTCGCGCGTGTCACGCGCCCCCCAGACGCACCAACTGGCGCGTCTGGGAATGGCGGTGTCTGGAATCACGCCGCCACGCGATGCGCGGCGATGATCTGATCGGCGGCACGGCCGGTGACTTCGGCCCTGCGGTCGAATTGCCGCGTGAAACTGCCGGCGCCCGCCGTCGCCGACCGCAACTCCACGATCAACTCGCCGATCTCCGCTTCGGGCATCATGGCGCGGACGCGATCCCATCCGGGCCAGCCCTCGCGGGTGTCGAAGCCGAGAATTTGCCCGCGCCGTCCCGACAGGATGGCGTTGATCTTCGCGGTGGCCTCGGTGGGACAGACGATCTCCACCACATGGATCGGCTCCAGCAGCACCGGCTGACACTGCGGCAGCGCTTCGCTGACGCCGACCCGCGCCGCGGTGCGGAACGCGAGATCCGAGGAATCCACGCTGTGATACGAGCCGTCAGTCAGCGTCACCTGCACATCGATGACGGGAAAGCCGAGCGGGCCGCGCAGCAGGCCATCGACCACGCCCTCCTCCACCGCGCCGATATAGTTTCGCGGAACCGCGCCGCCGACGACCTTTTCGTGAAATTCGAAGCCGCCGCCGCGCGGCATTGGCGTGATCTCCAGCACCACGTCGCCGAACTGGCCGTGGCCGCCGGACTGCTTCTTGTGCCGGCCGCGCTGGGTGATCGATTTGCGGATGGTCTCCTGATATCCGATCGCCGGCGGCTGCGATTTGACGTTGACGCCGAAGCGGTCGTGCAGGCGCTCCAGCGCGACCCGCAAATGCATCTCGCCCTGTCCCCACAGCACGATGTCGTGGGTTTGCGAGTTGTGGATCATCGTCAGCGAGGGATCTTCCTCGTTCAGCCGCAGCAGGGCCTGGCCGAGTTTGACGTCGTCCTTGCGGTCGGTTGCCGCGAGCGCTATCGCCAGCACCGGCGGCGACGGCTCAACGCTCACCAGCGCCTTTGGCGCGGTCTTGCCGCTCGACAGCGTATCGCCGGTCTTGATGGTGTCGAGCTTGCCGAGCGCGACCGTCTCGCCGGCCTCGGCGGAGGCGCGCTTGGTGTCATGGGCGCAGTTCACGGAGAGGATCCCGGATACCCGGCCGGCCTCGCCCGAGGAGGACTGCAACGTTGCGCCGTCGTCGAGATGGCCGGCGAGCAGGCGCGTCAGCGACAGTTTGCCGCCGTGCTGCAAATGCACGGTCTTGAACACATAGGCCAGCGCATCCTTGCCCGAAGGCGCGCCGAGACGCTTTGCGGTCTCGGTCACGCCAGGCGCCTCGTGGCGCAGCGCCTTCATCAGGCGCAGCACGCCGTTCTCGCGCGTGGCGGAGCCGAGCAGCACGGGACAGATCAGCCCTTTGCGCAATTCGCGGGCGAGATCGTCGAACACCGCGTCGCGCGGCGGCGGAATATCCTCGAGCAATTGCTCCATAAGCTCGTCGTCGTGATCGGCGAGCTTCTCCAGCATCGAGAACCGGGCCTCCTTCTCGCGGTCGAGGTCGCCGCCTTCCAGCGTCACGACTTCGGATGCCTTGTGTTCGCGATAGACGAAGGCGCGTTCCAGCGCCAGATCGACGAAGCCCGCGATCAATTCGCCGTTCCAGATCGGAATCTGCCGCAGCACCAGCGGAATCCGCGACGCCGGCTGCAATGTCGCGAGCGTCTCGCGGATGCGCTTGTTGGCCCTGTCGATCTTGTTGAGAAACAGAAAGCGCGGGATGCCCAGATCTTCGAGCTCGCGCAGGATAATCTGAAGTTGCGGCAGCTTGCGTTCGTCGGCCTCGCATACCACCACCGCGGCATCGACCGCCGGGATCGCGGCGCGCATGTCGTGCGCGAATTCGATTGAGCCGGGACAATCGATAAAGGTGTAACTGTCGCCCATGAAACTTGTCGTGGCGGCGGTGAGGCCGACGCCCATCTTGTGGCGCCGGGCCTCGGCGCTGGCGTCGCCGACCGAGGTTCCGGCATCGACGCTGCCGGCGCGGGGGATTGCGCCCGTTCGCGCCAGTATTGCTTCAAGAAGTGTGGTTTTACCGCTTTGGAAAGGGCCCACCAGTGCGATGCACCGTGGACCGCGGGGACTTCTGACGTCTTGTCCCATCGCCGCCTCCTGTCTGGAGCTCGGCCCTTGATTGGGTCGGCAGACCAATGGTCCCCCCGCCATTGCGATTTGGCAAGCCAGAAAAACGTCGCTGCAAGACGAGGATAATTTATCGTGTCCCGGACGCGGTGCAGATGCGAGGCATTCTCCGGTGACGATGCGCCGCAGAGCCGGGATCTATGAAGGCACAGAGAGTGCTTGGTATGGACCCGGGATCAGCAGCGCACCGCGGAGCCCGGACCCCGAGCGCGCTGCGCAGTATCCGGGGAACGCAACCTTACCTTCCCGGCCGAAGTTCCAGGCTTTCCAGCCCGGCCGCGACATTTAGGCCCACCTGGCCCTGCACGCTGAGCGGCTGCAGCGCGATCGAATTCGCCGAACCGCCCACCAGAACGTTACCGCCGAGTCCGACGCCGACCGACGCGCTGCCCTGCGCGCCGGCGTAATTGCCGGAGAGATCGCCCGGCCCGAGCCGCGCGACCGGCGCGAACACGCCCCAGGCGAGCGCCGATTCCTGGGTGATGCCGAGATCGAGGCCGACCTTGCGGATGGTCGCGACATAGCGGTCCTCAGGCATGCCCTCGACGCGCAGCACGCAGCCGAGATTGGTCACCGAGCCGACGATGAAGCCGATGCTCGAACCACCGCGGCATTCGAGGATGCCGACCTGTACGCGCTGCATCGGCTGCTGCGCATTGGCGCCGGCGAAGGACGCAACCAGCACGGTGACGGCGACCCCGGCAAGGATGAATGAGCGGCGCATGAGGAAATCTCCAGCTGGTGAGTGTGATGCGAGCAGAGAATCGGAAGAACGCCGCAGTCGTGGCGCTCGCTTCTCTATGACACAACATCGGCGGCCATGCCAGATTTTGGAGGCTCTCAGTCTTGTCAAAAAAAGAGGCCCGCTTTCACGGGCCCCTTCTGTTTGGCGTTGTGGTTCTTAGCCGTGATGGCGATGCCGGTGAGTGTGCCGGCGATAGCCGCCATGCGCGAACCGGACCGGCTCCAGTTCGATGCCGGCAACTCCGGCCGCGACGTTCAACCCGGTCTGGCCTTGCACGCTGATCGGCTGCAGTGCGTAGGAATTTTCCGGCCCACCGACCAGGAAGTTGCCGCCGAAACCCACCCCGACCGACGCGTTGGCGCCGACGCCGCCGTAGTTGCCGGCGAGATCGCCGTGTCTAACCCGGCCGGCCGGCGCGTTCACCGCCCAGACGAATCTGGTCTGCTCGGTGAAACCGAGATCGACGCCGTAACGGCGGACGGTTGCGATGTAGGCTTCGGGGCGGCGGCCTTCGCTCTGGAACACGCATTCGAGGCTGGTCACCGAGCCGACCACGAAGCCGATATTCTGGCCGCCCTGGCATTGCAGGATACCGGCGCGAACCGGCTGCAAAGCGTTGGCGCTTGCGATCGACGCAACGAGCGCCGCGATGGCAATACTGAGTGTCGAGAGTCGCATGAGTCTGATCCCCGCGTGATGAATTGAATTTGCGGAGGGGACAGGAAGGAAGCGCCGTGTCCAAAACAAGGCGCTTCCAAAAAGTCGCCGTCAAAACATCAAGGGTTCGACGGCGAAGTGATTTGACTATCTCAAATTGCCGCAAAATCGCTGGATGCGCTTGCAGGCTTCCTCGAGATCGGAGTTCTTGGCCGCATAGGAAATGCGGAACGCCGGGCCAAGCCCGAACGCCGAACCCTGCACCACTGCGATGCCCTCGGTTTCCAGCAGCTCGGTGACGAAGTCCTCGTCGTTGGCGATCACCTTGCCCGACGGCGAAGTCTTGCCGATGGTGCCGGCGCAGGACGGATAGACATAGAACGCGCCCTGCGGCCGCGGACAATCGATGCCCTTGGCCTGGTTGAGCATCGCCACCACGAGATCGCGGCGCTCCTTGAACGCCTTGTTGTTCACCGGGATGAAATCCTGCGGACCGTTGAGGGCTTCGACCGACGCCCATTGCGAAATAGAACACGGGTTCGAGGTCGACTGCGACTGGATCGTCGCCATCGCCTTGATCAGTTCAGCGGGGCCGCCCGCATAACCGATGCGCCAGCCCGTCATGCAATAGGCTTTCGACACGCCGTTCACCGTCAGGGTGCGGTCGTAGAGTTTCGGCTCGACCTGCGCGGGCGTCGTGAACACGAAATCGTCATAGACCAGATGCTCGTACATATCGTCGGTCATCACCCAGACCTGCGGATGCTTCACCAGCACGTCGGTGATCGCCTTCAGTTCGGCACGCGAATAGGCGGCGCCGGTCGGGTTCGACGGCGAGCACAGGATGATCCACTTGGTCTTCGGCGTGATCGCCTTCTCGAGCGCCTCGGGCTGCAGCTTGAAGCCCTGCGCCGCCGTGCACACCACCGGCACCGGTTCGCCGCCGGCGAGCGCCACCATTTCCGGATAGCTCACCCAATAGGGCGCGGGAATGATGACCTCGTCGCCCGGGTTGATGGTGGCCATCAGCGCGTTGTAGAGCACCTGCTTGCCGCCGGTCCCGACGATGATCTGGTTCGGCTTGTAGGTGAGACCGTTCTCGCGCTGAAACTTGGCTGATATCGCCTGCTTCAGCTCGGGAATGCCGTCCACCGCGGTGTACTTGGTTTTACCGGCCTCGATGGCGTGGATCGCCGCCAGCTTGATGTTGGCGGGGGTGTCGAAATCGGGCTCGCCGGCGCCGAGGCCGATGACGTTACGGCCTGCCGCTTTGAGCTCGCGTGCTTTATCCGTTACCGCGATGGTCGCGGACGGCTTCACGCGGTCGAGCGCAGCGGACAGAAACGGCATCATCATCTCCTTGCAAACGTCGTGAACACACATGGTGGTCGCCACACCGATCCACGACTCTTTTTGTTGGGATCGAGGCACACTAAAGCGTGTTACGCTGCATCGCAAGAAGCTTGGGCCGATGCGTCCAAACTTTAGGGAACGTTAAAGGGCGCTCGCTAGGTTCGCGCAACATTCATAAAGTTCCGCGGCGAAATGACTCATATCTGGCAAGGGCTGCGATCCGGCCAATGGCTGACCGCCTCGCGTGCACGCGGCTACAGCCTGATCCTGCTCGGCATCTGCGCCATCGCGATCGCCGGCTGGATCGCGGTATCGGACGGCCTGATCGACCGCAACGGCAAGCCTATTGGCACCGATTTCTCCAACGTTTACGCCGCCGGCACGCTGACCTGGCAGGGCCGGCCGGCGGAAGCCTATCAGCCGGCACTCCAGCATGCCGCCGAGAAAGCCGTGTTCGACGGCCGCGAGGTGCCGTTCTACGGCTGGCATTATCCGCCGTTTTTCTTCGCGGTCGCCGTTATCTTGGCCGCCGTTCCCTATGCATGGGGTCTTGCGATCTGGCTTGCGGCGAGTCTTGCGGCCTATCTGGCGGCGATGCGCGCGATCCTGCCCCGCCCGGAAACGCTGCTGATCGCGGCTGCCTTCCCCGCCGTGTTCGTCAACCTCGGCCACGGCCAGAATGGATTTCTCACCGCGGCGCTGCTCGGCGGCGCGCTGCATCTGCTCGATCGCCGGCCCTGGCTATCAGGCGTGCTGATCGGCCTGCTCGCCTACAAACCGCAATTCGGCGTTTTGATTCCCGTGGCACTGCTGGCGGGCGGACGATGGAGCACCATCGGCGCGGCCGCAGCCACCATTGCGGCGCTGCTCGCGCTCAGCTTCGTCACGCTCGGCAGCGGCGTCTGGCACGCCTTCGCGGACTCCATGACGTTCACGCAGACGGTGGTGCTCGAGCAGGGCGGCACCGGCTGGGAGAAGATTCAATCGGTGTTTTCAGCGCTGCGGATGTGGGGCGCCGGCGTTCACACCTCCTATGCCTTACAGATCGCGCTGGCGCTGATGCTTGCGGCAAGTCTCGCGTGGCTGTGGCAGGGCGATGCCGCATTCGAACTCAAGGCCTCGGCGCTGGCGACCGCAAGCCTGCTCGCGACGCCTTACGTTCTCGATTACGATCTCGTCGTGCTGGCCGTCGCCATCGCATTTTACGCACGCCACGGACTGAGCCGCGGCTTCCGCGACTACGAGATCAGCCTGCTGGCCGCGGCGTGGATCGTGCCGTTGCTTTCGCGCGGCATCGCCGGCGTCACCGGCATACCGCTGGGCCTGATGGTGTTGCTGGCACTTTACGTTTTCACGTTGCGGCGCGCGGTGCTGGATCGTGCAGCCTCAGCCGGCACCCCCAGAATCGCGCAAGCTTGATCTGATTTGTTCCAGCGTGACGGCAAGATCTTCTCCGCGGTTGCAGTGCGGTAGAGGTTTTCGACTTTTTCCATCTTCCGGGCCTTGCGACGCCTCTGCATCGGCATCATTGTTTAGCCGCGTTGCCGGGCGACAAGACGATGTCACTCGCCGCCCGCGGCGCGGCGTCCCACCGATCGAACGAATCCGAATGTACAAGCTCTATTCGATGCAGCGCTCCGGCAACAGCTACAAGGTCCGCCTTGCGCTGGCGCTGCTCAACGCGCCCTATCGCGCGATCGAGATCGACATTCTGCGCGGCGAGAGCCGCACGCCGGATTTTCTCGCGAAGAATCCCAGCGGACAGGTGCCGCTGCTGGAAGTCGAGGAAGGACGCTACCTCGCCGAATCCAACGCCATTCTATGGTATGTCGCCGGCGGCACCTCGCTTGCGCCGGAATCGCGGATCGAGCGCGCCGAGGCGCTGCAGTGGATGTTCTTCGAACAGCACGCGCTGGAGCCGAATATCGGCGCGGCCTATTTCTGGCTGTCGCTGGTCAAGGGTGGCCGCGACCTGCAGACGCACGCGCTGGAAGACTGGATGGAGCGCGGCTATGGGGCGTTGCAGGTGATGGAAAATCACCTCAAGACCCAAGAGTATTTCGCAACGGGCCAGCTCACGGTCGCGGATATCGCGCTCTACGGCTACACCCATGTCGCCGACCGCTGCGATTACGACCTCGCGACCTTCCCTGCGATCCGCGCCTGGTTGCGGCGGGTCGAGCAGACGCCTGGCTTCGTCGCCATGGATTGGCGGCCCGATGCCGAAGTCGACGATCCGGCCGGCATCGCCGCCGAGGCCTAAGCAACTGGAATCGCCGCCATTTCGCCATTTTCGAGGCAGCTCCCGCCCCAATATTGCCAGTGATTCCTGCGAAATCTAGGTGTCGCGGGGGGTGATTCGCCCGCGCATTGAAGGATTTCGGCCCATGATACGGTCATCCGGCGCAGCAGGCTTTAACGGCCGCCCCGCGCCTGTTGCCTCGTCCCGACTGACCGACGCCGTCGCGGCCTCGCTCGCGATCGGCTCGCTGTCGCTGTGCGTGATCGTCACCCTCACGGCGCTTTCGATCAAGGTCTCCATGGCGATGCCGATTCCGGCGTAACCAAAATCATTTTCCCCCGCCATTCGCAATTTTTGCGCAGCAACGCGCGGTGATCAGCACCGCGATCGGGCAACGATGAGAACACCTGTTGCACTTGTTACCGCGGCGCTGGCGGCGGCGATCCTGCTGGCGGCGTCATTCATGATCGCCACGGGAACGCGCGGCGAAGACGTTCCGCTCACCGTCAATCCGGCCGGCCGGATTGTGCCGAAGTCGCCGACTGCGAAGTGACGGCGCGCAGGCCGCCACACCACGCAATGACGTCATCACCCGCGAAAGCGGGTGACCCAGTATTCCAGAGCGCTGGCAATGGAGTCGCAATGCCGCGGCGTACTGGATACCGGCTTTCGCGGGTATGACGGCCAAGTGTGGCGCCGCGCGCTCACCAGCCTCACTACCATTTGTGAAAGATAAGAAACGCACCGGCAGCGATCAGCGCAAAGCCCAGTCCGTGATTCCAGCCCAACGGCTCCTTCAGATAAAAAACCGAAAATCCGGCGAACACGATCAGCGTGATCACTTCCTGCACGGTCTTGAGCTGCGCCGCCGTGTACGCCGCGCTGCCCCAGCGATTGGCGGGGACCGCCAGCCAGTATTCGAAAAATGCAATGCCCCAGCTCACCATGATGGCGAGTGGCAGCCAGCTCTCCTTGAATTTCAGATGGCCATACCAGGCGAACGTCATGAACACGTTGGAGGCAAACAGCATCAGGACCGGCAAAACCGACGGCGAAATGGCTGGCATGGATATCCTCTCGAAATCTCGGCGCTAACACACGAGCATGGAACTCGGTTCCATCCGCAATCGATATCATTTGATCCAAGAAATCGGAAAAGCCGCGACTGCTGGGTCAACCGCTTTTTAAGGATGGAGCAAGAAAGCCCGCCGCCGACGAAACTATCCGTCAAGCTGCGGTCCTAACTCTCGTAGGGAACGAGAACAGGCATGCAGTTCGACTGGCGCGCAATCTCCGGTCCAGTTCTGACGACAGCGACGGCGCTGATCGCCATCCTTGCCGATCGTCATTTTATTGCCGTTCCCAATCCCGCGCCGCTGTTCGTTTGCATCGTCGCGTTCGCGGCGTCGCTCAGCGGCCTCGCCTCGGGCATGATCAGCGCCGCCCTTGCGGTCGCTGCTTCCGCGCTGTTTTTCCTCAACCACCGCGCGACGCCCGGCTACGACGTGGCGGATCTGGTTCGCCTGTTGATGCTGGCGATGACCGCGGCCGCCACCGCTGCCATCACCGGCCTGCTGCGGCAAAGGCTGATGGATGCCTTCGCATGGGAGCGCAGGCATCATGCCACCGCGGAGCGTCTGTCGGCGGCGCTCGATCAGGTCGACATCGGCATCGTACTGCTCGATGCCGACACCCGCGCGGAATTCATCAACCGCGCCTTTCGCGATTATTTTTCCCTTCCGGACGAGAAGGCCGACAGCAAGCCGCCATTCATCGCGCTGATGTATCACGGCCGCGATACCGGCGCCTTTGAACTGCCGGAGGACGAGCTGAACGCCTTCATCGCCCGGCGCAAGGAGATGATGCGATCAGGCGATTCCACGCCGATCAACATCAACCTCGCGGACGGTCAGGTGCTGCGCTTCTGTTGCACGGCATTACCCGACGGCGGACGAATGCTGAGCTACACGCCGGTGACCGACCTCGTGCGGCATACCGACGACCCCTCCAGCGCCGACTACTATCGGTCGCTGCGCGGCGGCGCAGATCGTGGCCTTGCCCCCCGGCACCTACGCGCCGCAGAATAGCCGCGTGAAGGCCCCGCGAGGGGCAGTCTGTGCTGTGGATAAGTCCGGCTGTCATGGGCGCGTAACAAAGCGAGGTTAGGTTCCGCCTGCGTCTGATCAGGCCCCCCGTCACAGATCACGCGCCCCAAGGCGGTCCCCGTCAGTCGCCGCGTCTGACCGGGGCCGCATTTTTTTGTCACCTCATTGGTCGCGTTGCCTATAACCCCGCCATATCAGCGTCAGCATCCCGCGCTCAACGAACCGCTTCATGATCCGAGTCATCCTCATTGCGCTGGCCTTCGTCGCACTGACGCTGGTGCTGCTGCCGTTCCAGTTGATCGGCCTCGCATTCGACCTGCGGCTGCAGCGGACCATTCCCCATTGGTACCATCGCGTTCTCTGCGCGCTGATCGGGGTGCGGATTCGCGAGGTCGGCCGGCGGTCGACCGCGAGTCCCGCCCTCATCCTGTCCAACCATGTGTCCTGGCTCGACATCTGCGTCATCACGGCGCTGGCGCCGGTGGTGTTCGTCGCCAAAAGCGAGGTCGCGGGATGGCCGGTGTTCGGCTGGCTCGCAAAATTGCAGCGAACGATCTTCATCAACCGGCAGGCCCGGCATCAGACCGGCGCCGCGACCCGGGAAATCGCGGGTCGATTGCTCGGCGGCGATGCGGTGGCGCTGTTCGCCGAGGGCACCTCGAGCGATGGCATCCGCGTACTGCCGTTCCGGTCGTCGCTGGTCGGCGCGGTCCATCACGCGCTCGGTGCCGGCACGCATCATACCCACGTCACGGTGCAGCCGATGTCGCTGGCCTATGTCGGGTTCGGCGGCGTGTCGATGGGCCGCGGCTTGCGCGAGCGCGTGGCGTGGTACGGCGACGTCGACCTGATCCCTCATCTGCTTCACGTGCTGTCGTCGGGAGCCGTTGATGTCACCGTAAGCTGGGGCGAGGCCACAGCTTACGACATGGGCGCGGACCGCAAGGCGATTGCGCGCGACGCCGAAAGATCGGTGCGGCTCATGACCGCGGCGGCGCTGCGCGCCGGGCCGCCGGTACGGGCGCTATCGCCGCCGGCGCCCAAGCAACCGCTGCCCGAACCGGCCTGACTTGCGTATATGCCGTGGCGCCCGCACCTTGCGGCTTCGATATCAGCGGGTCACAATGCGATCCCGTCCCGCACTGCATCCCTACAGGATCGATCCATGCAAATTCGCAATCTCGGCGGCTCCGGCCTGCGCGTTTCCGCCGTCGGCCTCGGCTGCAACAATTTCGGCCAGCGCACCGATCTGGAAACCTCGCGCAAGGTGATTCAACGGGCGATCGACCTCGGCGTCACGCTGTTCGATACCGCCGACATCTATGCGGGGATGGGCGGCTCCGAGACCGTGCTCGGCCAGGTGCTCGGCGACCGGCGCAAGGACATCGTGCTGGCGACCAAATTCTCCAAGCCGATGAGCAAGGACGGCACCAAGCAGGGCGCGTCGCGGCGCTATATCATGTCCGCGGTCGAAGCCAGCCTGACGCGGCTGAAGACCGACTACATCGATCTCTACCAGCAGCACGATTACGATCCGCTGACGCCGATCGAGGAAACCCTGCGGGCGCTGGACGACCTGATACGGCAGGGCAAGGTTCGCTACATCGGCAATTCGAATTTTCCGGCATGGCGCCTCGCCGAGGCCGAGCTCACCGCGCGACATATGAACGTCAGTCCGTTCGTGTCGTGCCAGGACGAATACAGCCTGGTGGTGCGCGAGATCGAAAAGGATCTGTTGCCGGCGGCGCAGCAATACAGACTCGGCCTGCTGCCGTTCTTCCCGCTGGCCAGCGGCCTGCTGACCGGCAAATACAAGCGCGGCGCCGCGGCGCCGGAGGATACACGTTTCGGCAAATCGCCTGCGTTGCGCGACCGTTACGTCACGCCACGCAACGAGGATATCGTCGAGAAGTTGCAGGCGTTCGTGCAGAAGCGCGGCCACACCATGCTCGAGCTGGCGTTCTCATGGCTGGCGTCGCGGCCGCAGGTAGCAAGCGTGATCGCCGGCGCCACGCGCGTCGAGCAGGTCGAGCAGAACGTCAAGGCCATCGACTGGGCGCTGAGCGCGGAGGAGATTGCGGAGATCGACGGGATCACGAAATAGCTTCGTCATTCCGGGGCGCATCGAAGATGCGAACCCGGAATCTCGAGATTCCGGCTCTCGCGCTTCGCGCGATGCCGGAATGACGACTACCATCACCCCACCAACCCCTTCATCGGCTTCACCGGCGCGCTGTCGGGGAACACCGTCTCCGCCAGCACGCGCTCGGCAACGCCGAGATGATCGTGCAGCACGCCTTTTATCACGGCGCGCAGATCGGAGGTCGGCGCCAGGTCGCGGCCCTCATAGAGACTGGCAGGCTTCAGGCCCGGCCAGTCGGAAATCACCCGGCCGCCCTTCACCGCGCCGCCGGCGAGCAAGGCAACGGTGCCGGTGCCGTGATCGGTGCCGTCGGTGCCGTTGATGCGCGCGGTGCGGCCGAACTCGGTAGCGACCACCACCACGGTGTCACGCCAGCGCTCGCCGAGCCCGCTTTCGAATTCCGCGAGCGCGCCGTCGAGCCCCGACAGCAACAGCGCCAGCCGGCCGACCGGGCCGCCTTCATTGGCGTGGGTATCCCAGCCGTCGAAGCCGAGCGCGGCGATCCGCGGGCCATCGTCGGCCGCCATCAATTTGGCGGCGCCGCGCGCCACCAGCCGCATCGCGCCCGCATTATTGGTGCCCGGCTTCGGCTTCATGTCGTCGCCCTGTGCGGCCTTGTCGAGCTGCAGGCCCTGCGACAACGCCGACGCCAGCGCGGGATCGCGATGCAGGTAAAGCTCGACCAGGCGCATCGCGGTATCGTCGTCGGCCTGCGGCAACGCCACTGGCGCCCAGCCCACCGTCGGCGCCGCGCCGCGCAGCACCAGCGGCGTGGTCGGACCGATGGCCAGGCCACTCATCACCCGTTCGCCGCGCGGCAACACTTCGAGCGCGCGGTTGAGCCAGCCGGATTGCACCCGGCCCGGACCGGCAAAGCCGCTTTCGAGCACGTCCTGTCCGTCGAAATGCGAACGGTCGCGATACGGCGTCGACACCGCATGGATGACGGCGGCGTGTTTCTCCCGATACATGCGCGCGAATTCCGGCATCGCGGGATGCAGCGCGAAGAAGGAATCCAGCATTGTCGCCGCGTGCGGGCCATCTGATGTCAGCGCGATCGAGCCATGCAGGCCGGCATAGTCAGGGTCGCCGACCGGCGCGACGGTGGCGAGCCCGTCGAGCGCGCCGCGCAGAATCACGACGATCAGCCGCGGGTCGCGGCCGTCGGCGGCGCGCGCGAATTCCGGCAGGTACGCCCAGGCGGCGAACGACGCGCCGCCGAGCAGCAGCGCGCGTCGCGACGTTGCTGATGACATCAGGCTTTCGCAGCAATCCATCGTCATCTCCTCTGGAATTCCGGCGACATCAGCAGCAGCGCCAGCGCCTGCTGCCGCGATTCCGCGCGCTCGATAGTCCGCCGCGTTTCCGGCGACGCCGCGGCGGCGGCGGCAAGCTCCAGCAGATCGCGGGGGTCGATGTTGCCGCCAAGACGCGAGGCCACCTGCGCCGAGATGTCGAGCCGCAGCTTCATCCCCTCGGGCGCAGCCCATGCCGCATTGGTGTCGGGAAATCCGTTCGGCCCGGCCGGGGACCATAGCGGCTGGCCCAGCAGATTCAGGCTGCCGAGATAAAGGCCGGGATCTTCAGGAATTCGCGCCAGCAGCCGGCCGACCGCCACCAGGAATTCGTAGGGACTGCGCAGCTTGGTCAGCGGCGCCTGCCAGGCCTCGTCGGAATCCAGCAGCGCTGTCGCCAGCGCCCTGAGGTCACCGTCGGACTTGCGGAACACGTCCTGCAGCCGCGCCACCAATGCCGGCGGCGGATCGTCGGCCACGAAATGACGCGCGAATTTGGTGGCGATGAATTTCGCGGTGGAGGGATGGCGCGCGATATCCGCCAGCGCCGCTTCGCCCTGCCCGACGCCGTTGTTGTCATAGACCTTGCCGAGCAGCCGCTGCGCGCCCGGCTGATGCGCATTGGCGTTGAACACGAAGCTGCCGGGCGCGCCGAGTTGTCCTTGCCGTCCGGCAAAGGTCCAGCCGGTGATGATGCGCGCCAGCGACGTCACGTCGTCTTGCGAGTAGCCGCCGCCGACCCCGAGCGTATGCAGCTCCATGATTTCGCGCGCGAGATTTTCGTTGAGCCCGCGCTTGCGGTTTTGCCCGGCGCGGGAGTCGGGCCCAGCGACTGCTGATTGTCGAGAAAAAACAGCATCGCCGGATGCTGCTCGACCGACTTCAGCATGTCGCCGAAACGTCCGAGCACATAGGGCCGGATCGCCTCGCGCTCGAACGAGCCGGCCCACATCCGCGCCAACTCGCCCTTGTTGGCGGAGACGCAGAAATGGTTGGACCAGAACACCACCAGCCGCTCGACGAATCCGCAATCGGCGATAACGGCGCGTTGCAGCCGCGCCAGCGCCTCGGTGCGGTAGGTTTTCTGAATGATGTTGAGCGGCTGCGGCGGCGGCTTCGCTGCGTTGGGCTGCATCGCTTCGCTCGGGACCATCGCCGCGGCGGCGCCGCCGTTTGCCGGCGCCTGCATGACAGGCGGCTTTCCCGAAATGTCCATGGCGGCGCTGTCGAGCGAAAGGCTTCGCCGTTGCGCCTTGGCGTCCGTTGCCGGTTGCGCCGGCGCGGCCTCGGACGCAGGCGCGCCCGATTTCGCGGCGGCGTCGCGCGCCTGCTTGACCTCGAACTGATACGCGAACACCGCCTGCCCCAATGCCGGGGTCGACAGCAGTCCGGGCGTCTCCAGCAGCACGCCGTTGGGGCGGCTGAGTTCGGCTTTGACAAAGCCGCGCGGATCGGACGCCGCATTGACCAGATCGCCCGACGCGCCGCCGCGCGCGCCAAAGCCGAAGCGATTGAGCGCGACAAGAGCGGCTTGCGAATCGCGGGCCATCGAATCTCCCTTTAGGCTTTCCCTGGACCGTCCCCGGCGTATATTTGCCTGCGGATGATACCGCCGTTCGGCATGAACCCGACATGAAAAACACAAGCCAGATTCGATTCGATTGATGACAAATCGGTTAGAAGTTCCGGTTTCGCGCCGCCTCGCTTGTTCCGGCTGCGGAACAGAATTCACCTGCAGCCCGGCGGGGCCGTGCTGGTGCGCCGAGGAAACCGCGCGGCTGCCGATGCCGGTCGATGGCGAGGATTGCGTGTGCCGGAATTGCCTGCGGAAGATGGCGGCGGGAAGCGCCGCGGCTCACTCATCGCCCTGAAAATCTGACTCGAAAGCTAACCAACTAGCGAAGTCGTCATGCCGGCCATAGCAGTCTGCCTTGCGCAGACTGCGTAGACTTGTCGGCGATGCCGGGCATCCACGTCTTAACAACGTAGGAATGAAAGACGTGATGGCCAGGACGAGCCCGGCGATGACGATGATCTCGCGGCGCATGCCGCGGCCGGTCATTTCTTGATCTAGAGCAAGACGCGCCCGCTGATTATAGCGCTTAATAAGCCGGTCGCACCGACGCTTGTTAAGTGGGGAGGTCATCATGTTCGTGGTCCGCCTCAAACGGCCCAATGAGGATTTCGATTTCAGGACGTTCAAGTCGAAGAAAAGCGCACTGGCCCGATTCAGAACCGCCCAGAAGGAAATCATCGACGGCGATTTCGAAGCGTGCGCGCTGTTCGACGCTGGCGCGACCGAAGCCGACGGCGCGATGGCCTTGGTCAACCAAGGCAAAGCCCGGCTGCTGGCATCCAATCTGTCCGATGGCCCGCCGCAGGTCTCCGCACGGAGGATCAGACCGGCCAAAAAACGGAGCGCTGCGGAGTCCAAACCGAACAACAGGAGATCCGCGCGATGAGTACATTGACAAAACTGGCGCTCGGCGCGATGGGGCAATTGCGCCCCAAACCGGCGCAAGGCGATGCCGTCCCCAAGATTGCGCTGCCCGCCCCCGACAAAGCGGGCGGCATGCCGCTGATGGAGGCCATTTCGAAGCGGCATTCGGCCCGCGAATTCGCGCGCAAGGAATTGCCGCTGCCCATGCTCTCCAGCATGCTGTGGGCTGCCGACGGCGTAAACCGCACCGACGGCGGACGCACCGCGCCGTCAGCGATGAACGCGCAAGAGATCGACGTCTATGTCGCGCTACCCTCAGGCGCCTATCTGTACGACGCCACTGCGAACGCGTTGCGGCTGGTCGCCGGCAGCGATCTGCGGCGCGTCACCGGCTATCAGGATTTTGTTGACGAGGCAGCATTGGACCTTGTGTTCGTCGCGGATCACAGCCGCATGAAGCTGGTGCCGGTCGCAAGCCGCGAGAGTTTCGCTTCGGTCGCGGCCGGCGCGATCTCGCAAAACGTGTATCTGTTCGCCGCCAGCAATGGGCTTTCTACCGTCATCCGCGCGTGGATCGATCGCGACGCGATCGCCACTGCGCTGGGACTGAGCCACGACCACCAGGTGCTGCTGTCACAGACGGTGGGTTTTCCAAAGGGCTGACCGCTACGTCATGACCGGCGAGGCCGCCCGCGAACGCAGCATGCGCCCGAACCCCAAACCGGCCCGCCTGCGAGATTATCGTTCGATCTCAATGGTGACGATATGGCGCCGGGCCGGTGCGCTGTGTTCTCACGCAAGCGACGAAGCAATCCAGTCTTCGGATTGTTGCTTCCTGGATTGCTTCGCGGAGCCTGTCATCGGGCGCGCATTCGCGCGACCCGTTGGCTCGCAATGACGGATGATGGATCGCGAGCTATCTATCCACCGTCATGCCCGCGCTTGTCGCGGCCATGACGGAGAATACTTCTCAGTTACTTCACCACCGCCGCGGTTTGCCCGAACAACAGCTTGCGCTCTTCGTCGGTGCGGATCGCCGGCTGGCCGTAATTCGGATTGACCTCCTTGGCCAGCGCGTAGGCGCGCACCGTGGCCGGCCGCTCGCGGATGGTCTCGAGCCAGCGCTTGAGATGCGGGAAGTCGTCGATGTTCTGGCTCTGGTTCTTGTACGGCACGATCCAGGGATAGCTCGCCATGTCGGCGATCGAATAATCGCCGGCGATGAATTCGCGGTCGGCGAGCCGCTTATTGAGCACGCCGTAGAGCCGGTTGGTCTCGTTCACATAGCGGTCGATGGCGTATTGGATTTTTTCCTGGGCGTAATTGCTGAAGTGATGGTTCTGCCCCGCCATCGGCCCGAGCCCGCCCATCTGCCAGAACGTCCATTGAATCGCGTCGTAACGGCCGTAGAGGTCGGAGGGCAGGAATTTTCCGGTCTTCTCCGCCAGATACAGCAGCATCGCGCCGGATTCGAAGATCGAGATCGGCTTGCCGCCGCCCTTCGGCTCGTGATCGACCATCGCGGGAATGCGGTTGTTCGGCGCGATCGCCAGAAACTCCGGCTTGAACTGATCGCCCTTGCCGATGTTGACCGGGAAAATCTTGTACTTCAGCCCGGTCTCCTCGAGAAACATCGTGATCTTGTGGCCGTTCGGCGTGGTCCAGTAATGAAGGTCGATCATGGGGCGTTCCTGCCGTGATGGAATTTGCGGGCATCGCGAAGTGGATGCGGATGCATGAATGTCGCCATAACGCCCGGATGAGTCAATGGCGTTGGCACCGTTGCGCGCGAAAGTGATCACACGCACCGCGCCGCACGAATATTACGCAATTTCCCGATGCTCGCGAGGATCAGCTCATGCGGCCATGCTCGCGCAGGAATTTTTCGCCGCCCTCGGTGATGGCTACCCTGACGCCTGCTCCCGCGATCGGCTGGCGGGCGACGTAGCCGCGATCGACCGCGTCCTCCCAGATCGTCAACCGCGGGCATGAGGTTCGCCAGGTCTCGATCACCTCGGAATAAGCCGCGGCTCCCGGGCGATCCATTCGACGAGATCGAGCACCAGCGGATCTGTCGTGTCGGCCATCGGGTTTTCTCCCTCCGTCAAAAGGCAAAAGCATTGCTGCGCGCCAACAAGAGCCAGCTTCCGTAAATGATGTAGTAGCCGGCAACCGTGGTGATCAACCGCCGTGCCCAGGTGCGAAATTGCAGGTCGGTCATGGCCTCGAGGATGCGCCGCGCCAGTGTCGTGCCGGTCATCGATGCCGCGACGGCGACAACCGCGAGAACGGGATCCAGCGTGGCGGCCTGATCGATGATGCCGCCGAAGTAGATCAGCTTCACGAAATGACTGGCCACCTGAGCGGTGGCCTTGGTCGCGACGATCTCGCGGCGATCGAATTTGCCGCCGAGAAAGAAGGTGTCCATCAGCGGCCCGGAGACCCCGGTCATCAGCATCAGCCCCATGCAGATGGTGCCGTAGAAGGTGCCCTGCCAAATGCTCTCGGGATTCGGTTTCAGATTTGATGGCGTCAGCCGCGCCATGAACGGCGTCAGCCCCAGCAAAAGCAATGCTAGCGGCTTGTCCGGCACGTAGCGGGTGATCGACCATGCCGCCAGCGCGACCGCGCAGCCGATCAGGTAGATCGAAACCGGCCGCCACCTGATGTGGCTCCGCCACAAAAAGGCGCGCCAGCCGTTGGAGGCCATCTGCGTAATCGCGTGCAGCACCATCGCGGACGGAAGCGGCAGCAGGGTCAGCAGCACCCCGATCAGGATCAGCCCGCCGGCCATGCCGAACAGGCCGGACAGAAACGCTGTCGCGACCATCAGCAGGCCAAGCGCTGCAATCAGAAGCGGCGTCATTCGAATCTCCGCTAGTGGAGGGGATTTGACATTCGCTACCTCGCTTGCCGCGGGGTTCGAGATGCGAATGTCAAATCCAAAATTCCGCTAGAGCCTGAATTTGCCAGTGGTCCTTCGATTCTAACATTCGCAAAAACGCCGACCGGGACGGAATGCGAATGTTAGAATCGGACCACTGGTATTTCTGCCTTGCTTGTATCGCTTGCGCAAACCGAGTTATCTTGGCCTGGCATCAGTTTTCCTGAGGGTGGCAAGTTTTTGGGGTGCAATGCGGCGGCTGCTGTTTCTCAACGGCATCAAGGCGTTCGAGGCCGCGGCGCGGAGCGGAAGCTTCGCCGGCGCGGGCGCGGAGCTCAACGTATCGGCGGCGGCGGTCAGCCGGATGGTGCATCTGCTGGAGCAGCGGCTCGGCGTCGCCCTGTTCGAGCGCAAGGCGAACCGGCTGGCGATGACATCGGCCGGCCGCGCCTACCAGAGCGGGCTGACGCCGATCTTCGATGCACTGGCAAGCCTGACCGCGCAGGTGACGGCGCCGTCCGGCGTCCGGGTGCTGACCATTGGCGTCGGCCCGACATTCGCCATGCGATGGCTGATCCCGCGGCTGGCCGATTTCCGCATCGACGAGCCCGACATCGACGTGCGGATCACCACCGGAGGCGCGGCCGCGCCGTTCGGCGACGACTGGAGCTGCGGCATCAAGCTCGGCGACGGTGACTGGCTGGGCCTGGTCGCCGAACACTTGTTCGCCGCCGACCTGCTGCCGGTATGCGCGCCGCGCCTGGCGATGCAGCTGAAACGTAGCCTGCTGCGCGTCGCACATTCGCCGAGCGACTGGCCGTTGTGGCTCAAGACATCAGGCGTCGCACGCGTGACGGCACGCGGACCGGAGTTTCAATATTACGGCCAGGCGCTGCAGGCCGCGGTCGACGGGTTGGGTGTCGCGATGGGCATTCGACCCTACATCGACGACGACCTCGCCGCCGGACGGCTGGTCGCGCCTTTCGCATTGACGGTGCCGAAGGGCATGCGCTGGTATCTGGTCTATCGCAGTTTTCGGACCGAACAGCGCGATTTCGCGGCGTTCCGGCGCTGGATCATCCGCGCCGCGGCGGGACCGGCCGCGCGCGGCAAGCACCTCGGCAAGGTTCATCGCAATGCCGGTTGAGCAAGTCCAGACACTCATCATCGGCGGCGGCCAGGCCGGGCTGACCATGAGCCACAGACTCAAGCAGCGTCGCCTTGCGCATCTCGTGCTCGAGCGGCACCGGATCGCCGAACGCTGGCGGAGCGAACGCTGGGACGGCCTGCGGTTTCAGTTTCCCAACTGGTCGGTGCGGCTGCCGGATTTCCCGTTTCCGCACACCGACCCCGACGGCTTCGCGACCAGTACCGAAATCGCGGATTTCATACCGCCTATGCCGCGTTCATCGCAGCGCCGATTCGCTGCGGTGTCGCGGTGACCGCGTTACGATGCGGCGATGGCGGGTCCGGATTCGTTGCCGAGACTTCGGACGGCCCGATCGAAGCCGACAATGTCGTCGCCGCTACCGGTCCCTACCAGCGTCCCGTGATCCCGGCCTTGTCGCTCGATGACGCCGGCATCTTCCAGGTGCATGCCAGCCGGTACCAAAACCCCGACCAGCTTCCGTCGGGTGCGGTGCTGGTGATCGGTTCCGGCGCCTCGGGCGCGCAAATTACCGAGGAGTTGTTGCGCGCGGGCCGCCGGGTCTATCTCTCGGTCGGTCGACACCGCCGCATGCCGCGCCGATATCGCGGACGCGATCTGATCTGGTGGCTGAGCGCCATGGGTCTGCTTGAAAGGCCGACGGAAGAGCGTGGACCAGACCGATCGCTGCCGCTGATCACCGGCGCCTTTGGCGGTAACACCATCGATTTCCGCCAGTTCGCCGCTGAGGGCGTAACGCTGCTGGGCCGGGCGCAGGCCGCGCATCAAGGCGTCATCGACTTCGCACCGGACCTGGCCAGAAGGCTGGCGTACGGAGATGCCTCCTATGCTATCTTCCTTGACATGATGGATGCCCACGTCGAACGCCACGACCTGAACATGCCGCAAGACCCCGCTGCCCGCGCGGTGCTGCCTGATCCCCCTTGCCTGTCAGAACCTCTCCGGCGGCTTGACCTTCGCGCCGCCGGCATCGGTGCGGTGATATGGGCGACCGGCTATGGCTTCGACTTCGGCTGGATTCAGGTTCCGGTATTGAATGCGCGCGCCGAGCCAGTGCATGTCAGGGGCATCACCGAAGTGCCGGGAATGTATTTCCTCGGCCTGCAATGGTTGTCCAAACTGAACTCGTCCTTGTTGTCCGGGGTAGGCGACGACGCGGCTGATCTCGCCGATCACATCGCCGCACGCGGGTGATTCCGCTTCGGATTGTGGCGTCGACTGGCCGGCGCAGGACCCTTCAGCCGAAAAATAGCCGCGGAATGTGAACGGGTTCACATTTGCCTTTGCGGACTCATGTTTCCCTTGGACTCCGGAAACGCCTGGAGTCAATAAAATGAACTATGACGGCTTCAAAATCGAGTCTTTCGAGGCGGGAACAGGCCTGTGGCACGCCAGGATCACGCGGGCGGACCTGAAGCCTGTCATCATCGATGGCGTCTTGTTTTCCGCGCTCGAAGTCGGCTTCGCATGGTCCAACCCCGATGCTGCGGTCGCGGATGCCAAGAATCAAATCGACCGCCTCAACCTGCGATCCGCACTAATCGGGCAGATGCCGCAGGCGGAAATGCCGGCTGCTTTTAGCCCGATTTGAAATTGGCCCGCATCCGATGCCTGAATCCGAGGCCGAGCCGACCCCGTTGCCTTCCGCGGTGCGATCCAACTGTCCCCTGTGCGACACTCGCATGGCGCTCCAGCGCATCATCCCCGGACGGTCAGGGCTCGAATACTGGACATTGAGATGCACGAGGTGCGGCCATATCCACCAGGATGCGGTCAATACCTCGTCGTCGCCTCATCCGGTCTAGGCTTCGGCTTGCGCTCTACCTGAACGGCTCGCTTAAACCTTAAATGCATGCGCGATGGCGGACTGGGCTTCGTGCTGTATTTGCCGCAGGTGAGTTTGGCTGCGAAAACTCTCCGCATAGATCTTGTAGACATCTTCAGTGCCCGAAGGCCGCGCCGCAAACCAGCCGCTATCCGACGCGACCTTGATCCCGCCGAACGATTGGCCGTTTCCGGGCGCGGCGGTGAGGACTGCCCGAACCGGCTCCCCGGCCAGTTCCTTCATCGCGAGCTTTTCAGGCGAAAGCGCCTTCAGCAGATTCTTCTGTGCTGATGTCGCCGGCGCGTCGATCCGTTCGTAGAACGGCACGCCCAGTTCGCTCGTCAGGCTGTCGAACAATTGGCTCGGGTCGCGCCTGGTGCGCGCGGTCATCTCGGCGGCCAGCAGTCCCAGAATGATGCCATCCTTGTCGGTCGTCCACACCGATCCGTCCCGCCTGAGGAACGAGGCGCCGGCGCTCTCCTCGCCGGCGAAACCGAACGACCCGTCGCTGAGGCCATCGACGAACCATTTGAACCCCACCGGTGTTTCGACCAGCCGGCGGCCGAGTTTTTTCGCGACGCGGTCGATGATCGCACTGCTCACGATGGTCTTGCCCACCGCGCTGTTCTTGCTCCATTGCGGACGGTTCTCGAACAAATAGGAAATGGCGGCGGCAAGGTAATGGTTTGGGTTCATCAGGCCGTTCGAGCGGGTCACGACGCCGTGCCGGTCGGCGTCGGTGTCGTTGGCAAAGGCGACATCGAACTTGTCGCGCATGCCGATCAGCCGCGCCATCGCATAAGGCGACGAGCAGTCCATCCGGATTTTTCCGTCCCAATCGACGGTCATGAAGCGAAACGTCGGATCGACGGTATCGCTGACGATGGTCGCGGCAATGCCGTAGTGCTCGATGATGGGCTGCCAATAGCGTACGGCCGCGCCGCCCAGGGGATCGATCCCGATCTTCACGCCTGCGGCCCGGATCGCTTCCATGTCGACGACATCAGCGAGATCGGCGACATACGGCCCGATATAATCGTAGCGGTGAACGCAGGAGGATTTGCGCGCGCGGTCATACGGGATGCGTCTGACGCCTTTCAGGCCGTCTTCAAGAAAGCGGTTCGCGGCGCGCTCGATGCCAGAGGTGATGTCGGTGTCGGCCGGACCGCCGTTGGGCGGATTATATTTGAAGCCGCCGTCCTCGGGGGGATTGTGCGACGGCGTGATCACGACGCCGTCGGCAAGGCCGTTGGCGCGGCCCTTGTTGTAGGTCAGGATGGCGTGAGAAATAACCGGCGTCGGCGTATAACCGTCATGCTCGTCGATCATCACCTCGACGCCGTTGGCCGCGAACACCTCAAGCGCGCTTGCCAAAGCCGGCTCCGCCAGGGCGTGGGTGTCGATGCCGACGAATAACGGGCCGGTAATGCCGACGGCATTCCGATGATCGCAGACCGCCTGGCTGATCGCCAGGATGTGCGCCTCGTTGAACGCGTTGTTGAACGCGGAGCCGCGGTGTCCCGATGTGCCGAACGCAACCCGTTGCGCCGGCAGCGACGGGTCGGGCTTGCCCGCAAAATAGGCGGTCACCAGCCGCGGCACATTCGCCAGCATCGATGGGGCCGCGATCTTGCCGGCAAGCGGATTTATTTTGGCAGCCACTGGTTTCCTCAATGTATCCGCGGAGAATGATCCATCGCGGCATTGCAGATAGGTTCCGCGTTTCCCAGGTGGGCTTTTGCGTTGGGCTTTTGCCCTTTTCTATCCGCCGGACTCATCCCATATTCGCCTGATGGCGAAGAATCCAGACAATCCGACAAAGCCCGTCAAAACCCCAAAATCGAAAACGCCAAATTCTAAGGCGTCGAGGCCGGACGTGCAGCCGATCGGGCCGGCGCTGGCGGAACTGCTCAATCCCGCGATCAATCGCGGCGAAAGCGGCATCGGCTCGTCCACCGGATTGCAGCCGCCGCCGGACAATTCCTGGGATCGCCGCTCGGGCGGTGAGGCCGCGGCGCATCGCGCGCGCGCGTCGACGCGCGGAACCAGCGATCGTGTGGCGAAGCGTGATGCGTCTCTCACGGGCACCGCGTCCCTCGGCTCACCCCCCTCCCCGACCCCTGAGAGCGAGCTTCGCTCGTCTCGACCCCGCAAGGGGGCAGGGAGCCAGGGAGCAAGCGGCGAGGGAGCGGCGAAGCAAGGCTTCGGCGAAGCACCTCAAAGTGAATTCGCGCCCGCCAATTACGGCACCGCGGCCACGATTCCCGCGCTCGATCCCGAACTGGCAAGGCAGCTCGGCTTCACCACCGAGGAGGAAGATGCCGCCGCGATGGCGCGGCCGCCGCGCAACAAGATGGAAGCGCTCGGAATCGCGGCCACCGCCGACGCGCTGGAAAACCTGATCCGCGAAGGACGTCCCGAGTTCAAGGGCGAGGATGGCCAGGTGAAAATCTGGGCGCCGCATCGGCCGCCGCGTCCGGAAAAATCCGAAGGCGGCCAGCCGTTCGTGATCAAATCCGAATACGAGCCGAAGGGCGACCAGCCCACCGCGATCAAGGAACTGGTCGAAGGCATCAGGCGCAACGACCGCACCCAGGTGCTGCTCGGCGTCACCGGCTCCGGCAAGACCTACACCATGGCCAAGGTGATCGAGGCCACGCAGCGCCCCGCAATTATTTTGGCGCCGAACAAGACGCTGGCGGCGCAGCTCTATGGCGAGTTCAAGAGCTTCTTCCCCGACAACGCGGTGGAGTATTTTGTCTCTTACTACGACTACTACCAGCCTGAAGCCTATGTGCCGCGCACCGACACCTATATCGAGAAGGATTCTTCCATCAACGAGCAGATCGACCGCATGCGCCACTCGGCGACGCGGGCGCTGCTGGAACGCGACGACGTCATCATCGTCGCTTCGGTGTCGTGCATCTACGGTATCGGTTCGGTCGAGACCTACACCGCGATGACGTTTGCGCTGAAGAAGGGCGAGCGCATCGACCAGCGGCAATTGATATCGGATCTGGTGGCGCTGCAATACAAGCGCACCCAGGCCGATTTCACCCGCGGCACCTTCCGCGTCCGCGGCGACGTCATCGACATCTTTCCGGCGCATTACGAAGACCGCGCCTGGCGCGTCAATCTGTTCGGCGACGTGGTCGAGACCATCGAGGAGTTCGATCCGCTCACCGGTCACAAATCCGACGAGCTGGAATTCATCAAGATCTACGCCAACTCGCATTACGTGACGCCGCGGCCGACGCTGCTGCAGGCGATCAAGTCGATCAAGTCGGAACTGAAATGGCGGCTCGATCAGCTCAACAATCAGGGCCGCCTGCTGGAAGCGCAGCGGCTGGAGCAGCGCACCACCTTCGATCTGGAGATGATGGAAGCCACCGGCTCCTGCGCCGGCATCGAAAACTATTCGCGCTATCTGACCGGCCGCCGCCCCGGCGAGCCGCCGCCGACCTTGTTCGAATATGTCCCCGACAACGCGCTGGTATTCGCCGACGAAAGCCACGTCACCGTGCCGCAGATCGGCGGCATGTTCAAAGGCGACTTCCGCCGCAAGGCGACGCTGGCCGAATACGGTTTCCGGCTGCCCTCCTGCATGGACAACCGGCCGCTGCGCTTCGAGGAATGGGACATGATGCGCCCGCAAACGGTCGCGGTGTCGGCGACGCCGTCGGCGTGGGAGCTGAACGAGAGCGGCGGCGTGTTCGTCGAACAGGTGATCCGGCCCACCGGCCTGATCGATCCGCCGGTCGACATCCGCCCCGCCCGCACCCAGGTCGACGATCTCGTCGGCGAAGTCCGCGCGACGGCGCAAGCCGGCTATCGCAGCCTCGTCACTGTCCTGACAAAACGGATGGCGGAAGACCTCACCGAATACCTGCACGAGCAGGGAATCCGTGTCAGGTACATGCACAGCGACATCGACACCATCGAGCGCATCGAGATCATCCGGGATCTCAGGCTCGGCGCGTTCGACGCGCTGGTCGGCATCAACCTGCTGCGCGAAGGCCTCGACATTCCCGAATGCGCGCTGGTCGCGATCCTCGACGCCGACAAGGAAGGTTTTCTGCGCAGCGAGACCTCGCTGATCCAGACCATCGGCCGCGCCGCGCGCAACGTCGACGGCAGGGTGATCCTCTATGCCGACCAGGTCACCGGCTCGATGCAGCGCGCCATCGCCGAGACCGACCGCCGCCGCGAGAAGCAGGTCGAATACAACACCGAGCACGGCATCACGCCGGAGAGCATCAAGCGCTCGATCCACGACATCATGAACAGCGTCTACGAGCGCGACCACGTGCTGGTGGAGATCGGCGACGGCGGCATGGCCGACGACGTCATCAGCATCGGGCATAATTTCGAGGCGGTGCTGGCAGATCTCGAAACCCGGATGCGCGAGGCCGCCGCCGATTTGAACTTCGAGGAAGCCGCCCGCCTGCGCGACGAGGTCAAGCGCCTGCGCGCCACCGAACTCGCGGTGGTCGACGACCCCACCGCCAAGCAGCGCGTGGTGCAGGGCAAGGCCGGCGCCTATGCCGGGATCAAGAAATACGGCGAGGCGGCGAACTTGCCGACGGGTTCGCTGAAGAAGCGCGGCGGTGCCTCGCGTTCTTCACCTTCCCAACGCGGCGGTGCTTCCGTTCCCTCCCCCCTTGCGGGGGAGGGTCAGGGAGGGGGGTTCACGAGTCGCGCTGGATCAAAAGTCCACAAGCCCCATCTCGACGAAATGCACGGCCCGGAATCGCTGCCCTATCGCCCCGGCCGCGCGCCGGCGCGCAAACCCTCGCCCGGCGACATCGAGCCGGGCAGTGGCAGCAAAATCTTTCAGCCAACCGACTCGCGCCAATCCGGCCCCGAGTTCGGCCCCTCACCGCGCTCCAGCGGCGGCGCGCCGGGGCATCGCGGCGGGTGGAAGAAGCGGTAGCCGGTCCACCGACGCTAGCAATTCAAGCGAGTTCGACTACGCTAGCGTCATGAAACTCGGCTTCGAGGAATCCCAAACCGCCTATTCCAGCGGATCGCAAAGCGCCCGCGCGTGGACCGAAGCTTGGGTAAGCGCTTGGGCATATTGCCCGCACTGCGGCAATGCGAAGATTTCGTCCTTCCCGAATAACAGCCCGCTCGCGGATTTCTTCTGCTCGTCGTGCAAGGAAGAATTCGAACTCAAGAGTCAGAAAGGCAAATTCGGAACAAGGGTTGTGGACGGGCGCATTCAAGACGAAATGCGAGCGGCTGGCTGCGAGCAACAATCCAAACCTGTTCCTGATGAACTACGATCTCAAGTCGCTTGCGGTCGTTAATCTGATCATCGTGCCGAAGCACTATTTTGTCCGCGAGATTATCGAAGAACGAAAGCCGTTGGCCGCCACTGCGCGGCGCGCGGGCTGGATTGGCTCTAATATTCTGCTCAGCCGCGTCCCGGAGTCTGGCAAAATTCATATCGTGCAGAATGGTCTCGTTCGCGCGAAGGAACTCGTCCTCGCGGAATGGCAAAAAACGCTTTTCCTCAGAAATGAATCGCCGGAAACGCGCGGCTGGATGCTCGACGTCATGAAATGCGTGGAATCGCTTGGGAAACGAGACTTCACGCTTGACGAAGTCTACGCCTTCGAGCGGCATCTCGGCGATCTCTATCCGGGCAATCAGAACGTCAAACCCAAGATTCGCCAGCAGCTTCAATATCTGCGCGACCGCGGCTTTATTGATTTCATCTCCCGTGGCAATTATCGTTTGCGATCTTAGGACGGCTCGCATGGCCTGGTTTCTCAACTTCTACAGATGTGCACGCTGCAAGCGGGTATGGACCGACCAATGGTCCTGCATGTGCGATGACGATTGTCCGCACTGTGGCGCGCGGCATATGTCGCCTTACGACAGCGAGGAACTCACCACGCTGATCGAAGTGGAAGGCAAGGAATTCGTGGTGTTCTGGTCGCCGGAGACGGCAGAGCACGATCCCGATTATCGCGAACTTGGCCGCTTCCCCTCGCGCGAGAAGGCGCTGGAATTTTTGTCTGCTGACGGATGACACAACCTCGTTATGGATTCCGGGTTCGCGCTTCGCGCGCCCCGGAATGACGAAGTGAGAACGTGAGAGTCGCGTCTCGTCCCACACTCACTGTTGTCGTCGCCCGGCTCGACCGGGCGACCAAGTATTCCAGAGCAATGGTGATGGATCCGTGAGGCCGCGGCGTACTGGATACCCCGCTTTCGTGTTTGGTCCCGGCTGATTGGTTG
>Ga0208355_1000213_pt1 | contig 28395 bp, 31 predicted proteins | sample NGESurdeep072012_6_FD_184458 | JGI IMG/M metagenome (GOLD analysis project Ga0208355, IMG submission 184458) | Arctic peat soil microbial communities from Barrow, Alaska - NGEE Surface sample 210-3 deep-072012 (SPAdes) | ecosystem: Environmental > Terrestrial > Soil > Wetlands > Peat ... | reverse complement strand
GCGACCTAACCTTCGACCGCAGTCTCATTGCTCAGCACACCGGATTCCACTGGTGGCCCAAATCCGTCGCACCGACCTAATCACACGGAAACCGTATGACGCTGCGCCAAGGCCAGTTGCTGGCTGCGAAAGGCATCGATCGCCGGCTGCGGAGGTTCCGGAGCGCGGACTGCCGACTTTCGGGTCTTGCCGGTCATGGCCGCACCTGCGGCTGCGTCAGGATGCCGCGCGCGAGTTCAGTGCAAACGCCTTCGAGCATATCCAGCAGCCGGTCGAGGGCCGGATCGTCGCGCCGCTTCTCGACCAGTTGGCAGGCATGGGCGGCGGTCGTGCGGTCGCGATGAAACATCCGGCCGGTCGTGCTGCAGTCCAAGCCCAACCCGACATGCGCGGGATACATCGCGCTTTGGCGCGCGAAGGCGACCGCGGCCGTGCGCCGGGAGGGGCGCCCGCAACTCGTCAACCGGAACGGCAAAGGCGGCGGCGACCGCCGCTTCCATAAGCTAGCCGATACGGGCGGTGTCGTCGTGAACCGGCGGCTTGCGCCGGCGGCGGCGCGGTTTGTCCGAAGCGTCGAGCAGTGTCATCGGCGACCCCCATTGAGTAGGATTCTATGCCCAATTATATACGTGACAAAGCGAGTATCAGGGGATAGTCCTATGTCCGACAGGGCAGCGAGTTCGGAGGTTCAGGAGATTGAAATCACGCCCGAGATGATCGAGGCTGGCTACGTGGTATTTGGCCCGTTCAATCGCGACGTATGGGAGATGACCGAGCCAAAACGCATGGAGGACATGCTGCGCGCGGTATACACGGCCATGCGCTCTGTCGAGGATGGCGCGGATGTCAAATCGGGCATCCGAGATGGTCTAGCTCTTTATCCATTTCCAACATCAGAATGAGCAGATCGCCGAGGATCAAGTCGCCGCCGACGACCAATTTTCCACGATCTTTCGCGCTATAGGTCAGGTGATACCAAGATACGGGCGGGGCTTTGTCATTGAGCCAATTTAGCGTTCCGCCATGCGATGCAGCATTGCGAACTACGCGAGCGAATTGCCAAATTGGCGGCCACAATCTTGTGTCGGTGCTTACGTTTGAATCGAGCCATGGCCGTTGATTTTCGAAATAAGCAATGAAAGTTGGTGAGATTGCATTCGTAACAATGTCCTGGAATCCATCAGTCTCAAATCCTGTAGGCGGCGTGCCCTTCGGTTCGACAGTTAGCGGGAAGCCGTCAATGCGATGCCGCGCTAGTGCAGATTCTACGAGGCCTCTGGTAATGTGCTTCACTTGCAAGGGGAACTGATTAGGGTAGGCGAGACCATAGTCTCCGAGCTTCCCTTGGGCGCGACCGCGAGCGAAATATGAGACGGCGATACCAATGCAGTCATACAGCGTCAGAAATGAGAATATGGGTTCAAAGAGGCGGCTTTTGCCTCTCTCGATCAAGTGAGTCACAATGGCGGGTTCGGTGGTGGGCATGACTAAAACTCAAGACGAAGGTTTCAAAAAGACGCTGCGCCGGATGCTCAGCACCCCGCCGAAGCCGATTAAAAGCATGACTCCGAAGCGGTCCAAAAGGGCCGGCGCGAAGCGAAAATCAAAGTCGGATTAGCTTCCGAAGATCAGGCCGCTTCAAGTTGCGCCGAATATTCTTCGGCCCTCTTCTTGAGTTGATCGCCAATATGAACTTGGCCGGCGCATATGGCTTCATTCGCCTGTCTTACGATTTCGGCCTCTATTGCCGATTCTTTGTCGAGCTTTTCATTCTCGAACATCCAGCGGGCGACTGTTGCCCAATCCCACAGGGGGCTTTCAGAGGTCACCTTAGCAACAGGGGCGGGGAAATCTTTGGCGCGCGTGCCTTTGGAGTAGTTTGTCATCGCTGACCGGCTCAGGCCCGTGCGCGATGCCATATCAGCAAGACTTACCAGTGGATCGGGTTCCACCCGATCCACTTTCGCGCCAGCCTTGTTGACCGCCTCGACGGCGCTTGCAATTGCGTCGTCAAACGACTCTGCCTCTCGTGAGAAGTCCACGATGATGTGGCCCTTCTGAAACGAAATTGTTGCGTCATCGCAACCCGCATTGAAGAAGCGGGTTTCAAAGTCCTCCGCTTCTGGATTGAGACCCGAAGCGATGATGCTGAACTCATGCATTTTCATCTTTGGCCTCCTTTTGATGGGGGGCAACGATCTATGGCGCGTTTAATATCTTTTGCGTGGTTCCCGGCGTTCCTCGGGGTGCCAAACACGCCAACTTGGCATCCGTCATGGTCTGCCTGGGGGCAGTAAAGGCGCCCCCAATGACCTTGTGGTCGCCATCTCCATTTCTTGGATTCGGCATATGCGACCGCCTGTTCAACCTCTGGTTTTGGGTGCCGTGGCCTACCGGCCATCGCGTGACCCCCATTTATTCAGGGTGTAAACAAATGTCAACACTGTTTAGTTCCCTTTCCCTACTAAATGGTTCACGGGCGTTAGTGTTTTGATATTTCTGGATAATTTGAACAGCCGTTCCAATCTCTGGATATTAAGCAACCAGAGCGGGAAAAGTCTAGCGTGCTTGCTTATGTGTAGGTCCATCGCCGCGCCATCCTAGGGCGGGGCCATTTGGGCGTTTTAGGTGCCAACTTGGCGCGCCACTTAAGGAAGCGCGCGGCCTGTTTGCTGAAATCAGGCTCTATTAGTCGGCCGATACGTCAGCCGCTTGCCACCTGAATTGCGGATAGCAAGGGCCGCACGTTCCCCATCGGAAAAGCCGAGGGCTGAGCGGTGATTGTAGCGGAAATCAAATTCCGCGAGGTAGCGATGTAGGTGTTTCTCGGCACAGTGCTGATAGACACCCTTCATCCCGCGTTTGAAGATTGAGAACACGCCTTCGACGCTGTTCGTGGTCACGTCGCCGCGAGCATATTCATTAGCCGAGTGATTGATCGTTTCGTGCGCCGCATATTGTGTGCCGACCTTGATGTAGAGGCGACTTTCATCGGTCTGCAAACGGGACTCGCGGGCGACGTTTTCGTTCACGATCTTGGCAACGCTTGCGCCATCCGCCACGGCCACATGGAACGAGCGGACAGACCCGCCACGCTCTACAAGGGCCACAATAGCCTGCTTATTCGCCCGTTTTCCCTTCTTGGTGAAGGGATGGCCGCGAGAGGTTTTGGTCTTGCGCTTGGACTCGGGAACGTCACCAAAATAGGTCTCATCGGCCTCGACGATCTTGCCATCGCCGCCCAAGGGGCCGCGATCTGAGGCACTATCGTCCATCATGAGCCGGATGCGATGGCACATGAACCAAGCGGTCTTATAGGTCACGCCGATAGTGCGATGGATTTGATGGGCGCTGGTGCCTTTCTTGCCAGCGTTCATGAGGTAGGTGGCGAGCAGCCATTTATTGAGGGGGATTTTTGACCGTTCCATAACCGTCCCCACGGTCACGGTGAACTGCTCACGGCACTCAGGCTCATTGCATTGATAGACGCCAGCCCGGTGGGCTTTGCCCTCTAGGGCAGTGATTTTGTTCTGATCGACATTGCCGCAATGGGGGCAAACGGGGCCATGGGGCCAGCGTTCGCGCGCCATATAGCGACGGGCTTTGTCGGCATCGGTGAATACGGAATCGGTGAGTTTCATGGGCAGTCCCTAAATGCCGATTCGAGGCTTTGGTATGGCTTAATCGCCTTGCGATTGAACCATATCAACGGGGCCTGCTTTGTCAAGTATATAATTGGGATTCTATGCCTACATCATCGCCGAAATTTAGGCGGCGGGGATAAGTATTTTTCCCTACGTTATCTATTTGATAAGGCTTGTGTATTTTAAACTATTGAAGAAAAGCAGGAAAAGCCGTCCACAAGAAATAGGAATTTATCCGCAACTATCGAACCGGATCGCTCAAAGCAAAACCGTCGCGGTGTCGCCGCGGGCGTCTGTTGATCCAGTCGAATGATTATTTCGCTCGCCGCCGGCGCTGCTGGCCGAGCCCCATCTGCTTGGCCAATTGCGAGCGCGCGGCCGCATAATTGGGCGCCACCATCGGGTAATCCGCGCCGAGGCCCCATTTTTCCCGGTATTGTTCCGGGGTCATGTTGTACTGGGTGCGCAGATGCCGCTTGAGCGACTTGAACTTCTTGCCGTCCTCGAGACAGACAATGTGTTCGGGCGTGATCGACTTCTTCACGGAAACAGCCGGCTTGAGCGGCTCGGCCGGTGCGTCGCCGGATTTTCCGGAGACCCGCGTGAGCGCCGCGTGGACTTGATTGATCAGACTAGGAATCTCGCCGGCCGAGACTGTGTTGTTGCTCACATACGCGGAAACGATCTCCGCCGTCAGTTCAATGTAATTTCCGCTGGCCGTGGTGTCGCTCATCGAAGCTGCCCCGCTCTGGCGCGGCCGCCGAACCGGGCGAACCGCAGACGGCACGTGACGAAAGATGTCACTCGATTGGTCCGAACTCTTCAATAAATTACGATCGAGACCCTATATTTGAACTTTACTAGCGGACTTCAATCGCCGCAAGAAAAAGATGGCCCTAATATCGACTAGACTTTGCTTATTGCTGGGATGTTATTGAATACGCGGGACTATCGCTGAGCCAGCACAGAGGCGCTCCGGCACCGGTTTTTCAGCGCCGGCAAGGCAGCCAAACGAAAATGCCGCCCGCGACGCGCGCGAGCGGCATTGGTTTTTGGAAGCTCGCTCTACGCGTTCTTTTCGAGGTGGCTGCGCAGTTCGTTGATCGAGGCAAAGCGCAGTATTCCTTGCGGCAGCTCGGCCTCGATCGAACCGTCGACATAGAGCGTGTAGCCCATGCCGTCGACGACGCCGGATTTCAGGATCGCGACGGTGCGCGGTTCATTTTCTGGATGCAGCATCGGCGCTTCCGGCTCGGCGCGTTTGGTCGGCGCGGCAGCGCTCTCACGCGGAGGCAGATCGAGCTTCGGCTCATATGGTTTGGTTTCGGTGCCGGCCGAGCTCTTGGCCGGCTTGGGCTCGGCGGGCCACATGGCATCGAAATATGCGGTGTGCGGCTGTCGCGTTTGCTCCGGAGCAGTCGGTGGCGGTGGCGACCGCCAGCCGGCATCGAGTGCCGGCTCATGGCGATTCTCGGGCATCCCAGATCCGTTGACGCCAAACAGCGGCGACTCCGACGGCGCTGGTGCGGGCTCGCCGAGATCGGCAGCGGCCGGCTCGGGAGTGGCCATTGGATGCCGAGGCGAAAGCGAAACGTCGTCTTCGACTGTCACCGGCGGCTCGTCCGGGTTGCGCAGCGTCGGCGCAAAGGACTGAGCGTGATGCTCTTCAACCGGCATATCGGCAGGCGCCGCCATATCCATGCGCTGCCCCAGCGGATGCGGCTCACGCATGCCAGCGTCTGTTTTTTGCTTGGGTGGGAACGGAATTCGGCCCGGAGCCGGGGCGGCGCGCGACCCGGCTGCGTTTTCAAAGATATCGAGTGGCCGACTGGACCGGATCGGCGCCCGCATGGCCAACGCCGCGTTGATGCGGTGCAACTGGGCAACTACCACACCGAGCCCAATAACGATCAAGCCGCCAACGGCAGCCGTCGTTCCGGCACCGATAAGGGTGTTTCCGAAGCTGAATTCGTTGATCGGAATGCCAAATCCGACCATCACGACGCCCACCACGACGGCAGCGGCGCCAACGCCATACAACAGACCCGACATACGCGATCCTCTACTGAACCACCGATTTCGTCGTTTGGTACATAACTAACGGCTAAGCTCTTATAATAACGGAGAATTCTGGATTTTTCCAGCGCCAGCGGCAACCATTAATGCTAAAATACCATAGAATGCCCTCAAACTTAATTAACGCTAACCGGGCCGCTGGCCGGCCTGCCGCTATTTACGGGCATCCTCGGGGAATCAACCCCTAAAATATCGGCGGCCCCCGCAGTTACAAGACGCCGCCTTCAGGCCGTTGCCCCCGCCCCCGCCAGCGCATAATTAACGTGATTGAGGAACTCGCCCGGGACGTGCCGGTTTCATTGAGACTGGTTTATTCCGAAACCATTGTTTGTGAATCAAGGAGGACCTGATGTCGTTCAAACTGCCCGACCTGCCCTATGCTCATGACGCGCTGGCGCCGTATATGTCGCGCGAGACGCTCGAATATCACCACGACAAGCACCACAAGGCCTATGTCGACAACGGCAACAAGCTGTTGGAAGGCAGCGGACTCGAAGGCAAATCGCTCGAGGAGGTCGTGAAGGGGTCCTTTGGCAAGAACGCCGGCCTCTTCAACAATGCCGGCCAGCATTACAATCACACGCACTTCTGGAAGTGGATGAAGCCGAACGGCGGCGGCGACAAGATTCCGGGCAAGCTGAAGGCCAAAATCGATTCCGATCTCGGCGGTGTCGCCAAGATGAAGGAAGATTTTACCCAGGCCGGCGTGACCCAGTTCGGATCCGGCTGGGCCTGGCTCGCGGTGAAGGACGGCAAGCTGATCGTGAGCAAGACACCAAATGGCGAAAATCCGCTCGTGCACGGTTCCTCGCCGATCCTCGGCTGCGACGTATGGGAGCATTCGTACTACATCGACTATCGCAACCGGCGCCCCGATTACATCAAAGCCTTCCTCGATCACTTGGTGAATTGGGAGCACGTCGAAGAAATGTTCGAAGCCGCAGCCAAGTGACGGATTCGGATCTTCAACGATCATGAGCGACATGCGGTCGGCAAACACCGTCGCCGACCGCATGGCCATCGCGATGCTGGCGGCGGTGGCAATCGTCGCCGCCCTCACCTTCCGCGACTACGGCCTCGGCTGGGACGACTACACTCACTCGCAATATGGCGACTTGCTGCTTGCGCTCTATGGCTCGGGCTTTACCGACACGCGCGCGTTTTCCTTCGTCAATCTCTACATGTATGGCGGCGGCTTCGACATGGCGGCGGCGCTCGCGGCGAAAGTCCTGCCGTTCGGACTGTTCGAAACCCGCCGGCTGATCGGCGCAGCGGTCGGCATCATCGGTCTGTTCGCCACCTGGCGGCTCGGCCGCCGGCTCGGCGGCCCGCTCGCAGGCCTTTGCGCACTGGTGCTGCTCGCGACCTGCCCGCTCTATTACGGCCACATGTTCATGAACGCGAAGGATTCCCCCTTCGCGACGGCGATGATCGTGCTGCTGCTCGGCATGGTGCGCACATTCGACGAGTATCCGAAGCCTAGCCCACGCACCATGGTGCTGGCCGGCGTCGGCTTGGGCCTCGCGTTTGGATCGCGCATTCTTGCCGCGGTAGCCGCGCCTGGTGCGTTAGCCGCGCTGTTATTGATCCTCGTTGCGGAGAGCCGCGCCACGAGCTCGCGCGCGGCCATGACGCGGCTTGGGCAATTTCTCTGGCTGATGCTGCCGGCTTTGGGGCTCGGCTATTTGATCATGGGGCTATTGTGGCCGTGGGGAATTCGGTCGCCGCTCAATCCTCTGCTGGCCAGCGAATACTTCGCCAATTTTTTCGAAAAGCCGTGGCGGGAACTGTACGAAGGCCAGTTGATCTCCGTCCCCGACATGCCGGTGAGCTACCTGCCGCATTTGTTTGCGCTCAAGCTGCCCGAAATCATGCTGACGCTTGGGCTTATCGGCACCGTGGGCGCATTCGTCGTAGCCTGGCGGCGCAGCGTACCGGTCAACCGCCGCGCTGCCCTCCTCGCCGTCGCACTCGCCGCTGTGCTGCCGGTGGCGATCGCCACGGTGACGCATCCGGCGCTCTATAACGGCCTGCGCCATTTCGTCTTTGTCGTTCCGCCGTTCGCGGTGCTCGGCGGACTCAGCAGCGCGTGGCTCGTCGATCGCGTCCGCGCGCATGGTAAGGCCGCACTCGGCGCGCTGGCCGCCATCTTCATCGGTGGCGTCACGCTGCCGGTGATCGATATGGTGCGCCTGCATCCGTACCAATACACGGCCTTCAATTGGCTCTCCGGTGGCGTGCGCATGGCGCACGACAACTACATGCTCGACTATTGGGGCCTTGCCTTCAAACAGGCGTCCGAAGTCTTGCGCGCCAAGCTCGATGAACGGCACGAAAGCCCGCCGGCGGGCCGCCGCTGGACCATCGAAATCTGCGGTCCGCAGCGCGGCGCCGAAGTGGCGCTCGGCCCGCAATTCGAAATCACCTGGGATCGCAAGCGCGCGGATTTTGCGATGATGCTCGGCACGTTTTACTGCCGCGACCTGCACGGGCCGCCGCTGGTCGAGATCGAACGCGAAGGCGTGGTCTATGCCCGCGTCTACGACATCCGCGGCCTTCCAGTTCCCAACCTGCTGACCGAGCCGCCGCCGTGAGGCTGACCGGGCTTCGTGCATTCAGACATTGCTCTGCTCGCGTAGCACCTCGGTCGCGATGCGATGGGCTTCGTTGGAAGCCGGAATGCCGCAATACAGCGTCAGCAGCAGAAGAATTTCCTGGATCTGCTCAGGCGTACAGCCATTCTTCAAGGCGCCCTTGAGATGCACGCGCAATTCGTTGAGGTGGCCGGCCGCCGCCATCATCGCAATCATGGCGAGAGATTTCGTCGCCGGCGGTAAGGCCGATCGGCTCCAGACATCCCCGTAGGCATAGGCGTTGATGATGTGCTGCAACGGCTTGCCAAAATCGCCGAACGCGTTCATGCGTTTTTCCACCGCATCGCGGCCGAACATCTCGATGCGCAGCTTCAGGCCGCGCTCGTGAAGAGCTTTGTCGTCCATGGCTCGTTTCCTTGTCTGAAAGCATCACCGCGATTGCCGATCGCGCCTTCGCGCGGCTAGAATGCCAACTATGACATATTTTTTCCCGTCCGCCTGTCGCCCGCACCCATGATCAACGCCGCCGTTATCGGCCTCGGACGCTGGGGCAAGTCGATCGTCGAAGCAACACAGGGCAAGAGCAAGCGCCTTCGTTTCATCCGTGGAGTCAGCAAGGAGCCCGAGCTGGTCCGCGATTTCGCCGCGGCTAAGGGCTTCGAACTGTCCACGGATTTCGAGGAGGCGGTTGCCGACCGCCAAGTGCAGGCGGTTTTCCTGGCAACGCCGCATTCCCTGCATGTGGAGCAGATTTCCGCGGTAGCGGCGGCCGGCAAGCCGGTCTGGTGCGAGAAGCCGCTGGCGCTCACGCGTAGCGACGCCGAATGCGCCATTGCCGCCTGCGCCAAGGCCGGCGTGGTGTTCGGCCTCGGCAACAACAAGCGCTGCTTTTCGTCGATGCGCGAGCTCAAGCGGACCGTCGCCGACGGCACCATCGGCGAGGTGCTGCATATCGAAGGCAATTTCACCAACGAGCACAGCACGCGCGTGAAAGGCGGCTGGCGCGACGATCCGCGCGAATCGCCCGGCGGCGGCATGACCGGTGCCGGCCTGCATGTCATCGATGCGCTCATCAATCTCGCCGGCCCCATCGCCACGGTGGATGCGAAAGTTTTTGCGCAGAAACCCCCGCCCGATCCGCGCGACGCAGGCGCCGCGCTGGTGCAATTCGAGAGCGGCGCGACTGGCCTGCTGGCGACCGTGCGCGCCGCGCCGATGTTCTGGCGCGTGCATGTGTTCGGCACCAAAGGCTGGGCGGAAGCGCGCGACGAAACGACGCTCACCGTCGCCCTGGTCGGCGAGAAACCAAAAACGCAAGTGTTTGCGCCCGTCGACTCGCTCGGCGTCCTGCTGGAGGCGTTTGCCGGGAGCGTCGAGACCGGCAAGCCATTTCCTGTCTCCACTGCCGACATGCTCGACGTCGTCGGTACCTTCGAGGCGATCATCCGCTCGATGGCGGACGGCGGTCCGGTCACCGTCGGGCGTAACTAATTACTGTTGCGGAATGTCGGCGGCTTCGCGGACGGCGTTCCAGCGTTTGTATTCCTCGGCCATGAATTGTCCGAACGCCTCCGGCGTGGAGCCCTTAACGACGACGCCGACGGCGACCATACGTTTCTTCACTTCGTCCTCGGCAAGACCCTCATTGAGCACCTTGTTCAGCTTAGCGATGACGGCCGGCGGCGTGCCGCGCGGCGCAAACACGCCGTACCAAGTGGTGACGTCGTAACCCGGCAGAACGCCGGACTCCACGGCAGCGGGTACATTCGGCACCGCCGGAAAGCGATCCTTGCCGGTCACCGCCAGGGCTTTGAGCTGGCCGCTCTGCACGTGCCCGATCAAGGCCGACACCGTGTCGAACAGCACGTCGGCGTGCTTGCCGAGGACCGCGTTGATGGCTTCTGGCGATGTCTTGAACGGAACATGCAGCAGATTCACGCCCGCGATCTGTTTGAACATTTCGCCGGCAAAATGCTGGGTGGCGGCGAAGCCTGGGCTCGCGAACACGATCTTGCCGGGATCGGCCTTGGCGGCGGCGACCAGCTCTTTCACGTTGTTGGCCGGAAAATCCGGACGCGTTACGATCATCAGGCTGGCGGTCGCCACCTGGGTCACCGGCGCAAATGCGGTGAGGGTGTCGTAGCGAAGATTCTTCTTGGTGACGGCGGCGATGATCTGGCCAGCGGTCATGATGCCGAGCGTGTAGCCATCCGGCTCGGCATTCGCGACCGCTTCGTTGCCCAGGGTGCCGCCGGCGCCGGGCTTGTTTTCGATCACCACCGGCTTGCCAAGCTTGCCCTGCATCGACTCCGCGAGGATGCGGCCGATGATGTCGGCGCCGCCGCCGGGCCCGAACGATACGATGATGCGGATCGACTTCTCCCGCGGCCAGCGTCAAGGCGGCAACGAACGTCAGTAAGAGCTTCTGCATGAGCAATCTCCCCATGACGCCGTCCTATGGCCGAAAGCTCAAGCCTTCACGCCCCGGCGACGCACTTCTTTTATGATGGCACTGTTATCCAGCTCCGCTTCACCGGCTCGCACGCAGGCCCCCAGCACATCGGCATGCACTTCGAGCATCGCCAGCTTCTGCCCGACGGCGGCCGCCTGATCGAGCATGAGATGGCAATCCTTCAGGGTCTGCTTGACGCGGCCTTCCGGCGAAAAATCGCCGCGTAGCATCTTCAGCCCCTTGGTCTCCATCACCTGCGAGTATGAAGCCGAACCGCGCGCCACATCAAGGAACGCGGCCGGATCGAGCCCGAGGCGCTCGGCGAAGACCAGGCCCTCGGCCAGCGCGAGACGATTGAGGCCGAGGATCAAATTGACCGCCAGCTTGGCGCGTCCGCCGTCGCCAATCTTTCCGACATGGAAACGGCGGACGAACAGCGCATCCAGTACCGGCTTCACCTCGTCGGCCACGGCACTATCGCCGCCGATCAGGGCTACGCCATCGCCGCGCCGCACCTGGTCGCTGGTGCCGGAAACCGGCACATCCAGATAGCGGATGCCGCGCGGAATAATGCGCCCGGCCAGCGCCGCCACGCGATCGGGATCGCAGGTGCTCATGCACAGCACGATCTTGTTCGACCCCTCGCCAAGCGCCGGCAGCAGATGGTTCTCGATCACGTCCTCGACCTGATCAGTGCTGAACACCGCGATGATGATGCAGCGCGCTGGCGCAGCAAGCTCGGCGATCGTACGGACCGGACGTCCGCCGATCTCGGCCAAGCGCGCGCGGCGGGCGGGATCGACATCGAATCCGGTCACCGGAATTCGCGCGTCTGTCAGGCGCCGGGCGTAGACCTCGCCCATCAAGCCAAGACCGATAATGGCAACCGGGGAATCGTCAGCCATGCGCAAATTCCCAATAGAGCTCGCGCGCTTTGCGGTAGAGCGGGCCGGGCTCCAATGAGCGCGCGTCGATGCGGTTGATCGGCATCACCTTGGAATAATTGCCGGAGGAGAAAATCTCGTCGGCATTCTCCAGGTCGCTGTAGCGCAGCGTGGTCTCGACCACGCTCACCCCGGCATCGCGCAACAGCGTGATGACGCGCTGGCGGGTAATGCCGTTGAGGAATGTGCCGTTCGGCGCCGGCGTGAACACCACGCCGTCCTTGGCCGTAAACAGATTGCCAGTGGCAAGCTCCGCCACATTGCCGAGCATGTCGCGCACCGCGCAATTGCCGAAGCCGCGCGAATTCGCCTCGATCAGTGCGCGCGCATTGTTGGGATAAAGGCAGCCGGCCTTGGCGTCGACCGGCATCGTCTCCATGCTCGGCTTGCGGTAAGGCGACAGCGTGATGGAGAAGCCTTCCGCTGCGCGCATCGGCGCCTCGTAGAGCGAGAGGCACCATTGCGTCGAGTCCGGGTCAGGCGCGACCAACAGCGTCCCGCTCCGCTCGGCCCAGTACATCGGGCGGATATAGAGCGCCGCATCCTTGTCGAAGCGCTTGATGCCGTCACGCGTGAGACCTTCCCAAGTCTCGGCCGACACGACCGGCTTGAGATGCATGGTGGCGGCCGAGGCATTCACGCGCGCACAATGCAGGTCGATGTCGGGCGTCACGCCCTCGAAAGTGCGCGCGCCGTCGAACACCGAGGAACACAGCCAGGCCGCGTGCGAGCGCACGCCCATGATCGGGATGTTGCCCTCGTGCCAATCGCCTTTGTAAAAGGTCCAAGTCTTCGACCAGTCCTGCCCCGGCGCCATTCAACTTCCCCGCATCCGTTTGCTATTGTATCCGGGCAACCATAGCGCATGATCCCGAAAAGGGGGCACCGGTTTTCGGAAAAGATCATGCGCATATTTCGAGGATAGTGCGCGGGGGCTGGCGCCCCTATCCGCAGCCGACTATATGCGCTGCATCCAGCCAATATTCGCCGCAACAATCCCAGTCCATGCAACCAATCATCTCCATCGCAAACTTGTCGAAAACCTACGCGGCCGGGTTCCGGGCGCTGAAGGATATCAACCTCGACATCCGGAGCGGCGAGATCTTCGCCCTGCTCGGCCCCAATGGCGCCGGCAAGACCACGCTGATCGGCATCGTCTGCGGACTCCTTAACCCATCGCAGGGCTCCGTCACCGTCGACGGTCACGACATCATCAAGAATTACCGCGCCGCCCGCTCGCTGATCGGGCTGGTGCCGCAGGAGCTCACCACCGACGCGTTCGAGACGGTGTGGGCGACCGTGAGCTTCAGCCGCGGCCTGTTCGGCAAGCCGCGCAACCCATCGCACATCGAGAAGGTGCTCAAGGATCTGTCGCTGTGGGATAAGAAAGACAACAGGATCATGACGCTGTCCGGCGGCATGAAGCGCCGGGTCCTGATCGCCAAGGCGCTCTCGCACGAGCCGCAGATCCTGTTCCTCGACGAACCGACCGCCGGCGTCGACGTCGAGCTGCGCAAGGACATGTGGCAGGTGGTGCGGGACTTACGCGCCTCCGGCGTCACCATCATCCTGACCACGCACTACATCGAAGAAGCCGAGGACATGGCCGACCGCGTCGGCGTCATCAACAAGGGCGAAATCATCCTGGTCGAAGACAAGGCCGAGCTGATGCGCAAGCTCGGCAAGAAGCGATTGATCCTGCATCTGCAGAAAGCGCTCGCTGCCGTGCCGACCGAGCTTGCCGCGCATGCCTTGACGCTTGCGGCCGGCGGCACCGATCTGATTTTTACCTACGACACCCAGCTCGAACGCACCGGCATCACGACGCTGCTGGACGACCTCAACCGCGCCGGCATCGGCTTCCGCGACCTGCGCACCGAGCAAAGCTCGCTCGAGGACATCTTCGTCGGATTGGTGAGCGATCGACCATGAACCTGCGAGCCGTCCACGCGATCTATCGCTTCGAAATGGCGCGCACCGCGCGCACGATTTGGCAGAGCATCGTGTCGCCGGTGCTCTCCACGTCGCTCTATTTCGTGGTGTTCGGCGCCGCCATCGGCTCACGCATCACCGAGATCGAGGGCATCAGCTACGGCGCTTTCATCGTGCCGGGGCTGATCATGCTGATGCTGCTGACGCAGAGCACAATGAATGCCTCGTTCGGCATCTACTTCCCCCGCTTCACCGGCACGATCTACGAACTGCTGTCGGCGCCGGTGTCGTCCTTCGAAATCGCGCTCGGCTATGTCGGGGCGGCGGCGACCAAGTCGATCATCCTGGGACTGATCATCCTGGCCACGTCGTTCCTGTTCGTACCGCTGCACATCGCGCATCCGGTCTGGATGTTGGTCTTCCTGGTGATGACGGCGGTGACCTTCAGCCTGCTCGGCTTCATCATCGGCATCTGGGCCGACGGTTTCGAGAAGCTGCAAATCGTGCCGCTCCTGGTGATCACGCCGCTGACCTTTCTCGGTGGAACTTTTTATTCCACCCATGTCCTGCCGCCGCTCTGGCAGACCATCACTTTGTTCAACCCGGTGGTCTATCTGATCAGCGGGTTCCGCTGGAGCTTCTTCGAGATCGCCGACGTCAGCCCGGGCATCAGCGCCGGCATGACGCTGTTGTTCTTAGGGCTTTGCCTTGCGATTATCTGGTGGATTTTCAAGACCGGCTACCGGCTCAAGAACTAGCGCATGATCCCGAAAAGTGGGAACCGGTTTTCGGAAAAGATCATGCGCCGAGCAAAACGTTAGGCCCAGGCTCTGATTCAACCCCAAACGATACCGCTCCAGCGCCCCGCCTCTATCGCGCAGAACGCATGCCGTCTCGCAGCGCAACTCGACGGAAGCTCGACTTATGCGCTATAAAAGCGCATTGTTTTTTTGGAGAATTTCCAACATAAGATCGTAGCTAAGTCTCCGACGCGCCGACTCGGCGGCGCTGGTCTCGAGAAAGGTGGACATGCATGGCGACCGCCGCGGATGACATTATCGAAATGATTACAAGCCGGAGCAGCTACAGCGGCGGCGCGATTCAATTGTCGGACCCGCTCGATAAGCTGGGACTGGATTCTATGGAAGTGGTCTCGTTGACGTTCGATATCGAAGAGAAATTCAATATCGAGCTCCCCTTCAACGCGAATTTGGACATTACAAGCAAGACCGTGGCGGATCTCATTCAAACGGTCGATCAGCTCGTCGCCGCGAAGGCAAAACCGGCTTGAACAGGGTCGTTATCACCGGCCTCGGCGTTGTCTCGTCCGTCGGACAATCCACGCGAGCCTATTGGGATTCCTTGATCGCGGGCCGGTCGGGCTTCGCGCCGCCGACGCTCGGAACCGCCGCGCAGGCCACCAGCAAGCTGGTCGGCGAAGTGAAGGGTTTCGATCCGGCGGCGCATTTTGAACCATCGCAGATCCTGCTGCTCGACCGGGTTTCGCAATTCGCCATCGTCGCCGCCCGGCAAGCCGTGGCGCAATCGGGGCTTGCACTGAGCGACGAGCTTGCCGAGCGAACCGCCGCGATCATCGGAACCGGATCGGGCGGGCATACGACCGTCGATGATAACTTCCACCGTCTCTATGCGGACGGCGCCGCGCGCCTGCATCCCCTGACCATCCCGAAGGCCATGATCAGTGCCGCGGCGAGCCAGGTCTCGCTGTATTGCGGCATCAAAGGTCCGGCGTTTGCGATCTCCTCGGCCTGCGCTTCGGCAACCCATGCCATCGGCGTGGCCTTCCATATGGTGCGCAGCGGCAGCGTGACCTGCGCCGTGACCGGCGGAACTGAGGCGAGCATCACGTTCGGCGCAATGAAAGGCTGGGAGGCCATGCGCATCATGTCGTCCGACACCTGCCGACCTTTTTCCAAGGATCGCAAGGGAATGGTGATCGGCGAAGGAGCGGCGGTGGTGGTGCTCGAGTCCTTGGATCACGCGCGCGCCCGGGGCGCGGATATCCTGGCCGAGATCGTCGGCTTCGGCATGAGCGCCGACGCCAAAGACTTGACCGCGCCCGACCCCAACGGAATGGCGCGCGCCATCACCGGGACGCTGGCCGATGCGGCCTTGGCGCCGGAGCAAATCGATTATGTCAACGCGCATGGAACCGGCACCGTCGCCAACGACACGGCCGAGACGGCGGCTTTGCACCGGAGCTTCGGAGCGCATGCGCGGCACCTTGCGGTGTCGTCCACGAAGTCCGTTGTCGGTCATGCGCTCGGCGCCGCGGGCGCGCTGGAATTCATCGCCGCCGTCATGGCCATTCGTGAGGGCGTCGTTCCGCCGACCATGAATTACTTGGGCGCAGACCCCGACTGTGACCTCGACTACGTTCCGAATGAAGCGCGCCGCATGCCCGTGCGCGCGGCCTTGAGCAATTCCTTCGCCTTCGGCGGCTTGAACGCGGTTCTAGGCGCGCGCCAATTCGGCGGTTAAGCCGCAGGATTTCACGCTTCCGCCAACGCCGCCAGAATCCGCGCCCAGCTTCGAATACCCTTGTGGTAGCAGGTCAGGTCGAACTTCTCGTTCGGCGAATGCACGCGGTCGTCGTCGAGTGCGAACCCGACCAGCAGCGAATCCATGCCGAGCACGTTCTTGAAATCGGCGACGATCGGGATCGAACCGCCGGCGCCGACCGCCACCGCCTTCTTGCCCCATTCCTCGGCCAGCACCGCGCGCGCCTTGTTGAGCGCCGGATTGTCGAACGACAGTTGCAGCGGCGGCGCTAGGCCGAAATTTTCGAACTCGACCTGGCAGTCCGCCAGCAGCCGCGCGCGCACGAAGGCGCGGAAGGCGTCGCGGATCTTGGCCGGGTCCTGCTCGCCCACCAGGCGGAACGACACCTTGGCCGAGGCCTGTCCCGGGATGACGGTCTTGGCGCCCTCGCCGGTGTAGCCGCCGATGATGCCGTTGATCTCGGCGGTCGGCCGCGTGGTGATCTGTTCGATCAGCATGCGGTCCTTCTCGCCAGCCGGCGTTTTCAGCCCGATCGGCCCCAAGAACTTCTCCGGCGTCAGGTCGAGCGCCTTGAGGTCGGCCTTGATGTCGGCCGGCAGTTCCTTCACGCCGTCGTAGAAGCCGGGGATGGTGACGCGGCCATTGTCGTCCCACATCGCGCCCAGAATCTTGGCGAGCAGGCGGATCGGGTTCTGCGCCGCGCCGCCGAACACGCCGGAATGCAGATCCCTATCGGCACAGGTGATCTTCACGTCCTCATAGACCAGCCCGCGCAGCGAAGTGGTGACCGCCGGCGTTTTTTGATCCCACATGGCGGTGTCGCACACCAGCGCCATGTCGAGCTTGAGCTCGGCGGCGTTGTCGCGCACGAAAGCGAACAGGTGCTGCGATCCGCACTCCTCCTCGCCCTCGATCATCATGGTGATCGGCAGCGGCAGCTTGCCGATAATCACCTTGAACGCCCGGCAGGCCTCGATAAAGGTCATCGCCTGGCCTTTATCGTCGCAGGCGCCACGCGCGACGATGATCTTGCGCCCGTCCGGCAGCGTCTCGATGCGCGGCTCGAACGGCGGCGTCTTCCATAAGCTCAGCGGGTCGACCGGCTGCACGTCATAATGGCCGTAGAACAGCACCCGCGGCCCGGCGGCGCCGTTCGCCTTGGCGACCACCACCGGATGGCCCTCGGTCGGGCGGACGCTTGTCTCGAAGCCGATGGATTTGAGGTCGGCGGCCACGTGCTCGGCGGCAGCTCGGCATTGCTGCTTGAACGCCGGATCGGTCGATATCGAGGCGATGCGGAGCAGCGCGAACAGCCGCTCGACGCTTTGGTCGATATCCTGGTCGATGCGGCTCAGCACCGCGTCGAGTGTGCTCATGACGGGCTCCCTTTGGGGTTTCGGACCCAAGCTAGCAATGCATCCGCTGGCTGAGAAGCGCAGTTATGGAGACTCGGCATGCCGAATACGACCGGCCGCAGCAGGTCACCAGCATCGGTGCCGCTCCCTGGCATAGGCAGATCGCCTGATCGAGACCGGCGACCGTCCGCCAAGCTAAAGTCACGAGCTACGCTGGTTGATACCGATTTTTCTCTTCGTTTTTAGCATTTTTTAAGCAAACACCGCTGGCGCGGACGCCCCATCAGAAAATTATTGATCGCAATTCTACTAATTATTTTACTGGTATTATTGGAAAGTCGGTCGAATTTCTAAATTGCCGCCCATCATCACCAAGGATTTCAAAATTACACTCAAACTCCATTGTGCGGTACCCGACATGCGCGCGTTGGTGGAGCGGCGGCGCCGTGCGCGACAGCATAGCCGTGATCGTGTCATCGCGTGTCGTGCTCCTCATTTTACTTGACACACGGGCGCGAGAATGGGTGCGCGCAACAAAAAACATTCGCACATGACCACGCATCATGCTTGTCATCGCCATGAACGACGTTCAATATAACGACAACCCGCCGCCAGTGCGGGGGCGCGAGGAAAACATGGATGAGTTGGTTGCACGTCTCGTCGCCAATGTCGGCGTCAATCGGGTTGCAGCGGAAAAAGCCGTCGGCATCATCCTCGGCTTCCTGCTTAAGGAAGGCCCCGCCGACAAGGTGCAGGCCCTCATCGACCGCCTTCCCGGGGCGGAAGCGCTGATGCAAGCCCAACAAGGTGTGGATGCCAGCGGCGGCATGTTCGCCATGGGCGGTATCATGGGCGCCGGCACCAAGATGATGGCGGCGGGTCTGAGCATGGCGCAGGTGCAAGGCGTTACCCGCGAAGTCATCGCCTATACCCGCGAAAAGGCTGGCGAAGATGCGATCGGCGAGATCGTCGGCGCGATTCCCGGTTTGAGTCAGTTCATTTGAATGTTCCACTCGAGTTAGTCGACAAAGATTAGAAGCAGGCGAGGAGACGCGGATGTCCTATCCCATCACCGATATCGACGGGATCGATGGCGAAGTGGCCACGACCCTCAAGTCAGTCGGGATCCGATCAACCGAACGCCTGCTCGAGACCGCGCGCACCGTAAAGGGGCGCAAAGCGCTCGCCGAAAAAACCGGTTTCGACGAGAAGCAGCTGCTGTACTGGGCGAACGTCGCCGACCGCATGCGCATCAGGGGCATCAGCAAGGAATACGCCGAACTGCTGCAGGCCGCCGGCGTCGATACGGTGAAGGAACTCAAGTATCGCAACCCGGCCAATCTCGCCACTGCGATGGCGGACACCAACAAGAAACGCAAAATGGTCCGCCTGCTACCGTCCGAGAAGGTAGTGTGCCGCTGGATCGAAAGCGCCAAGAAGCTGCCGCTCAAGATTACGTACTAATCGCCTAACTCCGGCCGCTTGACAGCCCCTCCCCGACCGCGCAAATCGACCGGCATGGGGCTCGCCCGCACCATCGCGAAGACCGCAGGGACCGCGCAGAAACCGGCGCCGGAGGCGTTTTCCGCGCTGTTCAAGCTGGGCCGGCCGCTGGTCATGGGCATCCTCAACGTCACCCCGGATTCCTTCTCCGACGGCGGCCAGTTCCTCGATCCTCAGGTTGCCATCGCCCATGCCGGCGCGATGGCCAAACAGCGCGCCGACATTCTTGATATCGGCGCGGAATCCACGCGGCCCTATGGCGGCGCCAAGCCGGTGTCGGCCGACGACGAGAGGGCACGGCTTGCAGCGGTGTTGCCCGCGGTGCTCAAGCTCGGCTTGCCGGTGTCGATCGACACCATCAAGGCCAGCATCGCCGCCTGGGCGCTCGATCAGGGCGCGGGAATCGTCAACGACGTCTGGGGCCTGCAGGGCGACCCAGGCATGGCGGCGCTCGTCGCCGAGCGCGGCGTGCCGGTGATCGTGATGCATAACCGCGACGCTGCTGACCCCGCCATCGACATCGTCGCCGACGTCGTCGCTTTCTTTTCCCGCTCGCTGGAGATTGCCGCGCGCGCCGGCATCGCGCGCGCGAACATCGTGCTCGATCCCGGCATCGGCTTCGGCAAGACGCCCGAGCAAAGCATCGTCTGCATCGCGCGGCTTGCCGAATTCAAGCGCTTCGGCCTGCCGCTGCTGGTCGGCGCTTCGCGCAAGCGCTTCATCAATTCGGTGACGCCGGCGCCGCCGGACGAACGCATCGGCGGCTCGATCGCCAGCCATCTGCTGGCGGCGGCGAATGGCGCGGCGATCGTGCGCACGCATGACGTGGCGGAAACCGTGCAGGCGCTGCGGGTGGCCGCGGCGATCGAGGCCGCAAGATGACCGACCGCATCTTCATCAACGGGCTGGCGCTGCACGCCTATCACGGCGTGATGCCGCACGAGGCCAAGGTCGGCCAGAGCTTCGCCATCGATCTTGAGCTCGAGATCGATCTGTCCGACGCCGCGCGCTCGGACAAGGTGGTGGACACCGTTTCTTATGACAAAGTGGTCGAATGCGCGAGTGACGTGTTCAGCGCGCAGCGCTTCCGGCTGATCGAGGCCGCCGCCGGAAAAGTGGCCGACGGAATTCTGGCGAAATTCCCGCGCGTGCGTTCGGTGAAGGTGACGATCCACAAGCCGCACGCGCCGATCGCCGCCACTTTCAGCGATGTCGGCGTGACGCTGATGCGCACGCGGACAAATTCCAGATCATGACCGAGGCGCTGCTGGCGCTTGGCGGCAATGTCGGCAACAGCCGGGCCATTCTCGACCGCGCCGTGGCCCTGCTGTGCGACGGCAAAGAGGTGCGGCTGACAGCGCGCTCGTCCGACTACCGCACGCCGCCCTGGGGCTTCAAGTATCAGTCGCCGTTCATCAACCTGTGCATCGCGGTCGAGACCGAACTTGGGCCGCGCGATCTGCTGGCGCGCGCGCAGGCAGTCGAGCTGCAACTCGGCCGCGACCGCGCGCATGAAAAGCGCTGGGGGCCGCGCACCGCCGACATCGATATCATTGCTTATGACGACCTTGCGGTGGACGAACTGGGCCTGACACTGCCGCACCCGCGCCTGTTCGAGCGCGCCTTCGTGCTACTACCGCTCGCCGAAATCGCGCCGGATCGGGTCATCGGCGGGCGCAAAGTGCGCGATGCGCTGGCCGGCATCGATGCCGCCGGGATCGAGCGGCTGCTGCCGTTCCCGGGCACGTAATTTGCTTTATCTCAATAGCGCCCCCATGCCGACTGTGCCATTTTCGGGCCAATGACCGACCACCTCCCCCTCGCCGCTGAATTCTCAGCCACCAGCCAGGCGGAATGGCGCCAGCTTGTCGAGGCAGCGCTGAAGGGCGCCTCGTTCGAGAAGCGCCTGGTCAGCCAGACCTATGACGGCCTGCGCGTCGAGCCGCTCTATCCGCGCGCGGTGGGGCTCAACCCTGTGGCCGGGCGCACGCCCGGGGCGGCCTGGACACTGATGCAGCGGGTCGACCATCCCGACCCGGCGGCTGCGAACGCGCAAGCGCTGCAAGACCTGGAGAACGGCACGCCCGGGCTGACGCTGGTGATGGCTGGCTCGGTCAACGCCAATGGTTATGGCCTGGACGCCTCTCCGGCGACGCTGGCCCGCGTGCTCGACGGCGTCGCGCTCGACGCCGGCATCACCATCGACTTCAATCTCAGCCCGCCGACGCGCAACGCCGTGCAGCATTTCGCCACGCTGGTGAAAAGCCGCAAGATCGCACCAGCGTCGGTTGACATGCGCGCCAGCATCAATCCGATTGGCGGGTTCGCCGCCTTGGGCAGCAGCCCCCGCCGCTGGGGCGAACTTTCGCAAAGTTTCGCCGCCATGGTGCGCGAACTCGCCGACCAAGGCTTTCGCGGACCGTTCGCCGTCGCGGACGGGCGCATCATCCACAATGCCGGCGGCTCGGAAGCGCAGGAAGTGGCTTTCGCGATCGCCAGCGCGGTCGCGTATCTGCGCGCGCTCGCGGCCAGCGGCATACCGCTCGATGCCGCGCGCGGCATGATCTATTTCCGGATGTCCGCCGACGCCGACGAGTTTCTCACTATCGCCAAGTTCCGCGCGCTGCGGAAATTGTGGGCGCGCGTCGAGGACGCCTGCGGACTTGCGCCGAAGCCGGCTTACGTCGCGGCCGAGACTGCTTGGCGGATGATGACCAAGCGCGATCCTTACATGAACCTGCTGCGCATGACCATCGCAGTGACCGCCGCCGGTATTGGCGGCGCCGACAGCATCACGGTGCTGCCGCACACCGCACCGCTCGGCCTGCCCGATGCCTTCGCGCGCCGCATCGCACGCAACACGCAACTCATTCTACTTGAGGAATCGAACCTGGCGAAAGTCGCCGACCCGGCCGCCGGCGCCGGCGCCATCGAGGACCTGACCAGCAAGCTGTGCGCCGCCGCCTGGGCGCAGTTTCAGGCGATCGAGGCCGCGGGCGGCGCTTGGGGTGCGCTGGAACGCGGCGTCGTTCAGAAAAACGTCGCGGCGGTGCGCGCCGAGCGCCAAAGGGCCGCCGCCCGCCGCAAGGATGCGCTGACCGGCACCAGCGATTTCCCCAACCTGCATGAAAAGCCCGCCGCGGTGCTCGATGTGGCGCCTATCGTGACGCCGAAAGAGCGCGCCGCCGCTGTTACTATCGAAGCTTTGCCGCGCATCCGCCTAGCCGAGCCGTTCGAGGCGCTGCGCGATGCGTCCGACCGCTGGCTTGCAAAGACCGGCGCGCGGCCGAAGGTGTTCCTCGCCAATCTCGGCAGACTGTCCGACTTCACCGCGCGCGCCATGTTCGCAAAGAATTTCTACGAGGCCGGCGGCATCGAGGCAGTGAGCAATGACGGCTTCAAGGACCAGGCCGGCATGATCGCCGCCTTCAAGGCCTCAGGCGCCAAGCTCGCCTGCCTGTGCTCGTCAGATAAGGTCTATGCGGAACAGGCCGCCGGGGCCGCCAAGGCGCTGACCGCGGCGGGCGCCACCGTGCATCTCGCCGGCCGCCCGCGCGACCTGGAGGCCGAATGGCAGCAGGCAGGGGTAAAAACCTTCGCATTTATGGGCTGCGACGTAGTTTCGACCTTGCAGGCCGCCCATGATATTCTGGCTATGAAATGAATCAGGTCCCCAACTTCGCCACGGTCGATTTTGCCGATGCCGGGCCGGCGCCGGCAGGCAGCACGGCTGCGCCCTGGGTCACGCCGGAAGGCATCGCGGTCAAGCCCGTCTTTGGCGAGGCCGATCTCGCCGGGCTCGACTTCCTTGACAGCTACCCCGGCAAACCGCCGTTCCTGCGCGGGCCGTATCCGGCCATGTATGCGGCGCAGCCCTGGACCATCCGGCAATATGCCGGCTTCTCCACGGCCGAGGATTCCAACGCCTTCTACCGGCGCAACCTCGCCGCCGGGCAGAAAGGCCTCTCCATCGCCTTCGATCTTGCCACCCATCGCGGCTATGACAGCGACCATCCGCGCGTGTCCGGCGACGTCGGCATGGCGGGCGTCGCGATCGATTCGATCTACGACATGCGCACGCTGTTCTCCGGCATCCCGCTCGACCAGATGAGCGTGTCGATGACCATGAACGGCGCGGTGCTGCCGGTGCTGGCGCTCTATATCGTCGCCGCCGAGGAACAGGGCGTGCCGCACGCCAAGCTGTCGGGCACCATCCAGAACGACATTCTCAAAGAATTCATGGTGCGCAACACCTATATTTATCCGCCCGGGCCATCCTTGCGCATCATCTCCGACATTTTTTCCTACACTTCCGCCGAGATGCCGAAGTTCAATTCGATTTCGGTGTCCGGCTATCACATGCAGGAGGCCGGCGCGACGCAGGATCTCGAGCTCGCCTACACGCTCGCCGACGGCGTCGAATATGTCCGCGCCGGCATCAAGGCCGGCCTCACCATCGACCAGTTCGCGCCGCGCGTGTCGTTCTTCTGGGCGATCGGCATGAACTACTTCATGGAGATCGCCAAGCTGCGCGCTGCCCGCATGCTGTGGGCGAAGCTGATGAAGCCGTTCAAACCGGAAGACGCGCGCTCGCTCAGCTTGCGCACGCATTGCCAGACCTCGGGCTGGTCGCTGGCGGCGCAGGACGTGTTCAACAATGTCTCGCGCACCATGATCGAGGCGATGGCGGCGACGCAAGGCCAGACCCAGTCGCTGCACACCAATGCGCTCGACGAGGCGCTGGCGCTGCCGACCGATTTCTCCGCCCGTATCGCCCGCAACACTCAGATCGTGCTGCAGCAGGAAGCGGCCGCCACGCGCATCGTCGACCCGTGGGGCGGCTCATATTATGTTGAGCGGCTCACCTACGAGCTCGCACGCAAGGCCTGGGGCCACATCGAGGAAGTCGAGGCGCTCGGTGGCATGACCAAGGCGATCGAAGCCGGCATTCCGAAGCTGCGCATCGAGGAAGCCGCCGCCAAAACGCAGGCCCGCATCGATGCCGGCCTGCAGTCGGTGATCGGTGTCAACAAATACCAGCCGACCGACGAAGCGCCGATCGAGGTGCTCAGAATCGACAATTCCGCCGTGCGGCAGCTGCAGATCGACAAGCTGACGCGGCTGAAGGCCGAGCGCGATCCGCAGGCCCTGCAAGAGGCGCTCGATGCGCTGACCCGCGCCGCCGACCGCGGCAACGGCAATTTGCTGGCGCTGGCGATCGACGCCGCGCGCGCCAAAGCGACCGTCGGCGAAATTTCCATGGCCCTGGAAAAGGTATTCGGCCGCCACGTGGCCTCGATCAAGGCCATCACCGGGGTCTACAAGCGGGAGGTCGGCATGACCGGCGCCGTCGAACGGGTGCGCATTGCCGTGGAAGCCTTCGAGGCCGCCGAGGGCCGGCGGCCGCGGCTGCTGGTCGCCAAGATCGGCCAAGATGGCCACGACCGCGGGCAGAAGGTGATTGCGTCCGCCTTCGCCGATCTCGGCTTCGACGTCGATATCGGACCGCTGTTCGCCACCCCGGCGGAAGCCGCGCGCCAGGCGGTGGAAAACGACGTGCACATTCTCGGCGTGTCCTCGCTCGCCGCCGCCCATCTCACGCTGGTGCCGGAGCTCAAGAAAGAGTTGGCCGCGCAGGGCCGCGACGACATCATGATCGTGGTCGGCGGCGTGGTGCCGCCGCAGGATTACGATGCGCTGATGCAGGCAGGCTGCGAGGCGATCTTCCCGCCCGGCACGGTGATCGCCGACGCTGCGGAGAAATTACTCAAGACGCTGCATAAACGGTTGGGGCACGGGAAAGAGGCGGCGGAGTGAAACCGTTCATTGTCCGCGCGGCATTCGCTGCGCTTTGCGCCCTGTCCGTTTCAGGCTGCATCGACTCCGCAAGTCCGATCCTGCCGGACTCACAACCCGTGTTCGGGCAGCGCGCGCGGTTTCAGCTTTTCGGCATGCGCAAGGGCCTCGCCGTCGACCCGGAGCAGGCGACGTTCACCTGGAACGGCGCGCTCTATGCCCATAGCAGCGGCGGCATGAAGGATGTCAGCGCATTCTCGGTGCACCCGTTCGAAGCCGGCGATTTCATCATTCAGAGCGTGCCCGCCAATCGCGCCCGCATCACCGAATACGCGGTCATGCACAAGCTTATGGATGGGGTCTATCAACTCGTCGTCATTGACGAAGCCGACGCCGACGAGCCGACCCGAGCGGCCTATTGCGGCAAAGGCGAAAAGAACGATCGATCGTGCCGCATCGAAACGCGCGACCAGTTGCTCGCTTTCGCACGCGCCACCGCGGCGCGCCAGAAGACTGACGGCGGGCTCGTCATCCGGCTACCCGAAGACACCGAACGGCCGGCCCGGCGCAAACCGCGACGCTGACATTGGCTCGCCTTTTGGAAATATCCCGAATGACAACACGCCTTGATTCACGCTCATTGTTCCGCGCCATCCTGATCACGGCCGCGCTGTGCCTGCCGGCTTTGGCCCATGCTGATGATCCCAAGCCGGTGCTGTCAATCAAGACCAAGTCGATCGAGGCGAGCGTCAGCATCGACGACAAACTGAAAGCCTATCCCGGTCTCACCGACAATCTGCTCGCCGAAGGCCGCCGCGAAATTGAGAAGTGGCGCGTGTCGGCCGACAAGGACCGCAAGGACGCGCCGGATGCTTTCGCAGACGGCCGCCGCTACAGTTTTGAGCGGCGCTACACGCAGCGTTCGGCTATCGGCCGCTATGTCAGCGTCGAGCGCGGCGACTATTTAAACAGCCTCGGCGCCCACCCGAATAGCGAAACTAACACCATCCTCTGGGACGCGATCGCCAAGAAGCGCGTCAGCATCAGGCCTTTCTTCAAAGAAACCGCACCAGGCGGACCCACGTTGGACCGTCTCGCGAAAGCGATCCGCGGCAAGCTCGCCGTCGAGAAGAAAGCGCGCGGTGGCGACACCGTCGATCCCGACACCGATACCGAGCTGGCGAATGTGCAACCCGACCTGCTGAAGATGGGAGCGGTCGCGCTGGTGCCCTCGACCGCAACGGGCAAAAGCGCCGGGCTGGTGTTCTACTTCTCGCCTTACGCCGTCGGCTCCTATGCAGAAGGGCCCTATAGCGCGTTCGTGTCCTGGCGGACGTTCAAGGACGATCTGTCGTCAGAGGGCGCAGCGCTGTTCGGCGGGGAGCGGCCAAAGGGCGATGAGGAGAAAGATTGATCGGCCTGGCGCTGCGTTGCCGGTGGCTTTTCCCCACCCATTGGCATGGTAACGCTACCTGTGACGGTGCAGCCAGCGTAACCTGAAACCCATGAAATTGCCCGCAGCCAACGCTTCCGCCCTCGCCGCCGCTATCCGCGAAGGTGACCGCGCGACCTTGGCGCGCGCCATCACGCTGATCGAGAGCAAGCGCGCCGACCATCGCAAGGCCGCCCATCTTTTGGTGCAGGAACTGTTGCCGCTTACCGGCAAGGCGGTGCGGCTCGGCATCACCGGCGCACCCGGCGTCGGTAAATCCGCCACCATTGATGCGCTCGGCACCTCCCTCACAGGCCTTGGCCACAAGGTCGCGGTGCTGGCGGTCGATCCGTCCTCGACCCGCACCGGCGGCTCGATCCTCGGCGACAAGACCCGCATGGCGCGGCTTGCCAGCGACCCGCAGGCCTTCATCCGCCCCTCGCCCAGTTCCGGCACGCTCGGCGGCGTCGCCGCCAAGACGCGCGAGACCATGCTGTTGTGCGAGGCGGCCGGCTACGACGTGGTGCTGGTGGAGACGGTCGGCATCGGCCAGTCGGAGACCGCGGTCGCCGATATGACCGACTTTTTTCTGGTGCTGATGCTGCCCGGTGCCGGCGACGAGTTGCAGGGCCTCAAGAAAGGCATCGTCGAGCTCGCCGATATGATCGCGGTCAACAAGGCCGACGGCGATAATATTCAGCGCGCCAAGGTAGCGGCGGCCGAATATCGCGCTGCGCTCAATATTCTCAGCCCGCACTCGGCCAACTGGTCGCCGCCGGTGCTCACTTATTCGGCGCTCACCGGCAATGGCATCGCCGAGTTGTGGAGCCAAGTGCTGGCGCACAAGGAGAAAATGACCGGTTCGGGCGAACTGGCCGCGCGCCGGCGCGAGCAGCAGGTGAAATGGATGTGGAGCATGCTGGAGGAGCGGCTCACCGCGCGGCTGCGCAGCGATCCGGCGGTGCGTGCCAAGCTGCGCCAAGCAGAAGCGGCAGTCGCCGCCGGCAAGCTGGCGCCGACGCTGGCGGTGGAAGAGATCGCGCAACTGCTCGGAGTGTGATGGCGGTCACCATTCTCGTCACCGGCTTTGGCCCGTTTCCCGGCGCGCCGTTCAACCCGACCGGGCCGCTGGTCAAGCGGCTGGCGCGCTTGCGACGGCCGGCTTTGGCAGACGTAACAATCGTCCCGCATATTTTCCCGACCAGCTACGCGGCCGTCGACCGCGATCTGCCCAAGCTGATCGCACGGCACCAGCCGGACGCGCTGCTGATGTTCGGGCTGGCGACGCGCACACCCCATCTGCGCATCGAGCTGCGCGCCCGCAATGCGCTGGCGCTCATGCCCGACGCGGGCGGCAGCTCGCTGCCCCGCCGCACCATCACGGCCGGCCAAATGGCTGCGCTGGCCATGCCGGCGCCGGCGTACCGCCTGCTCGCGGCCGCACGCACCGCACGCGTGCCGGCCGCGCTCTCGCGCGATGCCGGACGCTATCTGTGCAACTACCTGTGCTGGCGCGCCGCCGAAGCGGCCAGCAAACCCCGCGGCCCGCGCGTTGCTGCGTTCATCCATGTGCCGCTCGATCGCCGTGGCGCGCGGCCGCGCCGGGCAGCCAAGCCGCGCTTTTCCCTCGACGATCTCATGCGCGCCGGGAACTCGATCCTGACGGCGCTTGTCGCGGCAGCACGGCTTTAACCTCCGGTAGCGCAAAATGCGGTCATGCCAATCGACCGCCGCCGCTTGCTTGTTGGTCTCTCGTCCGGCGCTGCCGTCCTCGCCGCGCCGCTCTCGGCCTTCGGCCTCGACGCCGCGCAATTCGGCGTGCGTCCCGGCGCCATCGATGACCAAAGCCGCGCCCTGCAGCGGGCCATCGACCAGGCGGCGCACGCCCGCGTCCCGCTGATGATGGCGCCCGGCGTCTACCGCGCCGGCGATCTCAAGCTGCCGGCCGGCACCCACCTTGCGGGCATGCGCGGCGCCAGCCGGCTGATCTTGACGCGCGGGCCGTCCCTGCTGTCCGCCGAGCACGCCGACAGTGTCGTTCTCTCCCTTTCAATTACCCACAATTTTCAGCCCGATTGTAGCGCCGAACTCGATGTCGGTCAGGCGAGACAGGCCTCTCCACATGATCATGTTGCCCGGCGGCG